>Ga0315284_10000009_pt1 | contig 339352 bp, 340 predicted proteins | sample YL17G09_16_MG_FD_203696 | JGI IMG/M metagenome (GOLD analysis project Ga0315284, IMG submission 203696) | Sediment microbial communities from Yellowstone Lake, YNP, Wyoming, USA - YL17G09_16 | ecosystem: Environmental > Aquatic > Freshwater > Lake > Sediment | place: USA: Wyoming | collected... | reverse complement strand
AACCGAAGCAGAGCAAGTAACTGATTCGCCTATTCCAGAACAATTAAGTGTATAAGTACTATCAGAAGACGGGGCAACATATTGTGTTCCGGATAAAGACTTTATTCCTGACCACGCGTTAGAAGCAGTACAAGAAGTTGCATTAGTAGAATTCCAGGTTAATGTTGAATATTGTCCATTTGAAATACTTGCTGGATTTGCAGAAATAGAACAAGTAGGAGCTGGATCTTCGTGTTCTTTATAACCATAAATCCTCACCGCTTTAACATTTATACTATCGCCCGTACCCTGAATAAATAAATCGCCATTTTCTGAAAATTTTAAAGTCCCGCCAATAACATTACTGTAGGTATGTATAGAGTTGGCAAGGTCAGCACATTCTCTATCGGGATTTATTGTGTGACTGTCTAAGTCCGCTACATTCGCTTTATCTGTATAATTAGTTGGCACGGCAGTACTGGTAATGCCCGTTTTAGAATAAAGTCGCATTGTTTCATTGGTTTGATCAGGGGAACCTAATTTGTGGGTATATCCCAACTTCATGTCTATTTTATAATTACCAGCTGGAGCATTAACATTAACCCAAGCACGCCAAGGATTACCTCCATAGCTTAAGATTACCGTGGCTATGATTCCTACTTGGCCAGGACATTCATTGGTTATTTTGTCGCCATGAAACCTTGCATCAGAAGCACTAATCCACCCGCTGTCATACCACTCGGCTGCTCTTGCTTTGGTAATTGGAATAAAAATAGAAAGCAAAACAGAGACACTGATTAATAAAACCATTGCCTTAAAATTAAACTTATTTTTTGAAACCAAATTTAAATTTTCCATAATTTTTGTTTATTTTTCTTATATTCACAATGATATCATATATTGAATTACTTGTCAATAGCTATTGCCTTAATGGCTATTCTTTTCCAATTTGTGTTTATGGGCCAACAACTAACAAGATAAATCACCGAATCTTCGGTTGCCTCCTGAAGGCTTATATTTTTTGGCGAATTTATTTGTTTTTCCGATATTTTATAGGAATATTTTTTATTATTTGAATATATATAAATTTCATCTCCAATTTGAAGCTTGTTTAATAGACTAAAAACAGAACCATAATTCCCCTTATACCAAGGATAAGCAGAGCTATGACCCAAAATTACATTAGAATTACCATAACGAACTACTCCTTTTTCTAAATCTTTCTGAATCAAACTTTCATCAGTATTACCCGATAAAACAATGGGCGCATTTACACCTATTGAAGGAATTACCAAAGTTACAAGATTGTCAGCGCTTCCGGACACAGGTAACCAAAACAATCCCTTTTCTATTTTGTTTTTGTTGTCAGTAATATCAACAGGAGCAGGACCTAAAAAATCATATTTCAATTGGGCATAAATAAATCTGCCGTTAAATATCGCCAAGGAAACAGCAAACACGGCAAAAAATATAATGAAAAATATAATAAATTCTTTCATAAATTTTTACAATATTTCAAGTCCTTTATTCAAAAAGGCCTGGCCATTAAAAACGGCTATCCCGAAAATAAAAATAATAAAAATAATAGCGGTGAATATCAATTTTGGATATTGAACTCTTATATTTATAAAAATTGTCAGAGCCAAAATCAAAACCAGAATACCAAGAATCATAAAATATGTTCTTTTGATAAAAGATTCTGAATTGTCTATTATTTTCAAAAATAATCCCTTTGATTCTATCTGAACATTTTTTGCAATATTGCGCTGCCTAAAAACATCCGGACCCTGTAAAAAGTCAATTTCTTCCCCTTTAACCAGTTTTGTCTCTGGCTGGTCAGCAACGGGCGGCAACTCTATTTTGGTTTCAGAAATAGTAATTGGCTTAACTTCCTCTTTTGTTGTTGTGGCCACTTTTGAGGCTAAAGACGAAGATTTTCCAAAAAACTCAACAGCAATGGTTGTTTTTTTGCCTTCGATTTCCCCTTCAATAACCGCTATTCCGATTTCCTGGTAATTTTTGTTTAAAATATTTGCTTTGTGGGAAGAAGATTCCATCCAGGCGTTGTGAAGATAATTGCTGTCCGTAAAATCTTTGGCCAAATTTTCTCCAGCTGCTACATATTTATAGCCAGCTTTATCCAGCCAATACCAAGGAGACAAGCCGTCGGGGCTGGTATGGGCAAAATATCCTTTGCTTATCATATCTTGGGCTTTTTTCTGGGCCGCTAAAATCAATTTTTGATTAATTGACAAAGGAGACAAGCCTGCTTTCGCTCTTTCCTGATTTGTAAATTCAATCAAGTCGGAACTCGCCACTATTGCAAAATAATTCGTTCTGGGAAAATACAAGAACCAGGAAAAAATCAAAAATTTAACAACTATAAGGATTATCGCCAAAACAAAAAGATTTTTTGGCTTTAAAATTGATGGCTTAAAACTGTTTCTGCTGTTGGGAAACAAGCCGTTATTTAAATTTTCCAGTATCCTTACCATATGTTCTATTATACACCTATTATTTGTTTTTGTCAATAAAAAACGGGGTGGAAGGCCCTCGTTTTTTATTGATCTCTAAATAAAATATTACCTCTTGCTCCATTGCGGCGCTCTGCGAGCCTTTCTAAGACCGAATTTTCGTCTTTCTTTTTCTCTTGAATCTCTTGTAAGATATCCTGATTTTTTAAGTTTTTTTCTAAAGTTGGGGTCAAAAACAATCATGGCTCTTGAAATTCCATGCCTTATTGCTTCTGCCTGGCCATTTATTCCGCCCCCTCTAACCTTGGCCGTACCGCCAAATTTAGCCATTAATTTTAATTTCTGAAAAGGGCTTTCGACTATCTGCTGTAAAAAAACAGTAGGAAAATATTCTTTATACGGCTTGCTATTCACTAAAAACTGCCCTTCTTCTATTGACTGAGAAGAATTACAAGTAATAATTCTAACTCTTGCTATTGCCCTTTTTCTCCTGCCTGTCGCTTCATAATATTTTTCGGGTTTCTGTGTCTTAGTTTTTTTGTTCTCCGGCATAAAGTTTAAGATTCTTTATTAATTTATCTCTTAATTTATTTTTTGGCAACATGCCATAAACAGCTATTTTTAGAGGTTTGTTTGGATCTTTTTTTAAAACTTCTTCCAATGAAATAATTTTGACTCCGCCGGGATAACCACTATGTCTGATATATTTTTTGTCTTTGATTTTTTTGCCGGTAATTCTCGTTTTTAAAGTATTGAAAATAACAACCCTATTATCTGAAATTTTATTTGGTAAAAATTCTGTGCTATTTTTGCCCCTTAAAATAGAAGCGGCCTCGGCCGCAATTCTGCCAAGGGATTTACCCGTTGCGTCAATTTTAAAAATATTTTTAGACATAAAATTATTTTTTGACTAATTCCATAATTACCATTTTTGCGGCATCGATTTTTCTGGTGTTTGTTTTTATCAATCGGGTATATCCGCCTGGCTGGTTTTTATATCTTGGCCCTATGTCTTTAAGCAATTTGTCAACGACTTTAATTGAAAAATCCCTGAGCAAAAATCTTTTATTGGTTAAATTATTTTCTCTTGCCCGTGAAATTGATTTTTCCAAAAATGGCCTTAATTTTTTTGCTCTTGCTTCGTTGGTAATTATCCTTTCTTTCAAAATTAAAGACGAAGCTAAATTACGCAAAAAAGCTTTGCGCTGATTTTGATTTTTTGTTAATTTGAATCTTTTTTTTCTGTGCCTCATTTATTTTTTTTTCTTTTTGACGTTTTTTTTATAATTTTCTTTTCTTTTTCTGGTTCTATGGACTCTTTTTGGCTACCAAAAATCTGAAAATGTTCCACTAAAATATCGGCTGCTTTTTTGAATGCTTCTTCTGGGGTAATACTGCCATCTGTTTCGATTTCAATTCTTAAACGATTAAAATCGGTTCTTTCCCCTACTCGCATGTTTTCGATTTCATAGTTGATTTTCGTAATGGGCGTAAAAATAGCGTCAATCGCGATTGTTCCTATTTCTAATTTTTCTTTTTTTCTTTGTTCAACCGGGATATAGCCAAGCCCGCCATCAACTTCAATTTCCATTTCCAGTTTTGCTTTTTTGTCGGTTAAGGTTGCAATATGAATATCTTTGTTTATAATTTCTATCTCTGAAGTGGTTTTTATATCTTTTGCCTTAATTTCTTTTTCGCCCGTTGCTTTTAGTTCAACCTTTAAAGGCAAGGCCTCCAAAGAATTAACCCTGAATCTGACCTGTTTCAGATTCAGCATTATTCTAATAACGTCTTCCAAGACATAAGGGATTGTTGAAAATTCATGGCTTGCGCCTTTAATTTTAACAGAAGTGACAGCTGCGCCAGGCAAAGAAGAAAGAAGGACTCTTCTAAAGGCGTTTCCCAGCGTCATTCCGTATCCAGGATAACAGCCGTCAATTTCAAAAACTGCTTTATTGTTTTCTTTTTTAATAATTTTTGGCTTTTGTGGAAAAAGAATTTTGTACTTCATAAATTTTATTTACCCTGTTAAATCCCGCGAAGCGGGACCCCGCAATAGCGGGGTATTTAACAGGGTGAATTAATTATTAATCTTAATATTAAATATTGGTATTTTATTATCTGGAATAATATTCTACAATCATCTGTAAATCAACGGGAGATTCAATGTCTTCTTTTAGCGGTAAATGAGAAATGGAAATTTTAAAATTTTCCTTATCTAAAGAAATCCACGAAGGCGGATTATATTTTTTGATTTTTATTTCTAGGCCTGCAAAAATCGGTTTTTTAAGGCTGGAAGCTTTAATTTCAAGCACATCTCCTTTTTTCAATTCAATTGAAGGAATGGTAATTCTTCTGTTATTTAAAATAACATGTCCGTGGCTCACAATTTGCCTGGCTTTTATTCTGGACTCTGCCAGACCAGCTCTGAAAATAACATTGTCTATTCTTGTTTCCAGTTTTCTCAAAATTATTTCGGTTAAAACGCCTTTTATTTTAGAAGCTGCCTTAAAATAATTCTTTAGCTGTTTTTCTCTTAGCCCGTAAATTAGTCTTAATTTTTGTTTTTCTGCCAATTGAGTTCCGTACTCGGAAAGAGCTGCTCTTCTTTTCTTGCCATGAACGCCAGGAGCATACGGCTTTTTCACCATTGCGCATTTCGTCGTATAACAACGCTCTCCTTTTAAAAAGAGTTTTTGGCTTGACCTTCTGCATTTTTTGCATCTTGCGTCTAACATTTTATACTCTGCGTGGTTTTGGCGGCCTGCAGCCATTATGAGGCACCGGCGTAATATCAATAATTGACAAAACCTCAAACCCTCCATTTACCAATGCCCTAACTGCCGCATCTCTTCCGGAACCAACGCCTTTAACAAAAATATTTATTTCTCTCGGCTTAATTTTTTCTACTTTATTCAATAATGACTCCACAACTTTTGTAGCTGCGAACGGGGTAGATTTTTTCGGCCCTTTAAAACCCAAAGCTCCGGCGCTTTCTGTGGCAACAACTCCTCCTGTTATTTGCGTTATAGTAACTATTGTATTGTTATAAGTTGACTGAATATAAACATTCGCCCGGTCAAGAACCTTGCCTTTGGTTTCTTTTTGCTTTTTAGCTACTGCTTCTATTTTTTCTGTTTCTTTTATGACCTCTTCGGTTGTTTGTTTGATTACTTTCTTTTTTCCCATAATTTTATGTCTTTTCTAATCTGCGCTTGCCACTCCCCATTGTCCTGCGGACATTGCCCCGGACTGTTCGGGAATTGGTTTTTGTTTGTTGCCCTCTGACAGGCAAACCCTTTGCATGACGAATTCCCCTGTAACATCCTATTTCCTTCAATCTCTTTATATTCATCATTTTGTCTCTGCGTAATTCGCCTTCTAATCTATAATTATTTTTTTCTATAATTGCTTTTATTTTATTAAGTTCTCCCTCGGTAAGGGCTTCTGTTTTTTTATTTAAATCTATATTGGCTGATTTTAAAATCTTTACGCTCAAAGACCGGCCTATTCCATATATATAGGTTAAGGCAACTTCTATTCTTTTTTTATCCGGGATATTAACTCCCATCATTCTAGCCATAATAAAACTTATCCTTGCCTTTGTTTGTGCTTAGGATTCGAGCAGATAACATAAATCCGACCTTTGCGTCGGACTGTTTTGCATTTATCGCAAATTCTCTTTACCGAGGTCCGAACTTTCATATTTTTACTTTTCCCTAAAAATTATTCTTCCTTTTGTTTCGTCATATGGACTAAGTTCAACGGTTACCCTGTCGCCAGGCAAAATTTTTATGAAGTTTATCCTCATTTTGCCTGAAATATGAGCTAAAACTTCCGGGCCATCATTTAATTTGACCCTAAAATTAGCATTGGGCAGTCCTTCAACTACAATCCCTGACTTCTTTATCCCTTCTTTTTTCATTTCTTATAAATATATATTATATTAGCTTCTGTGTCAATAAATGTCAATTATTTTCAATAATTATTTTGATTTTGTTTTTATTATTCGGAATTTTATTTACCCAGAAAGGCCAAAAAATAACTCTGGCAGTATCAACCTCCATCAGCGATGAAAGGTATTTTCTGACTTCAATTTCATTTTTACCTGAAAGATTCTTTTTGATTTCATCTTGATTTAATCTCCAAGCAACATCCACTTCAACCTGGCACGATAAATATAAATTACTTCTGTTGCTGTCGATTTTTAAACTTTTATAGTCAATTTTAATCGTTGATGGTATTAAAACTTTGTTTTCCGATATTTTATCGCTGATATTTTTTTCAATCAAAGATAGCACGTCTTTTTCGTCAAATGCCATTCCCCATGCTTTTGCTTTCACAATAACGCTAAATTCTCCTCCTGGTTGGTCTGGTTTTAAACTCGCTTTTGATTCTGAAACCTCAACAATCTGAGCTTCTTTCATGATTTTTAAATTAGCAGGAATTTTTTTATCAAATTCTTCTTTGGCTTTATTTTTCAATTCCGCAGATACAATAGCTATCGCGCCATCAATATCTTCTTTGGTCGCAACCTTAACTTTTCCTTTTGCCCCACCAGTCATTGATTCTGCTGATTTGCCGTAAAAACTTGCGTATTTCGGCGTTCCTTCAAAACCAGGGATTACAAAATCGGACGGTCCGATATTATAACTTTCGCCTGTCTCGTCGGCTATCACGTCAACATCCTTGGAGCTTGGAATTATCTTGCCCTCTTCAATTATTGCGCCGGGGATAACCTCGTTATTTACAAGCCTAAAAATTTTGTTGTCTGACGAACGGAACCTCGTTGATTTGACAAGTGTTTGGGAACCAGAGCTGTATTGGTTATAAACCGTAATAACTCCCTTTGCTTTTTCTTCAACATTTTTTTCTCCGGTTGACGGAAAAATTCTTGAGTCCTCTATTTCTGATTCAAAGACCTGGCCCGGGATACTATTGTCTTCGGAGCTGATTGCGTCCGTATTTTTATCAACAGTAACTTCTGATTCAAATTGGGCAGATTCTTTTTGAGGCACCACAATTACCTGAGCATTGGGCAAAACGAAATATAAAAGAAATCCAATGGCAAGCAGGGCGATAAGAATAAAAAATGCAATTACTTTTTTCGGCGTAAAAAATTTAAATCTCATCCCTCTTTTTCTCGGCTCATAAATTATATCGCTTTTTTCTTGCTCTTCCTCTACTTCGTCTATTGTTCTTCCGTTTGTAAATTCTATCTCGTCTATTTCTGGCTCTAATTCCGGCTTTGGCTCATGAATAATCTTTTTAAGATTTACTATATCTCGAGGATTTATAATGTCGGATAAAATTTTCTTTCTTGATCCAGCAGCAGATTTAACTTCTATTCCTCTGGCTTCTTTTAATTGTTGCGGCCAGCGAACATCTTTTTCGTTTTTCGAAACAACCTCTTCTAAAATTCTTAATCCTGCTTGTTGGGTCAATTTTTTAATTAAAGCGTCGGAAGTGACTATTGAAACATCTTTTTGCAATTCTAAAGATTCTTCCTTTATAATTCTTAAATTGATTATGCTTCGCAAAGAAGAAAGTCCGCGCGGGACAACCAAAACAATCTTATCGTCACGGCTTCTTCTTATCCTGTTTATTATTGAAAATAACTCTTCACTCTCTTCCAAATAAAAATTTTCCATAATTTAATCTTGAATTAATCTAATTACTCTTTTGAGTATAGGCGCGAATAAATTATTTTCAGGAAACTCCAAAGATAAATTGGCCAAGGCCAAACAAGAAATTTCCTGAAATTTTGTTTTATTTTGAATTTTAATAATTTCTATCGGTAAAACAAAGTCCGGCTTCAGTCCTTTCTTTTCTAATATTTCTTTTATGCCTGGCAAAAAACTTGCTTCACCGCAAAGAAAAACTTTTTTCGGCAAGGCACCGTATTTTTTTGAAAATTCGTCCAGCAAAACCTTTACCCCGTTCGCCCAACAAGAAATATTAGGGCTTAAGATTTTTTCAATTTTCTTTTTTGCTTCAGCGCTTACCTCTCCTTTAGAATATTTGATTTTAATTATTTCCGCTTCATTTGCTCCGACCTCTAAAAAATCGGCCAATGTTTTTGAAAATAAATTTCCGCCCAAACAAAAGTTATCGGTATCTATTGTTTCACCGTGCTTTCTCGCTAAAGTAATCTCGGTTGTTTTTCCGCCGACATCTATAAGTATAAAATCTTTGTTTTGCGATTCCGAATTAAGGCAGTCGCATATCGCATAGGGAACAGAATTAATGCCTGTTAATTCTAAATTCAATCGTGAAATTAGAAATAAAATTTCTTTTAATTTTTCAATTGATGTGTAGTTGTTAAAAATGGTCAGACAAAAACTTTCCCCTTCAAAACCCAAGGGATCGTGAATCGGACTTTCATCAATTTTTATACTGACAATGTTGGCGTTAATAAGCCGAACATCAGTATCTGGCAAGTTTGTTTCAAGAGCAAAGGCCTTTCTGATATTGTCAAATGCGCGCCACTGCACTTTTTGCACTAAAAATTTAAGTTCCGGCAGATCTATTTTTTGTTTTGGATTTTCGCGCCTATAACAAAGAGTCGCGCTTATGCCTTTTATAAAATCGCTGCTCATTCCCAAGAAAATCTGTTCTGCTTTTGTTTTTGCTGATTTTTCGGCTTTTTCAATGATTTTCTTGCATGATTCCTCTAAATTTTTTTGCAATGGCTCTTTTGCCCAACCCAATACAATTCCTTTTCCCTCTTTTTTATCAATTTCCATTAATACAGCTTTCAAAAATTGGCTGCCTATATCCAACACAACCACATTCTTTTTGTTTTCTAAATTTCTTTTCCAAATTCCCATCAATTACATTATATAATAAAAATTTTTTATTCCAAAATTGCTTTGATGCGGCGGACGCCAGATGACGATGCTTCTTCCTTTAAGATTTTAAAATGGCCGAGTTCGCTGGTTTTTTCAATGTGCGGACCAGAGCAAATTTCACAAGAGAATACTTGCCCTGAGCCCATCGAAGGGCCGACCGTATAAACTTTTACTTTTTCGCCGTATTTATTTTCAAAAACTCCCATTGCGTTTTTCTTTTCTGCATCTTCAAGGGACATTTCTTCACAGTAAATTGGCAAATCTTTTTTAATTTGCTCATTAATAATATCTTCAACTTTTTTAAGTTGTTCCTGAGTTAATTTTTCCGGATGAGAAAAATCCAAACGCAATCTTTCGGCGGTGATATTTGAGCCCTTTTGAAAAACATGTTCGCCCAAAACTTTACGCAAAGCAGCCAACAACAAATGCGTGGCAGTATGAAGTTTGGTTACTGCCTCTGAATTATCAGCCAATCCCGACTTAAACTTCCCCGCAGTCGCCGTTCGAGAAAGTTTTTGGTGTTTTTTTATTTTTTCATTGTAAATAGCAATTATCTCGTCATTTATTTCAACTCCTTTATCTTTCATTTTGTCACACGACATTTCAAAAGGCATACCTTCTTGGGTTTTTAATTTAAAAAGTTCTTCTGCAATACTTTCATCCTCTGATTGCGATGGCGATACTTCAATTATTCTTTCTCCTCTTTCCAGTATTTTTTCGAATCTTTCCTCTTCTTGAATTAGTTGTTCAATAATAAAATCTTTATTCTTTCTTAATTCCGGATAATCATTGTTCATTAATTCGATTACCTTTTCGGCAATTTTAAAAGAAAAAACATTATTAATTCCGATTTTTTTGCCATAACGAATTGCGCGTCTGATTAATCTTCTCACAACATATCCTTGCTCGACATTTGACGGCGCAATCCCCTTCTCGTCTCCCATTATAAAAGTTGCGGCGCGTAAGTGGTCAACAATAATTCTTTCGGCTTTATCATCTTTGATTTTTGCTAATCCCCTAATCTTTTCCACAATCGCTTTTAACGGCTCAACATCAAAAACATTTTTTTTATTATTCAAAACTGCTATTGTCCTCTCTACTCCCATTCCAGTATCAACGTTTTTTTGTTTTAATGGCTCGTACTTGCCATCATCAGTTTTATTGTATTCCATAAAAACATCATTCCAAATTTCTACACCATTATAAAACATTTCAGTGCAAGGACCGCAAGGGCCGGTTTTGCCAGCCGGACCCCAAAAATTATCCTTTTTGGGCAGTTTTTTGATTCTTTTCTCGGGAATTCCCTTCTCCAACCAAAGATTATACGATTCTCCGTCAAAAAGCGCATCAGAGTCGCCGGCAAAAACGGAAACAGATATTTTATTCTTGTCTAATCCTAACCATTTTTTATCAAATAAAAATTCCCAACTCATTTCAATGGCTTCTTTTTTCCAATAGCTTCCGAGTCCCCAATTTCCCAACATTTCAAAAAAAGTTAAATGAACATTATCACCAACTTCATCAATATCGCTGGTTCTGATACATTTCTGCACATTAACTAATTTATTTCCAGCTGGATGTTTTTCGCCCAACAAATACGGCACCAGTGGATGCATTCCTGCGGTCGTAAACAAAACCGTCGGGTCGTTTTCCGGAATCAAAGAAGCAGAAGGAATAATTTTGTGTCCTCTGCTCTCAAAAAATTTCAAATATTTATCTTTTAATTCACGCGTGGTCATAACTTAATATTATCACATAATCACCCCTCCGCCCAAGACTTCGTCTTTTAGGTAAAACACCGCACTCTGGCCGGGGTTTATGGCGCGCTGGTTTTCATTAAAAATAACTTTCACGCAATTCTTAATTCTTGATTCATAATTCATAACTCTCGCTGGTACAGCTTTTGCCATTGAACGAATTTTGACTTTACATTTTCCAAAATACGGCTTACCCGGTAGCCAATTCGTATTTTTCACAATCATTTCTTTTTTAAATAATGCCTCGTTGAAATCCGACTGGCCGACAATCAAAACATTATTCTTAAAATCTTTTTTCACCACATAAAAAGGCCCGATTCCACCAATTTTAATTCTTTTACGCTGTCCGATTGTATAAAATGCCAGTCCCCTGTGCTTGCCCTTTTTTTTGCCTTCGGTCGTAATAATATCGCCTGACTTAGCTTTAATGTTCTTATTTAAAAAATCCTGAATATCAGTATTGATAAAACATATTTCTTGACTATCTTGTTTATCGTGTACTTGCAAATTAAATTTTTTCGCCATTGCCCTAACTTCTATCTTAGTATAATCCCCTATCGGAAATAAAATTTTCTTTAATTGTTTTTGCTTTAAAGTCCAAAGAAAATATGTTTGGTCTTTTTTTGTATCTTTTGCAGTTAAAAGTTTCCCTTTTTTAATTCTGGCATAGTGTCCTGTTGCCACATAATCCGCTTTCAATTTCATTGCCATGTCAATCAAAAATCTAAATTTAATGTGCTTGTTGCATTCCACGCACGGATTCGGCGTATTGCCTTTTTTATATTCATCAATAAAATAATCAACAACTCTTTTTTTAAATTCGTTTTGGACGTTTAATATATAAAATGGGATGTTTAAAATTTTAGCGACTTTCCTTGCGTCAATTGAATTGCTGTGTTTTCCCATACTCATAAAAACACCGACGACATTATATCCTCGGTTTTTTAAAATCGCGGCAACAACAGAACTATCCACGCCGCCACTCATCGCCGCGATTATCTTTTTCTTATTTTCCATAAATATTATTGTCCTTGGTTTTTTTTACAACATTCACCAACCCAGTTATGTAATAATCCGAACAGCCACCCCAAAACAAAACCATAAATAAAACCCCAAAACAAGCCGATAAAAGCACCCAATACGCTAATATTGTATCCCCAAAAAAACTGCTGAAGTGAAATCAAAGTATTCCCGCCGCCCTTTATTAAAACATAAATGGTTGCCAGAAAAACTACGACTGCCCACAAAATTCCAGAAGCTAATCCAAAAGATTTTTTAGAAAATTTCATTTTAGTTTACTAATCGCTAAATTTATTATATCGACCTTTTATTTCTAAATATTCCCATAAAAATTAACGGCACGATTAACCATAAAGTTTTGGCCAAAGAAGTATTAAAAATTTTTAAAATAATCGGACTAAATTGAGAAATCAAGTCATTGGGAAAAAAAGAAAACGCCACGCTCATTATAATTCCAATTAAAAACCAGCTTAAAAATAACGACTGGACAATAGATTTTCCTGTTCTTTTTTTAATTGACGATTTTAGAATTGAATGAGAAAAAACAAAATAAATCAAACCGATTAAAACCAAAAATAAAACAATCGAAACTACAAAATTTTCCTCTTGCTGGAAAAACATTGGAAAGAATTTTTTAAAAGGCACAACATTCATCAGGGCAAAAGAAACGTAACCTCCCAACAATAAAACAAAAACCCGCTCCTTGCCAAGAATAAGAGCGAACAAAACCCCGATTCCAAGCAGAAATAACGATAAAATTAACTCCCAGCTCGTAATTTCTAAACCCGCCACTGTCGCCAGTTGATTAGCCATAATTCTATTATAAAACAAAAGAAGGTTTTTACAAACCTTCTTCTTTTAATCTCTCAATTAATTCTTCTTCCTTTCTTGATAATTTTTTCGGGACTTTGACGCGAATACGGACATATTCATCCCCGCGGCCATAACCATTAATACTGGGCATTCCTTTTCCTTTTAAACGAAAGGTCACGCCTGAATCAGTGCCAACCGGAATTTTCAATTTTACATCTCCTTCCAAAGTCGGCACTTCAATTTTGTCTCCTAAAACCGCCTGAGTGAATTTAATCTCAGCATGATAATAAATATCATCCCTTTTTCTTTCAAAATATTTATGAGGTCTTATACGAACTCTTATATACAAATCTCCGGCAATCCCGTCTTTTTTCGGCATTTCTCCTTTTCCGGAAATCCTGATTGTCTGACCATCAGCCACGCCCGCTGGCAAATCAATTTTTATATTTTCAACATCATGCAACCTGCCTGTGCCTCGACAATTCCTGCATTCTTTTTCCGGAACTTCGCCCTTGCCGTTGCATTTTGGACAAACGCTAACCTGACTAAATACGCCAAAAAATGTTCTTCTTGTTTGCTGGACTTGACCCGCGCCTCCGCATTCAGAACATCTTTTCTTTCCGCTTCCCGGCTCTCCGCCAGTTCCTTTACAATTTTTGCAAACGCTCAATTTTCTCAAACTGATTTCCCTTTCAACGCCGGTAAACGCCTCTTCCAAATCAATTTCCATATCAACCACAATATCTTTGCCTTTTTGAACAGATCTTCTACGGCCTCCGCCAGTAAAAGCGGAAAAAATATCGGAAAAATCCCAGCCCGAGTCCGATGCGCCCCTACTAAACAAATCTTCGAAATTCATTCCCTGAAAACCAGAAAAGTCAAAGCCCTGTCCGCCTTGAAAACCCTCAAAAGTTGAACCAAACTGGTCGTATTGCTGGCGTTTTTCGTCATTGGATAAAACTTGATATGCTTCATTGACTTCCTTAAATTTTTTCTCATCTCCGCCCTGCTTGTCAGGATGATGTTGATGAGCTAATTTTCTGTATGCCTGTTTTATCTCGTCTTTGCTGGCATCTTTATTTACGCCCAAAATTTTGTAGTAATCTTTGCTCATAATTTTACTGTTTCTACTTCTTTTTGGATTTTCTCTAATCTTACAAATTTCAGAACGATTAAAATTTTTAATATCAGCCAGCTTAACATAATCACAATTGCCATATATAGAATGCTGATAATTTTTAGAGTAATAAACAAACCGACTGCCAGACCAAAGGGAATAAATTTTTTATACGGACCACTAACACTGTTAAGCTGAAAATTAACCAGTTTATACAAAACATCTTTTATGGTGTCGCCTTTTTTAACTTCAATATTGTATTGATTTTTTAAATCCTTTATTTGTTCTTTGTTTAATGATTGTATTGCTTCGACGTTCAAATCCCCTATCTCTTTGGGCAATCTTTTTGAAATCAATCCTTCCAAAGGCCTTAAAATCAAATTAAAATTGTTTCTGGAAATCTGAATTTCTTTTTGCTGAAATTTTGCCGGTTCCGGAGAAAAATAATAAGCCAAAGCGATTATCAGGCACAAAATCGTAATCAGCCATGGCAACCCTCTTTTCCATATTCTCCAAAAATCCAAATTTACCTGAACTTCTTCTTCTTTCCTGATTTTTTTATTGGCAACAGCAAACGCTGCTATCAAAATCAAGATTGCGATAAAATAATAAAATAATTCATTATTAAAAAAAACAAAAAACAAGGCAGCGGTCAAAACGAACGAACCGAATAAAATTGCCCTGTTATCAATCAGAAGCATTGCCAAGCACAGCGCAACTCCGAATAAAATAAATAAAATTCCTCCCCAAATCCAGCATCCTATTGTTAAATTACCGACATAAAAAATATAGCGGAGAAAATACCACGAAAATAAGCCAAGTAATACCACGGCTGCGCCGAGTATTATTTCTTTATGAGTTTTTTGCATATCTTGATAATTATTTTTTATTGTCCTCTATTTCCCCTTCTTTTATATCCGGTTCTTTGTCTTGTTTTTTCTGCTCTGTTTGTTGCGCTTTGTAAAGTTCTGTACCGACTTTCTGAATAGCTTGGGACAATTCGTCCGAAGTTTTTTTAATTGCAGAAATATCGTCGCCATCCTTAATCTTTTTCAGCGCCTCAATTTTTTCTTCAATTTCTTTCTTATCTTCTTCTTTGATCTTATTGCCGAAATCTTTCATTGTTTTTTCTGTTGTATAAACCAGAGTATCAGCCATATTTCTGGCATCAACAAAATCTTTTTTCTTTTTATCTTCTTCCGCGTGAATTTCCGCTTCCTTTTTCATTCTTTCAATTTCGTCTTTGGAAATACCGGAAGAACCCTCAATCCTGATTGACTGCGCTTTGTTCGTTGCCTTGTCTTTGGCAGTAACACTTAAAATTCCATTCGCGTCAATATCAAAAGTAACTTCAATCTGAGGAATACCTCTTGGCGCTGGCGGAATGCCGTCTAAAATAAATCTGCCAAGAGTTTTATTGTCATTTGCCATTGGCCTTTCGCCCTGTAAAACACGAATTTCCACGGACGGCTGGCTATCGGCGGCAGTTGAAAAAATCTGGCTTTTGGCGGTTGGCACGGTCGTATTTTTCTGAATAATAACAGTATTCACTTCGCCGAATGTTTCAATGCCCAAAGACAAAGGAATAACATCCAACAACAAAACATCTTTGACATCTCCCTGGAAAATCCCTGCCTGAACAGCTGCGCCCGCTGCAACCACTTCGTCAGGATTAATATCCTTGTGCGGCTCCTTTCCGAATAATTCCTTTACTTTCTGCTGCATTAATGGCATTCTGGTCTGGCCACCGACCAAAACAACTTCGTCAATTTCCGACAATTTAAATCCCGAATCGCCAACAACTTTTTTTGTAATTTGAATCGCCTTGTCAATATAATCGCCAACCAAACTTTCCAGCTTGGCGCGTGTAAATTTTATATTAAAGTGTTTTGGCCCGTTGGCGTCCGAAGTTATAAATGGAATATTTATTTCAGTTTCCATTGACGATGAAAGCTCATGTTTGGCTTTTTCCGCTGCTTCTTTTAACCGCTGTAATGCCAGAACATCTTTTGTTAAATCGATGCCTTGATCTTTTTTGAATTCAGCAACCAGCCAATCCATTATTTTTTGGTCAAAATCATCGCCGCCCAAATGAGTATCCCCGCCCACTGCTTTTACTTCAACCGTGTCTTTGGAAACTTCCAAAACCGAAATATCAAATGTCCCGCCGCCAAAATCAAAAACTGCGATTTGCTCGTCTTTTTTCTTATTTAATCCATAGGCCAAAGCAGCCGCAGTCGGTTCATTGATAATTCTTCGCACTTTCAAGCCGGCAATTTCGCCCGCATCTTTAGTGGCTTTTCTCTGGGAATCATCAAAATAAGCCGGCACAGTGATAACCGCTTCTTCTATTTTCTCTCCCAAGCGGTCTTCTGCGTCTTGTTTTAATTTTTGCAAAATCATCGCAGAAATTTCCGCTGGCTGATACCATTTGCTTTCCATTTTAACCTCCACTGCGCCTTCTTTTGATTCTTTGATTTCATAAGGCAAAAGTTTTTTATCTTTCTGGACTTCATGGTCAGAATATCTTCTACCGATTAATCGCTTAACGGAAAAAATAGTGTTCCGGGGATTAGTCACTGCCTGCCTTTTTGCCAAAAGACCGACCAATCGCTCTCCTGCTTTTGAAACAGCAACAATAGAAGGAGTTGTTCTGTTTCCTTCTTTATTTTCAATTATTCTCGGCTCGCCTGCTTCAACAATTGCCATTGCCGAATTGGTCGTGCCCAAATCAATACCTAATATTTTTGACATATGTTTTTACCCTGTTAAATAATTGCTCTGCAATTCCTGCGTAGCAGGATTTAACAGGGTGAATTTTTTTACTTATTTATTATTTATTAATTTTAACTTTTGAAGCTCTAATTACTTTTCCATTCAGTTTATATCCTTTTTGAACTTCCTCAACGACAATTCCCCCTTCGACAAGCTCAGGGTGAGCTCCTTTCTGAATTTCTATTTCGCCTATGGCTTCATGGAATTCAGGGTTGAATTTTTCGCCAAGGGATTTGATTTCTTCAAATCCTTGGTTTTTCAAAACGTTTCTCAATTGATTATAAATTTGTAAAAGTCCGTCGTCTTTACTAGCTTGTCCGCCAACTGGCGGATGTTTTAATGCTTCTTCAAAACTATCCAAAATTGGCAAAATTTCAAAAATCAAACCCTCGTTGGCAAATCTGAAAATCTCGGAAATTTTCTGCTCTTGTTCTCTTTTATAATTTATCAAATCCGCTTTGGCTCTTTGCCACCCAGCCAAATATTCCGCCCTCTCCTGCTCGCAAATTTTTAATTTGTCTTTGGCTTTTTTAATCTTCTCTTCCACCTTCGTCCCGACATCGGTCGGGACTTCGGCGGACAAGTCCGCTTCATATTTTATATCGTCGTCTTTAGTCATGATTTTCCAATAATTCTCTTAATTTATTAATTAGTGAAATGTTGTAGTTATACTTCATTCTTATTGGTCCCAATAATCCAATAACTCCATGTTTTTTACCAGAAGTTTTACAACCTGAAACAATTAAGCTCAACTTCTTTGTTTTTTTTAGAGGGTTTTCATGGCCGATAAAAACCCTTGTTTCACTTTCCGAGATTTCCTTAAATATCTCGTCAAAATGATTTTCAAATTCCTCCATCATTCCGGCTATTTCCGAAAAACAATCCCTGTCTTCAAATTCCGGCTCTCTTAATAAATTAGAAAGGCCCGATTGAAAAAAATTATTCAACCCCTTGATTCCGCCAAAAGCCAGCCCGCCTGACATTTCCGCCAAGATCTGAGTAACCCGCTTAAATGTTTCATCCGGCGATTCTCTATTTACTTTTATAGGAACTTTTACTTCCTTGCCTTCTAATGATTTTATAAAAATTCTGTAGGCTTTTTCGGTTGGTATTCTGCCTCCTGACGTGTGGGGCTTCTGGATATATCCGCTTTTTTCCAATTCCATCATTTCATTTCTGATTGTGGCCGAGCTCAGTTCGGGTTTCAATTTTTGCGCTAAAAATTTAGAACTCACTGGTTTTGGGCTCTCAACATATTCTTTTACAATCACTCCTAAAATTTTTCGCTGTCTCTCTGTCATATATATTAGCACTCTCATCATCAGAGTGCTAATTTAATATTACTCATCAAAAATATCCTTGTCAACCCTGTTAAATAAAATCTCCGATTTTCTTTTGCCAAAGCAAAAGATTTAACAAGGTCAAGAGTGCTAATCATTGTTTGATGTTTTTTGCTTGTTTCTATGGTATAATTTAATCAATAATTATTAACCGCTAATTGTATGGAAAAAATTAAAATTCAAAATTTAAACTGGATTGATGTTGTCAACCCAACAGAAAAAGATATTAAATATTTAAATGAAAATTTCCACTTTCATCCAATTGTCTTAAATGAACTTCTTTCCCCCACTCTTCGGCCGAAAGTGGAAAATTACGATAACTATCTTTATATGGTTCTCCATTTTCCGATTTACAGCCAAAAAGAACAAACTAGCAAATCAATGGAAATCGATTTTCTTATAACGCCCACTACTCTTATAACTGTCCGCTACGGCAAAATTCATCCGCTTCAGGAATTCTGGAAAAAATGCCAAACTGACCAGCAATATCTATATTTTCAAAATTCGCCTGCTTTGCTTTTGCACTGCATACTTCAAGAGTTAAATAATTTTTCCTTGCGCCAAATAGACCATATTACGAAAAAATTGGATGAGATTGAAGATAAAATGTTTAAAATCAAAGGCATAAGAGGAGAAACAAAAATGCTTGAAAAAATACTTTTTATCAGAAGAGATATTTTAAATTTTCGCAGAACATTAAAACCACAAGAAATAATCCTCTCGTCATTGAAAAGCCGCGGATTGGAATTTTTCAGCCCAAAATTAGAACCATATTTTAATGATATTATCGGCGATTATACCAGAGTTTGGAATTTACTGGAAAACCACAAAGAAACAATAGAATCATTACAGGCCTCAAACGATTCATGGCTAAGCAACAGAACAAATCTTATTATGAAAATATTAACCATGTTTTCGGTTGTTGTTTTTCCCCTCACGCTTCTGGCCACTTTGTTCAGTATAGATGCCAAGCACATACCGATTATCGGTATGCCATATGATTTTTGGATAATCCTCGGAATAATGTTTATTGCTACAATATTTATGTTGATAATCTTTAAAGCAAAAAAATGGCTATAAAAATTTATAATACCCTAACTCGCAAAAAAGAAATTTTTAAGCCCATTAAAAGGGGTTTTGTTGGAATTTATACTTGCGGACCGACTGTTTATTGGTTCCAACATATTGGAAATTTAAGAAGCTATATTTTTTCAGATGTCCTGAAACGGATGTTTCTTTATAACAATTATAAAGTTAAACACGTGATAAATGTTACTGATGTTGGGCATTTAACCTCTGATGCCGACGAGGGCGAAGACAAAATAGAAAAATCAGCGCAAAAAGAGCACAAAACTGCCAAAGAAATTACAAATTATTATTGGCAGATTTTCAAAAATGATTTTAAAAAATTAAACATCATTGAACCGAATATCTGGTGCAAAGCGACAGAACACATTAAAGAACAAATCAACTTAATTAAAAAGCTTGAGGAAAAAAATTATACCTACAAAACCTCTGACGGAATTTATTTCGATACCTCAAAACTAAAAAATTACGGTCAATTGGCAAAGCTCAAAAAGGAAGGACTTCGAGCCGGCAAAAGAATTGATTTAGGTGAAAAGAAAAATATTACTGATTTTGCGTTGTGGAAATTCTCTCCTCAACCCGGCTCGGGACCTAAACGGCAACAAGAATGGGAGTCGCCTTGGGGAGTCGGTTTTCCTGGCTGGCATATTGAATGTTCGGCAATGTCAATGAAGTGCCTAGGAGAACATTTTGATATTCATACTGGTGGCATTGATCATATTCCAATACATCATCCAAATGAAATTGCCCAATCCGAGACTGCTACCGGAAAAAAATTCGTAAATTATTGGGTGCACGGAGAATTTTTAACATTTAGAGGTGAAAAGGTTTCAAAATCAAAAGGCGGATTATATACAATTTCCGAACTCGAAAAACTAGGATTCAATCCCCTTACTTATAAATATTTCACTTTTAATGCCCACTACCGCTCTCCTTTGGAGTTTTCCGAAAAGAATCTTAAGGACGCACAAGGCGCATATGAAAGATTAAAAAATATTATTTCAGAAATCAAAGACGACAAAAAAATAAATAAAACCTATCTTAAAAAGTTTAAAAATGCGATTGATGATGATTTGGATATGCCAAAAGCATTAAGTATTTTATGGACACTGGTCAGAGACAAAAAAACAACCAGTAAAATAAAAACCATTCAGGAAATGGATAAAGTTTTCGGACTGGATTTACTAAAAAAAGAAACGCTGGACGTTCCAAAAGATGTTCAGAAATTAATCAAAGAACGCGAAAAAGTCAGAAAAAATAAAGATTTCCAAAAATCAGACGAACTCCGCGATAAAATAAAATCCCTCGGCTATCAAATCCTGGATACTGCCGAAGGGCAAAAAGTAAAGAAAATTTAAAATTTTTTAAAACACAAAACCCGAGGATAAAATCAATCCTCGGGATTTTTTAAAATCGAACGTAGAATATAAAAACCATTCACCCCCGAAATACAAACAAGCGGACCAATGAGAATTATAATACCACCAAAGAAAAAGAAAAAGAACTTCAAACTCAACACAACAATAATTTCTATCATATTTCCTCCTTCTATAAAAAAATAGCAAATTATAAATCAAATGTCAATTATCCCCATTTTTTAAACAAGGCGCGGTTTGACGGCGGGTTTTTAATTCTGATATTCTTAAATCAATGGCAAGAAATGACAAATTTGAAAAATTGCCCCCGCAAAGCATTGAAGCCGAACAATCGGTTTTGGGCTCTATTCTAATTGACAAAAAAGCCATTGTTAAAATCGGCGATATTTTAACGGCCAGAGATTTTTACAGGGATACCCATGGAATCATATTTGAAACAATGATTGAGCTTTTTGAAAAGAACGAACCAATTGACATTATGACTGTTTCAAACCGACTGGAAGAAAAAAAGGTATTGGAAAAAATCGGCGATTCAAGTTATCTAACAGAATTAGTAAACACGGTTCCGACCGCGGCCAATGTTGTTAAATACGCAAAAATAGTCCAAAAAAAGAAAATGTTGCGTGATTTGATAGATGCGGCCCATAATATAGCAAGATTAGGCTATCAAGAAGAAGAGGATTTGGAAAAAGTGCTGGACGAAGCGGAAAAAAATATTTTTGAAGTTTCCCAGCGCTCAATAAAACAATTTTTTATGCCAATAAAACCGGCTCTTGAAGAAGCCTTTGAAAGAATTGACCAATTGCACAAAAAAGAAGGAGGCGCGTTGCGCGGAATCCCGACTGGGTTTACTGATCTAGACAATATTTTAGCCGGCCTTCAAAAATCTGATTACATTCTTCTCGCATCAAGGCCGAGTTTAGGCAAAACAACTCTTGGCCTGGATATTGTCAGAAATGTCGCTGTTAAACACAAAATACCGGTCGGAATATTCAGCTTAGAAATGTCATCAGCTCAATTGGTTGACCGCTTATTGTGCGCTCAGGCGGAAATTGATTTATGGAAATTAAGAACAGGCCGGCTTTCAAGCAAGGGCGAAGAAAACGATTTTACAAAAATACAGGAAGCAATCGGCGTTCTTTCTGAAAGCCCTATTTTTATTGACGACAGCCCCAGTTCAACAGTAATGGAAATAAAAACCAAAGCCAGGCGGCTTCAGGCAGAACATGGATTGGGTTTAATTCTTGTTGATTATATCCAACTTATTATGCCTTCAGAAACACGAGAAAACATTGTTCAGCAAATGACTGAAATTTCCCGTTCCTTGAAAACCCTTGCCCGAGAACTCAATGTCCCGTTAATTGCTATTTCCCAGCTTTCAAGAGCCACTGAACAACGCTCGCCAAGAATTCCAAGATTGGCTGATCTGCGAGAATCCGGCTCGTTGGAACAAGACGCTGATGTTGTGCTTTTTATTTATAGAGAAGATTTAGATATGAAACAAAGCGAAAGGAAAAATCTTGCTGATATATTTATTGCCAAGCATAGAAACGGCCCAATCGGCCAAGTTGAACTTTATTTTGACCAAAACCAGGTTACGTTTAAGAATTTAGCAAAAAGATACGAAAAAGAATAATGTTACCACATTCAATTCAAAATTTGATTGACGAATTTTCGAAACTTCCGTCTGTCGGACCAAGACAAGCGGCTCGTTTTGTCTTTCATTTATTGGACCAGTCAAAAGAGGAAATTGAAAAATTCGCCAAAAAACTTTTTGTTTTGAAAAAAATAAAACATTGCGCGTTTTGCAATAGAGCAATAGAATCCTCCTTCGCTAAAGCTACGGAGGACAAGCCGTCTTTATGTGAAATTTGCAAAGATAAAAACCGCGACCGCGCTACAATTTGCATAATCGAAAAAGATACTGACATTGAGTCATTTGAAAAAACAAAAAGATACAACGGCCTTTATTATGTAATCGGAACAGAAGACGAAGAAATACAATTGGCCAGATTAAAAGAATTAATCACGAGGATTAAACGGGCAAAAAAAGATTTAAAAGAAACAATCATTGCCACTGATGCAACATTAGAAGGAGAAACAATCGCTTTATATGCAGCCCGGCAGTTGGAAGAATTAAAGAAAAATTATCCAGAATTAAAAATAACCCGCTTGGGTCGCGGATTATCAACTGGCAGCGAACTGGAATACATGGACGAAGATACTTTGACAAATGCACTTTTAGGAAGAAAGTGATATTTCTTTTATTTCAACTTCTGTATATGGCTGTCTATGACCTTGTTTTTTCTGATATCTTTTCTTGGGTTTATACTTATAAACAATAATTTTGTCGCCTTTGCCATGTTTTAAAATTTTGCCAATAACTTTGGCATTTTTTATTACTGGCTTGCCAATTTCAACTTTATTGTCTTTTTCAATCAATAAAACATCGGCAAAGTTCACTTCTTCGTTTTCTTTGCCAATAATTTTTTCTATTTTTATTTTATCACCAGGAGAAACTAAATACTGCTTCCCGCCAGTTTTAATAATTGCTTTCATATTATTAAATATTATTCTTCTAAATTCTTAGGCGCGTCCAATTCCATCGGCTCCACTTTTTCTTTTGAATCAATTAGTCGCGCCGTATCTTTCTCAATTTTTGCGAATTCTTTATAGGTTTTATTGTAAGCATTAACCGCTGTTCCAAGATGTGTTCCCAGTTTAGCAAGAAAATCATCATAATTCAAGAGGTGCTTACGCAAAACCTCAACTTTTTTCAAAATATCCTTGGCTGACTCCTCAATTTGCAATGCTCTCAATCCCTGCAAAACCGTCTGCAAATAAGCGTAAAAAGAGGTTGGCGAAACAATTATCACGTGCTTTTCCTTAAAAGCGTATTCAATCAAATCGTAAGTGCTTATCTTAACAGCTCCGACTTGATTTATTAATAAATCATAATAAATTCCTTCTGATGGAATGAACATGAAAGCAAAATCCATTGTATTTTCGCTCGGCCTGATATATTTCGAAGTTTCCTCAATTCTTTTTTTCAAATCCTGCTTGAATAATTTTTCCAGCTCTTCTTTTCCTGCTGGATCTTTTTCCTCTAAAATCCGATTATAATTTTCCAAAGAAAATTTAGAATCAATGGGCAAAATTTTATCCTTTATAAAAATAACCGCATCAACTATTTCACCGTCTTTGAATTTATACTGCAATTTATACTGATTTGGCTGAAATATATTTTCCAGTAATGTTGCTAAAAAATATTCGCCCAAAATCCCCCTTTGCTTGGGATTTGCCAAAACATCAGTCAATTTATCCAATTGAGTTTTAACGTCTTTTACGTGCTGGTTGTCGGCGTGAATTTTTTCCAACTGGGAAGTGACATCTTTGATATGAACCGTGGCATCTCTGGCGATTCTACCGCTTTCTTCCAATTGCCTTTGCAAAGAATCAATATTTTTTTCCCTTGATTCTGCCATTTCTTTTCTGATTTCTTTCAGCTCATCTGTCAGCCCTTTGTCTTTTTTCCCAAAAATCAAATACAAAACAACTCCCAGCAAAACAAAAATAATTATGTATAAAAAATAAGCCATTGATATTATATTACTATTTTATTAAAAACTCAGCAACCAAGAAGCCAATGTAGAAAATTATCAAAAACAAACCTTCTTTCCAAGAAACTTTATTGCGAGTGGCGAGGAAAATATTCGCCAAGACAATCGCCACCATCATAAACGCGCCGCCAACATAAATGATTTTTACGTTTTCAACAACAATCGGATTAATTATCGCCACTATGCCCAAAATTAAGGTTGAATTGACAACAACACTGCCAACTAAATTTCCCAAGCTCAACCCTTCGTGTTTGGCAATAGCAGCTCTAACTCCAAAAACCAGCTCTGGCAAAGAAGTGCCGATTGCAACCAAAATTATACTTATCAAGCTTAGGGGCAGATACAAATTTCTGGCAATTAATTTTGCCATATCCACAACTACCCAGGAACTGCCGATTAAAATTGCCGCCGCTATTACGAAATATAATAACTGCTTTAAAAATTTAAAATTTTTTACTTCGCCTTTAAAATGATGGACTCGCTGCTGCATTGTCTCTTTTTCTTTTAATAAATGATAAATATACCATCCAAAAACAACAATTAAAAGAAAACCCTCGGCTCGCGATATTTTTCTGTCAAAAAGCAAAAGCAAAGGAATCAAAGCGATAAAAAAAATAATCCAGGCGTCTCTTTTGGCGATTTTGCATTCAACTTTCATTCCTTTTGTTAAAACGGCAATCAAGCCCAGAATAAAACTGATATTTACCAAACTTGAACCGATGCTGTTGCCCAACGCAATAACAGAGGCGCCGCGGAAAGCCGAAGTAATGCCGACCAAAAATTCAGGCAAGGTTGTGGCGAAAGTCACTAAAATAAAGGCAAAAACATATTCAGTTATTTTCAGCCGTTGAGACAAGGCAGCCAGCAACTTGACCAGCGCTGAACCGCTTCTGGCCAAAAAATAACAGGCAATTATAAAAATTACCAGATAAACAATAACCATAATATTATTTTATCACAGATACAGAATTATTAAAAAGCGGTCCGCCACGAGCGGACCGCTTTCTTGGGACAAATAATTAGAATTTTACTTCTGGAACTTCTCTTTCTTCCGCTTCCCCTATTTCGAAAAATTCTCTTTTCTTAAACCCGAAAATTCCGGCAATAATTCTTGACGGAAAATTTTCTATCTTGATATTCAAATCGCGGACATTGCCATTGTAAAATCTGCGGGATGCTTGAACTTTGTTTTCTGTGTCAGACAATTCTCTTTGCAATTCAAGAAAATTGGCATTGGCTTTCAAGTCAGGATAATTTTCAGCAACAGCAAAGAGAGTTTTTAAGGTACCTGAAAGCATGTTTTCCGCCTTGCCTTTTTCTTCTACGCCCTGAGCGCTTATTGCTTTTGCCCTGGCCTCTGTGACTTTTTCAAAAAGACCTTTTTCGTGGGCTGCATACCCTTTGACGGTTTCGATTAAATTCGGGATCAGATCATGCCTTCTTTTCAATTGAACATCAATATCAGACCAAGCCTCGTCTGTCCGATTCCTCAAACGGATAAAACCATTGAAGGTTCCAATTATCCATAAAATTATTAAAACCGCAAAAACTATAATCACATATAAAAGAGTCATATTTTTATTTACCCTGTTAAATGCCGCGTAGCGGCATCCCGCAGTGCGGGATATTTAACAAGGTGAATTAATTGTTATTTATTAATATTCCATCGGCGGCATCGGGTTTTCTTTTTTTTCTTCAGGAATTTCAGTTATTCCGGCCTCGGTTGTCAAAAATATGGAAGCCATTGAAGCAGCATTTTGCAATGCTCCTTTTACGACTTTCAATGGGTCGATTATGCCGGATTCAATCATATCGGTTCTTCCTTTTTTAATGTTTTTTGAATCAACTTTTGTAAAGTCGTAACCGATATTTTTTTCACTTCTGATGTCTTCAACCATAATTGATATATCTTTAATACCCGCATTTTCCGCAATTTGCCTTAATGGAGAAATTAAGGCCTTTTTAATTATATTTACTCCGATTTTTTCCTCGTCTGACAAATCATTTTTCATATGATCATCCAATTCGTACGCTGCTTTTATAAAGGCGACCCCGCCTCCTGGCACAATTCCTTGTTCAATGGCGGCTTTTGTAGCTAAAACAGCATTCTCTATTTTTACTTTTTTGTATTTCATTTCAGCTTCAGTTGCCGCGCCAACCTTAATTACCGCAACCCCGCCGGATAATTTCGCCAATCTTTCCTGTAATTTTTCTTTATCAAATTCCGAATCAGTTTGTTCTAATTGAACCTTAATTTGTTTTATTCTTTTTTCAATTTCGCTTTTCTCGCCTTTTCCTCCGACAATTGTGGTATTTTCTTTTGTTGAAATAATTTTGTCAGCTTGGCCAAGCATATTGATATCAATCTTATCCAATTTCATCCCAATTTCTTCTGAAATTAATTTCCCGCCTGTCATAATTGCGATGTCCTGCATCATTTCTTTTCTTCTGTCGCCAAATCCGGGCGCTTTTATTGCCAAACCATTAAATATTCCTCTTAATTTGTTGATTATTAATGTTGTCAAGGCCTCGCCCTCTACTTCGTCAGCAATAATCACCAACGACTTCTTGCCTTCCTGGCTCATTTTTTCAAGTAAAGGCAAAATATCCTGAATTGAGGAAATTTTCTGGTCAGTAATCAAAATATAGGGCTCTTTATATTCGGCTTCCATCCTTTCGGCGTTTGTCACCAGATAGGGCGAAATATAGCCATTATCAAACTGCATTCCCTCAACCAATTCTTTTGAAAGGCCAAATGTCTGGGATTCTTCAACTGTGATAACTCCGTCTTTTCCAATTTCTTCTATAATATCCGCAAGCATTTCTCCTGCTTCTTTGTCTTCTCCCGCGATGGTCGCAATCTGGGCAATTTCTTTTTTATCTTTAATCGGCTTTTTTATTTTTTCCAGAATTTCAATGGTTATTTTGACTGCCTTATCAATTCCTTTTTTAAGTTCCATCGGATCGCTGCCGGCAGTGACATTTTTCAGACCTTCTTCAATTATTGCCTGCGCCAAAACAACAGCGGTAGTAGTACCATCACCAGCCACATCTTTTGTTTTTTCGGCAACTTCTTTAATCAATTCAGCGCCCATATTCTCAAATTTATCGGGCAATTCAATTTCTTTGGCAATTGTAACGCCGTCATTTGTAATAAGGGGCGTGCCAAATCCTTTATCTAAAACCACGTTTCTGCCTCTTGGACCTAAGGTCACCCTGACTGCATCAGCCAGCTTGTCAATTCCTTTTTTAAGTTCTTGACGAACTTTTTCGTTGAATTTAATTTGTTTAGCCATAGTTTTCAAAAAATAAATTTATTATTCAATAATCGCAAGTATATCTTCTTCTTTTGCGATCAAATATTCTTTATCGTCAATTTTTATCTCATTTGGCCCGTATTTGGTAAACAAAACCACATCTCCGACTTTAACTGTCATTGGAATGCGATTTCCACTATTATCTATTTTACCTAAACCAATGGCAATAACTTTGCCTTGCTCGGGTTTTTCCTTATCGGCTGTATCGGGCAAAACAATGCCTGATTCGGTTTGCTGTTCCTTGGAAGCCGGCTCAATAAGAATTCTGTCATCTAAAGGTTTTATTTTCATAATTTTACAAAAATTAATTTTTAGTCATCTGCAAGCCAGAGTCTTTTTCTGGTCTTGCCCTAAGTCCTAATTCTATCATAATATTATTATATTTTTCAAGGACCTCTGCTTCTGGCGAGGCGGGGTGAAATTCCAATTGGCTTTCTTCAATAACTACTCTTCCTTCTCCTTTATCTTTTTTGGAATGATATTTTATTAAAAATTTTTGAATCGCGCCAAATAAAAATTCAAAAAAATCGCCGATAAAATTATTTAAAAGAATTTCTTTGGTTCTTGCAATAGATCTTAAAATTTTATTTGCCCTGATTGTTTTTTGATTTTCGTTTTTTCCAAAAGGATATGTGTTTATAAAACTACTTATCCATTTATTCGCCCTGTAAAATTTTTCAAAAATGCCCGGTTCTGTTTCTAAAATCACAACCATATGGGCATAGGTCTGGGCATTATACAAACTTGGAAATTTTATTTCCAAAGAATTATCAGTAATATAATGATTCAAACAAGCCCTGTTCCTGGTCTTTTTGCCGTGGCGCCTTTTGCCAAAAAAATGAAGAAAAAAAATAATTAAAAAACGGACAGTCCAAATTCGCTTGTGCTTTGCCACAATCAACAAATCAATATCGCTCTGCTCTTTGGCATTGTCCAACGCTAAAGAGCCGCTTACTGCTATCATTTTTAGATAAGGAATAATTTGAAGCCATTTTATGATTTTTATGGCTTTTTTCCATTTCTGATCAGAAATTTTCTGGCGTTCAATTCTGATTTTAACTATTTTCTTCCTGTTTTTCAAAAAATAAAAACCATTATATTCTTCAATAAAATTAGATAAAACAGGATTTTTCAAAGTAACCAAAATATCTAAAAAAGAAATTTTGGAAATCGGCTCAATTTCCGATTTCTGACCGATTTCTGATTGAGCGATAATATGTAATGGACTTATCAAATATCTGAAAACTTCGAATCCGGTCAGTGGATAATCTAAAACATTATAATATCCAATCGTCGCCAATATTGATTTTTCAAGAAGATTAAAAGTCATGATTCTATTATAGTATACTTGTAAAAGGATTAAAATCAAGGTATTATTAGTGCAATGGTCAAAAAGGAGAAAGAATTACCAAAAAACACGGAAGAAAAGATTGAAAATCGGGAGAAAAAGAGAAAACCGAAAATGAAAATTTCGGGAAAAAGCGTTTTCCAGATTAAAAAACTACTCACTAATAAGTAATAATTAAAATATGTTTTTAATAAAATTTATTTTACGAATAATTGCCAATGGGCTGGGCGTTTTTGCGGCAGTTTATTTTCTGCCACAATATATAAGTTTTACGGGTAGCTGGATAGATTATTTGGTTGTGGGCGCAATTCTGGCAATTGCCAATATGATTGTCAAGCCCATTTTAAAAATCGTATCTGCTCCCCTTATCTTAATAACTCTTGGCTTTTTTCTCGTTGTAATCAATATGATAATCCTTTTCGGCGTTGACTATTTTGTTGAACAAGCCAATATCAACGGATTTATGGGCTATTTCTGGATAAGCATAATATTGGCAATTATTAATGCTATTATAGTGGGAGCGACGAAAAAGAAAAAAACATTTACAGAATAAAAACATGGAAAAAACTATAAACATCATTCAGATTGTTATTGCCTGTTTGCTGACCCTAACGATTTTGTTTCAACAAAGGGGCACCGGCTTATCGGGTGCTTTTGGTGGCGAGGGCGGTTTTTATTTTAAAAAACGCGGGGCGGAAAAAATACTGTTTATCGCAACAATAATTTTGGCAGTGCTTTTTATCGCCAGTGCAATTATTGCCATATTAATTTAGCTTAATGCGAATTAATTTACAATTCATAAAACAATTGCTGAAAAAATTTCCTTCTCGGCAGCAGTGGCAAAACCTTCCAAGTGTTCTCACAAAAAAAGAACGCTATTTTATATTTGGGCTTACGACTTTGGCGCTGCTTTCTTTGTTTGGTTGGATATTTGCAAACTATTTAAAAAATACAGTGCCCATACCGGATTATGGCGGAAGCTTTAAGGAGGGAATTGCCGGAAACCCGCAATATATTAATCCTGTTTTAAGCCAAGCAAACGATGCTGATCGGGATGTAACTGAATTGATTTTTTCCGGCTTGTTAAAATATAACAGTAAAGGCGAATTAACGCCTGATTTGGTTGAAAAATATAATATTGGCGACAATGGAAAAACTTATGAATTCTTTTTGAAAAAAGACATAAAATGGCATGACGACCAGCCATTCACAGCAGACGATGTTGTTTTTACAATAAAAATCATTCAAAATCCAGACTACCGAAGCCCGGTCAGAATTAATTGGACAGGCGTAGATGTAGAAAAAATTGACGATTTTGCTGTCCGGTTCAAATTAAAAACTCCGTACGCGCCATTTTTGGCAAATAATACAATCGGAATTTTAGCCAAACATATCTGGGAAAAAATTCCGCCGATAAATTTTGCTTTGGCGCCAGAAAACTTGTCACCTATTGGCACTGGCCTCTATAAATTCAAAAAAATAACAAAAGACAAAGAGGGTTTTGTAAGTTATATAGAACTTGAAGCATTTGACGAATATGGATCTCCAAGAAGGCCGTACATAAACAAAATCAATTTGTATTTTTATCCGGATGAAGAAAGTTTAATCAGAGCATTTAATCACGGGAAATTCAATAATTTAAGTTTGGCCTCGGTAAAAGACAAAGAACTTTTAAAGCCCTTGCCAATGGCAAATACTTTTAAATTGATTTTGCCGAGATATTTCGCAGTATTTTTCAATCAAAGCAAAAACAAGGCCTTAGCCGACAAAACAGTGCGATTAGCCTTAAATCACGCGACAAACAAAAAAGAAATTATAGATAAAGTTTTAAACGGCGAAGGAAAAACAGTGGATTCCCCTATTCCAACTGGCGTATGGGGGCACACGGATGAAACAAAAATTTACGATTTTGCGATTGATCACGCTAAAAATATTCTGGAAACAGCCGGATGGAAAGACGAAGATAATGACGGCATAAGGGAAAAAAGCGGGGAAAAGTTAGAATTTGAATTAATCACAACAGAATTAAAAGAATTGCAGCAGGTCGCCAATTTATTGCAGGAACAATGGCAAAAAATCGGGGCAAAAGCAAACGTAAAAATCCTGACTATCGGCGAAATCCAACAGCAATACATCAGACCAAGAGAATATCAGGCGCTTTTGTTTGGCGAGGTTTTAGGATTAGACCCTGATCCATTCAGCTTCTGGCATTCTTCCCAAAAAAAGGACCCGGGACTAAATTTGGCTTTATATGACAACAAAAGTGTTGATGATTTATTAAAAGACGCGCGACAAACTCTAGACCCAACAACGCGCGCGGAAAAATACAAAAAATTCCAGCAATTAGTTATTGACGACGCGCCAGTGGTATTTTTATACAGCTCGTACCAATTATATTTTGTTGCGAAAAAAATAAAAGGAATTGAAATTGAAAATGTAGTCCTCCCCTCTAAAAGATTCGCCGGAATCGAGGATTGGTATATAAAAACCCAGCGGGTAAAGAAATAGAAAAATGGCCCGCCCGCAACGCCTGAGCTTGCGATGGCGGGCGGGTATATAAATACCAAACGAATAAAAAAATAAAATTATGAAACTGAATAAAAACAAGGCGGATGTGAGAGAATTGAATGATATGAAAACGGTTACTTATGACAAGGAATGGCTGAAAACAGCGCCAGAGGATTTGAAATTATATTATATGTTTCGCGATTTAGCCGAAACCGAATATGAAAAAAATAAAATCAGGGAAAATGATTTAAGATATGACATCACCATTATGGAACCAGTTATGCTGGGAATGGAATTCAATAAAACAATGGGCCACGACCATCCTATTGTGCCCGGCACTGCCATAACCTATCCAGAAATTTACGAGGTTTTAAAGGGCGAAGCGATTTTTCTGATGCAGGATTCAAAAAACGACGAAATAAAAGATGTAATTGCGATTAAAGCCCAAAAAGACGACAAAGTGATTATTTTACCGAATTATGAACATTTAATAATCAATATTTCCGATAGCGAAATTAAAACCTGCAACTGGATTTGCAGAAGATTTGAATCAAATATTTACAAACCGTTCAGGGCAAGGCATGGATTCTGCTATTACGCAATCAAAACCGGTTCTGAAATTGAGTGGGTCAAAAACCATAATTACGAATCAATTAATCCTATAAGATGGATTAAGCCGAATAATTTTTATAATTTTGATTTACCAAAAAGAAAACCGCTTTACGAACTAGTAAAAGAATTGAGAAAGCTTGATTTTCTAAAAAACCCGCAAAAATACGAATGGTAAGGGCAGGTGGTGAAACTGGAAAACACACTAGCTTCAGGGGTTAGCGGACGCAAGTCCTTGCGGGTTCAACTCCCGCCCTGCCCACCGCGTCAGACGCGGCCCACACTCCCCTCTTTCTCGCCCAAGAATTTCCCGTGCTTTTAAGTTGACACGGGATTTTATTTTTAATAATATAAAACTACTGGGCCGGCATAAGACTCTTTGGCAGAGGGTTTCCTACCCTTTTCGTTTCGTTCCGCCGGCCCACATTCGCTCATTATCGTTCTTTCTTATACGTTTTTTGGTCTGCCCCCGAGACCTGGTTTTCTCCTTCCAGATAGATTTCTCTTCTCGGGGGCCTTTTTTTATTATCGGGATTTTTACATTTAATATTTTATGCTATAATAAAACCATGATAAATTTTGACGATTTTCAAAAACTGGAAATAAAAGTCGGGACTATTTTAGAAGCCGAAAAAATTGAAGGCGCTGATAAATTATTGAAACTTTTAATAGATCTCGGGGAAGAAAAACGTACTATTGTTGCAGGAATCGCCGAATCATATAAGCCAAAATCAATTATCGGAAAACAAGTTCCAATTTTAACCAACCTTGAACCGCGCACAATCCGCGGCGTTGAAAGCAATGGAATGATTTTAGCCGCGGTTATTGACGAAAAAGCGATTTTATTAAAACCAATCAAAAAAATTCCAAATGGGACAAAAATAAGTTAAACATATGAAAATATTCAGCGGGATACAACCTACGGGAACATTGCATATTGGCAACTATTTGGGCGCGATAAAGCAATGGATTGATTTGCAGAAAAAAAACAACTGCCTTTTTTGTATTGTTGATTTACACGCAATCACCACCCCTTATGACCCGAAAGAAATGAAAAAAAATATTTTAGGAGTCGCAATGGATTATTTATCAATCGGAGTAGACCCTAAAAAATGCATTATTTTCGTCCAGTCTCAAGTTAAAGAACACACGGAACTGGCATGGCTTTTAGAAACCATCGCTCCTATGGGCGAACTTAAAAGAATGACCCAATACAAAGAAAAATCCAGACAGCACGAAAAAAATATAAATGCCGGATTATTTTCTTACCCGGTTCTAATGGCGGCTGATATTTTATTATATAAAACCGACGCTGTTCCGATTGGCGAAGACCAAGCCCAGCACGTAGAGCTTACAAGAACCTTGGCAAATAAATTCAACAGCAGATTCGGAAAAACATTTATAATTCCCAAAACCCAGCTTCCGAAATTTGGCGCAAGAATAATATCTCTGGATAATCCCAAAGAAAAAATGAGTAAATCGTCTCCCTTGGGATGTATTAATCTTTCAGATTCTCCTGACGTTATAAGGGATAAATTTAAAAAAGCCGTAACCGATTCTGGTAAAGAAATAAAATATGACGAAAAAAACAAACCTGCGATTTCCAATCTTTTAACCATCTATCATTTATTTTCAAACAAATCGCTTGTTGATATTGAAAAGAAATACCAAGGCAAAGGATACGCTGAATTTAAAAAAGATTTAGCCGAAGTCGTTGTTAGGGGGTTAAAATCTTTTCAAGAAAAACGGGCCAAATTACAAAAAAATCCCCAGCTCGTGGAAAAAATCTTGGCTGAGGGCACAAAAAAGGCTCAAAAAATAGCAAAAGAGACAATGGAAGAAATCAAGACAAAGATGGGCTTAATTTAAAATCAAGAATTAAAAAGTAAAAAAAGCAATTCTTGTTTTTTTTCTTCCAATAACTCTTTGTCCGTGGCTTCAATTGTCAGGCGCAAAATCGGTTCGGTATTTGAAGCACGGAGGTTAAACCACCAATCAGAAAATATTATTTTCAAACCATCAATCCGACAGATTGATGGTTTTATGCTTTGGTCAGACAAGTTTTCAGAAAAATAAGAAACAAGTTTTTCAAAAATCGGCTGAATTGTACTGGGAGCGAGACTTTCAATGTTTTTAATATGAATATTCATCTCTTCCTGACAATATTTCTTATAATAATCAATCAAAACAGACAAAGGCGTTCTTGTTTTAGACATAATTTCTATAACCATCAAAAAAATAACTAAAGGCGAATCCAAACAATAATTATTTCGCAAATAATAATGACCCGAAGATTCAATGCCCAGCGAGGCCTCTTCGCTTTTCATTTTTTCTCTAATAAAGGTGTGGCCGACCCTGGAACAAAGAGGAATACTACCGCTATCTTCTATTTCCTCTTTTAAAATCCTACTGGCTACGGGAGTAAAAATAATTTTACCGTTGCTCTTGAAAAAATGATGGACAAGCAGCGCCCCAATGAAATCAGGATCAATTATCTCTGCTTTCTCGTCAACAAACAAAATCCTGTCAGCGTCCCCGTCAAAAATAATCCCCAAATCCGCTTTTTCGGATAAAACTTTTTCTTGAAGCTGTCTTAAATTTTCCGGCCTTGAAGTGTCAGGCTCATGGTTTGGAAATGAGCCATCGAGCTTTCCGCAAATATGAATCAATCCGAGCTGGCCGCCAACGAAATATTCTGAAATTTTCGGCAATAGTTTCGGGATAACGATTCCGGCCACTCCGTTTGAAGTATCTACCACTATCTTGCAGGGCCTGATTTTCCCGATATGAGAAAATTCTAAAACACTTACTATGTAATTATTAATCATTTCTTTTGTTTTTAAGATTCCTCTTTTTTCGGGCTTGATAAAAACATTCTCTTTTGTTTTGTTTTTAATTTCCGACAACCCGGAATCCCCGCCTATGGGCATTGCTTCTCTGCCGACTATTTTAAACCCGTTGAATTCTTTCGGATTGTGCGATGATGTTACCATTATGCCTCCGTCTCCGTTTAATCCTACAACCGAGAAATAAAACATCGGAGTCGTAGATAGTCCTATATCAATCACGTTGGCGCCTTGATCGCGTATTCCCTTAATCAACTCCTGCGCCAAAGATTCCGAAGACAAACGATTATCCCGGCCAACAACAAGATTAATCGCTCTTTTTGTTTTAAGTTTAAAACTTTCAGCCGGAATTTTAGACAGCAAAAAATCAACAGTTGCTTTACCGATTCTACAAGCAACATCTTCATTTATTTCTTCTGGATAAATTCCCCTCACATCATAGGCTTTAAAAATTTTATCCAAATTGTTCATATTCTGTTATTATATCATATGCTATAATATTAGAATAATGTTTCATTTGACTATCTCTTAATCTTTTGATAAGATTGACAGATATGGATGAAAATTCAAGACAATACGAACTAACCTGCATTTTATCTCCACACTTAGAAGGAGCGGAGTTGGAAAACGCCAAAAATGAAATAGAAAAATCCGTAAAACAGTTAAACGGCGCGATTGTTTTCAAAGAAACGGAAAAAAGGCCATTGGCCTATCCTGTCAATAAAGAAGGCCAGGGCATTTTCCTTAACGGCGAAATGACAATGTCTCCAGAGAATATGGCCGCTCTTCTAAAAGAACTTAAATTAAATAAATTAATTTTAAGACACTTAATAAACCATCTTTATGTCCCCAGAGAAACAGACAAAAAACCAGCCAGAAGACCAATGAAGCCGAAAACCGAAATAATCAAAGAAAAGAAAAAAGCCGTTGAGGAAAGAAAGACAGCGGAAGACAAAAAAACCTTGGAAGAAATTGATAAAAAGATTGAAGAAATTATCGGTGAAATCTAATTTTAATAATTAATTTTTAAAAATATGAATTTAAATAAAGTGTTTTTGATCGGCCGCCTGACAAGAGATCCCGAATCAAGAGCTTTGCCAAGCGGCCAGTCGGTTTCTTCTTTTGGCATGGCGACAAACAGAGTCTGGATTAAGCGGGACACAAAAGAAAAACAAGAACAAGTCGAATTTCATAATATAGTCGCTTTTGGAAAATTGGCTGATATCTGTAATCAATATCTTAAAAAGGGCGGATTAGCAATGATTGAAGGCAGGCTACAAACAAGAAACTGGCAAGGGCAAAACGGCGAAACAAAATACAGAACTGAAATTGTGGCCGAGGGCCTGCAATTGGGGCCGAGAAGCCAAAGCAGCGAAGCAGCAAAACAATCCGAAGAACCAACAGAGGCGCACAGTCAAAAATTAGATGAAATACAGATTGACGAATCTTCTTTGACTGAGGTCGGGGCTGCGGAAGACAAGGAAAATCCAGGCGATGAAGTAAAAACAGAAGATATACCATTTTAATTATGCGTGATTGTTATTTTTGCAAAAGAAACATACAAGAAGCAAGCTTTAAGAACACAAATGTTTTGTCTAGATTTATTGATGACTGGGGCAAGATAAAAGCGCCCAGGATAACTGGCCTTTGCGCAAAACATCAGAGAAAAATTGCCAAAGCAATAAAAAAAGCCCGCATCTTGGGTCTAATGCCGTTTATCAACCGATAAATAAATTTACAATAAAAAAACCGGGGCGCTGCCCCGATTTTTTTATTTCTTTTCTTCTCTTATTGTCGCGTAAATATCAGAAATAAGTTGTTTTAAAACCAACGGGTTTTCTTGAAGAAATTGCTTGGCTTTTTCGAACCCTTGTCCAATTTTATGGTCGCCATAAGTATAAGACGCTACTGCTTTTTTGATTACTCCGTATCTTATGCCTGCGTTAATCACATCAGCAATATAGGAAATTCCTTCGTTGTACATAATATCAAATTCAGCTATTTTGAACGGCGGAGCAACTTTATTTTTAACAACCTTTGCTTTTATTCTGCTTCCAACTATTTCCTCCCCTTTTTTGATTTGGGCAATCGGCCTTAAATCAATTCTGACCGATGCGTAAAACTTCAAGGCCTTTCCTCCCGGAGTTGTTTCTGGATTACCGAACATAATTCCGATTCTCATTCTAATTTGATTTATAAAAATAACAATTGTATTGGTTTTGGCAATTATTGAATTTAATTTTCTCATTGCCTGAGACATAAGCCGCGCCTGAAGTCCAATAAACTGGTCCCCTATCTCGCCTTCAATTTCCGACCGGGGAGTCAGGGCAGCAACAGAGTCAACAACAACTACATCAATTGATTTTGATTTAACTAATGACTCTACAATCTGAAGCGCCTGTTCTCCGCTGTCTGGCTGAGAAATCAATAGTTCGTTTATTTTGACGCCGATTCTTTTTGCGTATTCCGGGTCCAGAGCGTGTTCCGCATCAACAAAAGCAGCCAGTCCGCCCTTTTTCTGGGCCTGAGCAACCATGTGGAGCGCCAATGTTGTTTTACCCGAGGACTCGGGCCCATAAACTTCAATAATTCTGCCTCTTGGCATTCCGCCTACGCCCAAAGCAATATCCAAAGAGAATGAGCCGGTTGGAATAACATCAACATCAATTCTCTTTACTTCGCCCAATCTCATTATTGTGCCTTCGCCAAATTTTTCTTTTATTTCGCTAATGGTCTCTTCTAAATTTTTATTTTTATCTATTTTTTCAGTTTGCTGGTTCGTTTTGTTTTTCATATAAAATTCTTCTTATTATTTGATTAGTTTTGTTAAATCTGTTTTTGGCTTCTACTTTAATTATATTGACACCCGAAGATAAATGCAACTCAAATTTAAAATTGCCGTCTTTATCCAGATAAATTTTTTCGTCATTTATTGTTAAATAAGCGCTTGGATCGGTTGCGCCAACAATTTCAAAAGAATCAACAGTCGCGCTTATGTCTGCTGGCGGCTGCAAAACTTTTAGTTCCGGCGCTTTTATTAAAAAACGAACTTCATGCCAAAAATACCAACAGACAAAAATAATAAAAATCAAAAAAACGGCAATGGCGACAATTTTCGGCCTTATAAAAAAAGACCTTGGCCTCCTGATGGGCGACAGGGGCTTGTCTTTTAATTCCAATTTTATCTTTTCAACCATACTTAAAAATCAATTTCTTCTTCCTCGTCCTGATTTTTGGTAAATTTTTTGGGCTTTGGAATATCTTCTATTTCTGTCTTATCTTCTTCTTTTGTTTCTTCTTCTTCTATTAATGCTTCAGAAGACAAGTCTTCATCTTCTCTTTCTCTGCCAATTAAAATCTCTCTTGGCTTTGAACCATCAACAGGACCAATAATCCCAGCTTCTTCCAACATATCCAATAAGCTTGCGGCCCGGGCATAACCAATTCTGAATCTTCTTTGCAAATAAGAAGCAGACGCTTTTCCTGTTTTAACAATTAAATCCTTTGCTTCATGGAACAGCGGATCATCCACGTTCAAACCCAATCTATCATCAACATTGACATCAAAGCCATACTGGCTTGGCTGGGGTGCTGTAATTTCCTCTTCATATTCAACATCGCCTGCTTGCTTTCTTAAAAACTTCACAACATTGCTGATTTCTTTATCAGAAACATAGCCGCCCTGAACTCTTTTCGGCTTGCCAACATCTCCTGCCAAAAACAGCATATCGCCATTGCCTAAAAGCCGTTCAGCGCCAGGCATATCAAGAATTGTCCTTGAATCAACCTGCGATGCGACCTGTAAAGCAATTCTTGAAGTAATATTCGCTTTAATCAAACCAGTAATAACGTCAACAGATGGCCTCTGAGTTGAAAGAACCAGATGAATGCCAATTGCCCTTGCCATTTGCGCCAAACGGACAATCGCGCCTTCAACTTCTTTGCCATAAGCAGCTATAATATCAGCCAACTCATCAACAATTATAACAATATAGGGCAATAAATTTTCAGGCGATGTTTTGGCAATTCTTCCATTGTAAGATGCTAAATCTTTGGCGCCAACGCTTGATAATAATTTATATCTTTCTTCCATTTCCCTGATTGCCCATTTAAAAGCGTTTATGGTTTTATTAACTTCAACGATTACAGGAGTCAATAAATGGGGAATGCCATTATACATGGGTAATTCAACTCTTTTGGGGTCTATTAAAATAAATTTCAATTCCCAGGGAGATTTTTGATACAACAAACTTAAAATTAAACTATGAATAGCAATGCTTTTACCGGTACCTGTTGCGCCGGCAATCAATATGTGAGGCATCTTAACCAAATTTGCCCAAATAGGCGCGCCAGTAACATCACGGCCAAGTGCCAAATTAAGATTATGCCCGTCTATTTTGTAATCAAAGGTTGATAATAAATCGCGCATGCGAACAAGTGTTTTGACCCTGTTTGGAATCTCAATGCCAACCAGAGAACGGCCGGGAATCGGCGCCTCAATCCTGATTGGATGGGCTGCCAAAGACAAAGACAAATCGCGATGCAAAGAAGTAATCTTGGAAAGCTTGACTCCGCTGGCAGGCCTAAAAGTATATTGAGTAACAGTCGGCCCGACGTTCACTTCTCCCATTTCAACCGGGATATTAAATGTTTCAAGGGTTTTCTGAATAATATTCATTATTACCTTGATGTCGCCGCTTGAAGGATAGCCCTTGTCCTGTTCTAATAAATCAATCGGCGGAAAAGTGTAATCTTTTAAAGAGGTCGCGGTTGTCTGTAATAATTCCTCTTCAACTTCCGCAGTTCCGGCCTTTTCTTCTCTTTCTTCTATTTCTTTTGTCTTAAAACTCGGATTTTTAAAAATACCTTTTACGAAACTCGTCATTTTTTGTTCCGGGCCAGCTAATCCTTTGATTCCCTGCGAAATTTTTTCAGCAGCTATTTTCTCTTTTTCCTCTTCTTCCTTTATCGGCTTCTTCAAGGGGACATTAAAAGAAATTAAAATTGATATCAGAAGTAATGCGGCAAAAACAACTAAACTCGCCCAAAACCCGATTAATTCTATAAATGGCCAGCTCGCGATATAGCCAAGCCAGCCAGCTTTATGTTCGCCGTTGTTCGGGAATAAAATCTGGATAATTGCCAAAAAACAAACCACAAAAAGAAGCATTCCCAGAAAAGTGGAAAGATAAATATTTTTATGGATTTCTTTTAAAATGGCGATTCCGGCCGCAACCAAAGCCAAAGGAATAATCCATAAGCAAGCGCCAAAAACAAACTCGGAGCCAGTTAAAAGATATCTGCCCAAAACTCCGCCCGCGCCTTGAAAACTCAAAATAAAAAGAATGGCAACAGTAAATAATAAAATTGTCACCACTCCTCTTTTTGTTTCGGGATGAATATTTAGTTTCGGCTTTTTTTCTCTTCTTTCGCGCTCTAATTCCCTGACGCGTTTTCTAAGCTTAATAATTTTCTTTTGCTTGGGCATACCCCGTAGTAGATTTTTGACTATTTAAAAATTATCTTGATGCCCCGCATCAGTCAAAAATTCACTACGGGGCATACAAAACAATTATATCACAAAAAAACAAATTTGTACTTCTATTCTTTCTTTTTTGTTTCTTCTATCCCCTGCAATAAGTTTTCCCTGTAGCCGGTTCCGGCTGGGATTAATTTGCCCAAAATAACATTCTCTTTCAAGCCGCGCAATTTATCTGTTCTGCCCTCTGAAGCGGCTTTTATTAAAACTCTGACTGTTTCCATAAAAGAAGCTGATGACAAGAAACTTTCCGTGCTCAAAGCAACCTTGGTAATGCCCATAATCAAGGGCGCGGAAGTCGCAATTTTCTTGCCTTGTTTTTTGGCTTTGTCATTTGCTTCCAGAAAAATATTTTTTTCGATTATCGCTCCGGGCAGCAAATCGGTTTCCCCTGTTTCTCTGACTCTTACTCTTGAAAACATTTGTTTTGTAATCATTTCTATGTGCTTATCATTAAGGCCTTCTCCCTGCATGCTGTAAATTTTCTGAATTTCTTTAAGGATATATCTTTGGACTAATTCCTGGCCTGCCAGTTTAAATAATTCCTTCAAATCAACCGAACCCTCGCAAAGTTGCTGGCCACGACTTATTTTGTCGCCTTTATCAACCCAAATGCCGGCCTGCGCTGACGCAATATATTCTTTGGCAACTTTTTTCTTTCTTGTTTTTCCTGTTTTTTTGCTTTTTTCTTCTTGCCAGCCCTCAACAATAATAACTTTTTGGTCTTTCCTGTCTGTAACGCTTATGACTTCGCCGTCCAATTCCGATAAAATAGCTTTGCCTTTCGGGCTTCTTACTTCAAAGATTTCTTCAACGCGCGGCAAACCCTGTGTAATATCAGTACCGCCTGCCACGCCTCCTGTATGAAATGTTCTTAATGTAAGCTGGGTGCCTGGTTCACCAATTGCTTGAGCAGTAACAATGCCGACTGCTTCGCCCATATCAACCAATTTATTTCTGCCCAAATCAAAACCGTAGCATTTCTGGCAGACACCAAATCTTGTCTTGCAAGTAATTGTAGAACGGACCCTTAATTTTTCAATACCCAAATTTTCTATTTCTTTTGATTTTTTTCTGTCAATTGTCTCATTTGTTTTTACAATCGGTTTTTTTGTTTTTGGATTAATAATTTCCTCCAAGCTTGTCCTGCCGAAAATTCTTTGGGCAAAAGGAATACCCAGATCAACAAGGTCTCTTTTATAAATAACGATTCCTTCTTTATCTTTACAATCATCCTGGCGCACTATTACATCTTGGGCAACATCAACCAAACGGCGAGTCAAATAGCCGGCACTGGCTGTTTTTAATGCTGTATCGGCCAGACCTTTTCTTCCGCCGTGAGTTGATATAAAGTATTCCAAAACATTAAATCCTTCTTTAAAACTGCTAATAATGGGCAATTCAATAACTTCGAAAGACGGATTAACCACCAATCCTTTCATACCCGCCATCTGCACTCCTTGGCCCCAGGAACATCGACAACCAGATGAAAATATAATACTCACAGAACTATTCGGGTCAAGTGCTTGAGGAACCAATTCCCCTATTTTTTTCTGGACCTTGCCCCAAATTTCAATTGATTTGCTTCTTCTTTCTGTTCTGGTTAATAAGCCTTCCTGATACATTTTTCTAATCTGGTCAACTTCTTTTTGGGCTTCAGAAATAATTTTTCCTTTATCTTTTGGAATGTTCAAATCACCCATACCCCAACTGATTCCGGAACGAGTGGCAAAATCAAATCCGAGTTTTTTGATTTTATCCAGATATTCTTCGGCTTTTTCGTTGCCAAGCAAATGAATCACCTCTTCATTGATTGCTCCCAATTGTTTTTTGTTTAATTCTTTATTGATAAACCCCATTTCTTTTGGCAAAATAGAATTAAATATAACCCTGCCAACAGAAGTTTCTATTAATTCGTTGTTAACCATTACTTTTATTTTTGCTCTTAAATCAATTATTTCTGACTGATATGCCAAAATTGCCTCGTCTGAATTGCCAAATGCCTTGTTTTCGCCTTTGAGCCCATTAGTCATCCGCGTCATAAAAGCAATGCCCAAAATAATATCCTGGCTCGGGACAACAATCGCTTCGCCTGTTGCCGGCTTAAACAAGTTTCTGGCTGAAAGCATTATTTCCCTGCTTTCCTGTTGGGCTTTTTCTGACAAGGGCAGATGAACTGCCATCTGGTCTCCGTCAAAGTCGGCGTTAAAGGCTTTACAAACCAAAGGATGGATATGAATTGCCAAGCCCTCAACCAATACCGGCTTGAATGCCTGAACTCCCAAACGATGAAGCGTCGGCGCTCTATTCAATAAAACATTGTATCTGCCGATAACTTCTTCTAAAATCGCCCAAACCTCGTCAGCGCCTTCTTCTATTAATCTTCTTGCCCCGCGAATATTATAAACTAATTCTTTTTCAATTAACTTGCTTATGATAAAGGGCTTAAAAAGCTCCAAAGCCATTATTTTCGGAATACCGCACTGATGCAATTTCAATTCGGGTCCAACAACAATAACAGAACGGCCGGAATAATCAACGCGCTTACCCAATAAATTCTGCCTAAATCTTCCCTGCTTGCCTCTTAGTTCATCAGCCAATGACTTAAGCTGTCTGCGTTGGCCAGTTGTCGCCATAACTGCTTTTTGGCCCCTACGGGCTGTGTTGTCAATAAGGGCATCCACTGCTTCCTGTAACATTCTTTTTTCGTTTCTGCAAATAACTTCCGGCGCGTTTAATTCCAGCAATCTTTTCAAACGATTATTTCTGTTTATAACCCTTCTATATAAATCATTAACATCAGAGGTCGCATATCTGCCTCCGTCCAATTGAACCATTGGCCTTAAATTTGGCGGCTTAACGGGTAAAACAGTAATAAACATCCATTCTGGCTTTATTCCTGCCTTGATAAATCCTTTGGCGAGCCGCAATCTGGCTAAAATTTTCTTTCTTTGGGTTGTGGGAATTCTTTTTATTTTTTCTTCAAGATTAACAACTAGTTTATTTAAATCAATTTTTTTAATTATTTCCAAAACAGCTTCGGCGCCAATGCCTGCCGAAAAAACTTCACTGTATTTTTGGGACAAGATGCGAAAATTCAATTCTGAAATAACTTCCATTTTCTTTATCTTCGAAAGTTCGTCTTTTGCCTGGTCTCTTGCCGTTTTTAAATTCTTTTTTTCTTCTTTGCTTTTTAAAGTTTTTAATTTTATTTCATATTCCTTATTAATTTCTTTATATGCTTTTTCACGGGCATTTTCATCAATATGAGTGACGATATAAGCGCCGAAATAAACAACTTTTTCAAGTTTTTGTATTGACAAATCCAAAAGTAAACCGATTCTTGACGGGACGCCCCTCAAAAACCAAATATGGGTAACTGGAACAGCCATTTTTATGTGCCCCATTCTTTCTCTCCTGACAATGGAACGGGTAACTTCAACCCCGCAACGGTCGCAAATAATCCCTTTGTATCTTATCCTCCTGTATTTGCCGCAATAACATTCCCAGTCCTTTTCAGGCCCGAATATTTTTTCACAAAAAAGCCCGTCTTTTTCAGCACGTTGGGTGCGGTAATTTATGGTTTCCGGTTTTGTAACTTCGCCATAAGACCACTCCAAAATTTCTTCAGGGCTGGCTATTTTTATTCTCAGTCCTTCGAAATCTTCTAAATTTTTTGATTCGTCAAAATTCATAATAATTATTTTTTTGGTTTTTTACTCTTCGTAGCCCCAACTTTAGTCGGGACAGAGGCAGGTCTTGTCTCAATTTCTTTTATTCCTGGCTTATTGGAAACTGGATCTATTGAAAAGCCCAACGATTTCAATTCGCTCATTAAAACATTAAAAGAAGAAGGAATGTGGGGGTTGTGAATTGATCTGCCTTTTATAATTGAATCATAAGCATTGGCCCGGCCAACAACATCGTCGGATTTTATCGTAAGCATTTCCTGTAAAGTATAAGCAGCGCCATAGCCCTCAAGGGCCCAGACCTCCATTTCCCCGAATCTCTGGCCTCCAAACTGGGCCTTGCCGCCCAATGGCTGTTGAGTAACTAAGGAATACGGCCCGATTGAGCGCATATGGATTTTGTCCTCAACTAAATGATTAAGCTTCATTATATAAATGTAGCCGACTGTAACTGGCTGGATAAAAGCCTCGCCGCTCCTCCCGTCAAAAAGTTTTACTTTTCCGCTTTCGGGAAGGCCGGCTTTTTTCAATTCTCCTCTGATTTCGTCTTCTGTTACGCCTGAAAACGGCGGGCTGTATGTCCTGTAATTTAATTCATGGGCAGCCCAGCCAAGATGAGTTTCCAAAATCTGACCAATATTCATACGGGAAGCAACGCCCAATGGATTTAAAATAATATCAACCGGCGTGCCGTCTTCCAAATAGGGCATATCTTCAACTGGCAGAACTTTTGAAATAACTCCTTTGTTCCCATGCCTGCCAGCAAGCTTGTCGCCTACTGAAACTTTTCTGTATTGAGCAATTTCCACCTGAATTGCTTTTATCACTCCAGTATTCAATTTGTCGCCTTTGTCTCGCGAGAAAATTTTAATGCCGACCACTCTTCCCCTTTTGCCATGAGGCACGCGCATTGAAGAATCTTTGATATCTCTTGCTTTATCCCCAAAAATCGCTCTTAATAATCTTTCTTCTGCTGTTAAGTCTGTTTCACCTTTTGGCGAAATTTTACCTACTAAAATGTCGTCCGGTCCAACTTCGGCGCCGATTCTGACAATACCTTCTTCATCCAAGTTCTTTAATCTGTTTTCACCGACATTTGGAATATCGGCCGTGGTTGTTTCCGGACCCAATCTTGTATCGCGAACTTCAGAAATAAATTCTTCTATGTGAATAGATGAAAATCTGTCATCTTTCAGCATTTTTTCTGAAAGAATTATAGCGTCTTCAAAATTCCATCCCTGCCAAGGCATAAAAGCAACCAATAAATTCTGTCCCAAAGCCAGTTCGCCCTGGTCTGTTGAGGAACTGTCAGCCAAAATGTCTCCTTTTTTAATTTTTTGGTTTTTCTTGACTATCGGCCTCTGACTGATACAAGTATAATCATTTGAGCGCAAAAAATCGTGCAAATGGTAAAATTTCTTTTTGGCGCCAGAAGAAATAACAATATGAATAGCATCAACTTCTTTTACAATCCCACCTTCCTCCGCAATAATAACCTGACCAGAATCCTTTGCCGCTTTTGCCTCAATGCCCGTGCCAACCAATGGCGCCTGTGGCCTGATTAAGGGCACTGCCTGGCGCTGCATGTTTGAACCCATCAGGGCGCGATTTGAATCATCATGCTCAACAAAAGGAATCAGGGCTGTGGCAACGGAAATACACTGGTAAGGAGAAACATCCATATAATCTATTTTGTCTTTGTCAATAATTCCTGGTTCGCCATGAATCCTCGCTTCGGCTCTTTTTTCAATTATTCTGTTTTGCGAATCCAAGGCAATTCCGGCATGAGCAATATTGTATTTTTCTTCTTCAAAAGCATCCAAATAAAAAATTTCGCTTGTGACTTTTCCGTTTTTTACTTTTTTATAAGGAGTTTCAATGAAGCCGTATGGATTGATTCTGGCATAACATGCCAAATGTCCGACCAAACCGATGTTCGGCCCTTCCGGCGTCTCAATCGGACAAATTCTGCCATAATGGCTCGGATGCACATCGCGAACTTCAAACCCAGCTCTTTCTTTTGCCAAGCCGCCCGGACCCATAGCAGATAATCTTCTTTTGTGTTCCAATTCTGACAAAGGATTTATTTGGTTCATAAACTGGGACAACTGAGATGATGTGAAAAATTCTTTCACTGTTGCCATCAAGGGGCGGGAGTTAATCAACATTGCTGGCATTAAATTATATATGTCCAAAGTAGACATTCTGTCTCTGACAATTCTTTCAACTCTTGCCAAGCCGACCCTGAATTTATTTTCAAGCAATTCGCCCAAAGCTCTCACCCTTCTGTTCCCCAAGTGGTCAATATCGTCTCCTGTAATTTCTGGGCTGTTGTTTAATCTAATAATTTCTTTAAGTATCAAAATTAAATCTTCTTTTCTTAAAATCCTGTTTTCTTTGCCAAGCGAAGTTTTAATCCCGACTCTCTGATTAAGTTTGTAGCGGCCGACTTCTGACAAGTCGTATCTTTCAAATTTGTTGAACATATTTTCAATCAACTGCCTAGCATTATCAACTGCCGCTAAGTCGCCCGGCCTCAGTCTTTTATAAATCTCAATCCAGGCGTCATCTTGATTCTTAGATAAATCCCTGTCTAGTGTTTCCTTTATGTATTTGGTGTCTGGATCATTATCAATATCCTGGAAGGCTTTTAAAATTTCTTCATTTGTTGTCAAACCAAAAACGCGAAGCAATGCAGTTACCGGAATTTTTCTTTTTCTGTCTATTCTTACATAGATAGCGCCCGTTGCTTCAGTATCAAATTCCAGCCAAGCTCCGCGATTGGGAATAATTTTGGCTCCGTGAAATTTCCTTCCTCTTATATGATTGGTAGTAAAAAAAACACCCGAGGATCTTATCAGCTGAGAGATTACGACTCTCTCGACGCCGTTTAAAATAAATGTTCCTCGGGGCGTAATTAAAGGCAGGTCGGTTAAAAAAACCTCCTGCTTTTTAATCTCATTTGCTTTTTTATTTTCCAGCCTAAGCTCAACCCTCAATGGCGCCTCATAGGAAAGGCCGTTTTTCTTGGCTGTCAATTCGTCAAATTTCTGTTCGCCTAAATAATATTCGCCGAAACTCAAGGCCAAGTCCTTTCCGCCGTAATCGCGAATTGGAGACAGTTCGTCAAATAAATTCCTAAGGCCTTTTTCCAGAAATTGATTGTAGCTATTTAATTGAATTTCAACAAGGTTCGGAAGAGGAGTGAGATGTTTTGGATAATTTGAAAAATATTTAATATTAGGCATAAAAATATTTCAGAGATATAAAGAGAACCTACCCCAAAATAGCCATTTTGGGGGCTTTTTTATAATAGGTTATTTAAATTTTTCAGTCAACCCTTCACCTTTGGCAAAAGGTGCAGGGTCAACTCAGAGTTTCAGGCAAAGGGCTTTTACAATTGCTTTTGCAATCCTCTGTGAGGTTAGCCCTGCCTTTTTAGAACTCTCTAATTTTATTCCACTTAAGGATTCTAATTTTATTTTACTCTTTTTTAATAGCGTGTCAAGCGCGGATAAAATTTTATCACTATCGCTGACTGTAACTTTCTGGATTTTATCCCTGTTCTTCAAAATAATATCCATATCCGACCTGCCTCGCCGGCAGGCGGGCCTCTTATTTTCCTTGGCTGGATGAAGTTTAAAAATAAGTTTTGCCATAAATGCTATTGACAACGTATTTTTTAATTGATACCCTTAAAACATAAGAAGTAAATCCCCCTGTGTTGGAATACCGTAAGGCGTTCCGTTAAAACAGGGGGTTTTCTTTTTACGGGAATAATAAATTTTCTTCAATAATTTTATTTTTAATAATCTCGTAATATTCGTAATCCCCTTTTTCATATTTCCTGAATATTGCCCACGAAATAAAATCAACGGCCTGCAAGCATTTTTCCGCATGTGAAGGCCGTATTTTTACTTCGAAATTACTTTTACTTTTCTTTGTTAAGCTGCTGTTTAAATAATCCTTAAAATTTTCTTTTAAAAACTTATTAGTTTCTCTCTGGTCTATAATAATAAATATTTTATCTTTAATATCATAAATTGTTTTATTATATAATCTATCTAATAATATGTTGGCTGTATAATTATAAAGATAATTCTTTTGTTTTTGAAGGTCTATATGAACCTTCTTTTTATTTAATATAACACAGAGAATTTTTAAATCTTCTATGGTTGATAATAAGCGCAATATTCTTGTTTTAGTTATCGAATCAGAGTGATAGGCATGCAATTCAGCTACTTTTCTGTACTTTTTCTTTAATCCGCGATGAACTTTTTTAATACACTTTTCAATTTTTCTATGATTATCAATAAAAAGAATAGTTAAAATAAACCATTTACTTGATTTTTGGCTGAATCCCAAATCACCAGATTCATCTAAAAATATATAAAACATAATTAAAATATAACAGAAAAAATTTTAAAAGACAAACCCCGCCCTGTTTATCGGGCGGGAATTGAGGCGGGGTGTCAACCACGTTTGACGAGGCCAGAGCCACGTTTGACGCGGGGATTTTGAAAGTGGGGATGGGGGAAAATTCTTACATGCAGGATTTTTAAAAGATTTAAGAAGCTGGAATTTTAGGGAATTCGACAATTTTGCCTCTATTTTCCATTACGGCCTGTCGACATTCTTTTGCAAAATCCTTATCATCGCTTTCTTTTATATATTTTGCAATTAGGAATAGGTCAACGGTTCTAATAAGCACCACCTTTAATCGCTCGGCATTCTTTGTGCATTTTTCAGTAAACTGTTCCTGTCTTTTTTCTACTTCGAGTAATCTAAAACCATTTCCAAAAAGTACTCCGATAGCTGGTGTATTAATTTCTTCGCGTTGCAGATCCTCCTGAATATTGGTCTCGAGTTGGCGAAATTTATCTATGCCAATTGCTGCATCGTCTCGGCCTTCTGCCTCTCCAATGAAACGTTCACCTTCTGACGATAAAATAATTTGATCTATTTCAAGATCATCGTCTTGGTAATTTTCCGCATTATAACCCAAGATATGTAATGCGGACAAAATAGCCTTTTCCAGTGGTTTTCCTTTCTCGAAGAGGAGATTTCGTAACACCCCCTCGTTTACAAGTTCGTTTACTAAAACATTTTTTTCGACAACGTATTTTTCTAATTCTTGAGAAACAGTCTCGATTTTCTTTTTAAGAATCATTTCTTTCTTTAGAGAATATTCCGATTTGTACGTCCATTCTGGTGGCGGTGTTGTTTCTAATGCATCGCGGATTTCTATATCAATATCAATCAATATTTGAACCAACCTTTTACCAAATTGGATGGCCTCTTCCGTCCAAACAGCTTTTCCTTTCTCGTATCTTGTAAATTTTTTGTCAGGATATCGCAGAGGAGGTAAAAGTACCAAGCTGCCCTTGCCAAGCTTAAATATTCCCCCGATTGGCTTATTGCCCGTTTTTGTAGTAAAAAGAGGTTTTTCTATGTCTTTATCAAGATAAGATTCATATCTTAAATAGTTTTTGAATTCCGACCAAAAACTGGAAAAAGTCGGGTGATTAAGAAACTTAACTTCCGATCCCTCTTTTGGGATAAGGTCAGGGATTTCAATTGGCAGGAATTCATAGTTATTATAAGGAGCAACCAAGTTGGTTATCCTTGTATTTCTTCCAGTTCCCGAATATTGTTTTGTTCCGGTGTGGACAAAAACTTCTTGATATTTTCCCAAAAACACAAAGACTGTTTTTCCGTCTTGCAGTGCCGTAGAAATTTCCGTATGCCAATGTTTTGTATGCTCCTTCAGTCGAAATGATTCATTCTCACTATAACAATCCTTTCCCTGGTAACTTTCATGGCAACTATATTCGGAAAAATCTGGTTCAAAAACTATAATATCGGCGTCTAAAAGAGATTGATTAGCAGAATAAGATTTATAGCTTTCTTCTGAGTAACCAGGAATATCGAACCCAATGGTTATTATTTTTTTCATAAATTTATTTTTTAAAAATTCTTATGGTCTTATTTCGCCGTTTATATATTTTTTAAATTCTTCAGAGTCCAGCAATTCAAAAATCTTATTTACGCTATAAACTTTTGCCAGGGCAGCATTTTCGAGAAATATTACCCTAGGTTTCTGTGTTTGAATACTAATAGCAACATCGCTATAATTAATTATTTCGAATAACATGCCGATAAACTTAGAAGGTCTAATACTTCCAATCGTTTTGGTTTTTAAGTCAAAAATAGAAGGCTTTAAAAATGCAGGACCTCCACTATTTCCGGGAAACGCATTACCATCAATTAAGATAACACCCTGACCAAATTTTGTGGAAATAATTCCAGATCTAGCCAATGGGTAAGCAGAATCTTGCGATGTTATCCCCATCGGATATCCAAGAAAAAACACATCGTCACCAATTTCTATATTTTCATATCTCTCAATAAAAGTATCAGGAATTAATAATAAATCGTCTTGATTTGTGTCGATTGCAAAAATAATCGCCGCTATATCTTCAGTTTTATGAAATTTCCAGTCAAAATTATATTTTTCTTTTAATTCTTTAAGAGACCTCGACTTTCTTTCGCCGTTCTTTAAATTAAAAACAACAGTGAAATTACCATCATCTTTTTCGGCAACATGTTTACATGTTAATAACAAAATTTTGTTCTGAAAAGCAAGTAAAAAACCAGTACCTACGGGTTGAAATTCTTCTTTTTGAACCCCAATTAATACAGTAGTTTTTAATAAGTCTTCTGGTAATAATGATGCCATAAATTTATTTTTTATTAACGAATTTATTACTACATTCCGACACTATCTGCTCTAAAAATTTAAAATAATCCTTACACAAACTTGATAATTTCTTTCGATTTTGTGAAGCGGTTTCAGCTTTATGCATATCGACCAGACCGGAAATAATTAAAGAGCCCCGGTTAATATCTTTATCTTTCTTTTTATGAGATTCCGCTACTGTGATTTTAAATTCTGTACCATCAGGAACATCAAACATTTTTTTAACGTCTGCATAATATTTTTCATCAACATGAATGGCATCCAGAATAAAAAAATCCGTTTTTATGCCATCTTGTTTTGTGCTTTTAATCCGCAATCTATTTATTTCTTTTAAAATTGTCTTTTCTTTATCATTTAATGTCTTCGAAACATACCATCTCATCCACCTCTTAATTTTAATGAATTCATTTTTCATTATCCATGTCACACTTCGAGCAGCATTTAGATATGCACCCAATATGTAATCAAAATAAGGATCGTTAATGTTTAACTGGTTTAAGAAAAAACGCGCCTCATCAAGTTTTCTTTCCGTATTAGTCATTTTAATTTTACTAAATTACACTAGAATAAACATATTTTCATAATTTTTAATCAAAACCCACTTTTTGACTACTCTATTATAATGCGATAAAAGGGTGGGGTCAACCCTTCGACAAACTCAGGGTAAATAAAAATCCCCCGCCCTGATGGACAGGGAAATAAAAATGGGGAGACGTCACAACGACGAATCGTTGTCTTGTCTCCCCGCGAGTGTTTGTCATCGGTTCTCGTAGATCATCAACCAGCCTTTACGGTCGCTCTGATTTGTACTAAACGCCACGACTCGTTTTTGTGGGTGGTCGTCGATCCACTTCTGGATCAAAAGCATGGTTTTTGTCTGTTCGTAGCCAAGGGTGTTTATCCAGACAAGGTTTTTACCATTGTCTTGGACGTTTGGATAGGTTTCCGGAAAAACGTCTTTTGATGGAACGTTGCTCCCGCACCCCCATGTGACGAGAATGATCAAGCAAAGAACCAAAATCATTTTATTACGCATCCTTTCCTCCTTCTCGTAAGATTTTTCCTACATTTATAGTATATACCTAATATAAATTTCTGTCAAGCTTAAACGCCCTTCTTCTCCCCTACGAAGAATTTATTTTCACTGAGACAACTTCGGAGCCCCGCCACAGCGGGGCGAGAATTAGCGCGACTCCGCATCAGCGGAGTCGACACGTGTCGACATGAAAACAAAGCTCTGAGCGGTCATTAAAATGTTTGAGGGGACTCTTGATAAGAGTCCCCTGCTTTTTACTGATGGATTATTGTGGCGGCGACGCTAAGTAGAAAATGAATCTCTTTTCTGCGGAAATCCAGATTTTCGGTCGGCGAAAGATTGATTATCCTGCTAAATAAAATGGCGTCTGAAGTCCTGTGCCGCTCATTTTTCGTCCGGAGTCCGAGCAGTGCTGCCAATTTCTTGCATTTAGAAAACCTGATGTCGTCAATTTTTTCCATCATCTCATTGAGGTTCTTGTCACAAAGTTTTGTGTCCAGAACCTCTTTCGGGATTGAAGAAAACATTTTCTCTGTTTCTCCAAAAGATAAACCGTGGATTTTAGAAATTTGTATGGCGATTTCTCTGACTGTCGGCCAACTCATTTCATCCTCCTTTTTCCAAAAAATACGAACTAAAAACAATATAGCATAATAACATTTAGATGTCAAGCTTTTAATCTTATGCTCTGGATTATTCCAAGCATTACGAAATTTATAAGAAGATTGCTTCCGCCGTAACTTAGAAACGGCAAAGAAATACCGGCAATGGGCAAAAGACCGAGATTCATGCCGATATTTACAAATATCTGAAAAATCAAAACAATTGCCACGCCAATACAAAACAACCTTGAAAAATTATTATTGGCGCTTAATGCTGTTTTTACAATTCTCCAAAACAATAATAAATAAAAAATAAAAATCAAACAAACGCCGACAAAACCCAATTCTTCGGCAATAGAAGCGAAAATAAAATCAGTATGCTGTTCCGGCAAAAAATTCAGCTGGCTCTGAGAACCCTGCCCTAACCCTCTGCCCAATAGTTTGCCCGCACCAACAGCAATTACTGACTGGATTCTCTGATAACTTCCGCCCAACGGATCAAGATAAGGATTTACAAAACTGATAATTCTGTTTTTCTGGTACGGCTTTAAAATTCCAAACCAGGCAATGCTGAAAATTATCGCGCCCATTAAAAATAAAATCAACAAATGGCGGATTTTAATTCCGGCAATAATCATTGTCCCAATCCAAAGAAAAACCAAAACCATTGCCGAACCCAAGTCCGGCTGGAAAAAAACCAATAGCGCGGGAATGCCCACATAAATTCCCGAAGCGACAATATGGCGGATTCTATAAAGTTCAATATGGCGCAAAGAAAAATATTGGGAAAGAATAAGAATCATCACCAATTTTGTCAACTCTACTGGTTCAAAATTAAATGGGCCAAATCGAAACCAACTAATCGCCCCTCTAGTTGTTTTCCCCAAAATAAAAACAGCGGCTAAAAGCAAAACCGTTGCTATGTAAATAATTATTAAAAAAGCCGGATGGTTTCTGAAAAGCCGGTAATCTAAAAAGGCGAAAAAAACCAATAAAAAAAGGCCGAGAATAACAAATCCCAGCTGCTTGTAAAAAAATGTTTTATCCTTGGCAAAAGAAGTGCTGTAAATTGACATCAGCCCCATTGTGCACAACAACACCACGCTCACCACTATCACCCAGTCAAGTTTTTTAAGAAGATAAAAAAACATACTTAAAAACCCTTAAACTTTTCCATTGTGCCGTGGGTTTTTATAAAGTTATCATTAAGAAAAATGTTGGTATGAGTCCTTAATTCAAAAGATGTAATTTCATCGGATATCTCGTATGGCCAGTTCATTTCAAAATAACGGCTCTCCCCCCTTACAACGGTCCTGATTTCTGTTTTGCCGACCGCTACAATTTTATCATTACTCAAAAGAACTCCGATTATTTCAATTTTATCAAAATCATAATCGCTTTTATTTTCCACAACCCCCAATAATCTGTTAAACCCGCTTTCAGGCAATATTTCCCTGTTCTCGTTTTTTATTCTTATTTCCAAATCTTCCAGATTTTTTATTTTCTGCCAGCTTATATCCTTAAATTTTATTTCCACCCTGTCCGGCGTTTCATTTAAAAAAATCTTCTGTTCAATTATATGCTTTGTTTCCTGCGGCAGAATATAAATTCTTCCTTCTTTTGATAAAAGTAGATCTTCACCCTTATATATATTAAATGTGTAGACCATTGATTCAACTGCCCAACCGCTGTTCGGATTTTCTACCTTGGCAACTAAATCAAAATTGTTTTCTGTTGTCAGAATAAAGTTCTGGTAAATAACGCTTAATTCCTGCGGTTTATCGCACTGACCGCACGGCCCGCCGCAATCAATTCCGTTTTCCCCCTGATTCTGGATATTATCATAACAAGTCGCTTTTGGCGGTTTGATTAAAAAATAAATTCCAAAACCAATAACCGCGATTATCAAAACCAAAATCCCCAATATGCTAATTTGTTTTTTGAGATAATGGGTCATTAATTTCATTATACTAAATTTTAAAACAAAACAAAAATCCCGCTTTACTCCGCCAAGTGGCGGAGAGACGGGATTTTTTTATTATAGCCACTGTAAGAGGGTGACCTACTCTCGCGCAAAAGCACTACCATTGGCCCTAAGAGTTTTCACTTCTGAGTTCGGTATGGGATCAGGTGGAGCACCCTTGGTATCGCCCTCTTACAGTGGCTACAATCTTTCGACTTCGCTCAAGATAAATTTTTACAATAACACCCACAAATTGTCAGTTAATAAATAGGTACAATGATTTATTAGTACTTCTCGGCTTAAGGCATTACTGCCCTTACACCTGAAGCCTATCAACCTTGTAATCTTCAAGGAATCTAAGATATCTAATCTTGGGGACAGCTTCATGCTTATATGCTTTCAGCATTTATCCAAACCAAACATAGCTACCCAGCGATGCTCTTGGCAGAACAGCTGGTACACCAGAGGTTTGTCCATCCCGGTCCTCTCGTACTAGGGATGGGCCCCCTCAAATATCAACGCCTACGGCAGATAGGGTCCAACCTGTCTCACGCATATTTACCCTAACACCAAATTTTTGGTGTATGGGTTTATCACTTATTACTAAGTGTATGGACTATACCATCTTCCTACAATTTAGGAAGATCGACGTGTTAGCTTAACATTTCTGTTAAACTCCAGTTTCAAAAAATTGAAACTAAGTCTCTACGGGGTTATTGTGCATAATACACAAAACTTCCCTCGGTATTATCCTATCATACGACAGGTTGAGTGTCAATATATCATAATAGGACTTCACCGATATGAGTCGATTTTTCATTCCGATATTGCTATCGGAAGCCGCCAAACTTGTTAACAGCAACAAGTCTTTAGTTGACGGTTTAAACCCAGCTCACGTACCTCTTTAATTGGCGAACAGCCAAACCCTTGGAAGCTTCTCCACCTCCAGGATGAGATGAGCCGACATCGAGGTGCCGAACAGACGCGTCGATATGGACTCTCAGCGCCTACCAGCCTGTTATCCCCAGGGTAGCTTTTGTCCGATGTCTCCCCCGTTTCTAAAAACCAGGGTCGGTTCACTAAGTTATGCTTTCGCAACTGCGCGACATGCCCGTCTTGCAGTAAAGCTGGCTTATGCCTTTACACGACCACTCCGATTTCCATCCGGAGCTAGCCAACCTTTATAAACGCCTCCGTTACTTTTTAGGAGGCAAGCGCCCCACTTAAACTACCTAGCACTCACTGTCTCCCTCACCTCGTATGAGGGGTTAGAATTATCATTTTGAAATATGGGTATTTCACTGTCGGCTCCACCCCGACCGAGGTCGGGGCTTCAAAGCCTCCCCACTATGCTACGAATCCAAAACAATAATCCAATAAGAACTTATAGTAAAGCTCCTGGGGTCTTTCCGTCTTGCCGCAGGTAGTCGGCATCTTCACCGACATTGCATGTTCACCGAGCTCCTCGTTGAGACAGTTCCCCAGTCGTTACGTTTTTCGTGCAGGACATAACTTACATGCCAAGGAATTTCGCTACCTTAGGACGATTATAGTTATCGCCGACGTTCACTAGGGCTTCGGGCAGTGAGCTTTCCCGGCTTGCGCCGAAATTACCCCCACCGTTAACCTTCTAGCACTGGTCAAGCGTCAGCCCCTATACATCCTCTTACGAGTTAGCAGGGACCTGTGTTTTTAGTAAACAGTCGCTAGGGATCTTTTGTTGTAGCCCCGATAAATCGGGGCAGGCCTTATTGCGAACTTACGGCCGCTTTTTTGCCGAGTTCCTTAACGAGGTTTCACTCGTTCACCTTAGGCTTCTCGCCTTGCCTACCTGTGTCAGTTTGCGGTACGAATTCCCTATTTTTAGCTCTAGAGATTTTTCTTGGGAACTTACTCATCTGAATCGGTCTGTCCGTGGACAAACCTTTTGTTAATCTCTGAACTTGCGCTTAACGGATTTTCCTGTTAAGCATTCAGAAACCAACAACGCGAATCCAATGACGCGCCCAGACTAATAAATTCCGTCATCCCATTGAAAAAATAAGGAAGGGTTGGAATATTAACCAACTGTCCATCGGCTGGCCCTTTCGGGGTCACCTTAGGATCGCCTAACCCTTGGCTGATTTTCATTGCCAAGGAAACCTTGGGCTTTCGGTGATCCGATTTCTCATCGGATTTGTGGTTACTTATGCCAACATTCTCTCTTCCTTGCGCTCCACTTTGCCTTACAGCAAAACTTCACTGCACAAGGAATGCTCCTCTACCACTCCTCTCCGATAAATCGGAGAGAAATCCGTATCTTCGGTACTAAGTTTGAGCCCCGTTACATTTTCAGCGCGAAACCTCTAGACTAGTGAGCTGTTACGCACTCTTTAAAGGATGGCTGCTTCTAAGCCAACCTCCTAGTTGTCGAAGTGATCTCACTTCTTTTCCCACTTAACTTAGTTTAGGGACCTTAGATGACGATCTGGGCTGTTTCCCTTTTGACCATGGAGCTTAGCCCCCACAGTCTGACTCCTTTGCTTGAAACTTCCAGCATTCGGAGTTTGATAGGATAAGTAGGCCGAAGCCACCTTAATCCTTTCAGTGCTCTACCTCTGGAAGCAAAACAAAAGGCTAACCCAAAAGCTATTTCGAGGAGAACCAGCTATTACCAAGCTCGTTTAGCTTTTCACTTCTAATCACAGCTCATCCCAAAGTATTGCCCGGCTTATGGGTTCGGACCTCCCTCTAATTTTAATCAGAGTTCATCCTGGCCATGATTAGCTCGCTTGGCTTCGGGTCTTTTGCGTCTTCTAAAAATCGCGCTATTAACACTCGGTTTCCCTACGCCTCCGCCCTGACGGGCTTAAACAAAGAAGACACAAAAACTCGTTGGCTCGTTCTGCAAAAAGTACGCCATCATCCCGCAATGCGGGACTCTGACTCTTTGTAAGTATATGGTTTCAGGTACTATTTCACCGCCCTTATTGGGCTGCTTTTCACCTTTCCCTCACGGTACTAGTTCACTATCGGTGATGTTAAGTATTTAGTCTTGACAGATTAGTTCTGCCAGATTCCGACAAGGTTATCGTTTCTCGCCGTACTCAAGAATAATGACTAGGAGTATAAGACCCTTTTCGCCTACGGGGCTATCACCCTCTTTGGCATGGCTTTCCAGCCAATTTTGACTAAGGAAGTCCTAGTTTTGTGTTCACTCCCCAGGATTTCTCCTGATGTCATCATCTTACAACCCCTTAAAAATTTTCGCGAGAAAATTTTTAAAGTTTAGACTAATCCCTTTTCGCTCGCCACTACTAAGGGAATAAAATTTTTCTCTTTTCCTCCGGCTACTGAAATGTTTTACTTCGCCGAGTTCGCGCTCCGATAAAATAAATTATCAGAACAACACGGTTTTAACCGTATTGGGTTGCCCCATTCGGAAATCTCCGGATCAAAGGTTGCTACACACCTCCCCGAAGCTTATCGCAGTTACGCCACGTCCTTCATCGCCTTAACATCCCAAGGCATTCACCATACACCCTTATAAGTAACCTGTTTATTAACTGACAATTTGTAGATATTATTCATCTACTTATTGTGTTTTATTGTATTTCTAATTTCTACTACCTACGTTTTCTTATTTAATTTTTAAGGTCAAGATTTAAAAAAACCGCTTTAAAGCGGTTCTCACCAAGGTACGTAAATACCCAGTTTTTCAACCGCTTTGTTTTAGTTTTTGTATTAGTGTTTTTCTCATAACTTCAATACTGCCATTATATATGGCTAAAATCCGCGTGTCAACCCCCCACCTATTTTACTGTGCAAAACTCAACTAATTTTGACTAAAAATAATCTAAATTTATCAATGCGAGATGCGAGTAGCGAATAGCTACATCCCTTATGGGCGAAGCATCTCGCCAAAATATAATCCGTAAAATAGGTGGGGGTCAATACCCCCTTTGTCTAAAAACTATTTTTCGCTTATATCCTGTCTCAATTTCTCCAATATTCTCGCTGCCAAATCCTTTCCTCCCAAGCCAAAAGCCAGACCGCCGGCCAATGCCAGCATCGCAATCAAACCAATAACCACTGTCTGGATTATGCTGGGCGCAATTCCCAATTGAGTTAAGGCAATGACAAAACCGAAAATAAGAATTGCCCATCTAACAATGGCGCCAACCGCTTTTGCTGAAGAAAGTCCGGCTGTTTCAGCGCTGGACCTCACAAGTTTCTGCATGAACTTGGCAATAACCGCTGCTGCAAAAAGAACAATCGCCGCAACAACAACATTAGGTAGATAATAGAGAATTGTTTTTAAAAACAAAGTGATTTGCCTCAAACCAAGAATGTCAACGGCTGTCATCAGAAAAACAATTATAAAAAACCACTTAACAAGTTCTTCAAAAAATTTTCCCGAATCAAGTCGCATACTTGCTTTTGACAAAACTTTTGCAAAACCGAGTTTTTCCAAAAGCGAATCAAGCTTGATTGTTTTTATTGCTTTGTTGGCTATCTTGCCGAGAAAAATAGAAATCAGCCAACCGATTATAAAAACAATTAAAGCCGCAAGCAGTGTTGGCAAAAAACCAATAAAGCTTGCCCAAATAGTATTCAACGAATTCAATAAAATTTCTAACATAGAAACAATTTTCAATTTACAATTTTTAATTTTCAATTAATCGACCTTTTCCTCCCACCTATACATAGGTGGGGGATTTGATTTTATTATAATACAAGTTTATTATACCACAAAAATAAACCCCGTACCACAAATCAAATCACAATCTCGAAAAAAAACTAAATTCTTTGTGGTACGGGGTGAAATTGCGAGAAGGAATTTCAAAATGCTACAATTTAAACTTATGCCCAGTAGTGAATTTTCGACTGTCCCGATTCACTATCGGGACAATAATAAATTTTAATTAGTCGAAAATCTACTACTGGGTATGTTAGATCATGTTAAAAAAATACATTTTATTGGCATCGGGGGCGTTGGAGTTTCAGCGATTGCGAGAATGGCACGGCTAAAAGGATTAAAAGTCACTGGCTCTGATATTTTAATGAACAAAATGGCTGAAAGAATCCAAAAAATCGGAGGTAAGATTTTTATTAGTCACAAAAAAGAAAACTTACCAAAAAATGCAGATATAGTTGTGTATTCACCAGCAATAACCGAAGATAATCCAGAAATGATTTATGCTAAAGAATTAAAAATCCCAACCTATTCTTATCCTGAAATTTTAGGAATAATTTCTAAAAACATGTACACTATTGCTGTGTCCGGAGCACATGGCAAAACAACTACTACCTGCATGATTGCCGAACTTTTAATTTATGGGAATATGGACCCGACTGTGATTGTTGGCGGATTATTGAAAAAGCAGGAAGATAATTTTGTACTTGGCCAAAGCAAATATTTTTTAGTCGAGGCCTGTGAATATAAAAAATCGTTTTTGAATTTAACTCCGAATATTCTTGTGATTTTGAATATTGATAATGATCATTTAGATTATTATGGCACTATTGAAAATATCAAAACTGCATTCAAAAAATTAATTGAAAAAGTTCCCAATGACGGCTATATTGTTTACAATTCCGAAAATACAAATATAATGAATGTTTTAAAAACTTATCGCGGAAAAAGCCGAACAATAGATTTTTCCAAAGAAACAGCAGATATTAAATTATCCGTGCCCGGCGAACACAATCTAAAAAACGCCAAAGCCGCAATAGTGGTTGCCAAATTAATCGAGCTTAAAGAAAAAAAAGCATTAAAAATTTTGAAAAACTACACCGGCACTTGGCGCAGGTTTGAATTTATGGGCAATACCGAAAATGGCGCATTACTTTATAATGATTATGGCCATCATCCAACAGAAATTCAAGCAACTTTAAAAGCATGTAAAGAACAATATCCAAATCACAAATTAATTGTTGTTTTTCAACCACATCTATACTCCAGAACAAAGCTTTTGTTAAATGATTTTGCAATTAGTTTTAATTTAGCAGACGAAACAATTATTACCGATATTTATGCTGCACGGGAAACAGACGACCATAAAATCCATGCCAAAGATTTAGTTGAGGCAATGAATAAAAACTCTGGCAATGTAAAATACATCAGCGGTTTTGAAGAAATTAAAAAATATCTGGAACTTAAAACAGAAAAAGACGACATCATCCTCTTCCTCGGCGCTGGAGATGTGTATAAAATTGGAGAAGAGATGAAGAAAAAATAATACCACCTAACACCAAAAATAAAAAAACAGAAATCAATTCTGTTTTTTTGTTTTTGGACCTAGGCAGAATCGAACTGCCGTCTCCGCATTGCAAATGCGGTGTACTAGCCGCTGTACTATAGGCCCGAGTCGAGTGGGCGTACATGGACTCGAACCATGGACCTCGTCATTATCAGTGACGCGCTCTAACCAGCTGAGCTATACGCCCCTTGCCTCGCCGAAGCCACGTCAGACGTGGCGGAGGCGGGCCAATTCAAAACTAACCCTTTCGGGTTAATTTTGAATATTTATAAATTTAGGCCTTGCCCAAAATTCTAAACATTCCTGTACCGCAAACCGGACAAACGCCTTTCATCGCTCTCCTTGGACCACCCTTACCTTTTATTTTCACTTCTTTGGGGTCTTTCATCTCCTGTTTCTTTCGACACTTTACGCAATAACCAATAGTTTTGTCTGCCATATTTTATTTGGTCTGCATTCGCTTTAACAAATACAAACATTAATTAATTATTATTAAAAGAACCTCTTTGGCTCCATTATACACCTGATTTAATTCAAAGTTCAATAGCAAATAAAAAAACCACGCAAACGCGTGGTTTTTTTATTTAAATTTCTTATAGTTGCCCTGATATCAATTATCTTCCTTTAAGGTACAAAGATAAACACCTTTTTTCGATATAATCGGAAAGTCGACTACTAATTCTTTTTGATTTTCATCAAAAAGAATTTACTAAAAATATTTTCCATCCTCAGGTTCCCCTACGGATGCCTTGTTATGACTTCGCCCTAGTTACCGAATTCACCTTAGGCTTCCCGATAAATCGGGAAAACTTCGGGTGCCCCCGGCTTCTCTGGCGTGACAGGCGGTGAGTACAAAGCTTGATAACGTATTCACCGCACCGTGGCTGATGTGCGATTACTAGCGATTCCAGCTTCATGAGGTCGAATTGCAGACCTCAATCCGAACTGGGACCAACTTTGATGGGATTAGCTCCGCCTTACGGTTTGGCAACCCATTGTATTGGCCATTGTAGCGCCTGTGTCGCCCAGGGTATCAAAGGGCCATGCTGATTTGGCGTCATCCTCACCTTCCTCCCCATATAATGAGGCAGTCTCCCGTGACACTTGTAACACGGAACGAGGGTTGCGCTTGTTACCCGACTTAACGGAGCAACTCACGCCACAAGCTGACGACCATATTTATCCACAATTACTTGCGGTATGGACTATACCATCTTCCTAATTTAATAGGAAGTCAGCGTATAATGATAAATAAATTACCATTAAGTTTCTCTAACCCATTTGTGAGAAACTAAGTCTCTACGGGGTACGAATACTAATTTTTGCAACTTCGTCGAGTAAGGCAAAATTTTTCTTAAAAAATTATCTGCCTCAAAACGAGAAATATAAAGACAAAATGTTTTTGCGCTTTTATAGTAATAGATTTTTGTCTTTGTAATGCCGATTCTCTCAAGAAGATTTTTATCTATTTCTGCTTCGCTTTTCCTTGAATAAACAATTCTACAATCGTTTCTTAGGTTTTTATCAATTGAGCCGTCGCCGTCAAACCGTCCAGCAAAATAATTTTTAATAATTTTAGAATTTTTAAAATTATTTAATTTTTCTTTTGCAGAAATGAATTCTCTTAACAATGGTCTGCTATTAACAAATAGATGATTCCGATTGAATTTTATTCTGCTTTCGGGAAAAAATCTTTTCAAGGATTTTTTAAACCTTGAGATTAAATCTGAATCAGTATTACTTAATCCAATTGAACTTGACCACCAATATCCGTCTGCACACCATAAACCAAGAATATAAGCGTCTTCTTCTTTCGAGAAGAAATTACAAAAATTAGTATTCGTACTTCCCACGGTATTGCCCATATTTTAATTATAACATTAAAATATTAGGGTTTCACCGTTATGAGCTGATTTTTCAATGCCGATTACTCGACAAAGGGTCGATATTTCACAACCATGCAGCACCTGTTCTAGTGTCCTTGTGGAAGGCCCAACTTTCATCGGGATTTCACTAGAATTTCAAACCCTGGTAAGGTTCCACGCTTACCGTCGAATTAAACCAGACGCTCCACCGCTTGTGCAAGCTCCCGTCTATTCCTTTGAGTTTTAGCCTTGCGGCCGTACTTCCCAGGCGGAGTACTTAACGCGTTAGCTTCGCCACTTGAAGGGTCGACACTTCAAACAGCTAGTACTCATCGTTTAGGGTGTGGACTACTGGGGTATCTAATCCCATTCGCTACCCACACTTTCGTCTCTCAGGGTCAGGAATGCGCCAGCTAAATGCCTTCGCCTTTGGTGTTCCCCAGAGTATCAACGGATTTCACCCCTTCTCTCTGAGTTCCATTAGCCTCTCACATCCTCAAGTTTGGCCGTTTCTCTTGCAGCTCCGATGTTGAGCATCGAAATTTAACAAAAGACGTATCAAACACCCTACAGACGCTTTACGCCCAATAATTCCGGACAACGCTCGGGGCCTCTGTATTACCGCTGCTGCTGGCACAGAGTTAGCAGCCCCTTATTCCTAAGGTACACTCAAAATTGCTCCCTTAGAAAAGAATTTTACGTCCCGAAGGACTTCTTCATTCACGCGGCGTCGCTCCATCAGGCTTTCGCCCATTGTGGAAGATTCTCGACTGCTGCCTCCCGTAGGAGTAAGGCCCGTGTCTCAGTGCCCTCGTTGGGGAACACGCTCTCACGCCCCCTACCCGTCATTGCCTTGGTGAGCCATTACCTCACCAACTAGCTGATAGGCCGCAGGCCACTCTCCAAGCGAATCCCGCAAATGCGGGATCGTTTACTCTTGCGAGACCATCAGGTATTATTTCGCCTTTCGGCGAGTTATCCCTGTCTCGGAGGTATGTACCTACGTGTTACTAACTCGTTCGCCAAGGGTCTAAACCCTTTCGACTTGCATGCCTTATCCACGCCGCCAGCGTTCGTCCTGAGCTAGGATCAAACTCTCAATATAAGAATCATCACAAAATTCAACACAGATAAAATAAATTATCTATGTCTTATTTGCGACAATTCTGAATCAGGACAACTATAAGAAATTCAAACCCCAACACCAATCCGCCTCTAGCGAATGGTACGGGGCAAGTTTTTATAGCTTACACTTTTTTTGCGTCTAACATATTTAATTTTCAAAGAACAATTTAAAACAGAGCTCAATTTTTGAACTATATTCCAAAACTGAACTCTGTTTTAAAAGTACGTTTAATTGTTCGCTCTTTTTACATAAGAATTAGATTAACTGTTATGTGTTATTTATTATACTCCGAATAATTCGCGTGTCAAGCTTTCGACTACGCTCAAGCTAAGGCCTGTTCCTCCACTCTTCTATTTTTTTATGATTGCCGGAAAGAAGAATTTTGGGAACTCGCCATTTTTGAAATTTCTCTGGACGAGTATATTGTGGATACTCGTATTTGGCATTTGAAATTTGAAATTTGGATTTTTCAGTAAATGATTCTTCTTTAAGAGATTCTAAGGCTATCACTCCGGGAATTAAACGAGTTATTGCGTCAACTATTATCATTGCTGGAATTTCACCGCCAGTTAAAACATAATCCCCTACTGAAATTTCTTCGTCAGCAATATATTTCGCAACCCTTTCATCAACTCCTTCGTATCTTCCGCAAATCATAATTAATCTGTCCAATTTAGAAAATCTTTTTGCCATTTTCTGGTCAAATTTTTTTCCTTTTGGAGAAAATAAAATTACTTTCGTCTTTTTTCCCGCAAAACGGGATCCCGCTACGCGGGACAATTTATTAACCGCCTTGAAAATCGGTTCCACTTTCATTACCATCCCCGGCCCACCGCCATACGGCTTATCATCAACAGATTTATGTTTATCATCAGTATAATCTCTCAAATTATGAATTTTAATATTCACAAGTTTCTTTTTCTGCGCACGCTTAATAATTGACTCATTAAAATAGGAATCGAATATCTCAGGGAAAATTGTGATAATATCAAATTTCATATTTTACCCCGCTTTGGCGGGGAAACAAAAATCGCGCTCTATGGAATAGTAGCACGATTTTTGCTAAATTTCTATAAGGATTTACAAACTTAAATCCTCAACTACTTTGTCAACATCCTTTGTTTCTCGTCTTGGAGCTCTGCCCCCTTCTGGTTCCTCAATCTTGAGATTGACACGGGCATTGTTCTTTAAGCCAACAATTCTGGTTAAAGTTCTGATTGCTCGAGCGGTTGAACCCTCTCTCCCAATCAATGCGCCCATATCTTCCTGATTCACATTCAGAGTTATGAGAACTCCCATTTCATCAACCTTGCGGTCGATTTTGACATCTTCAGGATGACTGACTATGCCCTTCACAATGAATTCTACGAATTCCTGATCTTGGTGTTTTGCAGCCATATTTTTCCACCCCGTTAAATAATCTCGCACTGCGAGATTCCTGCGAAGCAGGATTTAACAGGGGTAAATGTTATATGAATTACTGATTACTTGCTAGTAGCCGACCTTTCCATCTTTCTTAGTTGCAGACGATTTGTGCTACTATGTTTTTCTATATTACTCCTTTTTTGTTTCTGTGTCAACAACAACTGATTCTTTAACTGGCTCTTCGGTTTTAGGCGTCTCTATTGGAGCTTCCTTTGCCTCGCCCGTAGCTCCTACTGGAACGGAGGCGGGTTCACTTTCTCGTTTTTTCGGCTTCCACGCTTTCACCTTTGCTTTATCAATAATTTTCTCGTCAACCAACAAATTGTGGATTGTCGGAGAAAGCTGAACGCCTTTTGAAAGCCAATACTGGATTCTATCTTTTTTAAAATTTCTTTGCTTTAATTTTGAATCATAAGAACCAAGCAACTCAATATACCTCCCGCTTTTAGACGAAGAAGTGTGTTCAACTAAAACAATCCTATAAGAAGGACTGTTCTTTTTCCCAATTCTTTGCAGTCGTATTTTTAGCATGTTAAAATAATATCAGATAAAAAATTACTTTGCAATAACGTGCGAAAAGTACGATGAACAAAGCGATAAAAATATTGGTAAGCAGCGATTTGATTATGTTTGGCGCCCTTGGTTTAATCACGCCCTTTTTTGCCGTGTTCATAACCAATCAAATCCAAGGAGGCAGCATTGAAGTAATTGGATTCGCGGCTGGCATATACGCTATTTTAAAATCTTTACTCCAAATTCCAATAGGAAAATTTTTGGATAAAACAAAGGGAGAAAAAGACGATTTTTGTTTTTTGATACTGGGATATTTGATTGTCGCGCTTGTGCCGATTGGATATATATTCAGCTTTTTGCCATGGCACATATATATATTGCAGGCAATATACGCCGTAGGAATGGCAATGGCTTACCCTTCTTGGTTTGCGATATTTACAAGGCACATTGACAAAGGCAGAGAAGCTTTTGAGTGGAGTATCTGGAGCACAAATATTGATTTAGGAGTTGGCGTTGCCGGAATTACCGGTGGAATTCTGGTCACTAAATTTAATTTTAACTTTGTTTTTATATTAGCAAGTGCCCTCGCCTGCATAAGCGTATTGAGCCTTTTTATTATTAAAAAATATATTCTTTCCAAAAAATCCGCGAATTGACCCGTAATAATTTTAAAAGACCTCTCGCATCGCAAGAGGTCTTTTTTATTCCCAGTCCATTTTTTTCAAACCTTTTCGCGCTGCGTCTTCTTGGGCCTCTTGTTTCGAATGACCCTTGCCTTTGGTAATCAACTTACCTTCCAGATAAACTCCGACAACAAACAATTTATTATGGTCTGGCCCTTCTTCTTTTAATAATTCGTATTTTGGCGTAATGCTTCTTTCTCCCTGGGCTTTTTCCTGAAAATAACTTTTCGGGTCAACATATAATTTTTCTTTCAAGACCCTCGGCAATTCGCATAAAATATTTTTCTCAACAAATTTTTCCGCTGCTTCAAATCCTCGGTCAATGTAAATCGCGCCGACTACTGCTTCAAAAGTATTTGCCAGAATAATCTGCCTTGCCCTGCCAACATCCTGCGACTCTCCCTTGGAAAGCATCAAATAATCATTGAATCCCAGGTGAGTGGAAATTTTAGCGAGCATAATACTGTTTACAAGCGCTGCACGCCAACTAGTCAATTCCCCTTCTGGATTTGGGTAATTATTAAAAAGATGCCTAGTCACCGCTAATTCAATGACAGCATCTCCTAAAAATTCCAGACGTTCGTTATGGTCTATTTTAAAATTCGGATTTTCATTCAAACAAGATCTATGGACAAATGCCTGTTGTAATAAGCTTTTATCAAGAAATTTGATTCCTAAATTTTTTTCAAGTTTATCAAAATTTTTTAAAGTCATAAAGTTTTTTCCATTTCCCTATAAATTGTTCCCAATACTCCGTTTATAAATCGGCCGGAACTTTCTCCGCCATAACTTTTGGCAAGTTCTATTGCTTCATTAATTGCAACTTTTGGCGGCACCTCTTTTTTATCGCCGAAAAGCAGTTCGTAAATTCCTATTCTCAAAACATTTCTGTCAACAATGGTAATTTGGGCCAAAGGCCATTCCGGGGCGGATTTTTCAATAATTTTGTCTATCGCTTCCCTGTGTTCCAAAACTCCCTTTGCCAGTTTTTTCATAAATTCTTGTTCGTTTATGCCTTGCCCAAATTCATTAATATCTTTTTCTAAAACTTTTTCTATGTCTAAATTTTTCTCATTCCTAAAATCCCACTCATAAAGGGATTGAAGGACAATTGAACGGGCAATGTGTCTTGAAGGCATATTATTTTCTTGACAATTGTTCTAAGTTAAGCACTTTTTTTTGTTCGTCTTTGGCGTGTGCTTCGTGTTCTTTTAATTCTTTGGCTTTTATTTTCTTTTCTTTCTTTTCCAGTTTCGCCAAAACATCAATAATTTCCCGGCCGTTGTAATATCCGCAAAAAGCGCAGATATGATGCGGCAAAATCGCCTCTCCGCATTTAGGACAGGAAAATAATTTTTGCTTTTTTAACTTAATATGAGACCTTCTTCGATTTCTCTGCGAACTAGTATTTCTATGTTTAGGATTCGGCATGATTTCATATTATCAGAAAAAAAAATTAAAAGCAAGAATTCTTATTTGCTCCACGATTTTCAAAATGGTAAAATTAAATTTATGGTCGAAAAAAAATTTACCCTGCACCATTCGCAGGACAATAGAATTACAGAAGAGAAAAACATCAAAAATGGTGCAGGGTTTACTCACTTACACGTTCATAGCCACTATTCTCTTCTTGACGGTCTGGCGAAAATTGATGAACTGATCAATAAAGCCAAAGAATACGGAATGGACTCTTTGGCTTTAACTGACCATGGCGTGATGTACGGCGCCATTGAATTTTACAGCAAAGCGATAACCGCAGGAATAAAACCGATTATCGGCGTTGAACTTTATATGACTCCTGGAAGCAGATTTGACAAAACAGCAGGCAAATCAGATATCAGAAACCATATCTTGCTCTTGGTAAAAAACAAAACCGGCTATCATAATCTGATAAAACTCGTAACTAAAGCCCACCTTGAAGGATTTTATTACAAGCCGAGAATTGACAAAGAACTTTTAGAAAAATATCATGACGGACTAATTGCTTTAACTGCTTGCCCTCAAGGCATAGTGCCTCAAGCCCTCCTTTCGGGAGACAAGAAAAAAGCAAAAGAAGCAGCTTTATATTTTCAGGAATTATTCGGCAAAGACAGTTTTTATTTGGAATTAATGGACCATCAAAAAGACGCAGACCAGGTAAAAACCAATGAAGAGCTTATAAAACTTGGCAGGGAATTAAAAATACCAATCGTGGCAACAAACGATGTCCATTATTTGAACAAGGAAGATTCCGAAGTTCACGATGTTCTTTTATGCGTCCAGACAAATCATACAATTGACGAAAAAGAAAGATTGACAATGAAAAACGAGGACTATTCTTTAAAATCGCCGGAGCAAATGATCATAGCGTTTAAAGATAATCCCGAAGCAATTGAAAACACCCAAAAAATCGCCCAAATGTGCAATCTGGAAATTGATCTTGGAAAAATTGAACTCCCCCTTTTCCCTCTTCCGGAAAAAGAAACAGCCAACGGCCTTCTTGAAAAACTCTGCAAGCAAGGAATGATTAAAAGATTCCCACCGACCTTGTTTAACGGCAAAAAAGAAACAGAAGAATATCTTGAAGAAGTCAGCAAGCGCCTTGATTTTGAATTAAAAACAATTGAAAAAACCGGATTTGCGTCATATTTTTTAATTGTTCAAGATGTTGTAAACTGGGCAAAAGACCAAAACATTGTTGTTGGGCCTGGCCGCGGCTCTGCTGCCGGAAGCATTGTTTCTTATCTTTTGAATATCACCAATGTTGAACCCATAAAATACCAATTGCTCTTTGAAAGATTTTTAAACCCTGAAAGAATCAGCATGCCTGATATTGACTTGGATTTTGCCGACACTCGCCGAGACGAAGTAATAAATTATGTGGCGAAAAAATACGGAGATGACCACGTTGCCCAAATTATCACCTTTGGGACAATGGCTGCCCGCGCCGCAATAAGAGATGCGGGTCGGGCACTTGGCTATAATTATTCTTTTTGTGATCAAATTGCAAAAATGATTCCTTTTGGCTTTACTCTTGGCCAGTCCCTTGAAAAAGTCCCCGAACTTTCAAATTCCTATGACGCAGACGACCAGGTAAAAACTCTGATTGATATTGCCAAAAAACTTGAAGGCGTTGCCCGCCATGCTTCAACTCACGCCTGCGGCGTTGTGATTACCAAAAACTCTCTTGATTTTTACACTCCCCGCCAGCACGCTTCCCAGGATGACCAGACAATCGTAACTCAATACGAAATGCACGCCATTGAAAACTTGGGTTTGTTGAAAATGGACTTCCTCGGCCTGAAAAATTTAACCATTATTGAAACAGCAATTAATTTAATTGAAAAACTCCGCGGAATAAAAATTGACATTGATAAAATACCTCTTGATGACAAAGAAACTTTTAAAGTTTTTCAAACTGCCGATACTGTGGGCGTATTCCAGCTTGAATCCAGCGGCATGAGAAGATGTTTGCAAAAATTAAAACCAAACACTCTTGAAGATATAATCGCTATGGTTGCCCTTTATCGTCCAGGCCCAATAAATCTTATTCCGGAATTTATTGCCAGAAAACACGGGGAAAGAGAAATAAAATATATTCACCCTAAACTTGAACCAATTTTAAAAAATACTTATGGAATTGCCGTATACCAGGAACAACTAATGAAAATTACAAAAGATTTAGCAGGATTTACTTCGTCAGAAGCAGATGTATTAAGAAAGGCAGTTGGCAAAAAAATCAGAAAATTACTGGACCAGCAAGCGGAAAAAATGATAAATGGGATGGTTAAAAACGGGATCAGCAAGGAAATCGCCCAAAAAATATGGGATTTTGTGGAGCCATTTGCCCAATACGGATTTAATAAATCGCACGCAACCTGTTATGCGCTTATTGCTTATCAGACCGCTTACTTAAAGGCAAACTATACAGCGGAATTTATGACTGCTTTAATGCAGGCAGACCAGAAAGATTTGGATAGAATCAATATTTTTATTGATGACGTCAAGAAGCACAATATAAGTGTATTGGCACCAGATATAAATGAAAGTTTTGACAATTTCACCCTTGTACCTGTCTCTTCTATCCGCTTTGGGCTTGCAGCGATTAAAAATGTGGGGCATAATGTAGTTAAAACCATCGTTGACGAAAGAAATAACAATGGGGAGTATAAATCAATAACTGATTTTCTGATTAGATTGTCACCCAAGCCGGGCGAAAGCTCTATTTTAAATAAAAAATCCCTGGAAAGCCTAATAAGGGCGGGCGCTTTTGATAAACTAGCCCAAAGAAAAGAACTTTTAGCGGAAGTAGAAAATCTTTTGGAATTTTCTCACGAAAGCCAAAAAATAAAAAATAACGGCCAATCAAGTTTATTTGGCGAGGAGCAACCAATAACAAATAAACTGAATTTTTCGAAAGTTGATTTAAATGAAAAAAGAAAATTGAGTTCCGAGGAAATTCAATGGGAAAAAGATTTGCTGGGAATGTATGTTTCCGACCATCCCCTGAATTCCCATCAGCATTTATTGAACAACAACGGCATTATTCCAATAAAAGAAATCAAAAAAGATAAAATAAATAAAATAATAAAAACAGCGGGGGTAATAACCAAAATAACAAAATTCATTACTAAATCGGGCAAACCGATGTTATTTGTGGGAATTGAAGACATAAGCGGAAAAACAGAAATATTGGTATTTGCCAACACATTGGAAAGAAATCCAGTAATTTGGCAAGAAGGAAAAATAATCGTCATCAAGGGAAGGGTCAGTGACAAAGACGACCAATTAAAACTCCTCTGCGATGAGGCAGAAGAAATAATTAGCGAATAATTTCTTATAAATAAAAATTTATGATTGATAAAATTCGACACTCATTAAGCCACATAATGGCGTATGCGGTAAAAGACATCTTTAGGGATGTTAAGTTTGGTATTGGACCAGTGATTGAGAATGGGTTTTATTATGATTTCGACCTGAAAAATTCCCTCACCCCAGAAGATTTGCCAAAAATTGAAAAACGAATGCGAGAACTGATAAAGCAGAATATTAAATTTGAAAAAAGCCTAAAAACAAAAGCAGAGGCCAGTAAATTATTTACAAAACAACCATATAAATTAGAACTAATTAAAGAATTAAAATCTAAGAAAGCCACAATTTACAAATCCGGCAATTTTACTGATTTGTGCGCTGGCCCACACATTAAATCAACAAAAGAAATAAATCCCAAGGCATTTAAGTTGGTAAAAATAGCTGGCGCTTATTGGCGAGGCAGTGAAAAAAATAAAATGCTTCAAAGAATTTATGGAGTTGCATTTGAAACCAAACACGAAATGGAAGATTATTTAAAACAAATTGAAGAAGCGGAAAAACGAGATCACAGAATTTTGGGGCAGAAATTAGATTTATTCAGTATTGATGAAGAAGTTGGCCCAGGATTGATTTTGTGGCATCCAAAGGGAGCATTACTTCGCCAAATAATTGAGGACTACTGGATTAAAGAACATTTTGCCAATGGCTATGAACTTCTCAAAAGCCCGCATATTGGAAGAATAAAACTTTGGCAAACATCGGGCCATACCAGTTTTTATAAAGAAAATATGTTCGGCCCAATGGAAGTTGAGAAAGATTTATATTTAATCAAACCAATGAACTGCCCATTTCATATGAAAATTTATAAAACCAAAAGCAGAAGTTATAGAGAATTGCCTTTGCGTTGGGCGGAACTTGGTACTGTTTATAGATATGAACGCTCTGGAGTTTTACATGGATTAACCAGGGTTCGCGGATTCACTCAAGATGATGCCCATATAATCTGCACCCCAGACCAATTAGCTGACGAAGTGATGACTGCTGTAAAATTTGGGATTAAACTTCTTAAAGATTTTGGATTTAAGGATTTAAATATTTATTTATCAACTAGGCCAAAAAAATGTGTAGGAACCGCGAAAAATTGGAAAAAGGCAACCAACACCCTAAAATATGTTTTAAATAAACTAAAACTGAAATACCAGATTGACGAAGGTGGCGGAGTTTTTTACGGACCCAAAATCGATATCAAGATCAAAGATTCTTTGGGCAGGGATTGGCAATGCACCACTGTCCAATTTGATTTCAATTTACCAGAAAGATTTGAATTGATTTATATTGATGACAAAGGAAAAAAACAAAGACCATATATGGTCCATCGCGCCCTGCTTGGTTCTTTAGAACGATTTGTTGGAGTTTTATTAGAGCACCACGCTGGCGCCTTACCATTGTGGCTCTCCCCTATTCAAATTTACGTTATTCCGGTTGGTTCTAAACACGAAAATTATGCCCAAAAAATTAGCAAAGAACTTATGGCTGGCGGTTTCAGAGTAAAAATAAAGAAGGAAAACGAAACTGTCTCTAAGAAAATCCGCGAAGCGGAGATGCAAAAAATCCCTTATATTATTGTTGTTGGAGACAAAGAAATGAACTCTGATAATTTAGCAGTCCGAACTAGGGGCAAAAAGAATATTGAAATCATTAATATTAATGAGTTTATCAAAAAAATTAAGAAAGAATTGACCCCGAAGTAGAGCACTGCGCGCTCACTACGGGGCAAGAATGAATGAATAGGTATTTTATAAAAGTATTTGGATGTCAAATGAACGAAAGCGATTCTCAAAGAATCGCTTCGTTTTTGGAAAAACAAAAATACAAAAACGCCCAAACAATGGATAAAGCCGACTTAATTGTGATTGTTGCCTGTTCTGTACGGCAAAGCGCAATAGACAGAATTTGGGGACTGCTAAAGAAAATAAAAAAACTAAAAAATATAAACCCAAACCTAAAAGTAATTATTACTGGATGCGTTCTTAAACAAGATAAAAATAAATTTGAAAAATTTCTTGCCCCGTACCGAACCGCAGGTTCTGGTTTGGGGTTCGACGCTGTTTTAAATATCAAAGATTTTTTCACATACCATCTTTTTTCCGATCGTATAAAAGATGGTATAGATTATTTGGAATTGAAAGCAAAACACTCTAATTTAAAATCGGCCTACGTCCCAATAATGACTGGCTGCAACAACTTTTGTTCTTATTGCGCCGTACCCTATACTCGCGGCAGAGAAAAATCCAGACCAACAGAAAATATTATCAAGGAAATAAAAGGATTAATTAAAAATAAATATAAAGAATTAATACTGCTGGGTCAAAATGTCAATTCTTACAAAGACGAAAAAAATAATTTCCCGAAACTTCTAAAAATAATATCTGAAATTCCCGGCGATTTTATAATTAAATTTTTAACCTCTCATCCCAAGGATTTTTCCGATGAATTAATTGACATTATCGCCAAATCACCCAAAACCAGCAAAGAAATTCATTTACCAGTACAAAGCGGGAACAATGAAATTCTAAGAAAAATGAACCGCGGATACACAGCAGAAAAATATTTAAACTTGATTCAAAAAATCAAGACAAAAATACCCGAAGCAAAATTTACCACTGATGTGATTGTCGGATTCCCCGGAGAAACGAAAAAACAATTTCAGAACACAGTAAAACTTTTTAAAGAAATAAAATACGATTCGGCATACATTAACAAATATTCCGTACGATCAGAAACAACTGCTGCCAAATTCAAGAATGATATTCCGCTAAACGAAAAGAAAAGGCGGTGGAGGATTCTAGACGAAATTGCAAATCCGCCTACGCCAAAGGCTTCGGCGGACAAGTTAATTGTTGTACTGGGGCCAACCGCAAGCGGAAAAAGCGAATTGGCAATAAAAATCGCCCTTCGACCCTGCTCAAGGCAAGCCGAAATAATATCTGCGGATTCGCGGCAAGTTTATAAAGAAATGGATATTGGCACGGGAAAAATTACCCCCGATACTAAAAATTCTTCGAATTTTAGTACGGGGCAAGTAAAAAAGAAGTATGTTTTCACACACAAAGGAATCCCTCACTACATGATAGATATAGTTAGTCCAAAAAAACAATTTACAATTACTGAATTCAAAAAAAAAGCACTTGAAGCGATAAATAAAATTTATAAAAAGGGAAAAACTCCGATATTATGCGGCGGAACAGGGTTTTATATTCAAGCAGTTGTTGACGGAATCGTGATTCCCGAAGTTAAACCTGACTGGAAATTAAGAAAAAAACTGGAAAATAAAACAACTGAAGAATTATTTAAACAATTAAAAAAACTTGACCCGAATCGCGCAAAGAATATTGACTCAAAAAACCGCAGAAGATTAATCAGGGCATTGGAAATAATCAAAAAAACAGGAAAACCCGTTCCTGTTTTGGGAAAACAACCAAAATTCGAAGTGCTTTATATTGGAATCAGAAAATCCCTTCCAGAAATGAGAAAATCAATCAATAAAAGAATTGATAAAATGATTAAGTCGGGACTAGAAAAAGAAGTCTATGACTTAATTAAAAATTACGGAAAAACAGTTGTGCTTAAAAATACGATTGGCTATAAAGAATGGTTAAAAAACTTGCCCGTCAAAATGCGCAAAGTGCATTTGTCGGGTACGGCTGGACAAATTAAACTCCACACTTATCAATTCGCCAAACGCCAACTTACTTGGTTCAAAAAATATCCCGGCAATAAAAAAATCCACTGGGTGAAAAATTTCACTCAAGCGGAAAAATTAGTTAGAAGGTTTTTATCCTAATTTTTTCTTAATTATCTCGCCTAATCTGGTGGGGTTGGCCTTACCTTTGCTCTCGCGCATGGCTTGGCCAATAAGAAATTGAAGCGCCGTTTCTTTCCCCCTTTTATAATCCTTAATTGTTTGAGGATTATTTTTTATTACTTTTTCAATAATTACCTCTAATTCGCCTGCATCGCTTACCTGTTTTAAGTTTTTATTTTCAATTATTTGTGATGGGTCTCCACCAGTTCTAAACATTTCTTTCAAAACTTCTTGGGCTCCGCTTGAGGAAATTTCGCCGGCAAAAGTCATGTAAATCAATTCAGCGAAATTCTCCGGCGTTATTTTGATCTTTCCTTCTTCGCTAATATATTTAGGGAGCTCGGTAATAATATAATTCGCACTAAGCTTTATCAATTTATTAAAATCGGTTTTTATTTTGCCGGATTCCAACCATGCTTTTAATTCACTAATTGTTTGCTCAAAAAAATCGCCTAAATTTTTATAAACTATCAAAACTTCTATTGCGGATTCTGGTATTCCATATTCTTTTACGAATCTTCCTCTTCTCGCTTGGGGCATTTCTGGAATTTCTACTTTTAATTCTTCTATCTGTTTTTCAGAAATATTCAATGGAGGTAAATCTGGTTCTGGAAAATAACGATAATCTTCTGATGTTTCTTTTATTCTTTGAGAAAAAGTTTCCTGCTTGCTGTCGTTCCAACCCCTTGTTTCATGAAGGACTTCTTTTTTACTTTCCAAAATTTCTTTTTGCCTTTCTATCTCGTACTCAATTGCTTTTTCAACGGACTTAAATGAATTAAGATTTTTAACTTCAACTTTAGTTCCCATATTGAGAGAAATATTTGCTTCAACCCTCATTTGTCCTTTTTCCATATCAGCATCAGAAATCCCCAAATATCTGAAAACTATCTGCAGTTCTTGGGCGAATTTTCTTGCTTCTTCGGCTGATTCAATATCCGGCTCTGTTACCAACTCCATTAAAGGCACGCCCGCCCGGTTATAATCTATTAAAGAATGTGCGCCTTTGTCATGCATTAATTTTCCAGTGTCTTCTTCTAAATGAATCCGTCTAATTCTAATTTTTTTATTATTTAAAAATAAATAACCATCTTTGCATAACGGCGCTTCATATTGGGATATTTGATAACCCTTTGGTAAATCCGGATAAAAATAATTTTTTCTTTCAAACCAGCTTTTTTCATTAATTTGGCAATTTAAAGCTAAACCGGCTTTTATAACATTTTCTACGGCTTGTTTATTTATCGCCGGCAAAGAACCCGGTTGAGCAGTACAAACAGGACAAATATTGGTATTTGCCTTTTTTTTCCCGACCTCTGTCGGGATTCCGACTGCGGTCGGGACTCCTGGGTCATTCGGACAAGAACAAAACATTTTTGTTTTGGTCTTCAATTCCACATGAATCTCTAATCCGATTGTGGGTTGATATTTACTCGCCATAAATTTATCCTATCATCTTTTATTGATAAAAAAAAGACCCCTCACCCAGAGGGGTCGCCGTCTTCGACGAGTTCGATTTCCAGACGTTTTGTGCCTTGCCTGCCTGTGTCAAGTCCGGTCAATCCTTGGCCGTATTGTACGGCCTCATCCGTAATCTCCCGGCGTGGGTCTTGCCATTCTTTAACCCAGTCTTCAACCAAGAAGACCCGGAACCCGCCTTCCCGAGTTGCGCAGATGACCCGTCGGATTCCAGTATTGATGATCATCTTTTTGCAGATGAAACAAGGAAAGGCATCAATTGGAGTATCGTCCGTCGCACTTTTACCAAATATGTACATATCCCCATTCAAAAAACTGGCACCAGCCCTACCCGTATTGATAATCACATTTTGTTCTGCGTGCACGCTGGCACAAAGTTCGTAGCGCTGCCCAGACAAGATACCCAATCTATTCCGAAGACAATATCCGCGCTCAAAGCAGTCCAAAACCTTCCTCGACGCGCCGGTATATCCAGTGCTGACAATAACGTCTCCAACCACGATGATCGCCCCGGAAACCCTCCTAAAACACACCGCTCTTTTAGCCACTTCTCTGGCAATACCCAAATAATACTCGTCTTTAGATATTCTTGTTCTTTCCAATTTTTCCTCCTATTTTTTAATCTTCAAGGAACAATCCTCCTTGTTTTTATATCTTAACCCCTTGGTCTTTAAAAGTCAATAAAGAGTTTTCTGAAAAAGCATTTAAAACAACCTTTACCCCTGTTGGCAGAGATAGGAAAAAATCATTTCCATAAATATTCTTCCCGGGTTTTGCTTTTTTTCTCAATATTTTAAACGCCTTACGTTGTTCTTCCATGTGCCCAAAATGAGGAAATTCAACGATTGGAATATTTTTCTCTTTAAGCAGCGAGATAAAAATATCGGATAAAGTTATTTTCTCGCCCCATTTAGGATATTCAACCTCTCTTTCTATTAAAAATTTCCCTAAAACTATTCCTTTAATTTTTTCAAAACTCTTATGAGAAATAACCTGCTCCATCATTCTAATTAAAGTGCTTTTGTCTTCATAAATCTCTTCGAGCCCTAAAATTATCTGGCCATCAAAATTTTCCAAGGGATCAAATTTACTGCCAAAAAGACGCGTTAATGTTTCAAGGTTCGTGGGGAGAAAATATCCCTCTGCTTTTCCCTGTATTATAATATTTGTAAAAAAATCTTTTCCATAGCTTAATTCCGCTTCGCCTATAATGGCTTTTCTTAATGACTCTTGGGTTTCTTTATTATGGAAAGACAAACCGGCTAAATTCGGAGAATGAAAACCAGTTACTCCAAAAGAAAAATTAGCGTTTAAAAACAAACAAAAATCAGAATAGCCGAAAAAAATAACCGGCTTATTTTTTATTGTTTCAATGACTTCTGGACTGAAACCTGAAAGAATCGAATTTGCCGCATAACCACCCTCGGCACAAGTAATTGCCTTTACTTCCGAGTCTTCAATCATATTCTTGAAATCTTCTCTTCTCTCTTGGGGCGTGCCAGCGCTGTAATCGCCGACTTTTTTAAAAATATGTTTTCCTAATTTTGTTTTAAATCCCCATTTCTCCAGTATCTTAACTCCGGCCTCTAACCATTTTGCCTCAACAACTCCGGACGGAGCTATAACTCCAATCGTGTCTCCGATATTTAATTTTGAGGGCTTAATAATTTGCATATAAATCAATAGTTGCCCGCTGGGGCAACCGACATGTGTCTCCACACAAATAAATTTTATAAATTTTAAAAATGCTAGTCCTTTATTTCAATTCCCATATTCCTTGCCGTACCCTCTATGATTTTCATGGCCGCTTCAACATCATTTGCATTTAAATCAGGCATTTTCTTTTCAGCTATTTCTCTTATTTGCTGTTTTGTAACCTTGCCGACTTTGTCTTTCTGTGGCACACCCGAACCTTTTTCAATGCCCGCTGCTTTTCTCAATAAATCAGCAGCTGGCGGCGTTTTCAGTTTAAAAGTAAAAGTTCTATCTTCAAAAATAGTAATTTCAGCAGGAATAATATTGCCCATTTGGGATTTTGTCGCCTCGTTAAATTTAGAACAAAAATCCTGAAGATTTAAGCCATGGGGACCCAGTGCCGTTCCAACTGGCGGAGCTGGATTTGCCTGCCCTGCACCAATTTGCAGTTTTATAATTGTCTTAATTTTTTTAGGCATATATCAAAATATTTAATAGTTTAAATTATATAAAAAGAGAATTGGTGCAGGGCCTGGCCAGCGGGAATCTGAATTTTTACAATTGTTTTTATTTTTTTAGCCATATTTTTAAATTTTCTTGACTTGAAGAAAGTCCAATTCTACCGGAGTTTCTCTGCCAAACATATTAACTAGAACTTTAATCTTTCCTTTTGCTTCGTCCACTTCGCTAATTTTACCATCAAAATCTTTAAACGGACCGTCAACGATTTTTACCGGATCGCCAACAAAAACAGTAATCTGGTATTTTGGCTCTTCTCCTGTTGATTTCTCAAGCATTTTTTTCATTTCATCATCAGCAATCGAAACAGGCGTAACGCCCGAACCAATAAATCCAGTAACCCGGGGAGTGTTTCTCACTACATACCAAGAATCATCTGTCACAATCATATCCACAAAAACATAATTCGGATAAATCTTTTCTTCTATAATAATTCTTTTACCGCCCTTTATCTTGATTTTCTTTTCCTTAGGTACGATGATATTAAAAATTTTGTCGCCCATATCCAACGACTCAATCCTTTGTTTCAGATTTTGGGCTACCGTATCTTCAGAAGCAGGATAGGTATGAATGGCGTACCAATGTCTTTCTCCGCTTGTTTGTTGTTTTGGCATTTTATAATACGAATTTACTTATTAGCCAAGTAAAAAGAAAATCCAAACCGCCCAAGAAAAAAGCAACAAAAAGACTTGCCCCAATAACAATGAGCGTGTATTTTACAATTTCTTTTCTTGTGGGCCAGTTAACTTTCTTTAATTCGACCCTCGCTTCCTTTAAAAAATTTGTTATCTTGTTTAAAATGTTCATGTTTTTTTAAAATGGCCATCTGGCCATCTTATTATAAGATAGTTGAAAAAAAATTAAATGTCAAGGTTTTTAACGTCCTTGGCGTGGGTTTGGATGAATTTTCGACGAGGCAGAACTTCAACGCCCATTAATATATCAAATATTTTGTCCGCCTCTTCAGCATCGTCAATTGTCACTTTCTTCATTGTTCTTTTTGCTGGGTCCATAGTAGTATCCCAAAGCAATTCAGGATTCATTTCTCCCAAACCCTTATATCGCTGGATATTAATATTTTCCCCTTTTTCCTTCTTAATCTTATCCGCTGATTTTTCCTTTTCCCCTTCGCTGTATGCAAAAATAAATTCTTTTCCTTTTTGAATTCTATAAAGCGGCGGCTGGGCAATATACAAATAACCACCTTCTATTATTTGCGGGAAGTATCTGTAAAATAACGTTAAAAGCAATGTCCTAATATGAGCGCCGTCAACATCGGCATCAGTCATAATTACAACTTTATGGTATCTTAAATTTCTAATATCAAATTCTTCGGCAATGGCAGTACCCAAAGCAATAATCAGGGCCCTTACTTCTTTTGATGCCAATATCTTATCAAGACGCGCCCTTTCAATGTTTAAAATTTTTCCGCGCAAAGGAAGAATCGCCTGAAAGTGCCTATCTCTGCCTTGCTTTGCTGAACCGCCTGCTGAATCGCCCTCAACAATAAATAATTCTGATTCTTCGGGATTTTTGCTTGAACAGTCCGCTAACTTCCCCGGCAAGGTCATTCCCTCCAAAATACCTTTTCTAATAACGGTATCCCTAGCTGCTTTAGCTGCTTTTCTGGCTTTTTGAGATAAAATCGCTTTGCCTAAAATCTGCCTGGCGTCGTTCGGATTCTTTTCCAGATATTCTTCAAAAGAATCCAGAATAACCGCCTCAACCGCTGTTCTTGCTTCCGGGTTTCCCAATTTTGCCTTTGTCTGACCTTCAAACTGCGGTTCTCTTAACTTAACGCTGATAATCGCATTCAATCCCTCTCTTATGTCGTCGCCGCTTAAATTTACTTCTGCTTCTTTGACAAACCCGTTTTTTCTTGCATAATCATTTAAAACTCTGGTTAAAGCGGTCCTGAAACCGGTAAGATGCATTCCGCCATCGCCAGTATGAATATTATTTGCAAAGCTTATTTCTAACCCCTCTATGTCTTCTGTGTATTGCAAAGCGACCTCAACAGAAATGTTTTCTTTTTCCCGTTCAACATAAAAAGGCGTTCCATGAATTCCTTTTTTATCTTTTGTTAAATGCCTCAGATAAGAAAGAAGTCCGCCTTCAAAATAAAAAGTATGAGTGCGGGAGCCGTCAATAATCGTAATCTTTACGCCTTTTGTAAGATAGGCCTGCTGACGCAAATGGTCTAAAATTCTCGTCCAGCTGAATTTTGTTTCTGCAAAAACTTCCGGATCCGGCTCAAAAATAACATTTGTGCCCGAACCATTACATTTACCGGTTTTTTTCACGGCTGATGTTGGTTTTCCCTGTTTATACTCTTGAACATAAACAAAACCATTTCTACAAACTTCTACTCTCATCCATTTGGAAAGCGCGCAAACAACTGAAACGCCAACGCCGTGCAAGCCACCGGCAATCTTATATGATTCTCCTCCAAATTTTCCTCCGGCATGAAGAGTAGTCATAACTGTTTCAAGAGCGGATTTCTTAGTTTGAGGATGTTTCTCAACTGGAATGCCTCGGCCATTATCAGCAACAGAAACCCGATCATTTGGAAGCAAAGTTATGCCAATATCAGTGCAATAACCAGCCATTGCCTCGTCCAAAGAATTGTCCACAACTTCCCAAACTAAGTGGTGAAGGCCGTCAATCCCGGTTGAACCAATATACATACCCGGCCTTTTTCTTACCGGCGCCAATCCTTCAAGAACATAAATGTCTTTGGCCTCATAACTCGGCTGCTTTGATTTATCTTTTGAAATAACAGAAACAGACTTTATTTTTTTTGTTTTAGGCATTTTTGTATTTCCTTACTCCGACGCTCCGGTCGGAGTCCGACTTAACGTCGGACTTCCCAATTTTTATTTTCCAATTCTTTTATAATTTTTCTGAATACTTTATCCACTTCTTCGTCTTTCAATGTTTTTTCGTACGACTGAAAAATGATATGGAAAGCCAAGCTTTTTTTGTCTTCTGACACGCCTTCGCCTTCATACATGTCAAACATATCAACGTCTATAACTAATTCTCCACCAGCTGTTTCTATAGTATTTAAAACATCGGTCATTCTGTCTGTTTTGTCAACTAAAACCGACAAATCTCTTATTGCGGCAGGATAGGGCGATGGCGGTTCATAAATCAATTCTTCTCTGGCTAATTTTAATATTAATTCAAAATTCAAATTAAACGCCGCAACAACTCCTTTTATATTTAAACTATTTAAAATTTCCGAATTGACCCTTCCCAGAAACCCGATTTCCGTGCCGTTGATTTTTATTTCAGCGGAGCTTCCCTTTTGCCAAAAGATATCGTCAGTCCATTCCGGCGTTGCTTTAAAATCATCATACCAACATTCAGTAATCCCCAATTTGCTAAACAACATATCAATTGCTCCTTTCAATTCGTAAAATTTTTCTCCCTTCATTTTTTCGCTTCTTGAAGCGATTATCCCCGAAATCATTCTTTCTTCTTTTGTCTTATTTTTTTCTGTTCTGTAAACAGTGCCAAGCTCATAAATTTTTATTCCTGCTTCCGCGCCAAGATGGGATTTTGAATTTTCTTTCATTTTTTTTAAAAGATTAACCAATAAGTCCTTTCGTAAATACTTTAAATCCTGACTCAAAGGATTTTTTAATTCAATATAATTATCCTTTTTTATTTTAAATTTATTTAAATCGTCTTCGCCGATAAAAGAAAAATTATAAAGCTCAACAAAGCCCAAGGTCTCAAAAATGTTTTTTATTTTATTTACAATTATCAAAATCTCGTCTACTCTGCTGATTCCTATCAAGCCGAAGGGTGCCTTTGAATGAATGTTGTTATAACCGATTAACCGCGCAACTTCTTCTATTAAATCTTCTTCTGTTTTAATATCCAATCTTTCTGTCGACACTTTAACCTTTAAAGAACTGTCAACATCTAAACCTAAAGATTCTAAGCGTTTGATTATTTCCTGTTTTGAAATTTTTATTCCCAAGACATTTTCAAATTTTGCGGGATTTATCTTTATTGTTTTTGGAAAGACTTTTTTATAATAAACATCAATTATGTTTTTTGCGATTTTGCCGCCAGCTATATCTTGAATCAATGACGCCACCCTGTTTATGGATTGTTCGGTCAAATTCGGATCAATTTCGTGTTCAAAGCGGATTGATGATTCTGTTTTAATCTCTGTTTTTCTGATTGTTTTTCTGATTGTATGATAATTAAAGTTGGCCGATTCTAAAACAATTATTTTTGTTTTATTTGTAATTTCCGCTTTTTTACCGCCCTTTACCCCGGCTAAAGCCAAGGGACTTCTGCTGTCAGCAATAATTAAAACATTTTCATCTAATTCTAAATTCTCGTTGTCAAGCGTTGTAATCTTTTCGCCTTTTTTAGCCGTTCTAACAATAATGGCCTTACCATCTATTTTTTCGTAATCAAAAACATGCAATGGTTGTCCCATTTCAAACATCACATAATTGGTCGCGTCAACAACATTATTGATTGATTTTTGGCCAATTACTTCTAATCTTTCTTTCAGCCATTTTGGCGAAGGCCCGATTTTAATATCAACAACAACCCTTGCAGTATATCTTGGACAATTTTCTTTGTCTTTAACTTCCACCTTAATAAAATCATCTGTTTTTTGCTTGCCCTCACTAGCTTTAGCGAAGGAGGGAATTTTAAACTTCGAATCGCAAAGTGCCGCGCACTCTCTCGCTATTCCCACATGAGACAAACAATCATGGGCTCGATTCGGCAAAACATCTATATCAAAAACATAATCATTTTTAATTTTCTCAATGCTTTTAACTTCGAAGCTGTGAATAGTCAATAAATCTGCCAATTTTTCCGGTCTTGGCAGTTTATCAACATATTCTTTTAACCAATTATAAGAAACCTTCATAAATTAATTGTTATCCATTTCTCTTTCTGCTTTTAGTTGAGCGCTTATTCTTTTTTCGTCTATTTTGTCGTCTATCCATCTGGCAAAATTTTCATTAGATGCTTTCCCGTCTTTTTTCTTCATATCGTCCAGCTTAATTTTCAGTTCTTTTATTTTCGCTTGGGCTGTTTCAAAATCTTCGGAAACAAACGCGGCATAAGCGCTTAAAGCTTCTTCGCTTAAATCTTCAATGCGAATATGCAACCAAGGAGTCTTTATTTTATCTTCTTCTGCTATTTTTTCTTGCTCTTTTTTCATTTGAAGCAATGTTCTAATCACGGTATTTTCCTTCTGTTTTTGGTTTATTAAATTTTTTTCTAATGATTCCCTCATGTTTTTTTCCGCCATCCTAAGTTAGCGGCATAAATTAAAATTGATTAAGAAACTTCAGATCGCCCGAATAAAGCAATCTTATGTCGTTTATTTTATATTTAAGCATCGCAATTCTGTCTATACCTATGCCAAAAGCAAAACCCTGCCATTGACTTGGAACATAACCGGCGCTTTTAAAAACATTCGGATGAACCATACCGGCACCCATGATTTCAAGCCATTCTCCGTTCGGATATTTCATATCTACTTCAAATCCCGGTTCAACAAAAGGAAAATAACTTGGCCTTATGCGCATCTCCATATCGTTGCCAAACATTTTTTTTATAAATTCCTCTATTACCGCCTTAAAATTAGCAATGCTTATATTTGTATCAACCATTAATCCTTCAAGATGATAGAATGTATGGGAATGAAAAGCATCAGTTGCCTCGTACCTAAAACATCTTCCCGGCACAATAATTCTGAAAGGCGGATTATTTTTTTCCATATATCTCACTTGCATAGGACTGGTGTGAGTGCGTAGCAGTAATTTTTCGGGCTTGGTTTTCAGCCAGAAAGTATCCCAAGCGTCTCTAGCTGGGTGGTCTTTCGGTATATTTAACGCGTCAAAATTATAATATTCTGTTTCAATGTCTGGCCCTTCAATAATTTTGAATCCCATTGAATGAAAAATATCCTCAATTTTTCTTAAAGTTAGGGTGATTGGATGCAAGTGGCCATGAAAAATTTTCTTGCCAGGAGCGGTAACATCAATTTTGGCAGCTTGCCCCGCTAAGCGGGGTTCGCCTAAGACGGATATTTTTTTCTTTTTGTCTTTAAATATTTTTTCTAAGTCTCTTTTTAATTGGTTTGCTTTTTGGCCAATAACTTTTCTTTTTTCAACCGACAAATCCTTCAACGACCTTAAAATAGCAGTCAATTCACCGCTTTTTCTCCCCAAATATTTTATTTTAAACCGCTCTAAATCAGCTGGATTTTTTATTTTTTCCAGCTCGTCAAAAGCTTTATTTTTTAATTCATTTATATTCATATTAAACTTTAAATCTTTGCACCATTAAAACAAAAATAATGGCAATGGCAATTAAAATACTTATCCAAAAAGGAATTCTAAAACGCAAACCTATCAAGCTTAAAAACGAAAAACACAAACCAAACAAAACAACATAGAAAACAACCATCAAAAAAGGACTGGCTTCAAACGGATTAATAGAATAAACAATTATAGCAAAACCAATCAAAAAAACAAGAAGCAAGGCCAAATTCAATCTAATAAAAACTCTTTTCCTCATAGTTTATTTATCCTGAGGCGCTTGATAATTTACTATTTTATACCTTAATTTTATCACAAAATAAAGGGTAATACAAATAAAAAAGCGCCCAAGAAGGCCACTTTTTTGGCGCTGTGTTTCGGTCATGAACCAAATTTTGAAGGTAAGTTTTGGGCTTTTTGACAGTGTATCACAATGCCCCTCGGTCTGTCTACTTTTAAGCTAAATGAGACAAATGAGACACTACTTGAGGCTATTTTATTGTGTCTCATTTTGATTATCTAAAACAACAAATTTTTAAAATTTTCAGCTTCTTCAAGATACTCTTGTCCCAATCTTTTATTTTGCAAATCCATATTGTTTTTGTGCAAAATAACCATCCAATTGGCATTATGAAACTTTTCATCTCCTCTTTTTGTTTTTATTAAATCAATAAAAGATTTCTTAGGATTTTCCCTTAAGTATTCTTCTATGCATTCTAGTTCAGCAAAGTCCATAAATTCCGGATGAGTAATATTTTTATCAAGCTTGTATGAATCCGGTAATACATATTGATTTAAATTAAATTTATCCCAAGCGCCAGAAAAAATCGGCGGAGCCAAAGGACAAATAATCACGGGGTATATTAAGACATTTTTATCTACGCCATCTAGGCTAAATTTTCCATTTCTAAAATCTTTAATCCTATCACATATTTGTTTTAAGGGCTTAAAATAAAACTCGTTGATTCTATTAAAAAATAACTCCTTGTTTCCAGACCGTAAAAACTCTAAGTTATGAAATTGTCTTTTTTTGCACTCAAAAAAAATAACTCCTCCTTTTTGAACCAAAATAGCATCATTGGCTTGATTCTGTTTTTTGCCATATGTTAGAAAAGTAGTTTTTTTATCTATTGCTAAAATTATATCTCTAAAATAATCTTCTATTGCCTTGCCAAAATATTCTGAAAACTTACTCTTTTCTTTTGCATCCGTTAGATAATCCAAAATATCAAAATAAACAGAATCCGTTAAACCAACAAATAGACATTTTAAACTAATTGGCACAACTGCGCCGTCATCTAATTCTACCAATGGTCTTTTTATTATGTCCGTTATATTAAAAAAGCTTTCATCTAATTTTTGATAATTTATTTTATTTATAATCAAATCCTCCAACAAATTATTTTTAAATTTAGATTTTAAGTTGCTTAATGCTTGTTTTAAATTAAAATGTGGCATTTCCCAATCTTCCTCAGACGCATTTGTTATTAAAAATTTAGAATATAATAAAAACAAAAAGGCGAAATATTCTGAAACATTTATTTTATATTTATCAATAAAAATCTTCTCTATATCAAATTCTTTTTTGTATTTTTTTAAAAAATTAAATAAGAAATAATTTTGATATAATTTTTGCAGAACATCGTAATTTTTATCAGCAATTAATTGTTTAGTAAAATTTACCAGCAATTCTTCTGAAGCGTAAGATTTACTAGGCACCCCCTTTCGTTGCCAATCTTCCATTACTGAATTTGTAATGAGCAAACACCTACCAATATTATTTAAAACACTTACGGGAAAATTTTCGGTTTTAGTATAACCAGGGCCGTCGCAATATCTCAAGCACATTTTAATTAAATGCAAAATAGATAATTCGGGAAAAATGACCGTATACTCCTTTTTATTTAATGATTCTCTTTCCTTTATCGCTCGGATTGTTTCATCATCTATTAACTCAAAGCAACGACTTCTATATGTCTGATATTTATTATGTACATCATGGCGCATAAGACAATATTTATAATAATGCCTAGAAAGCTTAGATAAAATAAAAAGACAATCTCTTAAATGTAGTCTTTTAATAATTTTTATAATTTGTTTTTCTCCGACATTGCCAAATTTTGGAAACAAATCTCTGAAAGTTGGTATCGTACCAGTTAATTCCATATTAATTATTTTAAGTATTTTGGATTATTTAATTTTTCAAAATTATTAATCTTATCGTGTGATGATATTAATTGACATGTATGTTCTATCATTACAATAGTCATATGTAAGGGTGGCGTATACCAAGGTGCATGAGTAATCATACGTTCTTTAAATTCTTTCGGAGAAAGTCCTTGCCAAAGACTTTTTTCTTTATCAATCTTGCCTATTATATCATGGGCATCATAATTTGGATGCGACGCATTACAAACAAGAGAATAAAAATCACTCATGACTGTGGTAATTTGTTTATCTTTCTTGCCCTTATTTTTCTCTGATATTTTTTCCATGTATTTATCTAATTTTTCAAACATGGTCATAATATTTACAGCATCTCTTTCGCCAACTCGCAATTGATTATCGCCTTTATTCCCGAAAATTATATTTAAAAATTTTTCTGATAATTCTTCTGGCGTGATATTTGTATCGATTAATGAATAAAGATACATCAATAGGGCCGGTATTTCCATAAATGATTTTAGGTTGGCGAACATACTAACCATATTTCTCGAATTTATTGCATCAACTATTCCGTTTCTAATATATAAAGAGCGCAAAAGTGTTCTACTGAGAATATGTTGTGTTTCAGACGCTATAAATCTTTCATCTGCTCTTGGACGAGCTATTATAATGTCAGTAAAAATATAGGGTTTTATTTTATCTTTATATTTCTCGAGAAGATCAAGGGTTTCCGATGTATTTTTGTCGGTAATATTATTTAAATCCATTTTTGGCCTATTAATTTTTGTATATGGAAAATCTACTTCATTCATAAATAATACTATTTTTTAACTTTTACTAATTTTAATAAATCCTCATCATTTTCATAGCCCTTCAATCTTCCGGTTAAAATTCCCAACCTATAATTTATTCCATCGCTCATTAATCGCCAGTTGGTGTTTTCGAGAGTTTGTTTTAAAAGTTTTTTAAGTTGAGACCGGCTATCATATTCTTCCCGGTCTTCTTTATTGTCCTGAACAGTAAATTTAATGATTACCTCTTTTCCGATTTCTGGTTTAAATAGTTCTAATTTAGAATATCCTTCTTTTTCTAAAATCGAAACTAAAATCTTTTTAATCCCGGCGACGGGTAACTTTTTTATCTTAGCAACGACTTTGCTTATTTTTTCCTTCTCTTTTACTTCTTTCATCCAATCTGAGAAATGTTCCAATTTTGCCGATGATTCAATATATTTCTGGCCTTCTTCTATGGACAAACAAAACCGTTTTCTGTCTCTTTCAAAATTTTTATCTATTCTTTCTTTTGAAGGACTAATGTCAAGGATTTCTTTACCTTTGTGCCCGCAATTTTTACAGGCATATGTAGTTGTAATTATCTCCCTCTTCTTGGTATCTTTTATTTCAACTTCGGTATTACATTTTTCACATTTATGAATCAGCCGCCATTCTTCGCCATCCTCGAATACTGCCCGTCTTGGTTTACATTTATTGAGACACTCAAAGAAAAATAAGACTTGTTCTTGCCCCTTGAGCTCATCACCATGAAGATGTTTTAAGGTTGCTGTCATTTCCGAACCACATTTTTTACAGAAAATATTCGTAGGAACAATTGCGTTTTCTAATTTCTTATCTTTTACTTCGTCTCGCTCCATCCATTCTCTTATTGTTTCTGATTTTTTCTTATAGCGCTCTCCCTTAACAAAATACAGCATAGTTGGAACAACGACTCTTACTGTAAATTCTTTTTTAATTTTATCTTTTTTAGATTTATCGGTCTCTATCGCGGTATGATCTTCAAGTATCCCTCGTTTTTTTAATCGCCTGCATTCTTCAACGGTTAAGCGATCATAAAGATCGCTGTAATAATATCCAGGTTTAAGATGTGTGTACGAAGATATCATTTAAGATGGATCAGTGTTGTGATAATTATACATTTTGTTCTCTGAGTACCATTGAGCTTCTACCGAAAAAGGAAGTATATCGTTGGCAAATTTTTTTACAATAAAACATACCAAGACAGCTTCCGCGGCACTGAAGAGATGGGGTCGACTACCCACCTCCCAGCTATGTTTGGCCTGTACGTAAATTAAATCGTTAAATTTTCTGAGCTTTTCAATTAAATCGTCGGGTAAAACTCCTTTCAGTTTTTTTAAATTAGGTCCCAAAGAATGTCTAAAGGCCTGAAATTTGAAAAAATAGCTTCCTTTTTCGTGAGCGCAATATTTTATTATTTGGTCAACGAAATCGCCAGCATAACGAATTACATCTCTTGTTTCTTCGGGAAGACGACCAATTTCATTATTTAAATAATAAACAGGTCTTTTTGGTGTTCTGCCGATTAAATCTTGTAATGCCTTAATGGCATGATCCCTATGTCCGTCCCAAAACAAGGTTTCGGTGATATTTTCAGCATGCTTTACTTCTTCCCCGTTTAAAACCTCATCAGCGAGATCTTGAATACTTGGATCTATTGATAAATTAAATGATTGGTAATCTTCCATAGATTTATCTATTAATTTTTTGTGTTTAAACTTACAATATCTATTATTGTTGTCTGTTCAACGGAGGTAATTCTATATGATCTTCGCTGTATTCTTTCAATAAACTGGATTCTTCCCTTTTACACTGATCGGGGTTAAATTTCTTGTAAAAAATATAGACTCTATTATTTAGTAATGGGTTTTTTAGAATCCTACCAATTCTGACCTTTGTTTTAATTTTATTTAACGAATCTCCGATTCTCTTATCTTGCGGCGCGCTCTTGTATGCTCTAAGATAATCATCCATTCTTTCAATTATCGGCCTACCCCGAAGACTACGACCACCAGATTGTCCAATATATAATATATCTGTTTTACCATTAAGTCTCGAAAATGTTCTATCTAAAACAAAAGCGTAAATTCCCGAAAAATTAATTTCAGAACCCTTATTTTTAATATGCTCATAATTAAATTCTCCGAATCTCTTGAAACCATTTTTTATTAAAAATTTGGAATCCATAAATTTATTTTATAATCTGTATAAGACCGCCTCTGCGCTCTCATTTATATATTAGTGTTTCGTACGATCCACCAATATATAATGCTGGCCTGCTTTAGGCGTAGGAGGTAATGGTTCGTTCTGAGTAACAGTACGCTCCTTTCCCGTCCTTCCGCCTTGTTTGCCAATAATTTCATATTGGCCCGATTTCTCGGCTTTTTGACCAGGATTAAAGATTTTACTTTTCATAAAAGCATTTACTTTAACCTTAATTGAGCGAGTTCGACGACTCCTCGCCTACTGCATAGGCAGCAAGTTCGTAGAACTGCTTACAGCACGCGAGCTAGAGGCGGCCTTGTACAAAATATAATATGCTATTTTGTTTTTATTTTAATTTACTAAAACTGGCACAAAATCTCGATAAAGAGCTGTTGCCTGTTGATATATCGAATCTAGGATTTGCTCACTTTCCTGTGATGGAAGTTTTCGCTGAAGCAGTAAAAGCCTTACATTTGCCCTAATTCTGGCTTTAATAATTTCATTATTAGTCCAATCAATGGTTAAATCTCTCTTAATAATTTTAACCAGTTCTTTAACTAAATCCTTTAATTCTCCGTTCTTTAAATCTGATTTCTTAGACGATGAAACGACATCATAAAAAGCCATTTCTTCTTCACTTAAACCAATTTTTGATCCGGCTTTTTCTACTGATTTAATCTCTTTTGCCAACTCAATTAACCGTTCTATCACTTTTGTAGAATTAATAATATTATTTTCGTACTCCTCGATTATTTGTTCCAGTAATTCCGTCAATGATTTATAGCGCACAGCATTTTTTCTCATTCTTATCCTTAATTCATCTTGAAGTAGTTTTCTTAAAGCCTCAATTGCTAAGTTTTTAAACCTCATGTTCTTTATTTCTTCTAAAAATTTTTCGTCAAAAATAGAAACATCTGGCTTGGTTTTATCTTTCATTGCAAAAATATCTATCACCCCTTCCGCAGCGATACTTTTTGAAATCAATTCTCTGAGTGCTGATTCTACCTCTATATCAATTTCGCCAGGACCAGAAATAATTGTTCTTTTTACAATTGCTTTTTTAACTGCCTGAAAAAACGCAACATCATTTCTAATCTTATTAGCTTCATGATGAGGCATTGCCAGGGCAAAAACCTTAAATAAAATTTCACTTTCTCTTAGGAATCTTTTTTTCTTTTCTTCGTCCAACATTCCTGATTTCTCATCTGTAATAATCATATTCACTGCTTTTTGAAATAATTGTGCTAATTCGGTACTTTCTAATTTCTTCCAATTAGAATAATCAATTCCGATAAACATATTTTTAACTACTTCATATTTTTCGAGCATTTTATCTATAATTTCTTGCAATGGAATCATTGCTTGTTTACGAATATCAGAGCTATAAATACTCAATGCCTTTTTAAGATTATCGGCGATACCGATATAATCAACTATCAATCCGCCTGGCTTGTCTTTAAATACCCTGTTCACCCGAGCAATCGCCTGCATCAGAGTATGGTTTTTAAGTGGTTTATCAATATACATCGTATGAAGCGGAGGCACATCAAAACCAGTCAACCACATGTCACAAACTATTACCATTTTTAAGGAATCATCTGGGTTTTTAAATTGTTTTTCTAATTCTTTGTTATTTGTCTCTTTTTGAATTATGCCTTTGAATTCTTCTGGTTTAGAAATAACCACTGCTATTTTGGGTGCACCAGATATTTTTGACATCAATTCATACATCTCGGCAGCAATTCTTCTACTCATTGTTACCACCATTCCCTTACCCTCCAATCCACGATTATTGAAATGATTAACAATATCTTCTGCAATCTGCTTTAAACGGTCTTTCGTACCTACTGCTTTTTCTAATCTTGCCCATTTTCTTTTTATACTTTCTTTTACGTCAAATTCATGCTCGGCCATTAAATCCTCAAATTCTTCATCGATAAATTCATTAGATAGGTGAAGTGGTACAAGTCTTCCTTCATAATAAATCGGTACAGTTGCACCATCTTCAACTGCTCTATTTATTTGATAAGCACTGATGTGTTCGCCAAAAACTAATCTAGTGTCACGATTCTGCAAACTAATCGGGGTTCCGGTTATACCCATAAATGACGCATTGGGTATGGCGCTACGAACATTACCTGCAAACTTAGCATACTGTGAGCGATGTGCTTCATCGGCAATTACAATAATGTTTTCGCGCTCAGAAAGTAATTCATTTTCAGTCTCGAATTTTTGAATCGTACTAAAAATCAATTCAGCCCCAGCTGTTTTTAACTTTCCTTTCAAATCTTTTATTGTCTCTGCTTGTTTTGCGGTCGGATATCCCGTTCTTAAGAATGTCTTATATAATTGACCGTCTAAATCATTTCTATCGGTTAAAAATACAATCGTCGGACTTTTTAGCTCGATTATTTTTTTAACTTTATTGATATAAAAAACCATTGAAAGCGATTTTCCGCTTCCTTGTGTATGCCAAAAAACGCCAATTTTTTTATTACCCTTTGGCCCGGTTGCTCGCAAGGTTTCATTTATCGCTTTATTAACTCCAAAATACTGATGATACAAACAAATCTTCTTCGTAAATTTACTCGTATCTTTCTCGCTATCGGCTTCAAAAACCACAAAATTTTGAATAATGTCCAATAATCTTATTTTATTAAACATGCCCTGTGTTAAAATTTCTAACTCAGACATTCCTGTGTTTTTTTCATCCTCACTTTCTATTCCTTTCCAAGTTGAAAACCATTCCCAATTAGAAGAAATGGTTCCGTGTCGGGCCTGTAAAAGATCACCTATAACTAAAATCTGATTGTATTTAAAAATATCAGAAATTTCTTTTTTGTAATTTTGCAACTGATAAAACGCAGACTTAACGGTCCCACTTTCGGTTGTCGGACTTTTAACCTCAAAAATTGCGATTGGGATACCGTTTATAAAAATCACTAAATCAGGCCTACGAACAGTTTCAACTCCTTGAATTGCAAATTGATTTACCACTAAAAATTCATTATTGAGAGGATTCTCAAAATCAAAAAATCTGGCTTTCACGTATTGTTCCTCGCCATCTTTATCGAAAATGCGCACTTTCGCGCCTTCGGTTAACAATTTATATGCTTCTTTATTGGCGATATCTAAACTTGGGTGCTCAACGCGCAAAAGTTCATTAATTGGATCATCAATAAGTCCTCGTAAATGCGGATTAAGACGATTAAGTGATCGCCTTAGACGAGGCAATAAAATAACATCACGAAAAGAATCGCGTTCTTGCAAGCTACCGCCCGGCGCCAAGTCTGGGCCAAATTCATAATCATAGCCCATCTCTTTGAGCCAATCTATAACCGGTTGTTCAGCTAATGTGTTTTCGTTAAGGTTTTTTGTCATATACTAAATCCATTAAGATTTTAATATCATCGAAATAAATTTTTAGATTATTAGAAAAATTTTTAATTAAAACAATTCTAATCGCTTTATTATTTTCTAGTCCACCTCTATTTGTGGGCCAGTTTGTTTCATTTTCAGTGAATAATTCAGGAAGCAAACCAAAAGAAAGATAGAAGTCATCGAAATTATTTTTAATTTTTAATAATTGACCGAAAACTTCAGGTGGCAAAACTTCTCTGTATAGTGTGCATTTTTCTGATAATGAAAGGTAAATAAATGGAAGATCAATTTTAAGGTTTTTCCATTGCTCAACGGACAAACCGTTTAAAATCTCATTAAGGTTTCTTTGAGTGAAGTCGGCTACTATCTTCTTTATCGCCTCATTAGACCATTCTTCTAAGCTCTTTTTTTCATCTTTATATGAATCTACCGTTACGCCGAGTGGTCCGCTAATATATGATGTCAGCACATTGATTAGCTTTTTAATATCAGTTTTTGCAACTTTTTTAGCCACGCTCCATTGTTTCTCAAATTTTTGTCTACGCAGAAATTCAATGCCCCAAATTGTGACTATAGAACCAATCATACCGGCGGTTAAATTTATAAATAAACCTTTATAAGGTTCGTTTAATCGAGAGGTAAGACACCAAAAAATAACAACGAGAATTATTAACAATATTGTAATAATGTAATCTATTCTACTCCAAAAATATTTTTTAATTTTATTCATATGACCTTAATTTTCCCGCTCATCAACTTTGGCAAAAGCAAATCGTGGAAAGATAATAATTTTTGATTTTCATTAAGGTTTTACATCATAATATTATTATCTAATTTTCTTTATTGATCCCTTTTCTAAATCCTCCGCCTTCCAAAACGACCCAAAGTTAAATAAGTTTTCCGGTACCGAGCTAAAAGGATTAGAAATAAATATAAAATTATTACCAATTTTATCCTTTCCGGCGGGGCTATTAATGATATTGTCCCCGCAATAAATAATGGCATTGATAGATTTATATTCTTCATTCAAAAAGATATTTGTATTTATTGGAGTTTTATTGAGATTAATAATTGCTGGTCTATGTTGATGGTGTGGACCATCAATATTATGAATTTTGGAATCAATCTTGAAATACATATTTCCTACGCCAAATAATGCTCCCAAAATTAATTCTTCAGCCCTAAACCATCCATCAAATTTTGCTCCATTGACCGCTATAATATAGTGATCATTGGATTGAATTATACCTTTTTCTAAGTAACCACTGTATTTTAAAAATTTCTCACGAATACCAGAAGTAATTCTTAATATCTTTGGTTCATCAAGTTTATTAATTGTTCCCCCCATAGGAACCATGGTCCCTGGTGAATAATTTGATAGAATATCATCTATAGTTTCTACTTTATTGTTTTTGTCTCCCGCCGTGGGAGCTACGGCCTCAATCCATACAATGTCACCACTTTCGGTAATGATTTTACAATCCGGTCCTTCGGCAGATTTTTTCTCTAAAACAAAACCTTTATTAAGAAAAGTACATGCTAAATACATTTCCCAAGATTTTTGATGAAAAGATTCACCCTTGACTTCAACTAAAAAATTTTTATCAGCATATGGATTATATTGTTCCCAAAGCATCTCTATCCATTCTTTTGTATCTTTGTGAGAAACACCACAAGAAATAGCTAGATATGCCCTGCTAAATCCTGGATTGACTTCTGCAATTTTTTCTAATTCCTGGTCTGTATTGGCTATTCCAAAATCTTCTGAAAATAATTTTTTCATATTTTATACTCTCACATTCCCGCTCATCAGCTTTGGCAAAAATAAATCCCGGAGAGATGCTAATTTTTGGTTTTCTGAAGATAATTTATTAACTCTATCAAATATTGGTTTGATTAAATCATAAAAATTCTTTAATAATTTGTTTGGCGGAAGAATAAAAGAATAGTCCTTTATAACCAATGAGTTCAAATGAGAAACGTTTGTTCCAGAGGCCGAACTTGCCATAAAATACGAAAAGCTTCTTCGTAACATTAAATAATAAAGAAAGGTTTTTAGAATATCTTGTGTTTCAAAAGAACAAACATCAAGTGAGATTAAAATTTTATCCCAGCCTGTTATTTCGGGCACTCTTGCTGGGTGCCCAATTACCTCGCGGTTAAAAGTTAAGTCGGTAAGTGCGATAACAATATCGCCGGGTTTAACCAAATTAGAATCTTTATATTTCCCGTCAAAAAACTTAATCCCTTCGATTTTAAATCCGCCGCCCCTTATAAAATTAGCCAAATTAATCATTGGTAGACCCCCATTATTCTCTCTAATTTCTTTGGAAGAATACGACAACCCCTTATTAATTTTTGCAACATCACCGATTTTCTTCAATTCCCATTTCTCCGGAATTTTCCCTAGTTCAGAATCAACCATTTTTACTTTTTCATGGCCAGGAAATCGAAAATTTACGAACCATTCTTTAAAAATCGTCTGCGCTATTTGCTCTAAATTCTGATTGATTTTATTATTCAACTCAATCTTGTCATCAAAAACGGAAAGAATGTCAGCAATGCGCTCCTGCGTCGGGAGAAAAGGAAGGGGCACGGGTAAATTACGTGTATTTCCAAGATTTAGATTAGGTACTCCAACGTTAACACTTACATTTTGCATCGTGCGAACCATTATCTTAGATGCTAACCAATAATACACAAAAAGCGGATTTGCTATCTTCCGATCAATTCGAAATCGGAGTTGATTTGCTGAAAGTATATATTTCTTATAACGAGATTTTTGGGGAATGATGCCCGTTTGGCCGATTGTACCTCTTGCAGTAATAATAATGTCTCCAGGTAAAGCCTCTGATTTTGACAATTCCTCTGCTTTCTTCTCGGATAAAAAAATATAATCATCATCCATATATCGGCCCGGATTAAACCCAATCGTAAGATTATTTCCACGAATTATAGGAACTCCATCGCGAGTAAAGAATTTACTGTGAATGTTTGAACCGAATGGCCCAGAAACACTACCTCTGGGAATAACAATCTCCTCTAACCTCACCTTCCGCCAATTTTTAGATTGTGTTTTGGTTTTTGGCATACTAAAAAATATCATCTAAGAAAACACGAATTTTTACAGCCGTTCCTTCAGTGTCAGTGATATCAATATTAAGCGAATATGAGTGTTGTGAACTATCAACAAGCGTTTTATAACTCATTATTTCCTTATAAATGCGCTTATTTTTGAGAATACATTCCACTTTGCCCAATAAAGCCTTGGTGTCAAAAAATTCTCCTCTGTCGTCTTTAATCTCGCTTTCTCGACTCAATTGCTGAAATTTTCTTACAATAGACAACGGCAAAATCCTGCGCAACAAAAGCATCCCGGCATGCGGCTTTCTGTTTTGATAGTTAAAATTAAATTCATCGCATAGCACAGCAATATCCTGGGGCATTTTTTTCATCAAAAATTCTGGAAAAATGACAGAGTTGCTGGGCGACATTTTGTTATTTGTAATTTCTTTTGGATTCCGTTTCTCCTCGAAATTTTCATTGGTCATATTTTCTAATCTCCCAAGTATAAATTCTAAATCTTGGATTGTTGCATCAATACAAGGACCACGCCGTTGTAAAATATCTGTCGACAACCCCACTTCATACACCGGGTAAGGACCACCGCCGACATCTGAACGCATGGGATAATTACCAAACTTCTTTATATATCGCTCTAATGATCCATACTTTCTATTTAAATCACTACGTTCCGCAGCAATTTCTTCATGATTACGAACAATCTGCACCATTGAATCTCGTGAACCTGAAAGGAGCTTTCGGTAAGCCTTAAGCTGCTCGTAAAACTCTGTAATTTTTTCTATGAGTTGTTTTCTGGTCATATATCTAATTTCCTCAAATTCCCTTCAATTTCTTTTTCCAGTTCTTGACCTTTTTTGAAATCTTCTTTTAATTCACTAGTTAATTTTTTTATTTTCTTTTCAAATGGCACGCCGTCATCCTCTTCCTCCGCAATTCCGACATATCGACCCGGAGTCAAAACATAGCCATTCTTTGCAATTTCTTCTTTCGAAACTACCTTACAAAATCCAGCAATGTCTTTATATTTTCCTGCGTCATTTTCTCCTCGCCAAGTTCTAACGGTGTTGGCAATTTTTTGTATTTGTTCATCATTAAAAATAACCTGCTTTCGAGAAATCGGTTCGAAAGTTTCACGAGCATCAATAAATAAAGTTTCACTCTTTCTGTTTCTAAATCTTCCGTTCATTTTGTTTCTACCAACAAACCACAAGGAAACTGGAAGCGCTACGCTATAAAACATTTTTGGAGGACAAGCAACGATTACATCAATTAAATCATCTTCAATTATTTTTTTCCTAATTTCGCCTTCTTTCCCGCTAACTGCCAAAGCGCCATTTGCCATAACAAATCCAGCTAGACCATTTGGTGCTAGATGATGAATAAAATGCTGAATCCACATAAAGTTAGCGTTGCCTGAGGGCGGTGTACCATATTTTATACGTGAGTCTTTATCGCTTAATCTGCCGGGGTCCCAATCAGCATTAAATGGCGGATTGGCTAAAACAAAATCAGCTCTTAGGTCTGGAAATTTATCATCATAATAAGAGCTTCCTAATTCTATCTGCCCAAAAATTCCACGAATAGCTAAATTCATTTTACAAAGCCGCAAAGTCGTGGGATTACTTTCTTGCCCAAAAATTGAAATTCGGGATGGATCTTTTCGATGAATTCTTAAAAATTCGCTTGACTGAACAAACATCCCTCCACTACCGCAAGCCGGATCAAATACGCGAGCATTTTCGTATGGGGACAAAATTTCAACTAATAATCGAACAATGGAACGTGGAGTATAAAACTCTCCGCCACGTTTTCCTTCGGCCGTGGCAAATTGGCCCAAGAAATATTCATAAACTCTGCCCAAAATATCTTTTTCTTTATCAATATCGTGGTCAAATTTAATCTTTGAAAAAATATTTACCAATTCTCCCAAAATATGACTTTCAAGTGGCGTTTTTGTATAAATTTTTGGCAAAACGCCTTTTAAGTGTTTTGGGTTTTCGTTTTCGATCGCTTCCATAGCCTCATCAATATATTTCCCAATATCTGAATGCATGGCACGGTCTCGCAGATATTCCCAACGTGCTTTTTCCGGAATATAAAAAACACCTTCGCTTTTGTATTGATCCTTATCATTGATAATCGACTTTCTGTCTTTTTCGTTAAGGATATAATATTTTTTGTTTTTTGAATCAGCTACCCAATTCTCTAATTGCAGCTTTCTTTGATAAAAAGAGTCCGAAACATATTTCAAAAACAAAAGTCCAAGCACAACGTGTTTGTACTCGGACGAATCAATATTGCCACGTAATTTATCTGCTGCCTTCCAAAGTTCTTTTTCAAAATTCAAATCCTTACCATTTTGACTAAGCTGAGTTGCTCTTTGGACGGCTTCTAATTGTTGTCTTTGAATTTCTTCTTTTATTTCTTCGGGCAAAGAATCTTTTTCAATAATAAAACCTTTGCCCTTTTCCGCGCCTTTTATTTTGCCCTCTTTTAAAAGTTTTTTAACCTTTTTAAGGGCTGCCACTCGACTTATCCCAAGCATCGTGGCTAACTCTTGTGTCGTTATATAACTTTCCTGATTTTTCATATAAGTTCAGGTTATCATATGATAACCACGGTTGTCAATAGTTATATTGAAAAACCCGCATTTTGCGGATTTTTTCTACACTCGCCAGTTTATACTTTTGGGTGTTCTGTATGGCCTTAAAACATTAAATCTCTAATTAAACTTGTTGCCATGTCTAATCGTCTTTTAAATCTTGGCTGCGTAGGACCGTTGCCGATGAAGAATGGGGTAACTACGCACTTTTTATTTTTAATCAAAATTGGTTTTCCTTTATCAATGACAGAAGCGTAATTTTTAGTTTCGCCTAAAAGGCGTAAGGGCAAGGCTCCAAAAAGAATAATCAAATCTGGATTACAAAAATCTATTTCGGCTTCCAGTAATTCTTTGCTTTTTTGTTTGTCAAAATCTCTGTTTTTCCAAGAGCCATTTTTATAAACCTTAGCAGCGTCGGTGAAGTATAAAAAATCAAGATTTATATTCCATTTAATCAATTGAGTTCTTATTCCATTATAGCTGTTGAACCGAAATGATTTTTTTGTTTTCAGTTTATCGGTATATTCTTTATATTTACTCTTGGTGTCAACGCTGGACATGATATGAATACCAAGAACTATACTTTTTGCGTCTTCAGCCAAAGAATCTTGGCTTACTATTAAAATACGAAATCCCATCTGTTTGGTAAAAAACTTTTTGCCCCACCAGGGTAAATCCGCGCCCCTTCGGATGGGTTTGTAGTTCTGGTAAGAAAGAAATGTTTCTATGTCTTTACTGTAATGATTTTTGGGAAACATCTTTTGGAGAACTCTTACTGGCGAACACTCATTATAACAACTTTTGGGGTAGATTTTATATTTAGCAAAAAGTTGCGCTAATTTACTTATTTTTTCCATTTTTTTATTTTTCAAATAATTATTTCTCGGAGAAACACAAAGCTCCCCGCCGGCGATGACCTTGCGGTCACCCATATCCCTTTCGAGATATGACCATCCCTGGTGCTCCGACGAGGAGCTTAATGCCAGGGATGGTTTTGATGTCATGCCCATCTAAAAAGACGGGTTTAGACAATAAGATTGTTAATTAGCACTAATCAATATTTTAGCTTAATTAAGGAGGTGTGTAAAGTAGGGTTGCCAACAGCCAAGATTTCTCGATTTTTTTGTATTTATGCCTCCAGCCCTTTACAAATTATTTAATTGGGAGTATAATTATAGTATAGTTGACAATTGAATAGGTTTTGAAAATGTATTTTGGCGAGCCCCTATGGGACCCGCACAACAAATAAGTATCGATTACGTAATTTGGTGCTTTTTTTATTTGTGCGGGTTTTTTTATATCCGGTCGATGGTGCGAATAAATAAAAGCAAAAAAGTTTATAATTAATAATAAATTAAAAGTAAAAATTGAAAATATGAAAAACCATGTATTTAAGACCGAACAGGTTAAAGTAAGCAATCTTAAGCCGTCCCAATATAACCCACGTAAGTGGAGCAAAGAGGCTCTTAATCAACTAAAGCAGAGCATAGAAAAATTTGGTGTTGTCGACCCAATAATCTGCAACTGTGCTCCAAAAAGGAAGGGCATCATTATCGGAGGCCACATGAGGCTTCAAGCGATAAAAGAGCTGGGTTGCGAATACGTGCCGGTTGTTTGGGTAAACATCCCGGACGAAGAAATGGAAAAAGAATTAAATATTCGCCTAAATAAAAACCAGGGTGAATGGGATTGGGATTTACTGCTTGATTTCAACGAAACCTTTCTTTCCGATGTCGGATTCAGTAGCGAAGAAATTGATGAGATCTTTAAAATTGAGGATGCACCAGAAATGTTTGATTTAGCAAAAGAGTTAAAAAAACTCAATATCCAGAAAATCGAAATTAAAAAAGGCGATGTGTGGCAATTGGGAAATCAAAAAATAATGTGCGGGGATTCAACTATTGAAGCAGATGTTCTAAAACTGATGAATGGCGAAAAAGCCACGATGTGTTTTACGGACCCACCCTATCTTTTGGATTATTTAAAAGGCAAAACCAAACAAAAGGATGGCGTAACTACTGGTTTTGGAGCCAAGAAAAATAGGCGTTATCTTGAAACTGATATATTGCCGGACAATTTTACTGAATTATGGATGGCGAATATTGCTAAAGTGCAAAAACCAGATTTCTCAATAATCATCTTTGAAAATCCAAAGAACTTAAGAACTATTTGGAACGAGCTTGAAAAACACTGGAAATACCGAAACACTATAACCTGGCATTTGCCGAACCGCGTTCAAGGATTTGCGGCTAAATATAAGTTCTTTAATAAATCGGATATTGCTTTAGTTGGAACAAAAGGAAACATTGCATTGAATCTTGAGCCAGAATCAGACGAACTCCTGCAAAACGAATACAAAAATGCATTATATGCTACTTCTGGAAAACCGCATTTCGAATCTTACGAAAAAGGCAAAAAGATTTCTCCTACTGACTTTATCGAGTTCGTAGCTGCTGACGAAAAATCATCAGGCCAAGGAATAATATTTGGCACTAAGCCATTAGAAATCCTCATTCCTTACATTAAAGTTTTAACAAAAAGGGATGATTTAATTATTGAGCCTTTCGGCGGTAGCGGCTCAACGCTTATCGCTGCAGAAAAAATGAAAAGAAGATGTTTTCTTATGGAAAAATCTTCGGTTTACTGCGAAGTGATAAAACATCGCTGGGAAAAATTAACAGGAAAAAAGGCCAAGAAATTATGAAGACAGACAAACAAAAACAGATGTTACTTGATCAGTTAAAGAAAACTCCGATCGTGGAAATCGCTTGCGAGAAAGCCAGCGTTAGTAGGGCAACCTACTATCGCTGGCGGAAAGAGAATCCGGAATTCGCTAAAATGGCCGATGAGGCAATTGTTGATGGTGAGTCGTTCATAAACGACATGAGCGAGAGCCAGATTATCTCGCTTATTAAAGAAAAGAACTGGCCAGCCATCAGTTTCTGGCTTCGGCATCATCACCCCAAATATGCGAATAAAATCGAAGTTGAAGCAAACATTAAAAACATTGATGCGGAATTGAGTCCCGAGCAGCAAGAAATAGTCAAAGAAGCTCTGCGACTTGCTTCCTTAGATCAAGAAAAACATGACAATCAACCCGAATGAAATTATCTCCAAAATGCTCACCGATAGAAGGATTAGAATTGCTACCGTAACGCAAAGCCATTATTGGTTTTTTCACTTGTACTTCGGCGATTATGTGAAATACGAAACGGCTCCATTTCAGCGAGAAATATTCTCTCTTACCGAAAAAGATAGCAATCAAATCATTGTGATTGTAGCTTTTAGGGGTTCGGCTAAATCAACCATCATGACCACATCTTATCCGCTCTGGACGATATTAGGCAAACGGCAAAAAAAGTTTGTTTTAATTTTAAGCCAAACCCAGGATAAGGCCCAACAGCATCTCATGAATATCAAAAAGGAATTAGAAAAGAATGATTTGTTAAAAAGCGACTTGGGGCCGTTTCAGGAAGAATCAAACCAATGGGGCGTTCAATCTTTGGTAATATCAAGATTTAACGCTAAAATATCAACCGGTTCAGTTGGTCAAAGTATTCGAGGCGTAAGACATTATCAATATCGCCCCGACCTTATTATTCTCGACGATATTGAAGATCTTGATTCAATTAAAACCAGAGAAGGCAGAAAGAGAACCCACGATTGGTTTGTTGGTGAAGTGATTCCTGCCGGAGATAAAGGAACAAAAATTATAGTAATCGGAAACCTGTTGAATGATGATTGTCTTCTGAAACAACTAAAAACACAAATCGAGGAAGAAAAGCTTGATGGAGCATACAGAGAATATCCAATAATGGACGAGAATGGCGTTCCCTTGTGGCCCGGAAAATTCCCGACTCCTAAAGAAATCGAAGAAGAAAGAAAAAAAGTGATAGATAACTCGGCATGGCAAAGAGAATATTGTTTGAAAATTATTTCTGATGCCGAACGAGTGATACTCCCCGAATGGATTCAGTATTATGATGAACTTCCGAGCCAGAAAGGAGCCGGCTTTAGATATGTCAAAGTCGGAATTGATCTTGCAACATCAGAAAAAGATTCTGCCGATTTCACGGCGATGGTCGCAGCTCAGGTTCATGGATACGGCAAAGATTTGAAAATTTATATATTGCCGGAGATTATAAACATAAAAGCTGAATTCCCGGCAGTGATTGAAAGAATTAAAAACCTACAGAGGCATCTCGGCAACGGAGTACCTGTTGGTGCTTTTGTGGAAAGTAATTCTTTTCAGGTATCCGCTTCGCAATATTTGTTATCTGAAAATTATCCGGTTACGGGAGTAATTGTTAGGGGAGATAAACACTCTCGCCTTGTATCGGTTTCTCATCTGATCCAAAACGGAGCAATTAGATTTCCAAAACACGGAGCGGAACAGCTAATAGAACAAATGCTTTTCTTTGGGGTTGAGAAACATGAAGATTTGGTTGATGCTTTTACGCTGCTGATTAATAAGATTCTAGAAGATAGCTATCCAAGAGCAATACCAGAAGTCTTTTTACTGGACTAATTAAGGAGTTTGGGGCCTAACCTGCCACCTAGTTATCTACTGACATAGGTCTGGACTTTCTCTTATTTTTGCGTCATTCCTTGTATTGAAAGGTCGAATTAACTAATATAACCTTAAACACATGGAACAAGGAATGACTTCACAAATAAAGAGCGCCCAGGCGCTACCTGTTGATAAAATAAAATATTGTCTCTACGCCAGAAAATCAACTGAAACCGAAGAAAGACAAATTTTATCGATTGATTCACAAATCAAAGAAATGCTACAAATAGCAGAAAAGGATGGATTAGAGGTGGTAGAAATAAGAAGAGAGTCACATTCGGCAAAAAACTCTAGTGAACGTCCAGTATTCAATTCGATAATAGACGATATTCGAGCTGGTAAATTCAATGGCGTTATGGCTTGGGCACCAGATCGACTTAGTCGAAATGCTGGCGATTTAGGAACCTTAGTCGATTTAATGGATCAAAAACTTCTGCTGGAAATCAGAACCTATGGTCAGAGATTTATTAATTCGCCTAATGAAAAATTTCTCTTAATGATATTGTGTAGCCAAGCAAAGCTAGAGAATGATAATAAAAGCATTAATGTGAGAAGAGGTCTGCGAGCAAGAGTTGAAATGGGTTTATGGCCAACTACCGCTCCTACGGGATATTTAAACCAAAAAATAATGGACAAAAAATGTCAGGTATTAATTGATCCAGAAAGAGGGCCAGTGATTAAAAAAATGTTTGAAAAGATGGCCTATGAAAAATTCAGTGGCCGGAAAATTTATCACTGGCTCAGGTTTGAATTAAATTTCAGAACCCAATATAATCATCATCTGTCTTTAAGCAATATCTATTTGCTGCTGCAAAATCACTTCTATTATGGAACTTTCGAATATCCCCGAGGCAGTGGAAATTGGTACGTTGGCAAACACGAACCGATTATCACTAAAGAATTATTCGAACAAGTGCAAGAACAATTGAAAAGAAACGAGATAAATCGCGAGACAAGAGAATTCGCATTTACAAAATTATTAGTGTGCGGATTGTGTGGTTCGGGGATTACGGCACAGGAGAAATATAAGAAACTGAAAGATGGAACCATGGCCAGATATGTATATTATGCTTGCACGAGATCGAGAGATCTTCATTGTAAAAACGAATATATCCGGGAAGAAGAGTTAATCAACAAACTGTTGGAGATGATTGATAAAATAGATATGAATGAATTGGGATTGAAAGTAAGATTGGAAGATGAGGTTGCGCGATATAGTAAGTTTCAGAACATGATGGGAATGATAAATAGCACCAAAGTAAAAATAAAAACGTTGAATACTCGAACATTCGTTAAATATATTCTTAAAGAAGGAAGCATAATTGAAAAACGCGAACTCTTGACAAATATGAAAAGCAGATTGGTTATTAAAAATAAAGAACTTACTCTGCAAGAATAAAATAGATAACTAAAAAGATGCCCATTGCAATTGGCATCTTTTTAGTTCCACTTTTTATCGGGGTTGAAAAAAGCCGACAGGACTTGAACTAATTTTGTTCGTAAAAATGAAGCAGATCGGTCTCCTCGGTAAAAAATGTGTCTGGCGCAGCCGATGGGATTTGAACCCACGGTCTCCTCCGTGACAGGGAGGCGTGTTAAACCAGGCTACACCACGGCTGCAAAATATTTAATATAAAATACTCGCCCCCACACTTTTGTACCGGCGAGTGGATTCGAACCACTGACCTCGGGCTTATGAGTCCCACGCTCTAACCAGCTGAGCTACGCCGGCATATAAGTATGAGGGTGAATCCCACGTTAAATCATGTTTAAAATGTTGCGGGGAGCCGAATTGCACGGCTGATCTTCTGGTTATGAGCCAGACGAGATACTACTTCTCCACCCCGCGTCAAACGCGGTTAATTGCCCCGTCAGACGGGGACCGCGATAAGTAAAAATATAATATCACAATTAAAAAATTCTTACAACACCCCCAATTCTTTCAAGCCATCTTTATAAGCGTCAACCGATTTTTTTGCGTCTTCGTAAGATAATTTATATTCTTTTTCTTCAATGATTTCTTTATTTAGTTTGTCGGCGGCTTTAATGTCCGCGATATTTGAAAGTTTTTTCTCTATCCCGTATCCGAGATTTTTAACAATACTGTTAAAAAGAACATTCATTTCAAGCAAGGCCATTTTGTAGTTTTCCTTAACACCCGATTCAATTCTTTTATCAATCTTGGCGATTTTTTTCGTTATTTTCTTTTTATTGAAAACCAATGGGATTGACCTGCTTGGATAAACAACTTTTTTGGTTACGAATTTAAATGTTTTTTTGACAGGAGAACGAAAAATGATTTTTAAAATCAATAGGAATAAAAGCAAGGCCAATAAAGCAGAAATTATTATAAAAATAAACTTGACAATAAAAATAATTTCCTTAAATTGGTAAGATTTAAAAAAATCCACTATCCCCTTAAAAAAATCAACTCCGCCTTCTTTGGCTTGGGCCATAAAATTTAAAACCCACTGGTCAATATTAACAGACCTACTGCTTTTTTGAATAGGAATGCTGTCTAAATTCTTATTCATTTGCGCTAGATTATTCGGATAATAATTGCCAGCAAGTTTGAGCAATATTGAAAACAAAATCATCTTTAAATTGCGGCCCAATTAACTGAAGTCCGACCGGCAAATTATCTATATTCCCGCAGGGAATAGATATTGACGGAAGTCCAGCTAATGCGACCGGAATAGTATAAATATCTGATAAATACATTGATAATGGGTCTTTTTTATCGCCTATTTTAAACGCAGTCGTCGGCGCGGTCGGAGTTAAAATTATATCAACTCCACTAATTGAATCATTGAATATTTTTTCAAATTCTTGTTTGATTAAGCTTCTGACTTTCTGAGCTTTATTGTAATAGGCATCACGATAACCAGCTGATAAGACATAAGTTCCAAGCATAATTCTCCTTCTGACTTCATCGCCAAAACCCTCTGCTCTGGTCTGAAAATATTGGTTTAATAGAGATGAACCAGCAGCCTTGGACCGAAACCCATATTTTATTCCATCATACCTTGCTAAATTAGCGCTGATTTCAGCTGGAACAATAATATAATAAGCCGGAAGCGCATAATCAGTATTGGGCAAGCTTATTTCTTTTATTTCAAAATTAAAGTCCTCAAATTTTTTAATCGCTTCGTTTATTTTTTCTTTAACTTCTTTATTAATCCCTTCACCAAAATATTCTTTTGGTATGCCGATTTTTATGGTTTGGAATTTAGAATTTGTTTTGGATTTTGTGTTTAAAATTTGAGATTTTAAATTTATTGTTGTTGAATCCATTTCGTCTTCTCCTCTGATTGCATCAAAAACCAATTTAGCATCTTCAACATTTTTTGCTAATGGCCCGACTTGGTCCAAAGATGAAGCCATAGCAATTATTCCATAGCGAGAAACCATTCCATAACTCGGTCTAAAACCCACAATCCCGCAAAAAGACGCTGGTTGCCGCACAGAACCGCCTGTATCAGAACCTAAGGCAACAATACAGTGGTTTGCTGCCACTGCTGCTGCTGAACCGCCCGAGGAGCCGCCCGGCACCCTCTCTTTATCTAAGGGGTTTTTTACAACGCCATAAGCGGAATTTTCAGTGGAAGAACCCATTGCGAATTCGTCCAAATTTGTTTTGCCGATTATTATTGCACCCTCTTTTTTTAACTTTTTAATAACTGTTGCATCATAAACGGCTTTGTAATTTTCCAAAATTTTTGATCCGGCAGTCGCTTTATAGCCATCAACCAAAATATTGTCCTTGATAGCCATTGGAATTCCTTCAATGGGCCCGATTTTATCCCTTCTTGAAATTTTATCATCAACTTTTTTCGCTTGTTCTATTGCCAAATCACTGGTAATTTCCAAAAAATCATTTATTTCCTTGTTTTGTTTTTTGATTTTATCCAAATAAAATTTTACCAGTTCGCTGGCTGAAAATTCCTTTTTCATCAATCCCCTGCGCGCTGATTCAATTGTCAGATTTTCTACTTTCATATTCTATCTTAAATAGATTATTCCAATATTTTCGGCACCTCAAAATAATCTTCTTTCTTTTTTGGCGCTTGTTTCAAAATTTTGTTTCGGTTTTCAATATTTTGATTTTGGATTTCAATATCGTCTCTGACAACATTGTTAAGTTTCGTCTCTTTACCAATTAATTCTATATTGGAAGTATCCACCTGATTTAATTTATCAATATAATCCAAGATTGATGACAGCTCTGCGCTGAATTTTTCTTTTTCTTTTTCCGTCAAATTTATTCTTGCTAACTTGGCAATATGTTCGATTTGTTCTTTATCAATCATTGTTTTAATAATTTTAAAAATTCTTTTTCGTTAATCACTTTTACACCTAATTTCTGCGCTTTGTCGTATTTACTGCCCGGATCTGAACCCGCAACAACCCAATCAGTATTTTTAGAAACCGAACCAGCCACGTCCCCTCCCAATTCCCTGATTTTTTCTTTTGCTTCGTCCCGCGCCATAGTTTCTAACTCTCCGGTCAAAACAAATATCTTGTTTTGAGTTTTGCTCGCCCGCCGAAGCCTTGGCGAAGGCGGGGGATTTAGGATTTTAATGCCGACTTTTTTCAATTTATCCAACAAGTCGGCATTTTTCTTGTTTCTAAACCATTCATATGTGCTCTTCGCCATTATTTCGCCCGTATCCCTGTTTTTAAGTAAATCATTAATCCCGGCTTTTTTCAAGTTATCTATGCTTCCGAATGTATTGGCTAAATCAATTGCTGTTTCCTCGCCAATATGCCTTATGCCCAATGCAAATATAAATTTATTCAAAGATATTTGTTTGCTTTTTTCAATAGAATTTATAAGGTTTTCTGCTGACTTTTCGGCAAATCTTTCAAGTGGCAACAAATCGCCTTGTTTTAATTCAAAAATATCAGATGGACTGGATATCAACCCTTCATCCATTAACTGGTCAATTTTTTTAGGCCCAAGTCCTTCTATGTTAAAGGCCTTTTTTGAAACAAAATAATATAAAAATTTTTTCTGGACTGCTCCGCAATGCAAATTACTGCAACGATGAACTGCCTCACCTTCTGGCCTTATTACTTTTGAATTGCAAATAGGGCAAATTTTCGGCATATGAAATTCTTTTTCCCTGCCTGTTCGCATTCCTTTTAAAACTTCAAAAATATCAGGAATCACATCTCCGGCCCGCTGAATAATCACCGTATCTCCTATTTTCACGCCCAATCTTTTAATCTCGTCTTCATTGTGCAAAGTTGCTCTTGTTATTGTTGTTCCACCCAATTGGACCGGCTTTAAATGAGCAACTGGAGTCAAGGCTCCTGTTCTGCCAATCTGAACTTTTATGTTTTCAACAATTGTTGTTGCCTGCTTTGCGGGAAATTTTAAAGCGACCATTCCCCTTCTTGTTTTTCCGATTGCTCCTAATTTATCAAAAAGCTTGTTATTATTGACATTCACAACTACTCCGTCTATCTGGAAAGAAAGCTTCTCTCTTTTGTCGCCTATTTCGTTAAAAAATTTCATCGCCTCTTTTAAATCCCTGCAATATCGGCCCTCATCTGTTCTAAAACCCAATGATTTTGCGATTTCGTGTTCTTCTTGATGAATTTTGTGGCCAAAATCAGTAGTTATATCATAAGCCAGAAATTTCAAATCTCTGGAACCTGCCAATTGCGGATCTAATTGCCTGATACTGCCGGCTGCTGTGTTGCGAGGATTGGCGTATAGGGGTAAATTTTGCTTTTCTCTTTCTTTATTAACTTTTTCAAATGCCTTTTTATCCATATAAACCTCGCCCCTCACTTCAATCTCGCCATTTTCAATAAGTTTTTTGGCATTTTTTTCAATTTCCTTGTTTGGCATTTTGCCATGAATTACTATTTTTAAAGGAATACTAACAATTGTTTTAAGATTCTGGGTAACATTCTCGCCTATTATGCCGTCGCCTCTTGTTGAACCCTGCGTAAAAATTCCATTTTTATAAATCAAGGAAATCGCAAATCCGTCAATCTTCATTTCCACGAAATAATCAAAATTATTATTTGGAGAAAATTTTTTTATTCTTTGTTCCCAGTCGTTTAATTCTTCTTCTGAAAAAGCGTCTTCAATCGAAAGCATCGGCAATTTATGTTTTACTTTCTGGAATTTATCCAGGGCTTTTCCGCTCACTCTTTGGCTGGGCGAATCAGAAGTAATAAATTCTGGAAATTGCTCTTCTATTTTTTTTAATTCGTGCTTCAAAGAATCAAAGGCCTCATCCGAAATGTCCGGACTATCCAAAACGTGATACTGATAATTATGATGCCAAATCTCTTTTTTTAATTTTTCAATCCTTTCTTTTGCTTGTTTTTTATCCATACCCCATTACTTTAATTTTTTCTCAATCACTTCTACGAATTTTTCGTATGGCTGGACGCCGATGAGCAATTCACCATTAATTAAAAAACTCGGCGTACCCATTTTATTTTCAGGAATATTGTTTTTCGCAAAATCATCTTTTCCCTGTTCATACCACTGCTTTGATTTTGCTTCGTATTTTTTGGAACTTAAACAAGTTGAAAATTGCCCTTCATCTAAACCAATATTTTTTGCGAATTGATTCAAGCTGTTACCCGATGTTATTAAATCAACATTATCAAATAAATAATTATGGTATTCCAAGAATTTTCCCTGGTCATTTGCGCACAAAACCGCCTGCCCCAATTCATAGGGCGGAAACGGCCTTAAAACAAATTTTGCCTTTCCCTTGGTAATATAATTTTCCAATAATTGAGGCTTTACGTTGTCTTCAAATAGCTTGCAATAACTGCAAACATAACTGTAATATTCAATAATCTCAACTGGCGCGTCGCTATTCCCGATTATAAGCTCAATTTTACTGCCGGCTTCTTTTTTAAATATATTTGATAAAAAATTATTGCCCCATTGCTTATATGCAAACCAGGTTATTATCAGCAATAAAATTGCAATAACTATAATATAAGGATTGATTTTTTTATTTTCCATAATTTAATAATCCTGCGCCAATTGCGCCGGCAAATTTTCCCAGTTTAGCTTTTAACAATTTTGTTTTTCGGGCTTTCAAAGATAAAATATTTTTCTTCATTTCTTCTCTGGCCGGATCTAAAATAAACTTTCCGGCTCTCATGATGCCGCCTCCAACGATAATTACGCCAGGATTAATCGCATCAACCAGGTTAGCCAGCCCTATTCCCAAATACTGGCCAGTAATTTTGTAAAGTTTTATTGCTCTTTTATCCCCTTTTGCAGCTAAATTATCAAAAATTCTCATCGTCTCAATTCTTCTGCCAAATATTTTTTCAGCTGTTTTTTTAATTCCTTTATCGTTAATATATGGCTCTAAACATCCCCTGTTACCGCACTTGCATAACCTTCCATTTTTTTCTATTGTCATATGGCCAAATTCTCCGGCCGAATCGTATGCTCCATGATAAATTTTTTTATTTAAAACTATTCCTCCGCCTACACCAGTGCCCATGGTAAGGCCAAAAACGGATTTATATTTTCTACCAGCCCCTAAAACTGCTTCGGCCAAAACAAAACAATTAACATCGTGCTCAATAATTGCCCCCGCACCTTTTCCAAGGTAGGGGGTAAATTTTTCTTTTATCAACTTTCCCAAATATAAACCCTTCAAACCCGTCACATTTGGTGGATTTAATACTTTTTGATTCTTGAAATCAACTGGTCCGGCAACTCCAATCCCAATCCCGTTTATGTGGGACGTCGGACGTCCCACATTTTTATTTTTTTTTATTAAAATTTCAATGCACTTAAAAATCTGCCCAACGAGAATTTTTTTATTATCTCTTGATTTTGTCGCAACTCTAATTCTGTTGACAACGCGCTTGTCCTTCATTAAAACCCCCTTTATATTTGTCCCGCCAATGTCTAAACCTATTTGCATGAATTTTGAATCACGAATTAAGAATCAGGAATTTATCATACTTCTGAAGACCGTTTCGCAGTCCCGACCGCATTTAAACAAAAATAAATCTATTAATAATATTGTCGGGACGAGAAACAGAAGCGCCCGTGTAAATACATTATTTTACGACATACGGCGACTTCGTGGTCTGAAGAGGTATGATAAATTCCGACCTAGAATAATTCCTTGGCCCGATTCCAAAATCTATCATCATTAAATTTTTCTTTTCTCCATAACCACCATTCCACTCCCCACAAATACGCCTTATCAAATCCGGCATTTTTAACGTATTCTAAAATCCCATTAAATCTTTCAAAACTCATAGACATATCTTGTTCCGCTATAGTCATGCTCTGATTCGGTTTGTAGCCCCACGGCTCTGCTTGAACTTCAATCGCAACAATATCCTTTTTACCGAATAATAATCTGATTAAATTGGATTTTCTCTGATAAAAAACAGCTGGAATGGGATAAGTCACGTAGCCTAATTTGCCATAAACTGTCCTATAAACAGAAGTTCCTATTGTCTCTGTTCTTTTTGCTGCGCCAATCCAGGTGCTGAACTCTCCACTCTCGGTTATCATAATTGGTTTGTTTGGATCCAGTCCCCTAACTAAGGCGAGCTCTAAATCAAAAAAATTTTTATCCAGTTTGGAGCATTCGCCAAAAGTTCTTAAAAACGGTTCATTTTCAACTTGCCATATTTTTATGCTGGAATTATTTTTATAACGAGTGATTATTTTTGTAATGAATGCCAATATCTTTTCTTGTTTTTCTGCCTCGTTAAGAGGTAATCCGCCTTGGGCGGACTTTATCCAATCCGGCTCAAAACACTCTGGCCATCTCGGCACGCGCCTGCCAACAACCACAATTATTTCTGCTCCTCTTTTTTCCGCTTCTTTAATTTGAAAATCCAAGTCCGAAAAATCATATTTCCCTTCTTCGTATTCAATGTCATTCCAATATGCGATTAATCTTATTTTTTTGACTTTTAATTCGTCCAAAATTTTTAAATAAGATTTTTTCCAATCCATCTCAAAATCAATAAACGGCCTTTTGCTAAAAGTTACGCCCCATTCAATTTTTTCAGCCGGCTTCCCCTTCCCAATAAAAAAATAACAAAACACAACCAAAACAAAAATTATTATCACCCAAAGGATAAATCTCAAGATTTTCTTCATTAATTTAATTATAACTCTAATTTATAAATAAAAAAGCACCCCCGTCTACAAAGACAAGGGGTGTTGGGAAACGTCCCGGGGATTAATAAATTTTTTGATCTCGGAAGGGTGCCTTAAGGCGCCCTTCAAAATCCGCTGAGGAATTGTGTGTGCGATTTCAATCGCCAATTCCCCGGCCCGTCTTTCTGCCTCGGGCCCTGGTTGTTTCCTGACTTTCTCTAGTTCCGCCACAAGACGCCTCATTTTTTTGGAAATCATACTACCCTCCTTTTTTTGGATTCGTATACATAAGAAAAAGAACGATAATGTACTTTTTGTTAGTATAGCAAATAAATATTACTTTGTCAACCCTGCACCAATTTTGCCGTTTCAAAACACAGTTAAACACAATTTAAAGTCAGTCGTGCCAATATCTTGCGGCACTGTGCCCTTCATCCCCCACCAAATTTTGGTGGGGGAGAACTAGGGCAGGGCTATTCGCCCTTGTGCCGCTGAGTATAATAACCGCAAAATAAGTGCAGGGTCAAACCCTTCTTTAATCCGGCTTCACCTCTCTCCATTTGGGCAAAGGGTAAGTGATTCTGATTTGTTTAGTTATTGAGCAAATATAATTATCTTTATCCCTTACTTCCAGTTTAACATACCAAAGGCCTTGATTGGAATAGGAGGCAATGGGATTCTCCAATATTGAGGTCAATGGTACAACTCCTTCAAGGCCGTCATCATTAACGTCAAAGTCCCAGAAAAAAGCATCAGAATAAGAAGGAGAACATTCTGTTGTTAATGGCTTATCGTCAAAGCAGGATGAATTGTCAGTAAATCTCACTTCTTCTCCTTTGCTTGGGCTTCTGGGCAGATAAGTGAAATCAGGAGAAGGATAAGCGTGTAAAGGAGTTTTAAAGTTGTCTGTGATTGACCAACTAGATTCTAAGTTTTTGCTGTCCATTACTTTTACTCTCCAATAATAGGTTGTATTCCAGTCAAAAGTGCCACTGGTGGTGTATTGGGTGGAAGTGGTATAGTGCCAGCCAGTATCATCTTCCAAAGAAGAGAAATCAGCATTATTGTCTACTTGAATCATATAGCCGCCCTGAACATCTCCATCCGGGTCAGCATAAGTAAAATGAAGTACTGGGTGCCTGGAATCAGCGCAATAGATAAATACTTCTGATGATGGCGCAGCTGTAGGCGGGTTGTTGAGCTTAATCTCTATTATTCCTCCTTCTGCAAAATCAGACCAATTATTGGCATTATCTGCTGCCCTGTATCTGAATTGATATTGATAATTGCTCTGGCCAGTATAAATAAAATCATCAATTGTTGCTGAATAATCCTGATAAGCAGACCAAATGGAAGAAGAAGTTAGTTTAGACCTTACTTCTACGTCTCCGCTTAAAATGCCGGAACAAGCATCTGATTCTGTTAATGTTATTGGAAAGGTTAATTGATAGATTGTTCCTGTGGTGTATGCTATGGCTGATGATGGAATATCTTTATCTACTTTGGCCAGCCAATAGCCGGAATAACTGCTGTTTAATCCGCCTGTATCTTGAGCATAAGCCCGCCACCAGTTTTGATAGCAGGTTCCTACATTCAAGGGGCCCCAAGATGATGTTTGCCCGCTATTCACCCAATTGCCCCAGCCATCTCCATAGCCCAAGACATTAAAAAATGTTCTTATCTGGTCATTATCAGGGTCAGTGGTTGTTGCTTGATATGTGGGATTGTAATTGATCCAGACACTATTGGGAGGAGCTATTAGGGTGGGAGTATTGGGAGGATTAAAACAATTTCCTTCTTGACAAGTTCCCCAAGTTCCCCAGGCACAAGCAGATGTGCAGGTACTGGTTTGAGTTCCGCAACTGCCGCAGCCCTGAACTTTGGTAGAACCAGGAGAACAAACTCCTTGGCCAGTGCAAGTTCCCCAGCTTTCCCAAGCACAAACAGATGTACTGCAAGTCCTAGTTCGTGTTCCGCAACTGCCGCAGGCCTGAGTATCTGTATCGCCAGCAGCACAAACTCCTTGGCCTTCACAACCTCCGTAACTTCCCCAGGTGCAACTGGATGTACAGGTTCTAGTTTTAGTTCCGCACCAACCACAGGCCTGAGAATCTGTAGAACCAGGAGAACAAACTCCTTGGCCAGTACAAGATCCATAGGCTCCCCAACTAAGACAATTAGCTGCACAGGTTCTAGTTTTAGTTCCGCAATTACCACAGGCGAGAGATTGGGTAGAATTGGCAGTACAAACACATATTGTTATTTTTATATACACGCACTCTTCGCCTCTATAGGCGCCACAACCAGAACCGGTTGAACACCTCTGGCCCTCAATCATTTCGCATTGAGCCCTATAACCTGTCGGTGCTACACATCTAATTGTACGGGGGCAGCCAGCGATGCAGCCATTTGGATAATCAAAACAAAAAACTGTGTTAGCTAATACCGCCCCTGAATTTAAAACAAAAAATAGAGAAATAAAAAAGATAGGAAATATTGTTAATAAAATAAATTTTTTCATAATTTTAGATTATTAAACACACCCCTTTAATTATATATCATTTAAAAACGGAGTCAATAAAAAAGAGCCAATAATTGTTACTGGCTCTCAACTCAACCATCTAATCCACTTCATACACTGTTCCGTTCTTGTCAATATAACATCTGACAATTTCCCACGTTTCCTTAACAATGGTTTTCGTGAGGGTTTTCCCATTGATCGTAATCCGTCTTCCTGCTTCTGTACGATCTGGCTTCCAAACCTTATCATCATCACAGCTGAATTCGTAATAAGGACCTTCTGGGTAATTTACCTTTAATACGCCGTAAAAAAATGAATATTTGTTTTCTTCTAACTGTTTGGTATTTACTACAAAACCTCCATATCTGTCCGACCAAATAACAATCTGGGGTCGTGCATTGGATTCAGGATTAGTAATAGGATATACCCGTTCATATTCCCCGTTAATTGTCACAACAGAATCGATCGGGTCAGGCGAAGCTGGGCTTTTGCCGAAATCGCAACAGGAAAAAAAATTGAAAAGAGCAAAAGACAAAATTAATAATACAAACATCTTTTTCATTTTCCTCACCTCCCTTGCCTCGCCGTTGGCGGGCTTTTTGTTTAGATTTTGATTCCGCATACGCAGAATCTATATTGAAAAGAGCAAATGTGCATCTTATTTTCCTATCTTTATTATACTCCTTTAAAAATAAAAAGTCAACCCTTCACCAAATTTGCTGGCATTTTACAGTGCGGCGCGAGGGCGAATAGCCCTGCCCTATTCGGGCAAGCGCCGCAAGATATTGGCACGATTGACTTTAAATTATGTTTAGCTGTGTTTTGAAACGGCAAATTTGGTGAAGGGTCAATACCCAGTGAATTTTTGACCTATTTTTATAATTGTTGTTGCACAATTAAATTTGTTGTATAATTTAAAAAGATCCCCTTGTATTAGAACTATAGAGGACAAATAATAATTAATTTACTTTAAAGACATGAATAAAAAAATTCTTTCAATATTAGCGATTGTCGTAATAGTTGCTATTGTGGTCGTGGCGATAATTTTGCTTTACGAAAACCAGAGCACCGGGCCAACAGGGTCTGATGTAAAAAATGAAATCGCCAAGGAAATTTACGGCCTTACAGGAACAATAAAAAAGATTAAAGGCAAAACATTGACTCTTGAGGCCCTGATTCCTCCTGTTGACGCGCAAAAATCACAGGTAGGGGCCACAATTAAAACAACTGTCACTGACCAAACAAAAATAGTCAAAATCAAATTTCCCGAAGACGTGGCAACCGACAGCAAAGAACCGGTTTATCCCGAAGAAACCGTACTTAATTTCAGCGACCTGAAAGTCGGCGATAAAATAGATATAGGAATGACTGAAAATGTTTATGAAAAAATCATCAACCAGACAGAATTTGATATAAATACCATATATATTATTGAATAAATAAATTTCTTGGAATAAAAATTCTCCCGCGATATGGGAGAATTTTTATTTTCCCAAAATTTATTCGTATTTAAATTTAGAACTAATTTCCAAATCATGCGTGAATTCCTGACAACCAACAGCAAAAAACCTTACAATTGAAACTATTTCTTTGTCATCTAAATATTTTAACAACTCATTGTTATTGTCCAGACATTCGTTGTCTTTTATGTTCTTGCACTTGAATTCAATTGAAAATTCAAATTCCAAAGCAGCTGCTTTGTCGTAAGGATATAAATCACCCAAAGGGAAATCAAGTTCAATCAGCATATATTCCGGTCCGCCCAATTTAATCTCTTTTTCCTGGCCGTTTACAGTTAAAAATATTTTTGAAGTAAAAGATTCTTCCAGCCCATAAATATCATCATCTCTTTCACTTAAATCCTTACTGAAAAAATAAAGCCATAATTTGGTAATATCCATAACACTTCTCTCCTCGGCAATAATCCTGTACTTGCCCAAACTAACTCTAACGGTTTCTCCTGTTGTTTTTATTGTCCAAATAGCATCCGGCTCTTTTAATGTTTTCATTTTTTCAAAAACCAAGGGACCAGAGCAGCCATAACCTAATTCAGGGTCTAGTGATACTTCTCGCTTTGGATTGTCCGAAGGCAAAACAGGCACTGGCCTATAATCAGGCACCACAATATTGTTATCTCCTCCATTGCCGGGATTATTCGGTTTTTTATTATAAGTTACATAAAAAAAACCAACAATCAAAATAACGGCAATTAGGGCCGGGATAATTATCTGCCATTTTATTTTCTTTTTTGGTTTTAATTCTGTAGAATTCTCCATAATTTAGAATTCTAATCTATTTTTATTTTTTTGTCCAATTTTTTTTACCACGGACCAATCTCTCTCCAAAAGACAGAATGTCAAAAGAATTTAGGGACGAATTTTAAAATTCATAAAATTGATTTAATTTTTCTATTTTTTGTTTTATAATTAAAGCTATGGCTAAAATGAGTTTTATAAAAATCAAAAAACATATTTCCGAACATAAAAAAAAATATTTAACAATCTCTATTGTTTTGGTTTTGTTTATTGTTTTGGGGCTGGGAATTGGCGGGAGTTATTTATACTTTAAAAACCGACCCCAAAATCCAAACCAAGAAACTCAAAAAAACATATATGTTGAATTTATTTCTGAAGTTTACGATAAAATTAAAGAAAATTATTGGGAAAAAACAGAAGACAGCGATTTGGCCAACCTTTTTAAGCTGGCTATGGAAAAATTATTAAATGCCCCCCAGGAGCTAAAATCCAATGATAAAAACGGACTAGAAAAAGCCGTAGAACTGGCTATTGAAAAAATGGACGAAACAAAAAAAAGAGAATTTATAGCCCAATTATCTCATCTTGTGCTGATTAATTTAAAACCATTTGGAAGAAGCGCTCTTTATACGCGCAAAAGCGAAGAAACCCTTAAAAACGCAGTCCAAAATGTAAACCCCGAAGAAAGTCTTTATTCTAACCTCGGAACAAACGAAGGCGCATCTCAAAAAGAACTGGACGAATCATATAGCAAAAAAATTGCCGAGCTTGAAAATAAACCAGAAGCCAAAGAAGAACTCAAAAAAACAGAATACGCTTATAGGGTGTTATCTGATGAACAAAACAAAAAAAGATATGATGAGTCAAAAACAGAACCAACTGTTTTGGGAAAATTAATGCGGCCGGAAATTCTTTATCTTTACATTCCCAGAATATCGCCGACAACCTTAGACGATTTAAAAAGAGAAACTGAAAAATTCGATAAAGGCGAAAAGCTTAATGCTTTAATTTTGGATTTAAGAAACAATATCGGCGGTTCGTCAGACATCCTTCCCTACCTTCTCGGGCCATTTATCGGACCCGACAGATATGCTTTTGAAATATTCCAGCAGGGAAACTACGACCCATTTAAAACAAAATTCGGCTGGCTTCCAAGCCTGATAAGGTATAAAAAGGTTGTAATTTTAATAAATGAAAATACTCAATCATCTGCAGAAGTAATGGCTGCTACGTTTAAAAAATACAATGTCGGAATAGTTGTTGGAACAAAAACCAAGGGCTGGGGAACCATAGAAAAAGTCTACCCATTAGACCACCAGATAAATCCTGAAGAAACATATTCAATATTCTTGGTAAACCACCTAACAATAAGAGACGACAATAAGCCAATAGAAGAAAACGGGGTTGAACCAACCATAAACATAAATGACAAAAACTGGGAAAAACAACTTTTAGATTATTTTAATTATCAAGAATTAATCAACGCAACAAAAGAAACGTGGAGCTCTGAACCCGGGAAAATTTAAACATAATATTTTAAACTTAAAACAAAAAACGGCCGCGAGGCCATTTTTTGTTTTAAATGCGATTTTGGCTATTAAGCCACTGCCTTTTGGTTATAATAACGGTCTCTGCACAAAATTTCCCGACCTTCCTTCGGTCGGAAAATAAGTTCTGTCACGGCTGCAAAATATCTTCTGTTCTGCCATTAATAGAAATAATCACGCTTTTTACTGTTTCAAATTGTTTCAGCGTTTCCCTGATTTGCGCACTAATTGCCGCCACCCGGCAAGAACCGCCAACCTGGAATTCCAATTGCTCGTCAAAATCAACCTTGGCAATTCCGTTATCAATTGTTAATTTTTGTATTTTAACGCCGGGATTTATGCTGGTTAAAAATCCTTCTTTTTCTTCTTCTTCGGTTGTGCCTTTTAATAATTCTTCAAGCGCTGCCCGTGCTATTGCTTCTGTTTTTTTAATCTCCCTTTCAATTGGAAAAACCTTATTGCAGGAATACTCCGGATCCAGATTGCTGTTATTAAAATACGCTTTTATTTTTGTTGTTTCCATTTTTGGCAAATGCACGGAAATTTCTATTTTTTTGTCGTTTTCAGGAAGGCCGGAGGGATTATCTTTTTCTAAAACAAGTTTGCCGTTTTGTTCTTTATTGGAGACAAAACTCAACTCCCCTTTAAACTCAACAAAATCCTCCGTCATCCAATCACTCTGGGCTTGGATAATTCCTGCTGCCAATTCGTTTCCATTTTCATCTAAAAGGTGGACTGGAAAACTGGCCTCAAAAAACCAAAAACCCTTTGCCTTGCCTTCAATTTTAAATGGGGTATTGATTGTTTCGTCTGGTTTTGGCGAAGAAAGAAAAACTTCTGAATTCCCTTCGCATGGTTCAATTGGCATTGGTTTCAAAGGTTTTCCGTGCTCAATCCATTGGCCTTTTTTACAAATCCAAGTGTCTTCGTCGCCTCTTATTAAAATCAAGGCACCGGCTAAAAAAATAACAACTATTATTCCGATAAAAATTATTCTTTTCATAAAATTAATTGTTGCATACTTCTATCTTATCATAAAAATTCAATTTTGAACATAGACAAACAAAATGGGCGGGTGCTTGTGCTCCCCGCCCGTCCGGATTGACCTTGTCAGTCCCCGATGCTTAGCCTCGGTTTGATCAAGGCCACGATTCCGGCCCTGTAATCTTCAATGGGCTTAGTACTGCCATAGGCTTCAGCTGCTGCCAAGGCCCTTCCGAGCTCTAAAGACAACAACTCTACTGTACTACCCACGGCCTTCTTGGTCTCTGGATCGGTTTCACCGGAAATGGTGTATCCGATCATGAGATCGCCGACCTCGAAAATCTTCATGGCCTGCTGGTTTTCGAAGCTCTTCTTGGCAATGGCCTTTCCCTCCCTGATGCCTTGTGCCCGCCAGCCGACTTCGGAAAAAACAGCGACCACTAAAACCAAGAATACAACATGCATTTTTTTCATCTTACCCTCCTTAAAGGTAATATAGCCCAATTATATCACCTAAACATCTTTTTGTCAAGTAAAATTGGAACTTAAATCAAATTTTACAACTGGCCGAATTCGTGCTATGATTAAAAATCATTGCGGGATCGCCTGCCGGCAGGCAGGTCTAACTGGCATGGCGGAACCACCCTAAAAAGATTTCTGGACAAATCTGCGGAGTCGTCTAATGGTAGGACACATGCCTCTGAAGCATGTTATCTTGGTTCGAATCCAAGCCCCGCAGATTTGTCCAGAAATAAAAATTTGACGGGGTGAAGTAGGACATATGCCTCTGACTTGTCCCGCTGTGGCGGGAACCATGGTATCTTGCTTGCCCCGTAAATATGCGGGGGTTCGCCTGCCCGCCTAAAATTGCAGCACGAGCTCCGCCAGAGGCGGACAGGCACAAAAAGGCGAGTGCTAAAATTGGGAGGGAATCCAAGCCTCGCAGTTAGAAAATCGTCAAACAGGCGATTTTATGATATAATAAAATTAGGTTATAATTAATAACATTCATGGTCAACATTCTTTCGCCGATTAATATTTTTAAACGAGAACCGAAGCTTCGGCTTCTTTTTGTTGCTTCTGAGGCGGCGCCCTTTATCAAGGTTGGCGGATTAGGCGAAGTAATGCGTTCTTTACCCAAGGCTCTTCGGGCATTAGGTCACGATGCTCGCGTTTTTCTTCCTAAATATGCCACGATTGACCTTGAAAAATATCCTTTGCGTTTAGAACTTGAAGGTTTGCGACCGGCGCCTTCTGAGGAAGAAGATCCGCACGGCCTTTTTATTTCTAATGTTTTAAGATACGACAGCGATTCGGGCGAAACCATCGCGTACTTTCTTGAAAACCTGGAGTATTACGAGAAACGGGCAAACGTTTACGGCTACGCCGATGACGCAATAAGATGGGCGCTTCTTTCAAGGGCGACTCTTGAATTTTTAAGACACTCATCTTGGCGACCGGATGTAATTATTGCTTCTGATTGGCAAAGTGGTCTCGTCCCCAATTATTTCCATACTATCTACAAAGATGATTCGAAGCTTTCGCCGATTGCCATTGTTTTTTCCATTCACAATCTTTTTTTTCAGGCAATGTTCGATCATCGTTTCGTATCCGAGATGGATTATGATTCAGGCAGGGAAGAGATTCCGGCCTTTAACGATCCAAGACTTTTGAAACTTAATTTCATGAGACGGGGTATTATGTACGCCGATGTCATTAACACCGTTTCGTCAACCTACAGCCAGGAGATTACCACGCCCGAATACGGTGAAGGATTGCACGAGCTTTTAAGCGAAAGGCGGTCAAAGCTTTTCGGTATTTTAAATGGTATCGATACCGGTCTTTATAATCCCGAGACCGATTCCAATATTCAATTTCATTACAACATAAGAACGTTGGGCTTAAAAACAAAAAACAAGTCGGCTCTCCAGCAGAAGTTTAATTTGCCGGTTCGTGATAATGTTCCGCTTTTTGGCATTGTTTCAAGATTAACCGATCAAAAAGGATTTGGTTTGCTTATGGATGCGGCTGAACCGCTCTTGGAAAATTTTGACATACAATTGGTGGTTGTCGGTTCCGGCGAAGAGCGTTTCATGACTTTTTTTCAAGAACTCGCAAAAAAATATCCCTCAAAAGTCGGCATTAACTTAAGTTATGATGAAATTCTTAGCCATACGGTTTATGCCGGCATCGACGCAATTGTTATTCCCTCGCGTTTTGAACCATCCGGTCTGACTCAAATGGAAGCGATGCGCTACGGCGCGGTGCCGATTGTCCGCAAGACCGGCGGTTTAGCAGATAGTGTTGTGGATTATAATCCTGCAAAGAAAATCGGTACTGGTTTTGTTTTTGAAAAGTTTGACAATCGCGCTTTCTACGGCGCAATGGTAAGGGCTATTGAGACTTATCGTTATCCCGAATTCTGGCGCGATATTCAAAAACGGGCCATGAAAGCCGATTTTTCGTGGACCAAATCAGCTCGCGAATACGTTGGATTGTTTAAGAAAGCTATTGAATATCATGTATTGGGCTAACTTTTTACATTTTTACCAGCCGTGGGGCCAGCAAGAAGATATAATGGAAGCAATTGTGGCCCAAAGTTATCGACCCATACTTAACGGCGTAAAAAAGAATAAAAAAATCCGCCTCACTTTTAACATTAACAGCGCGCTTCTGGAACTTTTTGATAAATATAAATATCGAGATCTTATTGATATATTAAGAGAACTCGGCAAAGAAGGACGAGTGGAATTTACCAGTTCTTCCAAATATCACGCTTTTTTACCGTTTGTGGAAAAGAAAGAAATTATCCGTCAAATTCAGATTAACGACGAAACTAATAAATTTTATTTGGGGGAGGGATATAAGCCACAGGGATTTTTCCCGCCGGAAATGGCTTATAAAAAAGAACTTGTGCCTATTTTAGAAGATTTGGGATTCAAGTGGATTATTTTAGACGAAATTGCTTGCGGAGGAGAACCGGGCCACGTTGATTACAAAAAAGTTTATAAAATTAAAGATTCCAGCCTTTTAGTTTTTTTCCGCGAGAGGAGATTGAGTAATTTAATAATGAGTGCAGTTGTCCGTTCCGAAGAAACTTTGAAAGAGGCGATGAAAGATGATTTAAAGAGTGGTCATTATTTGGTTACGGCTATGGATGTGGAAACGTTTGGTCATCATCGGCCGGGTTTGGAGAAAATGCTTTTTGATGTTTTGGCGGCACCGGAATTTGAACTGATTCAAATTTCTGACATCCCCGAACATTACAAAAATTACGAAGAAGTTTTGCCGGTTAAATCCACTTGGGCTTCCAGCGTTGAAGATATTAAAAACGATATTCAATTTCTTTCCTGGAATGACCCCGAGAATATTATCCACAAATTCCAGTGGGATTTCCTGAATATGGTTTTGGGAGAATTTTACAAAGTGCCGGTTGACGTTCCCGGATATCCCATTTTGAGAGATAAAATAGATGCGGCCTTGGCCAGTGATTCTTTTTGGTGGGCATCGGCCAAACCTTGGTGGAGCTTAGAAATGATTGAGGTGGGCGCTTGGCGGCTTTTGGAGACGATGGAGGCGATTCCTAATATTCCCAAAGATAAAATTGATAGAGCTCGCGATTTTTACACCAAAATTATTTCCACGGCTTTTAATTGGCAGAGAACCGGCCGCATTCGGCAAATGATGAAAGAACAGAAATCAATTCTCCGCATTCCTTTCAAAGATAGGACGATCAGCAGAGGCGGAGCGGAGAAAGGGGTATATCACGCCTTCATTAATATGATGAAAAAATTAAAAAGAGAAGCAGCGAAGAAAGAAGAATACGAAAAAGCGATTTTGTGGCGAGATTCTATTTACAAGCTTGAAAATAAACTTGATGTTTACGATACCATAAATGCCATTGATCTTTTGCGGGTTGAAATCCCTCATAAAGAAGTTGAAGAAACGATTGAAAAATACAAGGATAAGTACCGACAAATTCGCGGCGGTCAACCGGAACAGCGAGGAGCCTAATCCTTACGAGGATTGGTTTCGTAATTAAATCGTCCATTTGATTCCACTCTGGGCGATTTTTTGATAGAATGAAGATATTATGAAAAAAAGGGGCAAAGAAAAGAAATACTGGTCTGGGGAAGTGACCAGAAAAAGCAATGCTTTAGATTTGGAACAAGGTGTTTTTACTTGGGAAAATCCCAAAAAAATTGCCTTATCTTTAAAAATATCAGCCGAAGAGAGTGGGAGAAGAAAAGCAGCTCCATTTCAATCAGCAATATCCATGCTTAATTTTTATATTAATCGCGCCGGCAAGAATTTAAATCCCCAAAGAAAAAAGATTTTAAACCAAGCCAAAGAAGAGCTAAGAAAAGTTTTCAAATAACCAAAAGCCCGATTGACCCCGGGCTTTTTTGTTTGTTATAATAAAGCCAATCAATTACAGCATTTTTGCTGTAGTTTTTTATAGTTTTATGCGGTTCAGCTTGTAAAATTACTCCAAAATTCACTGCGGGATGAATTTTCTCTCCTCACACACAATAAAAATTACCCTCGCGCAAGGGTAATTTTTATTATTATTGAAAATTATTTTTTATTTATTCAAATACTTCCTTACTGCGAAAAAACTGCTGAAACCGCCGAGAACAACGCCTATTCCCAAAAGCAAAAACAAAAACGCAAAGAAATTTGATTTAAAATAAACAAATATGTCGCCTATCGGCAGAAAATTAGAGATTCTTGGGGAAATAAAGTAAAAAATCGGATACAAAACAACTAAAGTTATAACAGTCGCGATAATTCCGTATAAAATCCCCTCTACTAAAAACGGTCCGCGGATAAAAGAATTGCTTGCGCCCACCAATCGCATAACATTGATTTCCTCTCTTGAGCTGTAAATCGCCAGACGAATAGCGTTAAAAGTAACCAGAAAAACAATCACAGCCAAAACCAGAGTCAAACCCACGCCCGCCGTTTTAACATCAACAATAATTCTGTTAAGCTTTTCTATAACTTCCTTATTCTGCATATAATTTACCTTGTCAATCAAGTCCTTATAATAAACGCTTTCCAAAAACTGATTAATACTGGCGTATTGGCTTGTTTCTCTTGCCCTAATATTCAAGCTCGCCTCCAGGGGATTATTCTCCAACTCTTCCAAGCTTTGAAGCAACACAGGATTATCCTTGTGCTTTTCCTTGAATTTTATAAGCGCTTCTTCCTGGGAAACATAATTAACAATTTCAACTTCTGCCAATTTCTCAAGCTGTTCTTTGACTTTTAAAACTTCCTCTTCCGGAGTGTTCAATTTAAAATAAACACTTATGTCTATTTTTTTCTCCAAATTCAATAAAACCGCATTAGCAACAACATTAACCATTAATAAAACCGCAATAACCAGCAATGTCAAAGACATAATACTGATTGTTGCCGTTGAAAGCCAGCCGTTTCTCCAAAAATTCTTAAACCCCCATTTTAAAATTCTTTTAAGAGATGTAATCATAATTTTAAACAATGTATCGGCCGTTTTCCTCGTCGCGAATTAAACGGCCGCGGTCCAAACTAACTACTCTTTTGCCCAGCGCATTAATAATTTCCCTGTCATGGGTTGCTAAAATAACCGTTGTCCCCAATTCATTGATTCTGCACAATAATCTTATTATATCCCAAGTATGCAAAGGATCCAAATTTCCGGTTGGCTCATCTGCCATCAAAATGTCCGGCTTATGAACTAAAGCCCGGCCAATGGCCACTCTTTGCTTTTCTCCGCCTGAAAGCTGATAAGGAAAGTTATCTGCCTTATCCGCTAATTCCACAAGATTCAAAATCTGAGGCACATCCTCGGCTATTTCTTCTTCCAGTCTGCCCGCTGCCTCCATCGCAAAAGCAATATTCTCATAGGCGGTTTTGTTGGGCAGTAATTTAAAATCCTGAAAAATTGAACCTATTTTCCGGCGATAAATGGGAATTTCTTTTCTTTTTAATTTTGTTATATCCCTACCGTCAACAAAAATTTTTCCGCTGCTCGGCTCCTCTTCTTTCAATAATAATTTTAAAAGAGTTGTTTTCCCTGCGCCCGAACGGCCGACAACAGAAACAAATTCCTTCGGGTTTATATTAAAGGTTACATCTTTTAAGGCAAAACAATCGCCCATATAACATCTTGTTATGTTTTTAAATTCAATCATATTATTTTAAACGAAGTTCCGCTTCAATAAATTTATCTAACTTACCCTCTAAAACTCCTTCGGCGTCTGATGTTTCTACCTCTGTTCTGTGGTCTTTTACCATTTTATATGGATGAAGTACATAAGAACGAATCTGGCTCCCCCATTCAACGGAAGGCAATTCCCCTCTTATTTCTGATTTTTCTTTTTCTTTTTCCTGAATTTTTCTCTGATAAATTTTCGTGTACAAAAGACGCATTGCCCTTTCCCTGTTCTGGGCCTGGCTCCTTTCGCTTTGACAAGAAGCAGTGATTTTTGTCGGCAAATGAGTAATTCTTACTGCGGTTTCCCTTTTATTCACATTCTGGCCTCCGGGACCTGACGAACGAAACAAGTCAATCCTTAATTCTTCTGGTTTTATTTCCAATTCTTTTTCAACTTCCTCGCCTATTTCCGGCAAAACCTCAACCAGAGCAAAAGAGGTGTGTCTTAAATTATTTGCATTAAACGGCGAAAGGCGAACCAATCTATGAACCCCATTTTCGCCTTTTAAATGACCATAAGCATAATCGCTGTTTATTTCCAGAGTTGCGTTTTTTATCCCTGCTTCCTGGCCATAACTCGTATCTAAAATTTTCACCTTAAAATTATGATTCTCGGCGTATTTGAGATACATTCTCAAAAGCATACTTGCCCAATCCTGCGCTTCGGTTCCACCTGCACCGGAATAAATAGAAATAATTGCATGCTTCTTGTCATATGGACCAGAAAAAAGAGCTTTGAATTCCTGTTTTTTAAATCTTTCCTCCCACGCAGACAATTCTGATATCTCTCGTATTTCAGCCAAGTCTTTTTCCAATTTTTCCCAAGTATCGATTTCCTCCTTCAATTCCGCTAATTCAGAACTGATTTCGGCTGCCTTTTTGTTGTCTAACCAAAAATCTTTATTTTGAACCAAAACTTCCAATTCCTTTATTTTTTCTTTTTTCTTACCCAAGTCAAAGACAGTCCCGAACCTTCGGGATTTTATTTTTTAAATCCTTTATTCTTTCCGAAATTTCCATATTTTTTTAATTATATCTTAAAAAAAATACAAAAACAAGTTTATCCCCACAACCAAAATTTTTGGTGTGGGGATGAAAAAGCCGGGCGCGTTAAGCCCGGCATAGAAAGAATCACCTCCTTTCAACGGCAGAAAGACAATACAAGCATTAAAGCCAGTAAATAAAAAATCGTTAAAATACTAAAGTTGTGCCATTGAACAACCTTTTTGATTCCGCCATAAATTTTTATCTCTCTAATGAGATAACCCACAACAACAATTATTGCGAAAAAAAGAACACAATTAATAATTTGATTTAACGCCATTATTCCCTCCTTTTATTTTATTTATAGCATTAAATTTAAAAAATTCAAAGAGTTGCCCCGCCTGCCTACGCCTGAGCCCACGGTCGGAGTTGAACCGACAACCTACGGTTTACGATACCGTTGCTCTACCAATTGAGCTACATGGGCTTAGGCGATGGCGGGCAGGTCTACCATTGAGCTAAGACGACAATATTTTTTAATAAATCATTCACATAATCCATATCCGAATCATTTAAAATCACAACATCAAAATTTTCCTTGTATTTCTCTAAACTTTCATCAATTTTTTCATTCAAAAATCCTATTTTAAGCAAATTATCATAATCAAATCCTTCTATCATCCCAACGTCCCCCAAACTATCGCCCAATAACAAAACATTTTTTCTATTTTTCATAATCTCAAAAGCTGGAAAATTTTTAATTGAGGTCTCATCCTTATTAAAATTATGGATAATCGGTTCTTTTACACTAATAGCATTGCCGTTTTTGTCCCAAATATATACATTAGAAATTATGTGTATATTATCATATAATCGATTTTGTTTTTTTAAAAACATAGCAATACTATCCCCTCCTAAGCCGCTTGAAGACATAATGACCAAAGGTATTTCTGCTTTATTTAATCGGTCTATAAACTCCAATGCTCCTTCCCTAAATTCAACGCCTTCTGAATCAACAACTCTTTTTAAATCTTTCTTATTGAGCCCGCTTTCTATTAATAATTTAAAATGATTAATCCACCATTCGCGCATTGCTTTCTTTTTTTCTTCAATTGATAAATTAACGTCAATTTCCATTGGATGATATTTATCAAATAATGCATGGGCTTTTTCCGCATAATCCAGAGTTAAATAATTGCCATCTCGCAAAATAGAAATCAAAGACGGCCTTTCCTTTCCTTTTACGTACGCCTTGGTTAAAGTTCTGTCAAAATCAACCAGCGCATGAATTTTATCAACGCCCTCTTGTTTAATTTTTTCCTTAATTTGCTCCAATTTTTCGCAATCCGGTATCATGATATTCCCTTCAATTTTTTCCATAAAATTTTCTTTATTTTTCATAATTTTATAAGCGAGAGACGGGACTCGAACCCGCGACCTTCTCCTTGGGAAGGAGACATTCTACCACTGAACTACTCTCGCAATTAATCTAATTTTACTCTTTTTATTGCCAAAACTCAATATTTTTGTTATATTTATATTTACGGCGCTATCGTCTAATGGTTAGGACAGCAGATTTTTTCAACCCCGTACCAATCTTTGGGGCGCATTCGTCTAGTGGCTAGGACACCAGGTTTTCAACCTGACAACAGGGGTCCGATTCCCCTATGCGCTAATATGATTTGGTACGGGGCAAGCCTGCCAATCCGGGTTCGATTCCCGGTAGCGTTATTATGTTGATACTCGGAATCGAAACCAGTTGTGATGATACGGGAATCGCGGTAATAGAAGCGTCCCCGACGCGCAAAGCGGTCGGGGTAAATTTTAAAATCTTTTCAAACGTCATATCTTCGCAAATCAAAACCCATGCGCCATTCGGTGGAGTGGTACCAAACCTGGCCGCCAGAGAGCATCTTAAAAACATTGAACCTTGTTTAAAAACCGTGCTAAAAGAAGCGGATACAAAAATGGAGCAGATTGATTTAATCGCTGTTACGGTCGGGCCCGGTCTAATCCCTTCTCTTTTAATCGGAGTTCATTTTGCAAAAGCATTGGCATACAAATATAAAAAACCGATAATCGCGGTAAACCACATTGAGGGACATATCATTGCCGCAATAGCGGCAACAAATCCTAAATCCCAAACCCTAAATCCTAAACAATTATTCCCCGCTATTGCTTTGGTTGTTTCCGGTGGACACACACAATTGGTTCTGGTAAAACCCCCACACCAAAAATTTGGTGTTGGGGGTAAGTATAAAATCATTGGCGAAACCAGAGACGACGCTGCCGGCGAGTGTTTTGATAAAGTAGCAAAGCTACTTAAACTCGGTTATCCCGGCGGCCCAGTTATTTCTGCCAAAGCAGAAGAATCCAGAATCCAGAATCAGGAATCAGGAATTAAATTACCCAGACCGATGATTGGACATAAAAATTATGATTTTAGTTTTTCCGGACTCAAAACTGCTGTTCTATATCTGACTAAAGATAATAAAAACAAATTAAAAGATGATAAATTTATCCAAGAAGTTTGCCACGAAACTCAACAAGCAATTATTGATGTTTTAATTGAAAAAACCTTGCGCGCTGCCAAAGAATATGGGGCTAAAACCATAATTCTTGCCGGCGGAGTAGCAGCCAACACAGAACTACGCGAGCAGTTTAAATTGAAAATTGTAAATTGCCCGCCTGCCGGCGAGGCAGGTAAATTGAAAATTGAGTTTTTAACTCCATTAAAAACTTTATGTACCGACAACGGCGCAATGATTGCCATGGCAGGATATTTTGGAGCGAAGCGACATCCCGCTTTGCGGGATAAATCTTGGAATAAAATCATCGCCAACGCAAATTTACGACTTAAATAAAAGATGATAAGATAAAATCATGGAAATACCGAAAGCGTACGAACCAAAAAAAGTGGAAGAGAAAATTTATAGCCTTTGGGAAAAAGGTAAATTTTTCTCGCCCCGCCTCGCGTCGATGAGCAAACGCGAGTCGAGGCGAGCCTTTGTTATCGCCATTCCCCCACCGAATATCACTGGCTCCTTACATATGGGCCACGCACTAGACGAAACAGTCCAAGACACCATAATCAGATACAAAAGAATGCAACAAATCCCGACCCTCTGGATTCCTGGCACAGACCATGCTGGGATTGCCACTCAAAATAAAGTTGAAAAGGAATTAAAAAAACAAGGACTTACCCGCCATGATTTAGGCAGAGAAAAATTTATTGAAAGAGTTTGGCAATGGAAAGAAAAATACGGCGATTTGATTATTGACCAGCTTAAAAAACTGGGCTGTTCCTGCGACTGGTCAAGATTAAGATTTACTTTAGACAAGGATTACTCAAAAGCAGTTGAAACGGCTTTTTTACATTATTATAAAAAGGGCTGGATTTATCAAGGCCCGAGAATCGTTAATTGGTGTCCGGGATGCTCAACTGCTATTTCAGATATTGAAATACGATACATTCCGCATAAAACAAAATTGTGGTATATAAAATACCCACTCAAGAACAAAGAATCAGGAATAAAGAATCAAGAATATGTTACTGTCGCTACTACGCGCCCTGAAACCATGTTGGGAGATACAGCAGTGGCAGTTAATCCAAAAGATGGGAGATATAAAAAATTAGTCGGACAAAGCGTAATTTTACCATTAATGAACCGTGAAATTCCAATTATCACCGACAGGTTAATTGACCTTGAATTCGGAACCGGCGCAGTAAAAGTTACTCCAGCTCACGACTCCGTTGATTACAAAATCGGCAAAATCCATAAATTAGAAACTATAAATATCGTTGGCGAAGATGGGAAAATAACCGACCGAGGCAAAAAATATGCCAGCTTTAAAATTTTGGACGCAAGAAATAAAATAGTTGAGGATCTTAAAAATCTGGGATTACTGGAAAAAGAAGAAGATTACGAGCACTCTCTGGCAATTTGCGACAGGTGCGAGACAGCGATTGAACCACTAATTTCAAAACAATGGTTTTTAAAAATGGGTAAACTCGCAAAACCAGCGATTGACGCAGTCAAATCAGGAAAAATTAAATTCACCCCGGAACGTTATAAAAAAATCTATCTTGATTGGATGAAAAATATTGAAGATTGGTGTATTTCCCGACAACTTTGGTGGGGACACAAAATTCCACTTAAGGGAGCGGAAGACGTTTTAGATACCTGGTTCTCCTCTGCTCTATGGCCATTCGCAATTCTTGGTTGGCCGGAAAAGACTGAGGACTTAAAAACATTCTACCCGACAAGCTTATTGGTTACAGCTCAAGACATTATTTATCTCTGGGTTGCAAGAATGATATTTTCCAGTTTAGAATTTTGCAAAAAAATACCATTTAAAGATGTCTATATTCATGCAACCGTCTTAAATATTGAAGGCAAGAGAATGAGTAAATCGCTGGGAACCGGTACTGATCCGCTTGATTTAATTAACAAATATGGAGCTGACGCAACAAGATTTGGGCTTCTTTATTCCACGAGCCGCGACCAACAACAAATAAAATTTTCAGAAGAAACAGTTAAGGCCTGCAGAAATTTTGCAAATAAGCTTTGGAATATAAACCGATTCATTATGATGAATCGTCAAATCCCAAGCAAATCCAAAATTTCAAAAACTCTGGCCGATAAATGGATTTTAAGCCGGCTAAATACAATAATCAAAAAAACTACCAAAAACATAGAAGAATATAAACTGGGCGAAGTTGCCAGAGAATTATATGATTTTATCTGGCACGAATACGCTGATTGGTATATTGAAATTTCCAAACAACAAAAAACAAACTTCAATCAAGAAATAATCAAAAACATATTAAAATTATTGCATCCTTTTATACCGTTTATTACCGAGCAGATTTGGCAATTAAATTATCCGAAAGAAAAAACACTTATTGTTTCAGAATGGCCGAAGACGAATATTAAATTGATAGACAAAAAAATAGAAAAAGATTTTGAAACAATAAAAGAAAAAATAATTGAAATCCGCAAAAAAGAACCAAGCAAAAACTTAAAAGACCTAATAAGTGAATTTTTAATATGAATTTTTTCCTGTTTTTAGTTCTTGCTCCACTGCCCAGCATAATCTGGCTGGCTTTTTATTTACGCAAAGATAAGCATCCGGAACCAAACAAGCTGGTAATCAAAATGTTTTTATTGGGCATATTAATTGTCCCAATTGCCGGAATATTAGAACAGCAGTTTTCGTTTTTTCTGGAAAAAACAAAGCTCCTTAATGCGCTGACAATAACAATCATCGGATTTGCTTTTATAGAGGAATTTTTAAAATATTTAGTTGTAAGATTTGGAATTTTAAAAAACCCCGACTTTGACGAGCCGGTCGATGCAATGATATACTTAATAATAGTTGCTTTGGGTTTTGCCGCCGCTGAAAACATATACTTGTTAAGCAAATTTCACGAAACGCAAATGCCCATAATTTCAATTTTGGAATTCATAACCACAAGATTTTTAGGAGCTACCTTTCTGCACGCACTGGCTTCTGGAATTACTGGTTATTTTCTGGCTGCCTCCCTTCTTATCTCGTCCAAGACCAGAAAAATTCTTGTTGCCGGAGGATTAATTGGTTCAATTATATTGCATTCTGTTTTTAACTACATTATAATATTAAGGAGTTCCAATTCTATAACTGAAACACAGAGAAATATCTTTTTGTTCGTTCTCCTGCTGGGAAACGCCTTAATAATCTCTTTAATGTTCAAAAAAATAAATAAGTTCAGATCTATTTGTAAATTATAATTAATTCACCCTGTTAAATACCCCGCCGCTGCGGGGTCCCGCTTCGCGGGATTTAACAGGGTAAAAACCATGGTCTCTTTTTTTGAAAAATTAACAGGAGCTTCTGAGGGCGAAACAAAAGAAACGTCCCAAAAGGATAAAAACAAAAAAATAGCTCCAAAAATAAAACAAAAAAAGCCGAGCGAGTCGATCTTGGAAAAAGATATCAAAACTGAAGAAAAAATTATGAAAAAAACAAACATAGAAAAACCAATTTTAAATGATAAAATTGAAGAAAAAAACTGGCTGGAAGAGGCGGAGGGAGAAGAAGGCCAATTAACTTTGGATGTTTATCAAACAGATTCCGATATCGTAATAAAATCAACAATTGCCGGAGTAAACCCCGAAGATATTGATATTAATATTACTAATGATATGGTTACGATAAGAGGAAAAAGAACAAAAGACGACGAAGTAAGCACTGAAAATTATTATTACCAGGAATTATACTGGGGATCTTTTTCCAGATCGGTTATTCTCCCTGTTGAAGTTGATGCGGACAGAGCTAAAGCGAATATAAAAAACGGCATACTCACATTGAAGCTGCCGAAAATTGAAAAAGTCAAAACAAAAAAAATTAAAGTAGATATTGCTTAAGAGTTTTTTCAGCCATATTAGACCAACTGTATTTCAAAACTTGTTCAAATCCATTTTGGACAAGTTTTTTTGTTAAATTATTGTCTATTAAAACCATTTTTATCTTTTCAGTTATGTCATTAATATCTAAAGGATTAAAATAAACAGCCGATTCGCCTAAAATTTCGGGCAATGAACCCATATTTGAACAAACAACCGGCACCCCCCTTTTCATCGCTTCAAGAGGCGGCAAACCAAACCCCTCACATAAAGAAGGAAAAACACACAAAGCGGAATTTTTATATAAATTATCCAATTCTTCGTCTGGAACAAAACCAATGGATATGATTTTTCCGCCGATTTTCAATTTTTTATAAAATCTATCTTTTTCTCCAACTAAAATTAAGCGGCAATCAAATCCATCTCTAATTAAATTGCTAAACGCCAAAATCAACCTCTCAAGATTTTTATGAGGATAGGCATTTCCGACATATAAAATGTACGGTTTTTCAGGTAATTCCTTCATAAATTACTTCTATTTTATCTGAATTAATTTTATAATTTCTTAATATATCGTTCTTGGTAAAATTTGAAATTGCGATTATTTTATGGGAGTTTTTAACGGCGAAATTAAAAACCAACAAATAAACCGCTTTTTTTATGGGATATATTAAAAAATTAAATAAATTTTTCTTAAAGGTGGGAAAATGTCTCAATGTCAAATCATGAATGGTGACAATAAACTTTTTTTTATAAAAAATCGGCACATTGAAGCTTGTGAAGTGCATCAAGTCAAGATCGTATTTTTTTATCTTAAAGGGAAAAATTATTTGTTCTTTAAACCCATACCATTTATAATCCATTAATATTTTTTGGAAGTTTGAATTTTGGGGATTATAATTTTCATAACCCTGTTTTTTCAGAAAAATAAAATATTGATTTTTGAAATCGATTTTTTCCAGATTTTTTATTAAATTTTCCGCATATCTGCCAAAGCCTTTATCTCTGGCGCCAAAAAATCTCGCGTCAATTCCTATTTTCATATTTTTTAATTAAGTTTATAAATTTTTTCGCTCCATTTTCCCATTTAAAATTTTTAATCCTTTCCAATCCCCGATTTATTAACCGTTCTTTTAGATTTCTGTCTTCTAAAATATTCCTGATTGCAAAAACCAATTCTTCAATTCTTGCCGGATCAACCGCAATCGCCGCGTCGCCAACAACTTCCGGTAAAGATGATTTATTTGAAACAATTATTGGCACGCCGCAAGCCATTGCTTCCAGCGGCGGCAAGCCGAACCCCTCAAAAAAACTGGGATAAACAAATATTTCTGCTAAATTATATAAACAGGGTTTATCTTCTTCTTCTACAAAGCCCGCGAACAAAACATCTTTGCTAAATTCAGAATTTTCAACAGCTTTAAAAACCTCACCATAGAGCCAACCTTTTATTCCGGCTATTACCAGCTTAGAGTTGGAAAAATCAAAGAATTTTTTCTCTCGCCCCAAAGCTATACCCTCAAAACCCTTCCATTGAACATTCCCCTGTTGATTGCTATGTGTTTTTTTTAATTGTTCAAATGCCCTGATTATTCCTAAAATATTTTTTCTCGGCTCAATAGTGCCGAAATAAAGGATAAAATTATCAGGCAATCCATATTTGTTTTTAATATTTATAAGATCTGGACTATTTTTATCCATTGGCTTAAATTTATTATCCACCCCAGGATAAATCACTTCTATCTTTTCGGGGTCAACATCGTAGGTTTCGATTAGGTCTTTTTTTGTAGATTCTGAAATGGAAATAATTAAATCGGCTCTCTGGGCTTGTTTTTTTGGTGATACGAATTTATGCCAAAAAAGCTTTGATTTTGAAAAAAACTCAGGAAAGTGGACAAAAGACAAGTCATAAAAAATAAGAATTCTTTTTGTTTTTTTAAAAAGCGGGGTTATAAGAAAATGAGGGCTTAAAAAAATATCCACTCCACCCAAAATCTTATCTATTTTTGGAAATTTTAAAAACTTAAGAAAAAAATCAAGAATTCTGTTAGGAATTCTTATTTTTTTAATTTTTATGTTTCTGGATTTAAGCCAAGGATAATTTAATTTTGGTTTTTTGAAACCGCTGTAAAACAGTCTGTATTTATTAGATTTGTCCAGATTTAAAAGATGTGACAAAAAACTTATTGTATACTCTTCAACTCCGGTTCTTTTTCCTTTTGCCAAAACCCTAATATCAATTCCTATGTTCATAATAGGTTTTTTCTATAAACTCTTTTATTTTTTTCTTAAATATTTCTTTATCAAATTTAAGGGCGTGGGCGCGGATAATTTGGGAATTGAATTTTTCCGGCCTGAATTCTTTAACTGCCTTAATTAATGATTCTGGGGTTTGCTCATTAAAAAACATGCCTGTTTCCCCTTTTTTCACGCTTTCCAGCGCTCCGCCGCCCTGATAGGCAATTACTGGCTTGCCACAAGCCATTGCCTCCAGTGCTACAATGCCGAAATCCTCTTCTTGGGGAAAAACCAAGGCCTGACATTCTTGATAATATTTTCTTAAATCTTCTTCTCTTAGTTCTCCCAAAAATTCAATATTTTTACGGGCAATATTTTTTAATTTTTTCTTTTCTGGACCGTCTCCAACAATTTTTAATGATAATTCTAATTTATTAAACGCTTCTATGGCAATGTCAAATTTTTTATAGGCCAAAAGCCGACCAACTATCAAAAAATAACTTGTTTTATTATTTGTTGCAGGCGGATTTTCGGAACTTTTCACGTTAAAAAAATTAGCATCAACCGGCGGATATATTATTTCCGCGTCTTGCCTGTAATATTTTTTGATTCTTTGAGCAACAAAATTGGAATTACAAATAAATTTATCAACCCTGCTTGCTGCTTCTTTGTCCCAAACGCGGATATAATTCATGAAAAATGGTATAAAAATCTTAGCCAGTTTTGGCATTGAAAATTCTTTAATATATTTCTGGCTATCGTCCCAGGCAAAACGGGGCGGAGTATGACAATAGCAAATATGGATTGTTTCCGGTTTTGTGATAACCCCCTTGCCAAAACTGGCAGAATCAGAAACGACAATATCGTAGCCAGACAAATCAAATTTCTCTATCGCCAGAGGCATTAGAATCGGAAAAATTCTGTGGTGAGACCTGGCAAAGGGAATTTTTTGCAAAAAAGAAGTTCGAATTTCCTTATCAAAAAACTTTCCTTTCATGGCCTCGGCATTATAAACAAGAGTATAAATAGGAGCGGATGGAAAAATTTCAATAAAGGACTCCAATACTCTTTCCGCCCCTCCGTATTGATTCAAATAATCATGAACTAAGGCTACGCGCATAAATTTAACATGCTGATTTATCTCTAAATAAAACTATTAATGTTTTTAAAAGAATATAAATATCTTTCATCAAAGACCAGTTTTCAATATAATAAGTATCAAGTTTCACTTCTTCTTCAAAGGGCAAATCTGAACTGCCGCTAATCTGGGCCATTCCGGTAATGCCCGGCTTGATCAATAAAACTTTTTTATGATGTTTGGCATACTGGGCTATTTCGTCCGGCTGATGAGGCCTGGGACCGACTAAACTCATTTCTCCCTTTAACACATTTAAAAGCTGAGGGAATTCATCAATTCTGTATTTTCTTAAAAACCTTCCAAAGCGCGTAATTCTCGGGTCGTTTTTTATTTTAAATAAAGGGCCGCCATTTCTTTCGTTTTTATCAAGAATCTCCTTTTTTAATTCTTCGGCGTTTTTTATCATAGAACGGAACTTATAAAGATAAAAATTCTGTTTTTGGCTTATTCTTTTAAGCTTCACAAAAACAGAGCCGGAAGAATCAATCTTTATGATTAAGGCGATTATTAAAAAAAATGGCGACAAAATAATCAAACCGACCAACGAACCAAAAATATCAGCCGCTCTTTTAATTATCTTGCCCCAGCCATCAAGTGAAGTTCTTTTTATTTCAATTATCGGCGCTCCGTCAAAAGTGTTCAATTCAACATTAGTAGTCATTGTCTGAAATAGATTAGGAACAAACTTAAAGCCGATTCTTTGCTCTTCGCAAAAATCCAAAAGCTCTAAAACATCGCTTCGCTCATAATAAGGGCTTGCCAGCATCAATTCATCCGCTGCCGGCTCCGCTTTAAGCAAAAATTCTTTTATTTTCAAAACATTCAGCTCTGGAAATTCTTTTATAATCCTATAGCCAAGATCCGGGCTTTTTTTAATTTCTTTTATTATTTTTCTGCTCATTTTGTCCTGGCCAATCACAACAACATAATGAATGCCAACATTATATTTTCCAACCATATATCTCTGAAGTTTTTTAACAAAAAAACGGCCCAAGCTGATAAAAATTATCGCCAAAGCCCAGGCCATTAAAATAATAAATCTTGACTCAAAAAGCCGACCAGTAAAAAATATATAAAGAATTATAGTCAAAACTGTGGCCGAAACAGCAATTATTATTTTTAAAAAATCTTTAAACAATCTCTTATTGGCAGAAATGTTGTATAGGCCGGAAACAGCAAAAACAAAAATGCCAAAAACAGAAACAGCAAAAAGAAGAAAAAAATATCTTTCAAACGGCAAGTTCAGCGAAAAGAGAACGGGTCTAAACTTGATTGCCCAGGAACTTACGCGCAAAAAATAAGCAACTATTCCGGCTGCCAAAAACATCATAAAATCAACCGGCACCAATAAAGCGCTGAATATAAGTTCGGATTTCTTCATAATCTTATTTTATCTCAATTTTGACCTAAAATCAACCACTTGACTTTATAAATATTAAGTGATAAAATTATATTGTCTCAGTAAGTTGAGCGATTACTCCCCGCTAAGCGGGGAGAGGAAAGTCCGAACATCTATTTTCCGATTTATCGGAATCTAAAAAAGTAGCGGGTAATACCCGTCCATCGCAAGATGAGAGGTGCGAACAGAGACGAGCTCCGACAATAACGTCGGAGGTGAAACGGCTAAATCCTTATTTAGATGCAAGAGCAAATATCCAAAAGGTGGCTCGCTTGATCCCGACGGCAACGTCGGGACCAGATAAATGATCGCTAAAACAGAATTCGGCTTACAGACTTACTGGGACAATAAAAAACATCCCCGATAGTTATCGGGGGTGTTTTTTATTGTATTAAATAAAAATTATCAGAATAATCCCTGCATTATTTTCTTTGAACCCAAGGCCTTATTCACCAGCTTATCAGCTTCTATGTTTTTTTCGCGGGAAATATAGGTAAATTTTACTTCTCCGAAATCAATTTTCAGATTCCATATTTTTAAAAAGAATTGTTCAATCTTCCTATCTAAAATCTTGTATTTTCCGTTTAATTGCTTGGCAACCAATTCGCTGTCCATTTTCATTTCTATTTGCATTTCTTTGGCTTTTTTCCCGCCAAAAATCAGCTTTGCTTTTTGCAAACCGAAAATTACTGCTTCATATTCTGCTTCGTTATTAGTAGCCCTACCGATTTTTTCAGCATATTCCTTGATCATATTCCCCTTTTCGTTGGTTAGAATAACCCCGATTGCCGCTAATCCCGGGTTTCCCCTTGATCCTCCGTCAGTATAAATAATAATTTTCATATTTTTTTTAAATCAATTATTTTTAATTGTAATTCTTTTGTGCCATTCCATTCATTCGCCAACATTTCAAAAACAACGTCTACTCTATCTCCCAATTCTATCTTATCACAAAAATCAACTAAATTAAAACCAATAGCATTGATTTTTTTGATTCCGTCTTTTGTTTCTTTTTCTAAAAATAGTTTCAAATGGTTTTCTTTTGAACCGACATTTCTCATTCCCAGTATTTTTAAACCTTTCAATAAAAACAACGGCTCTGGATTTTCTATGCCAAACGGCGCAAATCTTTCTATTTCTCCAAAAACCTGCCAATTCAAATCCTCTGCTTCAACTTCCGAATCAATATTCAAAAATGGAATAAGATTTTCATCTTTTAGTTCTTTTTCTCCTATTTCTTCAAGCAATTTTTGTATTTTTGCCAAATTTTCTGTTTTCGCCCTAAACGCGCCCGCAAAAGGATGACCGCCAAATTCTTCCAATAATTCTGAACATTTGTTTAGTGTCTCAACAACATCAAACTCCGCAATTCCACCACGAACTGAGCAAGTAATAATATCTTTGGTTTTTTGACAGATAAATGCCGGCCGCCAGAACTCGTCTCGCAATTTTTGAGCAGCTAAACCGATTAAACCAGCTGTCCATCTCTCGTCTGATTCGAAAATTATTTTTCTTTTATCTTTTGTTTTTAAAACCTTTTCTCGCGCTTCCTTAAATATCTTATCCATTTGTTTCTGACGTTCTTGGTTCTTGAATTCCAGGTCTTGAGATAATTTGTCAGCTTCAATTTTACTGTTTGTTGTCAACAAATAAAAAGCAACGCTCCCATGGTCAACTCTGCTTGCCGCGTTTATTCTCGGGCCAATCATAAAGCCCAAATTGTGAACATTTAAATTGGTTTCCGACTTTTCTGAATTATAAATCGGCTTTATTCTGGCTTTTTCCATTAAGGCCTTTAATCCTAATCTTTTGGTTTGGGAAAGAACTATAAGGCCGTATTTTACCAAAGTCCGATTCTCGCCTAAAATCAGCATTGAATCAGTAACAGTGGCAATCGCCACTAAATCCAACAGCCATTTTTCCCAGGAAACATTTAATTTTTTTGTTTTTCTGACTGCCTGAGCCAGTTTAAAAGCTACGCCCGCGCCAGCCAGATTTTTAAATGGATATCTGCATTTTTCCTGCAAAGGATCAATAATCGCCAAGGCCGGAGGCAATTCTTTGGGAATTTTATGGTGGTCAACAATAATCACATCCATACCAAGCTTTTTGGCAAGTTTCACTTCTTCCAAATCAGTTACTCCGCAGTCAATCGTAATAATTAATTTTATATTTTTCTTTGAAAGCTGTTCAATGCTTTTTATGTTAAGCCCATACCCTTCTTTGTTGCGGTCGGGAATATAAATTTCCGGCTCTATTTTGAATATTTCCAATGTTTCTTTTAAAATAACCGCTCCGCAGATGCCATCGCAGTCGTAGTCGGCAAAAATCGCTGTTTTTTCTTTTCTTTTTGCTGCTTTTTCAATCCTTTTTATGGCTTTTTTAATGTCTTTTAACAGAAAGGGGTCGTGGAGGTCTTCATCATAATCAGGGCTAAAAAACTCATCAATTGCTTTTTGAGTTTTTAAATTCCTGTCCCAGAGCAATTGAAGAGTCAATTTGGAATATTCGGGAAACTTCTCCAAAAAATCCTTGGGCGTTGGTTTATTTATTTTCCAAACCTTTTGCATTCCTCTATTGCTTCTATCCCGGGCAGGGTTTTACCGACTAAATAATCTAATAATGCCCCACCACCAGTGGATAAATGATTAAATATTTTTTCCTTTTTGATTTCTCTAATAAACGTAACCGTGTCTCCGCCGCCAACAACCGAATACGCCCTACTTTTGGCAATCGCTTCGATAATTTCTCGTGTTCCTCTGTCAAAAGGTTTTTGTTCAGTTAAACCCAAGGGCCCGTTCCAAATAATTGTTCCTGCGTTTTTAATTATTTCAGAAAATAAATTAATTGTTTTTGAACCAATATCAAGAACTTTTTCATTTTTGCCAACTTCGTTTATTTCTCTATAAAAAACATTTTTCCCGTCCCAACTCACCAAGTCAACAGGCAGAAATAATTTGGGATTTTTCAAATCTATTTTTTTGACTTCTTTAAACGACTTTTCATCAATTATTGATCTGCGCATATTCAAACCCTGAAACGCAAAAATATCATTGGCCAAAGCACCGGCAACCAAAACTTTGTCCGCAATTTTCAAAAACTTGTTAATCACTGTTATTTTTGTGGAAATCTTGGCTCCGCCAATAATCGCAACCAGGGGCCTTTTCGGTTCTTTAACGATTTTGTCCAATTCTTTTATTTCTTTCTCAAAAAGCAGGCCAACTGCAAACGGCGCTCCGGACTCCAATTTGACTAAATATTTCGGAATGCCGACAATAGAAGCGTGCAACCTGTGAGAAACGGCAAATCCGTCATTAATATAAAAATCTACCAATTTTGCCAGGTCTTTTGCAAGCTTCGGTGAATTATTTTCCTCGCCAGTTAAAAATCTTATATTTTCTAACATTAAAATATCGCCAAAATCCATTTTTTGAATTTTCTTTTCAACTTTTTTGCCAATAACCTCGCTTGAAAATAAAATTTTCTTTTTTAAAATTTTTCTTAAAACCAAAGCAATTGGCTTTAATGAATATTTCTTATCTACTCTTCCATTGGGTCTTCCTAAATGAGAAATCAAAATAATCTTGGCCTGCTGTTTAATCAAATATCTTAAAGTCGGAATCACTGCTTCAATTCTCCAACCCTCTGCTTTGTCAATTTTTCCGTCTTTTCCTATTGGCACATTAAAATCAACGCGCAATAATACGCGTTTATTTTTTATATTTATGTCTTTTAGGGTTTTAAATTTATGCATTTTTTGCTATTTTTATGAACTCTTTTGCATTTAAACTCGCACCACCAACCAATAATCCGTCAAAACCATTTTTTGTATAACAATCAGCAATCTTACTATTCACGCTTCCGCCATATAAAACTTTTGTTTTGATTTTTGATTTTATAAAATCCATTGTTTGTTTCGCTTTTTGCGCTTCGCAAAAATTTCCAGTACCAATTGCCCAAATCGGCTCATAGGCAATAATGATTTTATTTAAGTCGTTTTTTAAAATTCCCTGCAAATCGTTTTTTAATTGATAACTGATAATTTTTTCAACGTTCTCTCCCCTTTTTTCGCCAATACATAAAATCGGCTTTAGCCCTGCTTTTAGCGCGGCTTTCAATTTTCTGTTAATTATTTTATCGCTTTCGTCTAAATGCATCCTTCTTTCTGAATGACCTATAATAACATACTCAACCCCCAAATCTTTAAGCATTTTAGGGCTAATTTCACCCGTGTACGGCCCTTTTTCCTCCCAAAAGCAGTTCTGGGCACCTAATTTAAAACCCCTGCCTAACAAACAATACAAATAAGAAAACGGCGGACAGACAATTACTTCATTTTTTACGGCTTTTATCCCCCTTTTTATGTCATTAAAAAGCTTTTTGGCTTCAGCCAAAGAGAGTGGATTCATCTTCCAGTTCCCAATTATTAATTTCATAAAAATAGTAAACCCTTCACCTTTACCTTTTAAAAAGCGTAAGACAAGCAATAAGATTAAAAGACGAAGGGCAAATTAATTATTCCTAAAGTAATTAAAGTTACTATTATGCCGGCGATTAAAACGCCCGAAGCAATGGCGGGAAAAGCGCGTTTTAAAGGAATTCCGAAAACATAAGCAATTAATGCGCCTGTCCAAGCTCCGGTGCCAGGCAAAGGAATTGCCACAAAAATCACTAAAGCCAGATTTTGCCAGCGCTCAAAGTTTTTTGTGTGTTTTTTTCTTGTTCTTTCAAAAAGCCAATTAAAAAATTTGTTTAAAAAATAAATCCTATGAACGGCGAATTTATTTATCAGTAAATCCAAGCCCCAAATCACAAAAAAAATCGGGATTATGTTGCCAATAAAAGACCATAAAAAAGCCGACCAAAAAGGCAAATCATAAACAGTCATGCCAACGGGAATGGCCACCCTTAATTCTCCAATCGGCAGCATGCTGATTAATAAAGTTTTTAGTTCCGGAATCACTTTTCTAAATCTTAATTCTCTTTAAATATTTAGCAACTTTCTCCGGCTCAATTGCCAGAACTTCTATGCCTGTCCCAAGTTCAACTCCTGCCCAAGTATTTGTTTTCGGATAAATTTCAATGTGCCAGTGATAATAATTATAGTCCTTGCCATCGCAAGGCGCAGTATGAATGAAAAAATTATAAGCCGGATCTTTCAATCCTTTGTATAAACGATAAAGTGTCTGCCACAATGCTTCGGCTAAATATTTTCTCTCTGTTTCTGTTATTTTTTCAAAATTTGACTGATGTTTTCTCGGATAAATTCTTAATTCAAAATTGACTCTTGGCACGAACGGCGCGAAAACTATAAAATATTCATTCTGAAAAATACATCTTCTTTCTTCTTTTTCCCATTTTAGCATTTCGCAATGAACGCATCTACGATGTTCTTCGTGATACTCTTTTGCTCCTCTTAAGCTTCTCCTCACATCAGCCGGCAAAATCGGCATTGCCAAAAGCTGTGAATGGGGATGAGGAATTGACGCGCCTGCTTCTTTGCCATGGTTATGAAAGATAAAAATATAATTTATAAAACGATGGTCCATTAAAGTAATATATCTTTCCTGATATACTTTCAAAACTTCTTCTATTTTTTTCAAAGGCAACAAAGCCAGATGCTTTTTGTGGTCGCGGGTAATAATAACTTCATTAAAGCCAGCACCGTCCATTAAATTATAAGGTCCTTCTTTATGGATTTCAGAGGAGTCGCCCGGCCCAAGTATTGGATATTTGTTTTTTATAACCTGCACGCTCCATTCTTTCACAAGCTTTTTAACGCCCTTGATTTTTTTCTTTTTATCCTCTTCGTAATAGATCAGTAATGGTTCTTCATGGCCCGATGTTTGAGGGTTTTCAAAAGGACACATTGAAATCGGCTGCTCAAACTTTTCTCTGTCTTTTTGTATAAAAAGATGGGGCCGTCTTGCTCTGCCCGTGGCAATAACAATCCAATCCTTGCTCACCAAATCCTGTCTTAGTTCTGAAACGCTTTTAAACCCAGTTCGTATTTTTTTCTTGTTAAATTTTGCTATTTGCATTGTTTTTAATTTTATATTTATCAATTATTAAATTGTATTTTATTTTTATCAGCTCAATAAATGTTTTCAGATAAGATTGTAAAGTTACCCTACTTTCGCTCGAATTTATCCAAATTATGGGCAATTCCTTTATTTTATATCCCAATTTTTTTGCCAAAGCCAAAATTTCAATATCAAAACCCCAGCGATAAATTGTCTGTCTTAAAAAAATATCTTCCGCAACTTTGTCTTTAAATAATTTAAAAGCCCGCTGAGTATCATGTATTTCCCAGAGGCCTGCCACGATTCTGATTATGTATTTTGAAACTTTTCCCAAAAATCTCCTGTGCCAACCAGCATGTTCTTCAACTTTCGCGCCCTTTAGTTCAATAGAGCCGATTATAACATCAAATCCTTGTTTTAAATAAGGCCAAAAATTTTCAATTTGGTCTATGGAAATTGCATTATCAGCATCAAGATAAATTCTGTATTCGCCTTTTGCTTCAAGCATCCCTTGTTTCGTGACCCAACCTTTGCCATGATTCTCAATATTATTGATTAAGCGCAGATTTTTCACCAATTCTTTCGTGTTTTCAACTACTTTGGCTGTATTATCTTTAGACCCATCATTAACTATTAAAATTTCATAGGTATAATCCTGTTTGGACATATATTTATCAATATCCAAAAGCGTCGCGGAAATACTTTTCTCCTCATTATATGCCGGTATAACTACTGATAAATAAGGTTTTTCCATATGTTTAAATTATATCATAATCCCGCAAAACAAAAAACCGCGCTCAGCGCGGTTTTTACTTGGTAAGGATTTTTGCCCCTTTTTTTGTAATTGCTATCGTATGCTCAAAATGAGCGGAAGTGCTGTTGTCTATTGATTTATAAGCAAACCCGTCATCACTTTTTTCAATTCGCCAGTCGCCCATTACAACCATCGGCTCCAAGGCCAAAACCATGCCTGGTTTCAGCTTTAACCCATCGGATAACGGGGTTTCTCCAATATAATTTAAAACCTGCGGGTCTTCATGTAAATGTCTTCCGATTCCGTGCCCGCATAATTCTCGTACAGCATTAAAACCGTTTTTTTCCGCGTGTTTCTGAATTGCCAAACTTATGTCCTCTAAATAATTTCCTGGTTTTGCTTTTTTAATTCCGATTTCCAGCGCTTTTTTGGTAACGGAAATGAGTTTTTTTATTTTTTTATCAACCTTTCCAATCGCCATTGTTATTGCCGAGTCAACGTAAAAACCCTTGTACTTTATTCCCAAATCAAGTGTCAAAACATCGCCTTTTTCCAAAACTCTCTGGCTGGGAATGCCGTGGACAATTTGTTCGTTCAAAGACGCGCACAAAGCACTGGGATAACCGTTATAACCCTTAAAAGCCGGCTCTGCTTTATAAGAAAAAATAAGGTCTTCTGCAACCTTATTTAAATATTTCGTAGTAATGCCGGGCTTAACTTCTTTTATTAACTGCCTCATTATCTTGGCCAAAATCTCCCCGCCCTGCCGCATTACCTTAATCTCTTTTTCTGTATAGGTGTTTATCATTTAATTGCTTTTAAGATATCCTTAAAAACATTCTCTATGCTCTGCTCGCCATTAATCGTAATTAATCTAAAATATTTTTTTAAATAATTAATAGCAGGAATTGTTCTTTGTCTGTATATCTTAAATCGTTTTTTTATATCTTTTACGTCATCGTCGGCTCTGTCTCTTTTTGGTAATCTTTTCAGGGCCTCTTTTTCGGAAATATCAATCAAAAAAACCTGAGTATTTTCTTTTCTTTTCAAAAATCTCAAAAAATCATCCAAATCTTTAGCTTCTTGTAGTCTTCTGGGAAAACCGTCTGCAATAATCCCTTGATTTTTATCAACGTTAAAGGCAATCTCATACATCCATAAGGTTGTTGCCAAATCGTCAAAAATCAGACCGCCACTTTCAAGAACTTTTTTTATTCTCTGACCAGTATCGGTTTTTTGTTCTACTAATTTTCTAAACAACTGACCAGTAGAAATATAAAAAGAATTGGGAAACTTCTTTAATAAAAGTTTTGCCTGAGTTCCCTTCCCCGAACCCGGCGGCCCGATTAAAATAAAATTTAAAACTTTATTTTTAAAACCCTTCATAATCTCGCATTGTCAATTGTCCTTCTATTTGTTTCATTGTTTCAAGGACAACTGAAACAACGATTAAAACCGCTGTACCGCCGATTGCAAAACTGGCAACGCCAGTCGCGCTCTGGATAATTGTCGGTAAAACAGCAATAACGCCCAAAAACAACGCGCCAAACAAAGTAATCCTGTTTAAAATATGAGAAAAAAAAGTAGCGGTATTTTCACCCGGCCTGATTCCCGGCACAAAACCCCCTTGTTTCTGAACATTGTCGGCAATCGCCTTTGGATCAAATGTCACTGCCGTATAAAAGAAAGTAAAAACAACAACCAGAATAAAATAAACCGCGCCGTAAAAAAACTGGTTTTCAAAAATCCTGCCAAATGACTGGGCTGCGTTGGCAATAAAATGGTTTGGAACGTTTGTTAAAAACTTGGCAATCATTCCCGGAAAAAGCATGATAGATAAAGCGAAAATAATCGGAATCACTCCTGCCTGATTGACGCGTAAAGGCAAATGGCTTGAAAATCCACCATAAACTTTTCTTCCTTTTATTCTTTTGGCATAAGCTATCGGAACATTTCTCTGGCCTTCGCTGATAAGCACGACCCCGGCAATAACCAAAACCGCCACAATAATAAAACCAACATAAGAAGGAAGCAACGCAGGATTATAAGAAACAATTGCCTGCCTTATATCGGCAGGGATTCTAGCAATAATGCCCGCGAAAATCAAAAGCGAGACGCCATTACCGATTCCTTTTTCCGTTATCAATTCGCCTATCCACATCAAAAACATAGCGCCGGCTGTAATCGTGACAATGGCGGCAACTAAATGAAGCGGGGTTAAAAAACCAATAACTCCCTGATTGCGCAAAAGCGTTGTCATGGCATAGGCCTGCAAAATTGATAAAGGAATTGTTAAAATACGGCCGTATTGATTAAATTTATTCCTGCCCTCTGGTCCTGATTCCTGATACATTTCTTTTAGGGCTGGGAAAATCATTGTTAAAAGCTGAAGAATGATTGTGGCTGTAATATAAGGACCCAAGCCCAACATCGCTATTGAAAAATGACTCATTGCCCCGCCGGTAAAAACATTAATCAAACCAAAAAGCTGATTACTCTGAAAAAATGCCCTTAATCTTTCGGCATCAACTCCAGGCACTGGAATATTGGCAACTATCCTAAAAACAACCAATAATGCCAGAACAAAAATTATTTTATTCCGCAGTTCTTTTATTTTGAAAATTAAAATAAATTTATTGAACCAATTCATCATATGGCTTTTTTGGCACTTTCCGATGTTTTACAGTCCTTAATTTCTAATTTTTTAGTTAATTTGCCCGCGCCTAAAATTTTGACTTCCGGAATCCTATTGCTAATTTTAGCAATTAATCCTGCTTTTACCAAGGTCTCCGGACTAATAATATCTCCGTCTTTAAAATTTTTTTCTAAATCCCTTAAATTCACTATTTGGGGCTTGGGAAAAATCGGCTTATTTCTGTATCCTCTTTTTTTTGGAATTTTTTTGATAAAATCGCGTATTTCCGGCCTGATTTTATGGCCAGCTCTGGATTTTTGTCCCTTAATCCCTTTGCCAGAATAAGTGCCGCGCTTGCCTCCTCGGCCAATGCGTTTTTTCTTTTTATTTCTATTTGTTGATTTTATTTCGTGCAATTGCATAAATTATAATAGTTTTGTTAAGGCCAAAATTGCCGCCCTGGCATTGCTTAATTTATTGGTTGTTCTGCCAATTGCCTTCGCGGTAATATTTTTTATACCAGCCAAATCACAAACAGTTCTGATGGTCCCGCCAGCAATAATGCCCCGTCCTTTTGCGGCCGGCTTTAGCATAACTTTGGCAGCGCTGTATTTTGCTTCAACTCTATATGCAATTGACCCATCTTCTGTTATTGGAATTTCAACTAAATATTTCTTTGCCTGTCTAACGGCTTTATCAATGGCCATTGTGACATCGGCGCCCTTGGCGATTCCCACGCCCACTTTTCCCTTCTTATTGCCAATCACAACAACTGCCCGAAAACTGAATCTTCTTCCGCCAGCTACCATTCTAGCGGTCCTTCTTACGTCTAAAAGTTTTTGGTCAAATTCCGATTGTTCTTTTTCGTGTTTTCCAAAGCGCTTTCTTGATCTAAAACCGCCTGGCTCTCTTGTTTGGGCCTGGGGTTCTTTTTTGTCTTTCCCGACCTCTGCCCCGACTTGAGTCGGAACCACGGTCGGGGTCGGGACTTCTGTTTTTTCTGTTGTCTTTTCCTTTTTTTCCATGTTTTTAAAATTTTAATCCTCCTTCGCGGGCGCCTTCGGCCAAAGATTTCACCCTGCCGTGATATTGGTAGCCACCTCTGTCGAAAACCACTTTTTCAAATTTTTTATCAATGGCTTTTTTTGCAATTAATTTACCGACTTCCTTTGATACGTTTGTTTTTCCTTTTGATTTTTTTGAAATTTCTGAATCTTTGGCAAGTAATAAAATTCTGCCGTTTTCATCGTCAATCAATTGAGCATAAACATGCTTATTAGAACGAAAAATGCAAAGTCGAGGAACCTTGTTCGTTCCACTTATTTTTGCCCTGACTCTTTTATGTCTTTTATCTCTTCTTTGTTTTTTTAAATTCATACTTATGCTGAGACCGTGGCTGCTTTCTTGCCCGCCTTTCTCCTTATAATTTCTTTTTCGTATCTTATGCCTTTACCTTTATATGGCTCTGGCTTTCTTTTTTCTCTGATATTCGCAGCTATTTGTCCGACTAATTGTTTGTCCGAACCAGAAACAATAATAATATTTTTATCAACTTTAAATTGTATGCTCTTGGGAGCTTCTATCTCTATTTGGTGCGAAAATCCAAGATTCAAAACCAGTTTATTTCCATTAACCGAGGCCTTATAGCCAACGCCTTCAAAAATCATCTTTTTTTCAAAGCCGTCGCTTACTCCTTTTACCATGTTCGCTACAAGCGCCCTGAATGTGCCCCAAATAGCGGAATTTGCTTCTTTCCCTTCTTTTCTTGGTTTTATAGAAATTTCCTTGTCTTTTATTTCTATGTTAATATCCCGATGAATTTGCTGCTTTAATTCGCCTTTTGGCCCATTAATTATAATAAAATCTTCATCGATTTTTGCTTCGACTTTGTCGGGAATAATTATTAATTGTTTTCCTATTCTAGACATACCCCGTTACTAGATTTTCGACATGTTTATGCTGAGTTTATCGAAAATCAATTAATGTTTGTTATTTATAATAATCTATTATTTGTTTAATTATGCCCCGATTGCGCCCCGCAACTGCGGGGCAGTCGAAAATTCAGTACGGGGCATATTACCAAACTTTACATAATACTTCGCCGCCAACTCCGTTTTTTCTGGCTTCTTTGGCAATCATAATGCCTTTTGATGTTGATAAAATGAAAACTCCTCTTTCTTTTAATAATTTACCCAAGTCCCTTTTTTCAGTATAAATTCTCTGGCCTGATTTGCTAATTCTCTTAGACCCCTCTATGGCTGGCGAGAAGTTGCTCTTTTCATTTTTATATTTTAATACAACTTCTATTCTTTTTTTAGGATTTCTGCCTTCTTTGGAAATGCTACCCAAAAATCCTTCTTTATGCAAAACCTCAAGAATTTCAAATTTTATATTTGAATAAGGAATATAAACAAGCTTGTGCCCAACTGCCTGGGCATTCCTGATTTGCGTTAACATATTTGCTATTTGGTCCATAGATTTTATATTTACCAGCTGCTTTTTTTTATTCCGGGAATTTCTCCCCGGTTGGCCATTTCTCTAAAACAAATTCTGCACAAACCAAATTTGCGCATATAGCCATGATTACGACCGCATCGCCAGCACCTTCTTACAATCCTTGTTGAAAATTTTGCTTTTTTATTTGATTTTGCAATATCTGATGTTTTTGCCATGTTATTTTATTGGAAAACCCATTAATTTAAACAGCTCTAAGGCTTCTTCTCTGGACTTTGAATTAGTGACTATAGTTATTTCCATGCCGAAATTCCTTTTTATTTCTTCAGGCGAAATTTCCGGAAAAATCATATGCTCTTTTATGCCGATTGTAAGATTTCTGCCTTTATCAATTGATTTTGAAGATAATCCTCGAAAATCGCGCGTGCGGGGCAAAACCACATTGACAAGACGAGAAACAAAATCAAACATTTTTTTTCCGCGCAATGTAACCTTTAATCCGATTTCCATTCCCTCTCTTATTTTGAAAGCGGAGATTGCTTTTTTCGCCTTTGTCGCAACCGGCTTCTGGCCAGTAATTATTGCCAGGTCTTTAGCGATAAATTCTTGTAGTTTTTCATCCTTTGAGACGCCACCGGTGCCGACATTAACCGCTACTTTTAAAATTTTCGGCACTGCCATAATATTATCATAACCGAATTTTTCTTTCATTTTCGGAATAACTTCGCTTATGTATTTTTTCTTTAAATCTGACATATTTATATATCTTCTCCGCATTTCTTGCAAATTCTAATTCTTTTTTTATTTTCTAAAGTCTTGTAACCGACCCTTACTGCTCTTTTGCAGCTCGGACAAATTAATTTAACATTGGAAACATTCAAAGGCCTTGGAACTTCCACTCTTTGGCCTTTTTCGCCGCTTCTTTTTGACTTTACGTGTTTTTTCACTATATTAATCCCCTCCACCATTATTCTGCCGGATTTAGGGAAAATTTCCAAAACTTTGCCTGTTTTTCCTCTGTCTCGGCCTAAAATTATTAAAACCGTATCGCCTGTTTTTATTTTCATCTTGTTAGACATTTAATTAATAATTATTTTTTCCCATTAGACTGTTTATATCTAACAGGATTCATAATACTTCTGGCGCCAATGAAATTATCTTGGTAAACCCGTGATCTTTCAATTCTCTTGCTATTGGGCCAAAAATTCTGTTGCCCTTTGGTTCCAGCCCATCCACAATAACCACCGCATTATCGTCAAAACGAATATAACTGCCGTCTTTTCTGCGAAAAGGTCTTCTTTGTCTTACTATAACCGCTCTGACAATATCCTTCTTTTTGACTGCTTTTCTCGGTTCGGCAACCTTAACAGAGGCAATGATAATATCTCCAATTTGGGCATATCTGTGCTTCGTGCCTCTTAAAATTCTAAATGCTCGAACCAGTTTTGCTCCTGTATTGTCAGCAACTTTTAAGTTTGTTCCGACTTGAATCATATTATAAAACTATCCATTTTTTTTCTTTGGAGATTGGACGACATTCTTGAATGCTTATTTTATCGCCTATGTGGTATTTCTTTTCCGGATCATGAGCTTTGTATTTTTTAGAAACTTTGTATCTCCTTTTATATTTTGGATGTTGTTTTATGCCTTCAACTACAACAACAACGGTTTTATCCATTTTATCGGAAACAACAACGCCTTTTAATATTCTCTTCCGCCCAAGACGGACCAGCCTCGGGCTGGTTTTTCCATTATTTTCCATGTTCTTTTAATAAGGTAAATGTTCTGGCAATATCTTTTTTTGTCTGATGGATTTCCTTTATGTTCTTTACTTTGCCGCCCGATAAATCAAATCTTAATTCTCTGGTCCTGTTTCTTGAATTAACAAGAAAGTCCTGAAGTTCTTTTTCTGATTTTTGCCTTAATTCTCTTATTTTCATAATAATTATCTTTTAATAAATTTAGTTTTGATTGGTAGCTTAAAAGCCGCTTTTCTCATAGCTTCCTTTGCAATGTCTTCCGGCACGCCGTCAATTTCAAAAATAATTCGGCCTGGCTTAACAGCGGTCACATAATGATCAACACTGCCCTTGCCTCCGCCCATCGGCACTTCTGTGCCTTTGGTTGTCACTGGCTTTGCAGGAAAAATTCTTATCCAAATTTTTCCTCCTCTCTGGACATAATGAGTCATTGCTCTTCGGGCTGCTTCTATCTGGCGGGCGGTTATCCAACAAGTGCCCATTGATTTCAATCCAAATGCTCCGAAATTCAATTCGGCTCCGCCCTTTGTCGCTCCGTCAAATCTTCTTCTGCCTTTATGCGATTTCCTGTATTTACTTTTTTTCGGCTGAAGCATATTTATTTAAATTTTTCGCCCCTATAAATCCAGACCTTTACGCCAATTGTGCCGTAAACAGTATTGGCGTCAACATGGGCAAAATCAATATCCGCTCTTAATGTTTGCAACGGCATTTTGCCTTTCATAAGCCACTCTTCTCTTGCCATTTCAGAACCATTAAGACGGCCGGCTACTCTTATTTTTACGCCCTTGGCTTCGGGATTCTGCATTACTTTTTCAATGGTTTGCTTCATCACTCTCCTAAAAGGCATTCTTCTTTCCAATTGTTCGGCAACTCCCTGAGCCACTAAATTTGCATGGATTTCCGGCTTTCTGATTTCTTCTACATCTATTTTTATATCTATCCCTTTGATTTTGCCTTTAAAAATATTACTTATCAAAGATTTTTTTAAATCTTGGATGCCCGTGCCTCCGCGGCCAATAATAATTCCTGGCCTAGCTGTCTGAACAACAATATGAATGGAATTGGCCGAACGCTTTATTATTGTTTCATTTACGGCCGCCTGCTTTAAATTCTTTTTTACAAATTCTCTGATTTTATAATCCTGCTCCAGATTTTTCTTAAAATTTTTGGAATCAAACCATTGAGACTTCCAGTCCTCTATATTTTTTATCCTAAAAATTATTGGATGAACGCTGTGACCCATAATTAAACTGATTTTCTTCTAAATATTTTTTTAGCAAAGCCCCTAAAGCCCTTTGATTTTATCTTTTCGGGCACTTTTGAAAATTTAACTTTAGTGTATTTTTTCCCGCCTTCGTCCCGACTCGTCGGGGCTTCGGCGGATTTCGCCACCACGGATTCTTTCAGAGCCGTAGATGGCTCAACTTCTTTTTTAGTTGTATCCTTTTTGCCTTCCGAAGTTTTAACATGGGAAGGCTTCGTTTCTAAAACTAATTCAATATGACAAGCTCTTTTTAAAATCGGGAACGATCTGCCTCTTGATATTGGAAACCATCTTTTATAGGGCGTGTCCTGATTTACCATTATTCTCTTGATATATAAATCGTCTTCTTTCACATTAAAATTATTCTGGGCATTGGCAATTGCTGACTTTAAAAGTTTCAAAACCGGCTCAGCCGCTCTGTTGGGAATAAATTTTAATTTTGTTTTTGCTTCTTTAATTGAAATATTTCTAATAAAATCAGCTATCAATCTGACTTTTCTTGGCGTTATTCTTAAATGATTAAGTTTCGCTTTGATTTCCATAAAATTATTTTGCTGGCTCTGCAGCGGGTTCTTGGGTTTTTTGCTCTAATTCTCTCTGTATTTTACCGCCATGCCTTACAAATTTTCTGGTTAGCGCGAATTCTCCAAGCTTATGACCGACCATGTCTTCCGTAATAAAAACAGGCACATGGGTTTTGCCGTTATGGACTCCGAAAGTAAAACCGACCATTTCTGGAGAAATAGAACAATCTCTTGACCAGGTTTTTATTATTGTCTTTTCGCCCGGCTTTAATCTTTTGACTTTTTCTATTAATTTTTTGTCCAAATAAGGACCCTTTTTTGAGCTTCTCGACATGTTTTATTTTTTCTTTTTGTTTCGCCTACGACTAATAATAAATTTATCTGAATATTTAAATCTTTTTCTTGTCTTAACGCCGTATGCTTGTTTTCCCCATGGAGTTTTCGGACCTCTTCTTAATCCGATCGGAGCGCGGCCTTCGCCTCCGCCATGAGGATGATCGCATGGATTCATTGCCGATCCTCTTACTCTTGGTCTCACTCCTTTCCATCTCATTCTACCCGCCTTGCCTAAATTTTCAAAAGCATGTTCTGGATTGCTCAATACTCCAATAGAGGCCATTGCTTTTTCCGGAACAATTCTTCTTTCACTGGACGGCAAAGCTAACTGAATCTTGCCTCCTTCAACAGCCATAACCTGAACACTATTGCCGGCTGAACGGGCAATTTTTCCTCCATTTCCAGGCATAAGTTCAACATTATGGACAAAAGTGCCAACTGGGATATTTTTAAGCATCATTCTGTTTCCGGGCTTTAATGCTGCTTTTTCTTCACAAATTATTTCGTCATTTACTTTTAATTCGCTGGGGGCTAAAATATATCTTTTTTCACCATCTCTATAAACGGCCAAAGCAATAAAGGCGGAACGATTAGGATCATATTCAATTGAAGCTATTTTTGCAGGAATACTTCTTTTTTCCATTTTAAAATCAATTATTCTATATTTCTTTTTATGGCCACTGCCTTGATGCCTCACAGTGATTCTACCCCTTGAACGGCCTGCTTTTGATTTTTTTATTTTCAAAAGTTTTTTAAATGATCTCACGCCCTTGGTAAGTTGACTGCTATCTGCTTTTATTCTGCCTCTTTGCCCCGGAGTTGTTGGTTTGAATATTTTCATAATTAATGAGGCAATAATTCTATTTTATAGCCTTTTTCCAGGGTAACAATCGCTTTTTTATATCCGTGTTTTTTTCCTTCGCGCCCCTGCAAAGATCTTTTTTTGGCTTTTATATTGATTATATTAACTTCTTTAATCTCTACTCCGTATAAATTTCTTACGGCGTCCTTGATTTGAATCTTATTAGCCCAAGGATAAACATTGAAAGTGTATTTATTATCATCCGACAATTGGGTTGATTTTTCGCTGACATGCGGTTCTTTTAATATTTTATTAATTTCTATGTTTCTTTTTTTGGAAACTGGCCTGCTTATCGGCTTTTTAATTTCGGCTTTTTTTGCAATCTCAATTTTATCCTTTTTCGCCTTTTTGGCGGGTTTTTTTACTATTGATTTTATTTTATCAAATAAAGACATCTTATTCTAAATTTGTTTTTTTAATTTTTTCTATGCCTTCTTTGTCCAACAATAAATACTTGAAAGAAAGTAGATCTAAAATATTCAAACTGTCAGCTGCTATGGTTTTAACATAAGGGATGTTTTTGCTGGCCCTTATGATATTTTTGTCTTTTTTGGACGTTGCCATTAAAATATCCTTTTTTCTGTCTTTTAATATTTTACTTAATACGCCAGACATTAATTTGGTTTTTGGCTCCTTTATTTCTAAATTTTCAACGATTAATAATTCCTTATCTCTCAGTTTCGAGGACAAAATCATAAAAAGGACTTTTGTTTTCGCTTTTTTATTTATTTTTCTTTCAAAAACTTTTTCTTTCCTCGGGCCAAAAGTCACGCCGCCGCCGCGCCACAAAGGAGAACGGATTGAACCATGCCTTGCCCTGCCAGTTCCTTTTTGCTTCCAGGGCTTTACACCTCCGCCCCTTACTTCACTTCTGTCTTTTGTGTGGGCCCAGGGATTTCTTTTGTTGGCCATTAAAACATTAACTGTCTGGTTTATTAAATTTTTATTCGCTTCCAAGCCAAAAATTTCCTCAGGCAGTTTTATTTTTCCTGTTTCTTCTCCCTCTAAATTATATACTGGAATTGTTAACATGATATTTCTATTAGTCCACTATTTGAGCCGGGAACCGCGCCTTTTAATGCGATTAAATTATTCTCTAAATCAATGGCTGCAATTTTTAAATTTTTAACACTGACTCTGTCTACGCCCATATGGCCCGGCATTCTCATGCCCTTCACTACTCTTTCTGGAAAAGAACGGCCAATAGACCCGGGCCTTCTTAAAACATGACGATGGCCGTGAGAAGCTGGTCCACCCTTAAAACCATGTCTTTTTACAACGCCCTGAAATCCGCGCCCCTTTGAAATCCCTGTCACTTTTACTTTATCCCCTTCAACAAAAATAGAAACATCGATTTTGTCGCCAACATTGTATTTTGACAAATCTTCTTCTTTTAATAAAAATTCTCTTATATGGTTATACGGCTTTTTTTTCTGCGAATTTTTAATCTTTTTTTCTTTTAAGTTTTCAAATCCTATCTGGATAGAATTATATCCGTCTTTTTCTTTTGTCTTAATCTGGGCAATAAAACAAGGGCCAGCTTCAATAACTGTTACTGGAATAACATTCCCTTCTTTATCAAATATCTGGCTCATTCCTTGCTTTTTACCCAAAATAAATTTCATCATATTGGCTACAAATTATCCATCCTCCGTGGCAATAGCTTGCTACTGGGGAGAACGGACAAATAAATATCAACATACTAATGAAAAATACCGACTAATCGGTATTTTAAAAAAATCGATTAGCTTTTAATTTTTAAATTTTATGATAAAAATTCATAACGAATTTGTATATTCGTAAAAATTCGTAATTTATAGGGAATGCTTACATTTTAATTTCAATGTCAACTCCGGCAGGTATATTCAAATTCATCAAAGCATCAATAATCTTTGGTGTTGGATTAAAAATATCTATCAAGCGCTTGTGGGTTCTTGTTTCAAACTGCTCTCGACTGTCCTTGTGGACAAAAGTCGATCTGTTTACGGTATATTTCTGAATCTGGGTTGGCAATGGCACTGGACCGATTACTTCGGCACCGTATCGTTCCGCTGTCTCAATAATCTGACGTGCTGACTGGTCAACTATCTTATGGTCAAATGCCTTGATTTTTATCCTTAAACGGGATTTTGCTTCTTCAGTTCCTTGCTTATTTTTCCCGACGCTTGTCCCGACTTGAATCGGGACCGCGGTCGGGACTTTCTTCTTTGCTGTCATAGTGGGAAACCCCGACTTTCGCTCTTTGCGAAGTCGGGGTTCGCTCTAAAAATTATTTAATAATCTTAGTAACAACACCTGCTCCAACTGTTTTACCACCTTCGCGAATAGCGAATCTCTGTTTTTCTTCAAGAGCTACTGGATTTATAAGTTTAATAGTAAGCTTATTAATTGTGTCTCCCGGCATAATCATTTCTGTTCCTTCTGGCAGGGCGGTTACATCGCCCGTTACATCGGTTGTTCTGATATAAAACTGTGGCTTATAACCCTTGAAAAATGGAGTGTGGCGTCCGCCTTCTTCTTTGCTTAAAATATAAACTTCTCCTTCAAATTCTGTGTGGGGCGTAACACTGCCTGGCTTGGCAATAACTTGACCTCTTTCAACGTCTTCTTTTTTCAGTCCCCTTAACAGGATGCCGGCATTATCACCTGCTATGCCTTCGTCAAGCGACTTATTAAACATCTCAATGCCCGTCACAACTGTTTTTGCCGTAGGCCTTAAGCCAACAACTTCAACTTCCTCATTAATTTTGATTGTTCCTCTTTCGATTTTTCCAGTAACCACAGTTCCTCTTCCTTCAATAGAGAAAACATCTTCAATCGGCATTAAAAACGGTTTGTCTGTTTCTCTTTTTGGTTCTGGAATATATTCGTCCAAGGCTTTCACAAGTTCAAAAATGCATTTAACGTCTTCTGAATCAACAGAGTTTGCTTCCAAGGCCTTTAGTGCAGAACCTCTGATTATTGGAATTTTGTCGCCAGGAAATTCATATTTGGTCAAAAGTTCTCTTACTTCCGCTTCAACTAAATCAATTAATTCAGGGTCGTCAACCTGGTCAACTTTGTTTAGAAATACAATAATGGCCGGCACACCAACTTGTCGAGCTAAAAGAATGTGCTCTCGAGTTTGAGGCATTGGACCATCAGCTGCTGATACAACTAAAATAGCTCCGTCCATTTGAGCAGATCCCGTAATCATATTTTTAATATAATCAGCATGACCAGGGCAATCAATATGAGCATAATGTCTTTTTTCGGTCTCATACTCAACATGAGCCAAGGCAATAGTAATACCACGCTCTCTTTCTTCCGGAGCGTTATCAATTTCATTAACGCCTTTTTTTTGGGCGCTAAAACCCTTAAGGCCTAATTGTTTTAAAATGGCCGCTGTTAAAGTTGTCTTGCCATGATCAACATGACCGATTGTTCCAACATTAACATGGGGTTTTGTTCTTTCAAATTTTCCTGCCATAAATTTTTATTAAACAGGTAACAAGTAACAATATACAACAAATATTGAGTATTTCTTGAATACTGCTACTTGAATACTGTCAATTATTAATTAATTTTTCAGGCAATATTCAGTTTAAACGAAAATTAATATATAGTCAACCCTTTCGCCAAATTTGCTGTGGAAGTTACAAATTTACTTTTTCTTGCCTTCAATTATTAATTGAGCAATATTATTTGGCACTTCGGCATAGTGATCAAATTCCATGGTAAAAGAACCACGCCCCTCTGTCATTGAACGAATCTGAGTTGCATAACCGAACATTTCCGACAAAGGAACTTTACAATCAATTATTTTCATATTCATACGGTCATTAATATTCTCAATTCTCGCTCTTTTGCTGCTTAAATCGCCCGAAACATCACCAAGAAATTTTTCTGGAACAATGACTTCTACTTTCATAATCGGTTCAAGCAAAACAAGTTTTGCCCTTCTTGACGCCTCCTGAAAAGCCATTGAACCAGCAATTTTAAAAGCCGCTTCAGAAGAATCGACTTCGTGATAAGAGCCGTCATAAAGAGTTATTTGCATATCAACAACAGGATAGCCAGCCAGCACTCCCCTTGCCATTGCTTCTTTAACGCCTTTTTCAACCGCAGGAATATATTCTGAAGGAATAATTCCGCCTTTGATTGCGTTTACGAATTCAAATCCTTTTCCTCTTTCCAAAGGTTCAACTTCCAGCCAGACATGGCCATATTGACCGCGTCCTCCGCTCTGTCTTATATATTTTCCTTCTGCTTCTGCTGTTTTTAATATTGTTTCTTTATAAGCCACCTGCGGACGGCCCACATTTGTTTCAACGCCGAATTCCCGCTTCATTCTATCAATAATTATTTCCAAATGAAGCTCGCCCATGCCGGAAATAATTGTCTGGCCAGTTTCCTCGTCTGTCCTTAATTTAAATGTAGGATCCTCGTCAGATAATCTTTTTAATGCCAAACCCATTTTTTCCTGGTCGGCTTTTGTTTTTGGCTCAACGGCAGTATAAATAACAGGATCGGGAAATGTAATTTTTTCAAGAATAATAGGATTATTCTCGTCGCAAAGAGTATCGCCGGTTGTGGTATCTTTTAATCCGACTGCCGCGCCAATTCCGCCAGCATGAATTTCTTTTACTTCTTCTCTGTGGTTGGCATGCATTCTTAAAATTCTTCCGATTCTTTCTTTTCTGTTGGTGCTTGTGTTTAAAACATAAGAACCAGAAAATAATGTGCCAGAATAAACTCTGAAATAAGTTAAACTGCCGACATAAGGGTCGGTTGCGATTTTAAATGCCAGGGCTGAAAACGGAGCATCGTCAGAAACCGGTCTGGTTATTTTTTCCTCTGTTTTCGGATCAAGGCCTTCTATTGGAGGCATGTCGATTGGCGACGGCAAATAATAAATAACAGCGTCAATCATCAATTGGACTGCCTTATTTCTCAGGGCTGTTCCGCAAAGAACAGGAACTAATTTATAATTTATAGTGGCCTGCCTTAAGGTTTGCCTTAATTCGTCAATGCTTGGCTCTTGGCCATTTAAATATTTTCCCATTAAAACATCGTCTTGTTCCGCGATTTTTTCAACTAATTCGTGCCTGTATTTTTTAATCTCTGATTTAAATTCTTCTGGTATTTCCTCTTCCTTTACCTCTGTTCCGTGGTCGCCTTCAAAATAATAGGCCTTTTGAGTTAAAAGATCTATAACTCCCTTAAAATCGTTTTCCAATCCCATTGGAATTTGTATCCTCACTGCGTTCGGAGTCAATCTTTCCAAAATCGCCTGAAAACTTTTTTCAAAATTTGCTCCCATTCTGTCAATTTTATTTATAAAACACATTCTCGGAACTTTAAATTTGTCCGCCTGATGCCAGACAGTTTCTGATTGGGGTTCAACTCCTGCCACGCCGTCAAAAATAACAACTGCACCATCCAATACTCTTAATGAGCGCTGAACCTCGGCCGTAAAATCAATATGGCCGGGAGTATCAATAATATTTATTCTGTATTCTTTTTCTTTTCCTTTTTCCAAATATTCGCGCGGAGTCCAAAAACAGGTTGTAGCAGCAGAAGTAATGGTTATCCCTCTTTCTCTTTCTTGTTCCATCCAGTCCATTATGGCCTCTCCTTCATGAACTTCGCCTATTTTATGAGATATACCCGTATAAAAAAGCACCCGTTCAGAAACGGTTGTTTTGCCGGCATCAATGTGAGCAATGAAGCCGATGTCTCTAACTTTTTCAATTGGATAAAGCTTTTCTCCCATAAAAATTACCAAGCTAAATGAGCAAAAGCGCGGTTTGCTTCAGCAATACGATGAGTTTCATTTTTTTTTCTGATTGCATCGCCGGTATTATTAAAAGCGTCAACCAATTCTTTGGCTAATTTTTGAGCCATTGATTTGCCTTTTTTCTTGTTGGCCGCTTCAAGAATCCAGCGCATCGCCAATGCCTCTTTTCTTTTACCTCTTACTTCATAGGGAACCTGATAATTGGCGCCACCAACTCTTTTTGATTTGATTTCAAGTAATGGAGAAGCATTATTCATTGCTTCATCCAAAACTTCTAAGGGATTTTCTTTTTTTAATTCTTTGGTTGCCGATTCAAGAGCGGAATAAAAAATATTCTGGGCAGTTGATTTTTTGCCCTTCTTCATTACATTATTTATAAACTTGGCAGCTAATTCGCTGCCATATTTCGGATCTGGCAATATTTCTCTTTTTATATTTCTTTTTCTTCTCATATTTTATTATGCTTCTTTTTTAATCCCAACATTTTTCTTTGTTCCATATTTTGATCTTTGCTGTTTTCTACCCTCAACCCCGCCCGTATCAATCATGCCACGGACAATATGATATCTCACTCCCGGCAAGTCCTTTACTCTCCCTCCACGAATCACAACAACAGAGTGTTCCTGCAAATTATGGCCTTCGCCGGGAATATAAGCAGTAACCTCCATTCCATTGGTCAATCTTACTCTTGCCACTTTTCGCAAAGCGGAATTTGGTTTTTTGGGGGTCATTGTCTTTACAGCAATGCAAACTCCTCTCTTAAAAGGAGAGTCGTATCCAATCGGCCTATTTTTTTTCACATTAAAACCCCGCCTCAAAGCTGGCGTTGTTGTTTTTGATTTCAATGCTTTTCTCGGTCTTTTAATTAATTGGTGTATTGTCGGCATACCCCGTAGTAGATTTTCGACTAATTAAAATTATCTCTTGCTGCCCCGTAGCAGTCGAAAATTCACTACGGGGCATATAAATTTTATTTAGAATTCAAAAAAATTTTCTCAACTCAATTGAGGTTAGTTCAAAAATAACAAATGTTTAATAAAAAGTCAATTTGGGAATCGGGCCAAGCGGAATTGAACCGCTACTATACCCCCGCCTGCCAAACGCCTGAGCCGAATCGGAGTGCCGGGAGTTGAACCCGGATTACATGCACCCCATGCACGCGTAATGCCGCTATACTACACTCCGGCGTTAGGCGATGGCGGGCAGGCACCCCAAGGGATTATTTTTTCTTTCCGATTTTTTTAATACATTTGGTGCAGGCCTTAACTTTTTTGCCACTATCTAATATCGCCCATTGAAGATTGGGATATTTCCTTTTCTTTGTAGTGGGATTATATTTGCTTCTAAGTTTTTTCCGTGTTACAGTAACAATAGATTTTTTGCCGCAAAGGGCGCAAATTCGTGACATAATGTTTTGAGTGTATCATAATTTTTTTTATTTAGCAAATATGGATCCGATGATATTAATAATTCAAATAATAATTCTTATTATTTCAGTAATAATTCACGAAGTTTCTCACGGAGCAATGGCTAATTCTTTGGGCGACCCGACAGCTAAATATGCGGGCCGCTTAACTCTAAATCCCCTAAAACATTTGGATTTGTGGGGTTCTTTTATTGTCCCTTTGTCTTTGCTAATAATGCACAGCCCGGTGCTTTTCGGCTGGGCAAAACCAGTTCCTGTTAATTTTTACAACCTTAAAAAACAAAAATCCGGACCAGCCTTAGTAGCAGCAGCCGGACCAGGTTCTAATTTATTAATCGCGTTGTTTTTCGGTTTGTGTCTAAGAATGGTTCCTTTCGGCCATTCAATTTATGCCCAGAATTTCGTCCAGATTTTAATATATATAACAATAGTAAATATTTTGCTCGCGGTTTTTAATCTCATTCCGATTCCTCCGCTGGACGGTTCAAAAATTCTTTTTTCAATTCTTCCCTATAAATACCACGGCGCAATAGAAAAGTTTGAAAAATACAGTTTGTTTTTGCTTTTATTTTTTATTTTTTTCCTTTTCCAATATGTCTTGCCGATTGTATCTTGGATATTTAAAATAATCGTAGGAACTTCTATTTTAATGTAAAACTTGCAAAAAGTTTTTAATTGTGATAAATTAAAAAAATCTGATCTTTAAGGAGGTCAAAGATGGGTCAAAAGAGCAACTTAATCGAAGAATTGAAAGAGATGAATTGCGAAACAATGACCGTCATCTACGAAAATTGCGGGGTTCGGAAAGAATACGAGGGCCCGAAAGACGAAGCCGTTTCCCTTGTTGAAAAAATCCTCTCATCTCAAAAGACGATGAGGATAATAGAAATCCAACACCCCCGGGCAGCCGAATAGGCTGCTCTTTATTTCTTCACAAAGAAATCAATTCCATCGCTCAAAATCTCTATATTTCCATCTCTGCCTGTTTGAAAAATTTGTAAATCAGCCAATCTATCCAAAACTTCCTGATGAGGATGGCCGTATTTATTGTCTTTACCAACTAAAATCATTGCCAATGACGCATCAACCTTTTTTAAAAATTCATCGCTCGTTGAGGTTTTGCTTCCATGATGAGCGATTTTTAAAACATCTGATTGCAGGTTCAGACCAGATTTAATCAATTTATTTTCAACGCTCTTTTCAATGTCGCCAGTCAAAAGCAATTTGAAATTATTATAAATTAATTGGCTTACCACTGAAAAATTGTTTACATCCGAAGCTTCCTTTCCAGCAATACTTTCAAATGGATATAAAATATTTAATTTTATATTGTTCCCAAAATCAATTTCTCCGCCCAATTTGGCAATATATATTGGAATATTTTTTTCTTTGATTATCTTGATAAATTCTTTATACTGGTCAGTGTTTTTAATAATCCCGCTTGTAATTACTGTTCCGACATTATATCTTTTTAAGATTTCAATCAGACCATTCAAGTGGTCTTGTTCTGGGTGAGTCAAAACAACAATATCAATATATCTATCGTAAAAAGACATTGCTCTCCCGATTTTTTCCAAAACGGACAAATCAGGCCCGCCATCAATTAAAATCTGTTTTTTATCTATTGTTTCAATAAAAATAGAATCGCCCTGGCCAACATCAAAAAAATCAATTTCCAAAAATCTGCTTTGCCTTGTTTCAACAAAAACAAAAATCCAGACAACAACGGCAATAACAAATAGAAATCCTAATATCTTAATTTTTGTTTCTTCGCGTAAAAACATAATCCCGCAATTATTAGTAAATAATAAAGCAAAATCCAAATCCAATGGACATTAGAAACTTGTTTTGCGGCCCATGGAATCTTGGAAAATAAGTCAATTGTTTTTAAAATATATGCCCCTCCCAAATAGGCGGGCCAAAGCAAAATTTTTCCCAAAAAAGGAAAAATCATTAGTCCCAGAATAAAAACAAATCCCAAAATTGTAAAAAATTCTATAAATGGCACGATCAAAATATTTGTTATTGGAGAAATAAAAGAAATTTTTCCAAAATTATAAACCAATATCGGCAGAACGGAAATTTGAGCAGCTATGGTCGTGGTGATAATTTGAAGTAAAAAGTTGATTTGTTCCTGTTTTTTGATTTTTTCAATCCATTTGTCAAGAATCGGCTTAATGTAAATAAGCCCCAAAACCGCCAAAAAAGACAATTGAAATCCAACATCATATCTTAATAATAGCGGATTGAATATAAGCATTATTGCTCCGGCAAAAATTACGATCCGGGCAGCGTTGCTCAACCTCCCAATTTTCTGGGCATATAAAAGAATCGCACCCATAATTCCCGCTCTTACTGCCGAAGCAGGCGCGCCGACCATCAGAATAAAAATAAAAATCAAAATTAAGACAAACCAAAACGCTTGCTTGCGCCACATTCCAAGCCCTACCAAGACAAACATTAAAATATTGGAAATAATAACAATGTTCATTCCTGAAATCGCCACAATATGGCTTGTTCCTGTAATACTTAAATCGTTTTTTATTTTTTCGGAAAATATCTGCTTATTACCCAAAATCACTCCCTCTAAAATAGAAACCTCGGGAAACGGCATTATATTTTCTATTTTATCGGTTATCTTATTTTTGAATTTTAAAATAGCTCCAAAAATCGGGTTGCCCGTATTCTTTTTCAAGACCTCGATTTTCGGATAATAGATTACATAATAAATTTTGTCTTTAGCTAAATAATTTTTGTAATTGAATTCATCAAAAATCTCTGGAATTTGCAACTTGCCATCAATTTTCAGAACATCGCCGTAAAAATATTCCGGATAACTATTGGTCGTAACCGAAATTTTCCCAATCTCGGTTTTAAGTATTAATTTAACATGGCTGCTCCTTTGATCCGGCTCTTTGATAATTTGCCCAATTAAAACTCCCCCATCTTTTTCCAAAAAGGTGGGGGCTCTTTTTTTAATTATTCCCGGCGAAACAAAAAATATTATAACAATAAAAATCAAACAAACAGCAAGGAAAATATTTGATATCTTCATAGGCGAAGTTCAACTTTCTCAATGTGTTTTTCCAAATTTTTCTTAAATTTTTTTAATGTTTCTTCTGAATACGGCTTGATTTTTTCAAACTCTTTATCCAACACTTTCTGATTTCGAAATTGCTGTAAAACAAATTTTTTTGCTCCTTTCAGCCATTCTCCTATTTTTTTAATATCTTCTTCATTAACTAATTCCGGCACAACAGTTGTTCTGAATTCATAATCAACTCCGCTGTTTTTAATTAAATCAACGCTCTGTTTTATTTTTTCTAAATCAATTTTTGTATTAATCGCTTGTTCGTATTTATCTAAACTGGTTTTAATATCCATAGCAATAAAATCAATCAATTTTTCCTTGATCAATTCTTCCAAAACTTTTGGATTTGAACCATTGGTATCCAGTTTCACTAAAAATCCTTTTGCTTTTATTTTTTTAATAAAATCAATTAAATCCGGATTAATCGTCGGCTCCCCGCCGGTAATGCAAATTCCATCAATCAACCCTTGTTCTGAATCCAGAAACCAGAAAAACTGTTTTTGACTGATTTTTGGCTGGTTTTTTATTTTTTCAGGGTCAATTAATTCGGGATTTTGGCAAAAACCACATTTAAAATTGCAGCCAATTAAAAAAACCGTGGCCGATATTGTGCCCGGATAATCAATCATGGTCATTTTTTGAAGACCACCAATTTTAACCATAATTATTTGACTTTAAATTCTAATCTTTCTTTAAATTCTTCTTGCTTGCCCTTATTCCATTGCTGAACCGGTCTTAAATAGCCCACTACTCTTGAATAAACCTCGCAGGGCTGGTCAATTGTGCATTTGGGACAAATAAAATGCTCGCCCTGAATATAGCCATGCGTTGGACAAATGCTGAAAGTCGGAGTGATTGTGAAATAGGGCAGTTTAAATTTTGTAAATACTTTTTTAATTAATGACTTGACTATCTCATGGTCAGAAATTCTTTCTCCTAAAAATCCGTGGAGAACTGTTCCGCCAGTATATTTTGTTTGAATATCGTCCTGAAGCTTTAAGGCACTGAACAAATCCTGGGTATAGCCAACCGGCAATTGAGTAGAATTAGTATAATAGGGTTCAATCTTGCCAGCGGTAATTATATCTGGATATTTATTTTTATCTGTTCTTGCCAAACGATAAGAAGTTCCTTCTCCTGGCGTAGCTTCCAAATTATACAAATTACCTGTTTGTTCTTGATATAAAATTAAACGCTCGCGCATAAAATCCAAAACTTCTATTGCAAATTTTTTACCTCTCAAAGTAGCTATATCTTTTTTTAGAAAGTTTAAAAGCGCTTCATTCATACCAATCAAACCAATGGTGGAAAAATGATTCCCCCAGTAGCTATTTCTCATTTTTTTTACTCCGTCTAAATAAAACTTGGCATAGGGATAAAGGCCCTTTTCCGTAAATGCTTCTATTGTTTTTCTTTTTATTTCCAAGGATTCCCTTGCCAAATCCATTAATCTTTCCAGTCTCGCAAAAAATTCTTCTTTTGTTTTTGAAAGATAGCCAATTCTCGGCATATTTATTGTAACTACTCCAATACTGCCAGTTAATGGCGCCGCGCCAAATAACCCTCCGCCTCTTTTATATAATTCGCGATTATCCAGACGTAAACGGCAGCACATGCTCCGGGCATCATCGGGTTTCATCTCGCTGTTTATAAAATTAGCAAAATAGGGAATGCCATATTTGCCTGTCATTTCCCAAACCGATTTCAAAACTGGATTATTCCAATCAAAATCTTTTGTAATGTTGTAGGTGGGGATCGGAAAAGTAAAAACCCGACCAGCTGCGTCTCCTTCGCTCATCACTTCGGCAAATGCCTGATTCAACATATCTATTTCTTTCTGAAATTCCTTATATGTTTCTTTTTGGGCCCGGCCTCCAATTATAACTGGGTTATTTTTCAGATTGTCAGGCGGCGTTAAATCCATTGTTAGATTACTAAAAGGCGTTTGAAATCCTACTCTGGTCGGAACATTTGAATTATAAATAAATTCTTGAATTGATTGCTTGACTTGTTTGTAATCCAAATTGTCGTGCCTGATAAATGGCGCCAATAAAGTATCAAAATTAGAAAATGCTTGAGCCCCAGCTGTTTCGCCTTGAAGAGTATAGAAAAAATTAACAATATGGCCCAAGGCAACCCGGAAATGTTTTGCCGGAGAAGTTTCAATTTTTCCTTTCACCCCCCTAAAACCCTTCATCAATAAATCAGTCAAATCCCATCCGCAACAATAAGTTGCTAAATATCCCAAGTCATGAATATGAAAATCTCCTGAATTTACAGCTTCTCTTATTTCTTTAGGGTAAATCTTGTTTAACCAATATTTTTTTGTAACAAAACTTGAAACATAGTCATGCAATCCCTGTAAAGAATAAGTCATATTACTATTCTCTTTAATCTGCCAATCAATTTCATCTATATAATTGCTTATCATGTCTAATCCGTCTTCAACGGCTAATTCCATTTCTCTTATTTTTCTGCGTTGTTCACGATAAAGAATATAAGCTCTTGCTGTTTCGGCATAATCTCCAATAACTAAAATTTCTTCTACTATGTCCTGAATTTCCTCCACTGTCGGAACATAATCTTTTTTTCTTCTTTTGTTTAATAAAACAACCACCTTATTTGAAAGTCGCTCCGCAATTCCGCGACCCCCGCTATTGGTGGCTGTCAATGCCTTAAAAATCGCATCGGTTATTTTTTCTTGATCAAAATCAACCAATCTCCCGTCCCTTTTTCTGATTATTGAAAATTTGTTTTTAACTTTTACCATTTTTTATTTTTATCCTTTATCCTTATTATACAAAAAAATTAATAGCCAAGCTATTAATTTTAAAAAATAAAAAATCCAAGGTCAAATGGCTGTTCTCATATCTTCTATATCTTTTTTTATTTGATTTATCGGAATTGCGAAACCAATGCTCTGGGCGCCTGCTGCCGTAGCAGTATTAACTCCTACCACCTCTCCATTAATGTTCAATAACGGACCGCCAGAATTTCCAAGATTAATAGCTGCATCTGTTTGGATTAATCCCTCTAATTGCTCGGAAAATCCTCCACCTGAAGCAGTAATATTCCTTAATAGTCCGGAAATAACGCCAACGCTTACAGTGTTCCTAAATTCCCCCAATGCATTGCCAATCGCAATTACGGTCTGCCCGATTTCTATATTGTCAGAATTCCCCAATTTAACAATTGGCAAATTCTCCGCCTCTATTTTGATTATGGCAATATCTTGAATCGAATCTCTGGCTAAAACTTTGGCAGGATATTTTTTTCCGTCATTGGTCAAAACAGTATATTCCGCTTTTTCATCTAAAACAACATGTTTATTCGTAACTATCATACCGTTCGGAGTAATAATGAACCCTGTCCCGCCGCCGACCTCCTGAAGCTCTTTGCCTTTTTCCCTGATTCCCGGAATCCTTATTTGAAAAGGACTGTCTTCGCCAAAAGGATTGTAATAATATTGCTCAAGAATCGAAACCATTTTGCTTATTATAACACTCACAACGGCAGGCGACGCTTCTTTCACTGCCTGAGGCACTGGCTCGGAAATTTTATTTGAATTTAAATCATTATTAAGCGCATTATACTTAACAATTGAGTACGCTATATAAACCGAAGAAATCAAACCAACCACTAATCCGATAGTTAAAGAAATAATAATTGTCAAAACTATCGGTTTTTTGAAAAACGATTTCATATTCTCTAAAAAGAAGCTTCTATCGCCCTTTTCGTGTTGTTATAACATCCGCTTGCTTCAACAATAATATCTTCTCCATTATCCTGCACTTTAACGCCATAAGAACTGCCATTATCCCAATCAATAGAACAATCATTAATATTTAATTCAATATTATTAATTCTTTTTTCAAAAATCGCCCTTTCCACTGCCGAATCAGCGGCATAATAAGCGACAACTGAACGAGAAATATCCCTGCCTATTTTTATTTCGCCGATTACCAGCTTTGAAACGCCAAAAGCAATAGACAAAATAGCTGCCATTACAAGCAAAGACAATAAAATAGAAACTCCTTTTTGGTTATTATTTTTCATAGTTCAAGGTTTCTTATAGAAACGGTTGTTTGAATTTCCAAGTTTGATTTTTCTTCTGCTTTCAAGCTGATATTTTGTATTTTCATTGCCATTGTCACCTTTGGCTGTATGCCGTCGCCTTCGCCCAACCCGACAACAGAAAAACTGCCAATTATCGAAACATCGTTTGAATTAATTGGCCCACTGGTCAAAGAATCTGTCCTGTTTATGTTGCTTCCGTCAAAAGAATAAGAAACAATTTCTCCACTTGCCCTTTTAAGATTTAATGTTGAAGATGTTGCGTCTGTGATTTCGCTCATTCTGATTTCTTTGGCCATAAATTCCAATATATATCTTGCGCTTTCCTGAATATTTTGGTTCGCAATAATTCTTCTTTGGCCTTTTATTCCCGCCATAAATAGGCTTAAAGCAATTGTAATCGCCAAAGAAAAAAGCGCGACAGCCACAACAAGTTCTATTAAAATAAACCCTGCACCATTTCTCGTGCCCCTAATTTTAAATATTCTATTGTCCTGCAAATGGTGCAGGGTAAACCCTCTCTTTTTCATGTTATTCCTGTAGCCAATTATAAAGACGGTTCTCTATTTGAATGCTCTGATTTCTGCCCTTTTCCTGCCAAGTTACTTCGGATAAAACTTTAATTTGATTGTCTCCGACATAACTAATATTGATTTTTCTGTAAAATCCCATATCTGCTCCGTTGTCATATTGATAAAATCCATTTGAATCTTTTTTTAATTGTACGCTTAAATAAGGAATCAATGATTGGTTATTATGTTGCACCAGCCAATTTCCCTCGTTCAAACCGTCTCTCCAGGTGTCAATTGTTCTTTTATAATTTGTCCAATTATTATCTCTGATATTTCTGACAATTTCTACCCCTTCCTGGGCAAGGCCTGCGGCGATAATTTTTGACTTTCCCGCTGTTACCCCGGAAATACTGGACGAAATCAAAGCAATACAGGAAATGATTCCAACAACTATTATTGATATGGCTATAATTACTTCTATCAGGGTAAATCCTTTTTTGTTGTTTGTCTTCTTTTTCATAAATATCAATCTACGCTTATTTGCCCCATGCCTCTTATGTTTATTGTTTTACAGTTCAGGGAAGGGCATGTTGTTCCTGTTTTTTTAATAACAATTCTTGCTATTGTTGAAGACGGGTTTATTTTTGTAAAGCCGTCTGGGATCGGAAAAGCAATATTCAAATTTTGCGCCCCGGACGACAACGAATCAATTTCTATTCCCGATTCAATTGAAACCTCCGCGCCGATTTCCATGTCCGAAGTTTGATAAGTATTATTATTGTTTAAATCGCCAAAAAGCTGGTAAGATTTCTTTTTGTTTTTATCAAAAAAAATGCCATAGGAATAAGGAATCTGATTTTCGTATTTTGTGCCGTTTAATGCCATGTCCTGCACTTTTCTTATATCTTGGGCTATATTTTGGGCAGCTCTTTGCAATAGATACTGCTTCTCGTTTTTTCGCCAATTGACTATTAATGTCGCAGAAATTAAGACAACTATAAAAATAACCACCAACATTTCTATCAATGAAAACCCTTGTTGTTTTTTGTCTTCTTTTTTCATTTTTATAAGAATAAATTGAAATACCAATTACTTAAAAAACCGCCCCAGAATAAAGAAATAAATGTGGCTCCGACTAAAAACGGACCAAAAGGAATTTCAGATTTAAGTTTTTTCTTTTTTAGCGCCAATAAAATTGCTGAAATTATTGCTCCGCTTAAAAAAGCAACAAACAAAGCCACCAGAAGAAGATTAAACCCTAAAAATAATCCCATTAAAAATCCCAATTTTATGTCTCCTATGCCCATCCAATGGCCCCTTGAAACAAAAACAATTATTCCAAAAAAGGCCCCACCCAATAAAGCTCCAAAAATCAAACTCCAAGCACCAGACAAATTCCAATTTCCGAAATCCCAAACATTAAACAACTGATATAAAAAAACGATTATTATGGTTAGATAAATTATTTTATCTAAAATCAAGTAATGTTTTAAATCGTAAACAAAAATCACAATCAATAAACAAGAAATAAGCAACAAGAAACAAGTATTGAAAATTGCCTGTCCGCCTGCCTCGCCGGTAGGCGGGCCTTGGCCAAAAAAATTGAAAATTAACACAAAAATCACTCCTGTAAAGACCTCAACCAAGGGATATTGCCAGGAAATTTTCTTTTTACACTGACGACATTTTCCCTTCTGAATTATAAAACTAATTATCGGAATTAATTCAAACCAATCCAGTTTTTTATTGCAAAAAAGGCAATGGGAACGATTTTTAATGATTGATTTATTGCTCTTTAGGCGATATATGACGACGTTTAAAAAGCTGCCTATTGTTATGCCGAATATAAAAATTAAAATATTTAACAATACCATCTTTAAAATATGCCCAACAATTCATTCTCTTTAAATACTTTAGATAGAAATTGTTGGGCATTAAAACAACTTTTAAAATCAATTCAACCTAACACTCTTTTCTGCCCAAGTTTGAACTTGGGCAGAATCTGACTATTAAGCTGAATAAAACGAAATTACGGCTGCAGACAATATGCTGGAGTAGCACAATTACATCCCATTACCGTTCCATGTAGACTACCAGTTAGAGCGGAATTGTTTACATTTTCCAGATAAGCATAAAGAATATAATCAGTTGCTGTGCCACTATACATATAAACATTACTGCCGGAATCAACGGGGTCGGCTGGAAGCACGGTCACATAAGTAGGAGCCAAAGCAGTAGCTAATGCTCCTGTCCAATTAGTATTATTGCAATTAGCGGCAGCTGGATAGCCAGAAGAAGTGTGGTCGTCATAATACATTTCCAAAGCAAGTGCAACTTGGCGGATATCGCTGACCCTTCTCGTGTCTCGCGCTTTTTGTCTGGCTGAATTTAATGATACTAAAACAATAGTTGCCAATATGCCGATAATGGCAATAACAACCAAAAGCTCGATCAAGGTGAAACCTTTTGATTTTTTTTTGAACATAATTTTCTATATCTCTTTTTAATTCATCGACCTTTGTTTGGTTTTTATAAACCGGACGAAATATTATAAATTGGCATTAAAATGGATGCCACCAAAAAAGCCACGCCACCGCCTAAAATTAAAATCATAATCGGCTCAATCAGCTGGGTCATATTGTTAACTGCCCTATCCACTTCCTGCTGGTAAAAAAGAGCTACTTTTTCCAAAATAACGTCTAATTGGGCTGTTTTTTCTCCAACTCCTATCATCTGGGTAACCATCGGCGCTATTTGCTTCGGATAACCGGAAAAGGCGGACGTGATGCTTTCCCCTACTTTTACTTTTTCTCTTGCTTCATTTACTATATTTTCATAAATTTTATTGCCGATAACCTTTGCCGTTATTTCCAGTGCTTTCAAAATCGGTATTCCTCCCACTAATAAAGTTTTAAAATTTTCGGCAAATCTTGCCAAATAAATTTTTTGGAAAAGAACTTTGAATACCGGAATATTCAACTTTGCCGTGTCAATGATAAATATTCCCTTGTCTGTTTTTGAAAATTTCAAAAACCCAATTACTGCGCCGATTACGAATAATATCACCAATAAAATCCATTTTTTTAAAAAATTGCTGGTCCAAATTAAAACTTTTGTGGTGAATGGCAAATCGGTACCCATTTCGGCAAGCATTGAAGTTAATTGAGGCACAACATAAACCATCATTAAAGTACCGACCACGATAAAAAGAGAAAAAATTACTGCCGGATATGTAAAGGCGCCCCTTACTTTGCCGTTTAAATTATATTCTCTTTCGGCATGGTCGGCCAAATAGCGCAAAACTTCGTGCAGTTTGCCTGTTGCTTCTCCGGCCGCGACAATATTTATATAAAAAGGAGAAAAAACTTTAGGATGTTTTCCCATTGCCTGCGAAAGAGTTTCTCCGCCTTTTATATTTTTGTCTATTTCAAAAATTAATTCTTTGAAAAGTTGATTCTTCATCTGCTCGCCTAAAATTCTTAAAGATTCAAGGGGTGAAATATTGGCCTCAAAGAGAACGGCCAATTGCCTATAAAATACGGTCAACTCTTTCGTTTTTATTTTTTGGAAAATTTTTAATGAACGGGCATAAATTGGAACCTTGGAAACTTCTTCTAAAAAAATAACCAATAATTCGCGCTGCTGAAGAACCTCAATTGCAGATTCCCGGCCCCCTGCTTCAATCACTCCGGTCTGGATTTCGCCGTTTTTAGTTCTGGCTTGATAATTAAATTTCATGATTTAAATTATTTATTTAAAAAATTCCTTAAATCCGCAACATTCAAAGAGTATGTTTCAGCGTTCTCAATAGAAATATCTCCCTTGTGAACTAAATTGGCCAATGACCTGTTTAAAGAAATCATTTCTTCGTCCATGCTGGTTTCAATTACCAAATCTATTTGATAAATTTTTCCTTCTCTTATTAAATTTCTCGTAGCGGAATTGGATATCATCAATTCCACTGCCGGAATTCTTCCTCCGCTTGGCATCGGAATCAATCTCTGGGAAACTACGCCCAAAAGAGTGGATGCTAATTGGGTTCTGACTTGGTTTTGAGCATCGGTTGGAAAACTGTCAATTATTCTGTCAATTGTTTGCGACGCGCTGTTTGTGTGCAAGGTTGCCAAAACCAAATGGCCCGTCTCAGCTGCGGTCAATGCCGTTGACATGGTTTCTAAATCCCTCATTTCTCCAACCATAATGACATCCGGGTCTTGGCGCAGCGCGGAACGCAGAGCCCGACTAAAACTTCTTGCATCTGTCCCAACCTCTCTCTGCGAAATTATGCTTTTGTCTTGTTCAAAAATATATTCAATGGGATCTTCAATGGTAATAATATGTTTTGTCTGTTGGTGATTTATATAATCAATTAAAGCAGCTAATGTTGTGGTTTTACCATGACCAGTGGGGCCAACTATCAGCAATAATCCCTGCGAATAATTAGTAAATTTTTCTATAATTGTCGGTAAATTAAGTTCTTTAACTGTCTTTATTTTTGGCAGGAAAAATCTTAAAGCAGCGGCCAAAAAGCCTTTTTGATAAAAAACATTAACTCTGAATCTTAATTTGTCTTTGTAATTATGCGAAAAATCAACTTCTTTAAACTTTAAAAGCTGCTCTTTCTTTTCTTCCGGCAGAAATTCGTTTATAAGGCCTTCTATTTGTTCACTTGTCAAAATAGAATATTCGGAAATATTTTGCAGTTTGTCGTCTATTCTTAAAGTCGGATATCTGCCAACGGACAAATGCAAATCAGAGGCATTGTGTTTGCCCGCGATTTCTAAAAGCTCTTCAAATTGCGATTGATAGTTTTTCATATTTTAGGGAACAACATAATTCAATCCCTGGTTTTTTCCATTTATAGAGTTTGTTTCCAAATAATATTGCAAATAATAATCTATTCCGCTTCCGCTTGCGCTTTGATAATAGTAACGGTAATTTCCGCTATTTGTCGGGTCAAGCGGTATTGATGAAAACGCGCCGGAAGATTTCAATGCCGCAGAAACGTCATCGTTTCCGGTAATATAGCCGTCATAAATAGGATAGGCGTTCATATCATTGTGATAAAGGCCGAGCCCAGTAACTATACTGTTAATATCTGCCACGCGCTGAGCATCTCTTGCTTTTGCTTTTATATTTTTGATACTGATAACAATCATGCCGGTCAGCATGCCGATAATGGCAATTACAACTAAAAGTTCAACCAGGGTGAATCCTTTTGATTTTTTCATATTAAGTTAATTATATAATTTTAAAATTGTTTGTTAAATGGCAAATTGAATTATTCTTCAACTGTTTTTCTCATTTCGTCAAAACTCACAATCCCGCGAAGAGCTTTTAAAATTCCGTCTTGGAGCATTGTCACCATACCTTGCCTTTTTGCTTCTTCTCGCAACTTGCCCTCAGATGGCCCCTTTAAAATTATTTCCTCCAGTTGAGATGTCATTTCCATCATTTCATAAACAGCAACACGGCCCTTTGTCCCGTTTAAACACTCCTTTGACGGCTGCGGCTCATAAATTTTATAGGGTTCTTTAAGATTATATTTTTTCAACTCCTCCTGGTTCATTGCGTCAAGTTCTTTTCTAATCAGTTTTTCTACTTCTGTCGGCGGGGTGATTTCTTTTTTATTTTCCAAACATAGTCTCCTTACTAATCTTTGGGCAACCGCCAAATTCAAAGTAGAAGGAATAAGATACGGCTCAATTCCCATATCAATTAATCTTGGTATAACGCCCACGGCGTCATTGGTATGTAGAGTAGAAAGAACCAGGTGGCCGGTAAGTGCGGCGTGAACCGCAAGATTGGCTGTTTCGGCATCGCGAATTTCTCCGACCAAAATCTTGTCTGGATCCTGCCTCACAATTGAACGTAAGCCAGTGGCAAATGTATATCCTATTTCCGGCTGAACTTGCGACTGACTAACGCCTTCAATATAATATTCAATCGGGTCTTCCAAGCTTATAATGTTTGTGTCTTCCTGATTTAAAATATGTAAAAGACTATAAAGAGTGGTTGTTTTACCAGAACCGGTTGGCCCTGTTATTAAAATCATTCCTGTTGGCTTCTCAATCGCTTTTTTTATTAATTCAAGATTATGGCCTTCAAGCCCCAAATTAGTCAAATCCTGCAAGCCGACTGCCGGATCTAAAATTCTCATTACAACCTTTTCGCCGGCATAAGTCGGTAAAGTAGAAATACGAAAATCAATTTTCTTGCTTCCGATTTGAGTAAAAAATCTTCCGTCCTGCGGCTTTCTTGTCTCGTCGATTTTGAGCCGCGAAAGAATTTTAATTCTTGAAACAATCGCCGGATGAATGCGAATCGGTAAAATAAGATTAATTTTCATAACTCCATCAACCCTAAAACGCACTCTGATTGATTTTTCTTCCGGCTCAATATGGATGTCGGAAGCCCCCTGTTCTATTGCGTGATTGATAATCAATGCCACGACTTTGCTGATTGGGGCGTCTTCTGCTATTTTTTCTATTTTTTCTTTGTCGACTTTGACGGTTTTACTTTTTTCAATCTCTATTTCCTTGCTTAATTCATCAAGAGCTTCTTTTATTTGTCCTTTAAATGTTGAGTAGTTTCTTAAAACATTTCTAAAGTCGCCAAGACTTATAACAAATATTTCAGGAGTCAGATTATTCCTGTGAGCGATAAATTTCAAGGCCTCTCTTGCGTCAATGTCTTCCGGGTTCAGCATTCCCATTTCTATTGCCCCTTTCTTTGAATCAATTTTAATGGGCACAAAACGGTAATGCTGAGCAGCTTCCAGGGGGATAAGTTTTAAAACTTCTGACTTTGTTTCGTAGCCAGCCAAATCCTGAAAAGGAATTTTGTAATATTTTGCTTTTAATTGATAAAATTTTTCATCGTCAATCAATCCTTTTTCTACAATAACATCTTCCGCGGATTTATTTTCTGCGACTGCTTGTTTTTTTACATTATCTAATGCAACGGCATCAATTAATTTCTCGTCTATTAAAACATCTAAAAGACTTTTCTGCTTTGCCATGCTTAAAAATAAAAATTAATAAGAAATAAAAGGATTGTTTCTTCCTGTTTCGCCTTTCTGGACCGGCAAATCGCCATATCCCTTAAAAAAAGAAAAGATTTTTTCTTTTAAAAAAGCTATGTCCGCCTCCAGATCTATTTTTTTTAATTTTTCCTGAGCCAAAATTTCAGCACCCGACATGGACGCTCCTTGACCGGGCGCAACCGGCGCTGGCGCTGATACCCCGCCCATAAATCCAAAATACAAAACACCGGCCGCAAGTACGGCAATAACAATTGCAACAACCAGCAATATCTGTTGGCGTTTTTTTTGTTCTAAAGATTTAATTGCCATATTTTATTGTTGATAATAAGTTTTAAGAGATACTTCAAAATTAAAAAGTTGAGAGCCCCAGCTAGACAAGGGGGTAAAATTTATTGTTTCTATATTCATCAATCTTATGTTTTTCTCCACTGCTGCAAGAAAATTTTTAAACGCATAATAATCCCCGCTCATTTTTAAATTAACTGCTATTGTTTTATAATCTTTTGCGCTTCCTCCTGTTTGTTGAGCGACTCCCGCTCCTGTTTCGGTCCTAGCGGCCGTTGCCCTGCCTGTTGCCTGGCCTTCAACCGAAGAAAATCCAATTTGCTCTATTGTCATGCCTCCTTCTGCGCTCAAGGCCTCAAACTGAACAATCAAGTTCGGTATTTCTTTTCCTGATGGCAAAACGTAATTAATCTTTTCGGCGTCTTCTTTATTATCCTCGTAATTTTTTATTAATTTCTCAACTTTAATTAAAAATCCTTGCTTGTCTCCCAAAATTTTCGTTTGCTCGCTTAATGTTTTTCTGAGATTCAAAACTTCCCGGACTGCCGGAATGTCAAAAAATATCACAATAGCGACAAAACCCAATATTAAGAATAAAAAAATTAAATTTTTAATCATTTGTTTTTAATAATGCTTTTTTAGAAAAAGTAATTGAGAAATTGAATTTGATTCCGCCTTCCGCAATCAAAGAAATGCCCGTAATTTCTGCCTTTTCAATTAGTGGCTCCTCCTGGAAACTAAGCATTTGTCTTGCAATGCCCGTATAAGTGCTGGCATTTGCCGAAAGCGCTACGCTTATTTTTTCTTCAGCATAAATAATTTTTATATCATAAAAATAAACATTGGGAACAGTCAATTCTTCTAATTTTGAATAAAATTGAGACCAATAAAAATGATTAGCAACCAGGTCTTTCAGGGTTGAGATTTTTTTATCGAAATCAATTATTGATGTTTCTTTTTCGCTGTCTCTTTTTGCGTCTATGGCAGCTATATCTTTTTTAATTGAATCTATTTTCTTGTTGAGATCTTTTTTGTAAAATAAAAGTCCGCCAGCCAAAAGCAGACTCAAAATAATAAGGATTAAAATTATCCCCCTAATTTTTGAAAAAACCGCTGATACTGTTTCTTCGCTTCCCTTGTATTTTTTTGGAATTAAATTTATATCGGGCATATTAATTCTCTCTCATGGCTGCGCCGACAGTCACTGAAAACTGAGGGCCAATTTCTTTAAGAGTTTCCTGAAGCATGGGCGGATAAATAATTTTTAACCAAGGATCCGCAACCACTGCTTTTATGTTTAACTTTTTTTCAATATAATCGCTTATACCGATTAATTTTGCCGAACCGCCATTAAGAATCAATTTTTCTATTTTTCTGTTGGTTTTGGACTGGTAATTATTTATCATCCTGTCAATTTCTGTAATAATTTTATCAACTGAAATATTTAAAAGCTCTTTAAACTCGTGTCTCGAACCCGCGTCCGATTCGTGATTCAGGCCAAAAGTTGTTTTTAACTCTTCAGCCCTTACTTGCGTTATGCCCAAACCGGTCGCCAAATTTTTTGTCATTTCCGCTCCGGCAGTATCCAAGCTATGACTCATTTGAACTGTGCCTTTATCAACTATCAAAAAAGATGTTGCCCTTGCTCCGATATCAAGTATGCAGGCCGAACTTTTGCTGTCCGTTATAAGAGAACGGCCCAGGCTGAAGCTTTCCAATTCCAAAGCGTTTATCTTCAAACCAAGAGCTTCGGCTATTCTCATATATTTATTCACCACTTCTTTAGGAACTGCGATTATCAAAATTCTTTTGCCGTTGAAGGGTTTTTTGACAACATCGTCTTTTATCATTCCCTGATCAAGAACTTTCCAGTCAAAAACCACTTCTGTTAATGGTATCGGTATATAGCGCCGCGCTTCAAATTCTATTGACCGTTCCAATTCTTTTTCACCCATTTCTGGCATTTCTATGACGCTCACAAAACTTGAAAAAATAGGAATAGCCATTACTGTGTTGTTCGCGGTAATTTTTGATCTCTCTATGAGAATCTTCAACATCTCTCTCGTAACCACTTCTAATTTTTTAAAAGAAGTAATCTGAAAAGAATCATTTAATCTCTCAAGATAACCAATAGTAGAAAGTTCTCCGTAGCTTTCCAGTTTAAACTTATCTTCCTCCTTTTTTAATTGTACCACCTTTATAGAAGAAGTGCCAATGTCAATACCTAAAATTGATTTTGGTTTTGGTTTAAATAAACTCATTGTTTTAATCCGGCTTCACCTCTCTCCATTTAGGCAAAGGGTAAGTGATTCTGATTTGTTTAATTTTATCACAGGTATAATTATCTTTGTCCCTTACTTCCAGTTTAACATACCAAAGGCCTTGATTGGAATAGGAGGCAATGGGATTCTCCAATATTGAGGTCAATGGTACAACTCCTTCAAGGCCGTCATCATTAACATCAAAGTCCCAGAAAAAAGCATCAGAATAAGAAGGAGAACATTCTGTTGTTAATGGCTTGTCGTCAAAGCAGGATGAATTGTCAGTAAATCTCACTTCTTCTCCTTTGCTTGGGCTTCTGGGCAGATAACTGAAATCAGGAGAAGGATAAGCGTGTAAAGGAGTTTTAAAGTTGTCTGTGATTGACCAACTAGATTCTAAGTTTTTGCTGTCCATTACTTTTACTCTCCAATAATAGGTTGTGTTCCAATCAAAAATGCCACTGGTGGTGTATTGGAGAGAAGTGGTATAGTGCCAGCCAGTATCATCTTCCAAAGAAGAGAAATCAGCATTATTGTCTACTTGAATCATATAGCCGCCCTGAACATCTCCATCCGGGTCAGCATAAGTAAAATGAAGTACTGGGTGCCTGGAATCAGCGCAATAGATAAATACTTCTGATGATGGCGCAGCTGTAGGCGGGTTGTTGAGCTTAATCTCTATTATTCCTCCTTCTGCATAATTAGACCAATTATTGGCATTATCTGCTGCTCTGTATCTGAATTGATATTGGTAATTGCTCTGGCCAGTATAAGTAAAATCATCAATTGTTGACGAATAATCCTGATAAGCAGACCAAACAGAAGAAGAAGTTAATTTAGACCTTACTTCCACATCTCCGCTTAAAACACCGGAACAAGCATCTGATTCTGTTAATGTTATTGGAAAGGTTAATTGATAGATTATTCCTGTTGTGTATGATATGGCTGATGATGGAATATCTTTATCTACTTTGGCTAGCCAATAACCAGAATAACTGCTGTTTAAACCGCCTGTATCTTGAGCATAAGCCCGCCACCAGTTTTGATAGCAGGTTCCTACGTTCAAAGGGCCCCAAGATGATGTTTGTCCGCTATTTACCCAATTGCCCCAGCCATCTCCATAGCCCAAGACATTAAAAAATGTTCTTATCTGGTCATTGTCCGGATCAGTGGTTGTTGCTTGGTATGTGGGATTGTAATTGATCCAAACACTATTGGGAGGAGCTATTAAGGTAGGAGTATTGGGAGGATTAAAACAATTTCCTTCTTGACAAGTTCCCCAAGTTCCCCAGGCACAAGCAGATGTGCAGGTACTGGTTTGAGTTCCGCAACTGCCGCAGCCCTGAACTTTGGTAGAACCAGGAGAACAAACTCCTTGGCCAGTGCAAGTTCCCCAGCTTCCCCAAACACAAGCAGATGTGCAGGTTCTGGATCGTGTTCCGCACCAACCACAGGCCTGAGAATCTGTAGAACCAGGAGAACAAACTCCTTGGCCAGTACAAGATCCATAGGCTCCCCAACTAAGACAATTAGCTGCACAGGTTCTAGTTTTAGTTCCGCAATTACCACAGGCGAGAGATTGGGTAGAATTGGCAGTACAAACGCACGGCGTAATTATTTGTACATATTCACAGCGTTCACCACTATGGGCAGCGCCACAAGCAGAACCGGTCGGACATTTTTGAGCTTCTAATAGGGTGCACATTGGTTTGTAACCCGGTTGATTATCTGGACAATTAATTGAACGCGTAGCGCAACCAATACTATAACAATCAGTAGGATAACTAAAACATTTTTTATTAAAAGCATTTACTTCTGCCGAATAAAAGATAAAAAACAAAACAACAATATTAATAAATATAATTAACTTAATAATACCTTTAAATTGAATTGATTGTTTCATATGGTTATATTTTACCACTTTAAAAAATATTCAACAAGTCAAATATATAAATACCAATATAAGTAAATAAAAACAAATAAAAAAAGAGAGTGATAATATTATCACTCTCAATAAGGATTCTGAACTTTGCCACTTTTAAGGATGACCGCTGCCCATTCGCTGTTTTGGCTTTGAGCGGGGTTGCTTTCGATGACCGTTAATTTAACCCAGTCGGCATCTCTGTCCCCTTTCATATAAAGATCCCTTGCAATCGTATCTCCGTAGACCTTCTCAACCTTTTTATCGAGAAGGTAAACATGTCGTATAGAATCTTCATCATAGACATTGGGAAATCTGGCTGTCCACTTGTTTTCTCTAATTTTAGTAAAAAATGAAGAATTTTGACCCCCGGCATTACTCTCTAAACTAGCGCATTCTTTATCCACGTCCTTTTCGTTGGGATTTATTATCGGCAATACTCTTTCATACATAATCTCGTAACTGTGTGGCCAGTTTTCTTCTGGAGAAGCCGGGCTTTTGCCGAAATCGCAACAGGAAAAAAAATTGAAAAGAGCAAAAGACAAAATTAATAATACAAACATCTTTTTCATTTTCCTCACCTCCCTTGCCTCGCCGTAGCTTTATGCGTAGGCGGGTTTGACTTTAGATTTTGATTCCGCATACGCAGAATCTATATTGAAAAGAGCAAATGTGCTTCTTATTTTCCTATTTTTATTATACTCCTTTAAAAATAAAAAGTCAACCCTTCTACCAAATTTGCTGGCATTTTACAGTGCGGCGCGCCCCGCAAATGCGGGGGCCCTGTTCGGGCAAGCGCCGCAAATTTATACTCTGTCTAACAATAATTTATCATTAATCGTGTTAATAATGGCAAATTTGGTGAAGGGTCAATACCCTGTGAATTTCTGGCCTGTTCCCTATGTATCTCATCTTAGTTCAATTTTTCTGTTATAATTATAATTAAGTTGTATGTTTTTGCCGAAAATCAAAAATTTCATTCTGAATTTGTTTTTTCCCAAAAAATGCCTTGGCTGCGGCAAGTCGGATATTTATATTTGCGACGATTGTTTCAATAAGATAGAAATTAACCTGAATAATACCTGCTTTTTCTGCGGAAAAATAACCTGGCAGGGCAGGATTTGCCTTGAATGCAAAAAAGAAAATTATCTGGATAGATTAATTTTTGCAACTGAATACGCAAATCCTTTAATCCGTGAGTTGATAAAATCATTTAAATATTATTTTGCCCAAGAACTCGCCATTCCCCTATCTAAACTTTTAATAAAAACGCTGAATAATTGGTCATTGGATTTTGGTTATTGGAATTTTTTACTTGTTCCCATTCCTCTCCATAAAAGGCGGGAAAGATTTCGCGGATTCAATCAAGCGGAGTTATTGGCCCGAGAAATCGCCGATTATTTTAAAATCCCGGTTTCAACCGATGTCTTAAAAAGAAAACTGCATACTTATCCGCAGGCGAAAATTAAAGATATGGAAAAACGAAAAATGAATCTTGAAAATATTTTTGAAATCAACTCCAGAAAATCAGTCGCAGGCAAAACAATAATTCTTATTGACGATGTAATCACCACTGGCGCGACCTTAATAGGAGCAGCCAAAATTTTAAAGCAATCCGGCGCCAAAGAAGTCTGGGCAATCACGATTGCGAAAGGATGAAATATCTGCTATAATAGAGATATGGCTGAATTGATTAATTCTAAAAGAGCGTTTCTGCCTTCAAAACAACAAAGACAATTTATAAATAAAATCCTTTTGAAAATTCCGATTAAAAAAGCGGCTAATTTGTGTAATATTTCTGAAAGAACTATCAGAGATTGGCGACGAGGAAAATTTTCAATGGACTTAAAGTCAATTCAGATATTGTCCAAATTAACCAAAATCTCCTTGCCTAAAAATATTAAAACAAAAAACAAATATTGGTATGTAAATAATGGTTCATCGGCTGGCGGCCTTGCTGTGCTCAAAAAATATGGAAGAATTGGAGGCGACCCAGAAAACCGAAAGAATAAATGGTATGAATGGTGGGAAAAAGAAGGAAAATTTAAAAAACACCCAATTATTAATGTTCGTCTGCCCATTAAAAAACCACAAAAAACAAGGGAACTGGCAGAACTTTTTGGCATTCTTATAGGCGACGGCGGTATAACACAAAACCAAACAACTATTACATTAAATAGCGTAGATGATAAAGAATATAGTAATTTTGTAATTAAGTTTATTAAAAAATTATTTGGTGTTCAACCAAGTATTTATCATGATACCAAAGACTCGGTTAATAACATCACAATATCAAGAACCGAATTAGTAGATTTCCTTCATTCGCTGGGACTGCCAATCGGGAATAAAATAAAACAGAAAATTGATATCCCAAAATGGATAAAAATAAATAAAAAATTCTTAATCGCTTGCTTGCGCGGATTAGTTGATACTGATGGATGCGTAATTAAACATTCTTATATAGTTGACGGAAAAAAATATAATTATAAAAAATTAGCATTCTCTAGTCGGTCCGAGCCGTTAATTAAAAGTGTGTATAATTTTCTTAAAAAGATTGGCTTATCGGCAAGAATCACAAAAGACGGAAAAAACGTCAGAATAGAAAGCAAGGATGATGTAAAAAAATATTTTAAAATTATAGGCTCGCACAATCCAAAACACTTGAGAAGATACCATAAATAAGCTACAATAAATTATGCTTGGAGGAGTCGGATAATGGTTATTCCAGCAGGTTGCTAACCTGCGACCTCGAAAGAGGTCTTGTGGGTTCGAGTCCCACCTCCTCCGAAACGTAATAAATTTGCTTTGCAAATTTAAACGTTTCTGAAATGAATAAAGAAATTAAAATTTTAGAAAAAGAAAATGTTCGGCTAAAAAAGGAAGTTGAAAAATTAAAAGAATTAATCACTATTGATTTTTTGACCAAAGTTTATAATCGCCGCGCTTTTTCCCAATTTTTTAAAAGAGCTTGTAGGGAAACAAAATGGGCAAATAAATACAAAACTCGTCGCCAACGCGGAAATTTTTTCTCTCTTATTCTGATAGATATTGATAACTTCAAACAATTTAATGATAAATTTGGCCATCTCTACGGAGATAAAATATTAAAAAAAGTTGCGAAATTTTTGCAAAACTCGGTAAGAGATTTTGATATTGTCGCCCGCTGGGGCGGAGAGGAATTCGCCATAATATTAAGAGACGCCGATCTGGAACAAGCTCGAAAAAGAGCAAAAGACATTCTAATTAGAGCTCAAAAATATTTGCCCGTAACTTTCAGTATGGGAGTTATCCGGTCAAGCCCAAAATATTCTTCCAACCAATTATTCAATAAAGTAGACAAAGCAGTGTTTAAGGCTAAAAAACAAGGAAAAAACCAAATCGTAATTGGATAAGCGGGAGGAGTCGCATAGTGGACTAGTGCGGCGGCTTGCCCCGTACGAAAACGGAGGGTTGGCAGAATGGCAATGCGCCGGTCTTGAAAACCGGTGGGCGAAAGCCCTTAGAGGTTCGAGTCCTCTACCCTCCGTTTTCTGACGGGGTCTTGAGAAAAACCTTTAAAAATTAACAATTAAAAAAATTATGACTGAAAAAATTATAAAAACAGAAATAAGAATAAGCGCGATTTTATTTTGGATTTGTTTTTTTATAACAATTATGGCTATTGTTATGGCCTTGATAGAATTTTTTACCAAAGGCGCCTATCCTCCGTCAAATATAAATATTTTTTATGTTGGAGTATTGGCGATTTATTCCCTGCACAAAGAAGCAATCAGGTTTTTGGAACATAGCCAAGAAAGAAGCCAGAAAAAAGGAGAAACTTTTGTCTATGTCTGGATTTTGATGACCGCTTTTCTCTATCTTATTAATTTCCTGACAAAAAATTCTTTTTCTTATTCAAGCGGCGGATATGAAATTCATACATTAATGACAATAACCTATACAGCGCTTGAGGTTGGCGGCGTTTTCGTGATTGCCAGAATATTAAAATTAATAATGATTAAACTTTTTGAAAAAAATGGAAAACAATAATTTGGATAGTTTAAAAGAATTTGAATGGGAAGCGCAAGAATTCACTAAAAAAGAAAAATCAAAATCCTGGTTTGTCATTCCGGCGATTATTACCATTGCCTTGGGAATATTTTCATTGCTAACCGATAATGTTCTATTTCTGATATTCGTCATTTTGGGGTTTGTAATGCTCTATGTTTACGCCAACAAAGAACCAAGAATAATAAAATTCAAAATAAATGAAAAGGGTGTTGAAATAGACGGAAAACTTCACGATTTTGACAGCTTAAAATCTTTTTGGCTATTTTATGACCCGCCAGAACAAAAAGAATTAAGTTTACGAAGCAAGAAAACGTTTATTCCGTATATCAGAATTCCAATAGAAAACGAAAGTCCTGTTGATTTGAGAAAATTTCTTTTAAAATTTCTGTCTGAAAAACATCACAAAGAATCTTTGATTGACATTTGGATGAGAAGGGTTGGATTTTAACTTGCGCGCCTGTAGCTCAGTTGGATAGAGCGTGAGATTGCGCCTGCCCGCCATAGATAGAGCCCTCGTCGTTCAACGGATAGGACGCAAGATTGCGGATCTTGAAATAGAGGTTCGATTCCCCTCGAGGGCATAGGCGATAGCAGGCGGGGATCTCAAGGTCGCAGGTTCGAGTCCTGTCAGGCGCACTTGACAAATAAACCTTCTTATGATATACTTAATATATCTCAATAAGGAGGTTTTAAGATGGGCAAGATGGTTCACGTCCTCCCGACGCCCGTGAAACTCAAACATCACGGATGGGGAAGTCGGTCTTCCGGCAAAAAGAAAAACTGGAGCCGGAGAAACGAGTCGTTGAGCAAGTTCCGCACTTTTATGCAAAGAGCTTTCAGCAGGCCCGTCTTCTCCCGTCGCAAGGCCATGTAACCCTTCCCCTTTGTCTTCTCTCACCCCCGACGCTTAACCAGCGCCGGGGTCTCTTTTTTTATAATCATAGAAATGATAAGCTAAAATTAAGATGATTAAATACACAATAGACACTCCAATTGCGAAATTACCCAGAATAAATGAAAAAAATCTGAAAAAATTCGCCAAACTCGGGCTTTTCACGGTCCGGGATTTAATTTACCATTTTCCGAACAAATATGATGATTTTTCAAATATAAAAAACATAAGCGAATTAAAAATCAACGAAACTGCCACGATTCAGGGAGAAGTTCTGACAATAGAAAACACAAGAACCTTTAAAAAAAGAATGTTTCTAACCGAAGCCCTGATTAAAGACCAAACTGGTTCTGTAAACGTAATCTGGTTCAATCAGCCGTTTTTAATTAACAACATAAAACCCAACAAAAAAATCAGCTTGTCGGGTAAATTGGCAATGGGCAAAAAAGGACTGTATTTATCAAATCCAAGTTATGAAATTTTAATCCCGGGCAAAACAATGACCCACACTGCCGGCCTTGTGCCGGTCTACCCGGAAACAATCGGCTTGGGTTCGCGATTTTTAAGATACTACATTAAACTGGTCTTACCCGCAATAAGCCAGATAAAAGAATTTATCTTGTTGGATATTTTAAGAAAAAACAATCTGCCAAATCTGCAAACTGCCCTGAAAAATATTCATTTTCCCGCAAACCAGAAACTCGCTGACGAAGCAAGAAAAAGATTTTCATTTGAAGAATTGTTTTTACTACAATTATTCGTCTTGCGCCAGAAAAACAAATTGCAAAAAGAAAAAGCAATCAAAATCCCTTTTGATAAAAATTTAATTCAATCATTTGTAAATAGTTTGCCATTTAAACTCACAGATGCCCAAAGAAAATCTGCCTGGGAAATAATCCAGGACTTGGACAAAAATAAGCCGATGAATAGATTACTACAAGGAGATGTTGGCTCGGGAAAAACCGTAGTTGCCGCAGCAGCATTATTAGAAGTGGCTAAAACAGGATACCAAACTGCTTTTATGGCGCCAACTGAAATCTTAGCCCAGCAACATTTCAAAGAAATAGGTAAATTGCTTAAAGATTTTAATGTAAAAATTGGCTTATTAACTGGCGCGGAAAAAAAGTTTTCCCAAAATACGGAAATTATCGTTGGTACTCATGCCTTAATCCAAAAAGGAGTAAAGTTTAAAAACTTAGCTTTAGTAATTGTTGACGAACAACACAGATTCGGAGTTGAACAACGCGCAACATTATTGCGAAACAACAATTATATCCCCCATTTATTGTCAATGACTGCCACGCCCATTCCCCGCACTTTGGCTTTGACAATTTACGGGGATTTGGATGTTTCTTTAATTGATGAAATGCCGAAAGGTAGACAGAAAATTATTACCAGAATTATTCCGCCTGAAGAAAGAGAAAGTGCTTATGAATTTATCCGGCAAGAAGTCAAAAAAGGCAGGCAGGTTTTTGTGATTTGCCCACGCATAGAGCCCCAGGTTAACTCGCCTTTGGCGGTTAACGGGGCAAGCCCCCAACTCAAAATCGATACGCGAAAACTTTTATGGGCAGAAGTAAAAGCAGTAAAGGAAGAATATGAAAAACTTGATAAAAAAGTTTTTCCTGATTTAAAAATCGCAATAATCCACGGAAAAATAAAATCCAAAGAAAAAGAAAAAATAATGGCTGATTTTAGAAATAAAAAAACCGATATATTGGTTTCAACATCGGTTATTGAAGTGGGGATAGATATACCAAATGCAACTGTAATGATGATTGAAGGAGCTGACAGATTCGGCTTGGCGCAATTACACCAATTCAGAGGCAGAGTTGGCAGAGGTAAACATCAATCATATTGTTTTTTATTCAGTACTTCTGGCGACTCAACTTCAAGATTGCGGGCGCTTGTAAAATGCGAAAATGGTTTTGAATTGGCAGAAAAAGATTTAGAAATCAGAGGACCGGGACAATTCTACGGAGTGGCGCAGTCCGGCTTACCTGACTTGGCAATGGCCAGCTTAAAAGATTTAGACCTGATTAAAACCACACGCCAGGAAGCAATCGAATTATTAAAAAAAGACCTTGATTTAAGATCTTATCCATTATTATCCCAAAAACTTTCTGAATTCAAAAAAACGATACATTTGGAATAATTATTCTTTTCTCTTTTTCGCTGTCACCCAAAACCCCATATATTTACCAATCATTAAACGAGTTTGAGAAATGAGAGCTGGGATGGCACCAAAAATAATTGTTATTGCGGGAACCAAAACCCATTGTAAAATCATCCAAATATATTTTCGTGATTTGTGTTTTGGTGGCCGGGGAGGCAATAATTGCAAAGCGTAAAAAGCAGAACCAACCAAACCCACCATTGCCAAGGTCATAATTATTCTCGCCATTCTTGGCAGATTATAAGATAAAACAGTGCTGTTAAATCCGCTTCCACCTAAAATCAACGGCAGCCAGCCGAGCATAAAAATCATCAAAGAATTTGTTGCCCAAGACCAAAATGCTTCCCAATGATGAAAAAGGTGGTATATTTTTTTAGACAGGGCTATTGCCCTATTTTTTATACAACCAAAAGTGAAATATGGCACATTTTCTACTCCCCAACTCCAACGCGTCTGCTGCTTGAAAACATTAAACATTGTTCTCCAAAAACTGTCAGCTAGATTCGCATCCATTGAAACAGGATAATACAAAGGGATATTTCGGTAATTACCATCATAAAACAATAATGATTTCCAATAAATCCGGGAATCCTCTGAAACATTTTTTGTTGGCCAGAAATCCATTTCAACAATCGCCTTAAAGCTCATTGAATGGGATGAAAAAGTGGACATTCTTTCCGGCCTCTCCTGCTGAATCATATGCCAAAAAGTCGCACCGATCGCCACGACCCGCGATATGGCAGGCGCGTCCCAAATATTATTGTTATAAATCGGAACTGGCTGAAAACTCGAATGAAACGGATCAGAACAAGTCAAATAGTTGTAAGTCAGACAAGCAAAATAATAAGGATAAACCTGAGTATCAACATCAAAGGAAGAAACAATTATATTTTCGTAAGGAATTTTTAATTCGTCTATTAACTCTTTTGCCTTTCTTCCGGCCCAAGTTTCATTCGAGCCCTTGCCAGCTAATTCGCCCTCAATATCTTTCGGGTGAATCGTTATTAAAAATTTAAAGAATTTTTCTCCAAATTCTTTTTTTATTTCTTCGGCAATTTCTACGGCAGAGACGCCTACCCTTTTTTCAACACCCAAAACAACAATCATCTTGTCTGGGGGATATTTCGATTCAACCAATGCCTGAAAAGTTGACCTTATGACTTCCAAATTTTCTCCATAAAAAGGCAAAATAATTAAATGATAAATTTCCTTCCAATTGGTAACTGGCAACTCATCTAATTTTTTCAACCAGTCGATTTTGAGATTTTTTTTCATTCTCCCAAAAGAAAATCTCTGATGAAAGGACAAAAAAACCGTCTTTAAAAGCCAATAAATGTCAAAGGCGATAATAAAAAAAGCAACCCAAACAGGCCTTTTCCACGACAAAAAAATTAGTAAAACAAGAGTTCCCCAACTCAAAACCCCCGGCATTATTTCCAAAAACCGGAATAAAATTTTGTCTTTTTTATCGCTTAAATCTCTTGCAAATCCAATTTGCAAATATTCTTTTTTCATTTTTTATTGAAAAAATATTGCCACCAAAGATTAACATTTGAAACTTTTTTTGCTTCTTCGTTTTTGTTTTCCTCTTCTAAATTCTCCGGATGTTTCACAATAATTAATTTTTCGCCCGGCTTCAACACATTCAATTTTAATCTTGCTTCTTTTTCTAAAAAGTCCTTTGAATTAAAATATTCTTTCATTTTTATCAATTCTTCGTTTTCTTTTTTTGTTTTTTCGATGTTATTTTCCAAATTTCTTATTTCCTGATTAATCTCAAAAAAGCGATAGCTCTCCCTGCCAAGAGCCACCAAGATAAAAACCAAAACCGCTGTTAAAAAATAAATTGATTTTTTTGAATATAAAAAATTATCCATTTTATCTGATTAGGGGGATTATCAAAAACGCAATCATGCTCAAAGTTACAAGCACAACAACAATAAACCAAACTATTCTAATAAATAAATTTTGTTTTTTCATCTTTCTTTTAATACCTTTAAAAATACGTCTGGCGGAATAGTGACTTTGCCAAACTGAGCACGTAACTTTTTGCCTTTTTTTTGCTTTTCCAATAATTTCTTTTTTCTAGTCACATCTCCGCCATACAAATAACCGGTCACGTCCTTGCGAGCGGCTTTTTTTGTTTCTCTGGCAATTATAGTTCCGCCAATAGCTGCCTGAATTGGTATTGACCATTGATAAAAAGGCAAAACATCTTTTAATATTTCCGTTAATTTCTTCCCTTCTTTATAGGCCTCTTCTTTTCTCACGATTTTTGAAAATGCCTCTATTTTTTCTTTATTGATATAAATATCCACTTTAACCAAGTTCGCCCATTTATAACCGATTAAATTATAACTCATTGAAGCATATCCAGAACTGACATTTTTCAGCTTATCATAAAACCCTTTTAAAATAATATCAAGCGGGCCTTCGTATTTAATCAGGATCTTTTCTTCGGTAAGCCAATTAGATTCTTTGAATTCTCCGGGAAAATTGCTTAATAATTTATTGATTTCGCCAAGATATTTTTCTGGACTGATTATTTCTATTTCTATTCTCGGCTCCTCCATATTGCCTTCAACGCCTTTATAGGCAACGCTCGGTAAAGTAACGATCAGGTTTAAACCATAATCCCTTTTCAATCTTTCGCTTACAATTTCCAAGTGCAACATCCCCAAAAATCCGCAGCGGAACCCCCTGCCCAAAGTGCTTGATGACTCTGGTAAAAAAACCAAAGAAGCATCATTTAATTTTAACTTTCCCAAGCTATCTCTTAATAAATCATAATCATCGCTGTTTGTAGGATAAAAACTGGCAAAAACAACTGATTGAGGCTCCTTATAGCCCCGCAGGGGCTCAACTTTATGTTTTGTATCTTGATTATTGATTATTGTAATGGTGTCTCCGACACGGCATTCTTCAATATTTTTTAAGCCGGTTGCAATATAACCAATTTCACCTGTTTTCAATTCTTTATTCTCAACAAGTTCTGGCTTAAAATAACCAACTTCTAATGCTTCGCTTTTAACCTTTGACTGTATTAAATAAATTTTATCTCCTTTTTTGATCTGACCGGCAAAAACTCGAACATAAGCAACAACTCCTTTGTAAGAATCATACTCGGAGTCAAAAATCAATGCCCGTAAATTGTTTTGTTCTAACGATTTGGGAAAAGGGATTTTTTCAATAATTTTTTTTAGAACTTCTTCCACGCCCTCGCCTGTTTTGGCGGAAATTAAGATTATTTCTTCTTTTTTCGCTCCCAACAATGATTCTATTTCTTTGGCCGTTTTTTCAATATCAGCGGTCGGCAAATCAATTTTATTTATAATCGGAATAATTGCCAGGTTTTCTTTTTTTGCCATTTCTAAATTACTCAATGTCTGAGCTTGAACTCCTTGAGTTGCGTCAACCAATAAAACCGCGCCCTCAACAGCTGCCAAACTTCTTGAAACTTCATAAGAAAAATCAACATGACCCGGAGTATCAATCAGATTTAGAATATAATCTTTCCAAATCATCCTCACCGGCTGCATTTTTATGGTTATCCCACGCTCTCTTTCAATGGCCATTCTATCCAAAAATTGCGGTTTCATTTTTCTCGGATCAATTGTTTTAGTGATTTCCAAAAATCGGTCAGCCAAAGTTGACTTTCCGTGATCTACATGCGCAAAAATTACAAAATTTCTAATTTTATCCTGTTCCATTTTTTCGAAAAATTCTGCTCATTAATATTTTTGTTTCCGACGATTTAAACAAAAAAGAAGAGATAAAATAAATTATCGCTCCTCCGATTACAGCGATTGCGGTTTGAATAAATATGCCGACGAAAGTTCTGGTGTTTAAAAATAAATTACCAATGCGAAGCAAGGCATAAACGCTAATTGCCATTAAAACGCAACTGGCAATAATTTTAGAAAGGGAATTTAAAATATTTTGCGGTTTCCAAAAATTGATTTTTTTATTAAAAGCTTGAAGCAGAAAAATAAAATTAAAAATCCCGGCTAAAGCATAAGCCATTGGCAGGGCCAAAACTGAAAAATTATTGATATCTTCAAGTTTTAATGATTGAGAAATAAAACTGCTAAGCCAATTATGGCCCCTTAAAATCCAGACAAAAAACAAACTGGCAAAAATATTTATTAAAATGCTCCACAAACTTATTAAAACCGGAGTTTTCGTATTATGGACAGAATAAAAAGCCCTTGAAACTAAGGGGATTAAACTTTGGGCAAAAACGCCAAAAGTAAAAATTCCCAAAGCAGCAGCGGTTAAGCGCGTATCTGACCAGCCGAACTGTCCTGTTCCTAAAACTATTCTGACTATCTGGGCTCGTAAAAGAAAAAATAAAACCATTATAGGCATAACCAAAAAAAGAATCTGACTGAAAACAGACGAAAAACTGCTGGAAAATTCCTCTTTATTTTTATCGGCGAATGACCTTGATAATCTGGGAAAAACTGCGGTTGCAAAAGAAATGCCGATAATTCCAATCGGGACATATTGAAGATTGTAAGACAAATTAAAAACGGCAATGCTGCCCGACATTAAAGTTGAAGCTATAGCCGTAATCGCCAAAAAATTAATCTGGGTGCCGGCCAATCCAATTGTTCTTGGTATCATCATTTTGATTATTTTTCTGATGCCTTCGTGGCTGATTGTTAAAATTTTACGCCATTTCCAACCAGAATAAATCGCGCTGGGCAACTGGATTAACAAGTGTAAAAAAGCGCCCAAAACAACGCCCCAAGCCAAACCAACAATTCCTTTTGAGGGAACAAAAAATAAAATGCCGATAATGATTCCCAAATTATACATTATCGGCGCCAGAGAATAAATAAAAAATCTGTGAAAATATTGCAAAACTCCGCTGAAAATACTGCTGATTCCCAAAAGCAATGGGCTTAAAAACATTATCCTTGTCAAAGCAATCGCCATTTCCCGTTTTTCTCCGGTAAATCCCGGTGCGATAAAAGGCATTAAAAATGGAGCCAATATTATAAATAAAGCGCAAAAAACTATTAAAATAATTAAAATCAAATTCAAAAGCCCGCTTGCCAGTCTCCACGCTTCATTTTCATCTCTTTTAAAATATTCAGCAAAAACAGGAATAAAAGCAGCCGAAACAGCGCCCATTATTAAAATACTATAAACAAAATCAGGCAAACGAAAAGCGGCGAAATAAGCATCCAATTCGTCGCCTGCGCCGAATTTACCCGCCAACAATCTATCTCTGACTAGCCCCAAAAAACGGCTTGCCAAAGCCGTTGTTGCCAAAATAAGGGCAGCGGAAAAAATTGTCTTGGATTTATGGTTTAGTATTTTATTTACCATATATTTAAGTTATCATAAAAGTAATGAAGATAACAATCCCTGAAGAAAAAATTAACAGGATAATCAAATCGCATAAACCTTTAATCATTGCGGTAGTTTTATTATTTACCATTATTTTTTTTCTGGGCATCTATGCCGCAAACGCCAATAAATTAAACTGGGGGATGAAAATTGCGGGAATTTCTGTTGGCGGGATGCATTTAACAGAGGCAAAGGAATTATTAAATTCTAAATTTCAATTGTTTTTAGATAAAGAGGTGTCTTTAAATTATAAAAATTCCACCTGGAAAATTGATTTCAAAAAAATGGGCATTGAAGTTGGTGCCCAAGAAACAACAGAAAGGGCGTTTGAATTAGGGCATCAAAAAAATATTATAAAAAACTGCTGGTGGCAAATAAAATTTCTTTTGAGATATAATCTAAGCCCTATTTGGCAAATTGACGAAGAAAAATTGGAAAATTTTTTCCTAAAAAATATGTCTTCAGTTCATCAGCCGGCCCAAAACTCTACTCTTTTGTATGATAAAGAGAAAAACGAATTCATTGTAAGACCAAGTAAAAAAGGAACGGTTGTAAACAAAGAAAAATTCAAAAAACAAATAGAGTCCGATATAAATAATTTGGAAAATAAAGATATTGAAATTTTTTTAATTGAAGAAAAACCCACTGTCATTGAATCGGAAACAGAAAAAGCAAAAATAGAAGCGCAAAAAATCTTGAAAAACCTGCCAATAACTTTAGTCGTGACCGATAACGAAGAGAAAAAAGAAATAGACAGAATAGACAAAGACATTCTTTTCTCCATTATGGATTTTGAGCCGGTTCTTGATTCGAAAAAACCTAAAAATGAAATACTGGGAATTGTTTTTGAAGAGGAAAAAACAGAGGCCTATTTAACTTCTTTGTCGCCATTAATTGCGCGCGAGCCAATAGACGCCAGATTAACCGTTAAAAATAACAAGGTCATTGCTTTCACTCTTTCCCAGGATGGATTGAAATTAGAAATAAAAAACAATATTTCTGATTTAATACGGGGAATTTCAAAAGGGCAAAAAGAAATCCAATTAAAAACAGAAACAATAAAACCAAAAATAACAACTGAAAATATTGATAACCTGGGAATCACTGCTCTTTTGGCAAAGGGGGTGTCTAATTTTGCCGGTTCGCCCCAAAACAGAATACACAACATAAAAGTTGGAGCAAGCAGATTTAACGGAATCTTGATAAAGCCAAGCGAAAAATTTTCTTTTAATGAAAGTCTGGGCGAAGTCGGGCCAGAACAAGGGTATGAACCGGAACTTGTCATTAAAAAAGACAAAACAATCCCGGAATACGGCGGCGGGTTATGCCAGGTTTCAACAACTCTTTTTCGCGGAATTATTTATGCCGGGCTGGAAATCGTTGAAAGATTTCCTCATGCTTTTCCTGTTAAATATTATAGCCCTCAAGGATTTGACGCTACAATTTATCCGCCCCATCCTGATTTAAGATTTATAAACAATACTTCTAACAATATTCTTCTCCAGACAAAAATCAACAATTACGAACTAGCATTTGAACTTTATGGCACAAAAGACGGAAGAAAAGTGGAAATAATTGGACCGGAACAATATGATATTCAGAAAGACGGCTCAATGAAAGCTAAAATAACACAAAAAGTAACTGATAAAAATGGAAATATTATAATAGACAAAACTTTTTATTCTGCCTACAAATCGCCTGATTTATACCCAGTAGAACGCAACCCTTTGGAATAAAAAATGCCGAGGACAGGAGTTGAAAAATAACCATCCCGATAAAAATGAGCGAGAGAGGACTTGAACCTCCAAGGGCTAATGCCCACCAGGTCCTAAACCTGGCGCGTCTGCCAGTTCCGCCACTCGCTCATAAATTTTTATCGGGACGCGTATCCCAGTTCCGCCACCTCGGCATATCTATAATTTAACTTAAATTCAGTATAAAATCAATCCCCACCTTTTTATAAAAGGTGGGGATTTATCTAATTCAGATAAAACAAGGCCTTGTTTTGTCTTATTGTGGGGTAATGTAGCAAGTTGACTGCAAAAGGGTAATTCCTCCCCTTACTAAAAAGCTTTGAACCAAACCGATAAGAAACAACGCCACAAGCATTATTCCAACGCCAATCAATGCGTTAATTATCATCCCTCTCGCACTTTTTGCTTTTTCCGGATCTCCCTGACTTGTCATATATTTAATGCCTCCGACTATTAAAAGAATAACAGCAATACCAATGCCAAGAGCCAAAAGAATTGTCTTTACAGTGTTCATTATATTACATATTACTACTTCTGGTGGTTGTGTAGTTCCTTGCGCAAAAACCGGCAATGCCAAAATCGCAAAGCCCAAAATTACTGGAATATATTTCTTCATAAAACAATTTTATCTTAATAATAATTTCTCTCGACCTTTTATTATTTAACTCCTTTTAATACAGCTTCAACTGCCTGAATTATAAACTTAGCTGAAATCAATATTGAAAAACCTATTATTGCCCATATTATGGTTTTTTTTGCGCTTGTAGTCCTTTGCTCATTGCCACCTGAAGTCATATATTGGATGCCACCCCAAATAATCATAATAACAGTCACTCCTGTCCCGATAACAACCAAAAGGCTCATAATGGCATTTATTATTTCTCCCGCTGTTTTACCTCCTAATGGATCAGAGATAACTAAAGCATTTGAAACTATGGGTTCTAATATTAATAGTGCGAAAATAATCAGGAAAAATATTAAATTTTTATTTTTCATATTTTTATTGTCCCATTAATAAATTAATTTGTCTAACCGCTGTTTCGATAGCGCTGTTCAGGTTTGCTTCGCCCAAAACAATTGATTCAATGGCATCGGCGAAAATTGTTTCTATGGCGCCTGAATCTATCTGGTACCAGGTTCGCGCTGTCAAGCTCTGTTTTGCAAAAACTCCCAAGATTGGATCACTCATCTGCAAATCAACTAAATCCTTTCTGGCAACGGGCCTTTTTGTTCTTTCCAAATATATTTCAGCATTTTCCTTTGAGGTCAAATATTTTATAAACTCCCATGCCTGTCTTGTGGCTTTTGATTTGTTGGAAACAGTTAATGCCCAGTAATTGGCGTAATTTATATCAAATTCCCGTCCTTTAATTTGGGGCATTGGCGCCACGCCAAAATTCAAATAAGGCGCCCGATTTTTAATATCTGATAATTCATAAGCATAATCAAAAATCATAGCTGCTTTACCCTCTATAAAAGCGTCTATTGAATAATGCGTTTGCCTGTTCCATGTGTAAACCCTTCTTGAAGGATTGGCAAATTCGGTATAAAAACGCAGCGCGTCATAGCCCGGCCTATAGGATTCTCCTTTTAAAGTAATACTTTCGTCAAGTGTAACTTTTTGTTTATCGCTGCTCACCATTTGGGTTCCGTTCTGAAGCATTAAAAGAGAAAGAATATCAGTTGAACGATGAATGTTTTTTGCTGTCCCTATTGCCGCGCCTGCCTTCAAAATATTTCCCCATTGGTCTTTTTTTGTTAATTTATCCAGATCATCAACTAAATCCTCCCATGTTTCCGGAGGTGAGGAGATTCCAGCACTGTTCAAAAAATCTTTATTATAAATCAAAGCCAGAGTATCCACGAACAGCGGCAAGGCATAAATTTTTTCGCTCTCAACAAAGTCCTTTTCAACAACATCAACAAAGGATTGTCTGAAAACATTCAAATCCATAAGGTCAATCGGCATTTCTTTAATTTTATCTTTATGTTTTGGCAGCCAGGTATTGTGGACGAACCAAATATCCGGACCCTTATCAGCGGCAAAAGCATTAATTAACTCTTTTTCATAATCCTCAAAAGAAAATTTTTTGTATTCTATTTTGATGTGATTGTTTTGCTGCTGATATGCGTCTATAAATGGCTTTAAAACATCCAGTTCGTCATAAACCCCCCAAATTTCCAAGCTGGCGGGTGTCTTGGGCGGCTCATTTTTCAATCCGAATATAATCAAAACAGCAATTATTGCTATTACGCCCCCTATGATTATAAATATTTGTTTTTTGGCCATTTTAAAAAATTATTTACTAAAAACCACCCCCCAATGATACTTATCAATAGATAAATCGTTTAAAAATTTTAATCCCAAAGTTTGGGCAATTTCTTTTATTGATTCAATCGGAACTATAGAATCCGCTTTTGGTCCCATGGGCTGTTCCGGCTTCCAGTCAATTATTATAATCTGGCCTTCGTTTTTTAATATTCTCTGAGCTTCTTTAATTATACCATTTTTATCATCTGACTGAAATAAAATATTCGCCATCACAATTAAATCAATAGAGTTATTTTCAAGGCCGGAACTATTTTCTTTTTCCAGATCACAGCGCCTTGTTTCTATATTAAAAAGACCCTCAAGCCGGGCTCGTCCTTTAACCGACTCAAGGGCTGTTTCCAAAACATCAAAAGCAAAAACTTTGCCCTCTCCACCAACCAATTTTGCCAATGGAATAGAAAAATAACCAGCACCACAGCCAAAATCCGCGATTATCATTCCCCTTTTTACGTCCAATTGTTTTATTGTGTCTAAGGGATTTAAAAATCCACCAGTACCAATCATACAATTTAAAAACTAATTTTAGACGCAGGCGATTGAAACAACTTTGTCGCCGTCACCTAAACGCATAATTCTTACTCCTTGGGTCACCCGGCCCAATTTAGAAATATTTTTAACGCTTGTCCTTATAACATTTCCTTTTTGAGAGGTAACTATCAAGTCCTCTACTTCGGGATTAACCATTCTGATTGCCACTAAAGCGCCGGTTTTATCGGTAACTCTTGCCGCTTTTGTCCCAACTCCCCCTCTGTGCTGACCTTTATAACTATCTATCGGGGTTTTTTTGCCATAACCATTGCTGCTGACAATCAATATTTCCGGATTGGTTTTTTTTAGATTAGCGTCAATCACTTCCATTCCCACAACGCCATCAATAAATTCCTGGTCTTTTTTCTTTGAAAAAGTCCTTAATCTTATTCCTTTAACACCCCTGGCGTTTCTACCCATCGGCCTCAAATCCTTTTCAGAAAACCTTATGCCTTGGCCAAGTTTGGTTATAAGCATTATTTCATCATCGCCATTAGTAATCTTCACCCATTTTAAATCATCGCCCTTATCCAAGGTTATTGCCGCAATTCCGCCTTTTCTTATGTTTCTGAATTTGTCTACTGCCGTCTTTTTAATTATACCTTTTTCCGTGACCATTACCAAAAATCTTTCGGACTCGCCATTCTTCATTTTAATTAATGGCACAATAGCGTTAATTTTATCATCTGTTGAAATTCCCAAAATATTCACTATTGCTCTGCCTCGGGAAGCCCGATTTGCTTCTGGCACTTCATAGGCCTTTGTCTGATAAACCTTGCCTTTGTCGCTGAAAAACAACAAATCATCATGAGTAGATGCAACAAAAAAATGGTCAACAAAATCCTCTTCTTTTGTTTTTATACCAATCATGCCTTTCCCACCTCTGTGTTGAGCCCTGTAAAGCTTAGGGTCAACTCTTTTTATGTAGCCGGTATTGGTGATAGTAATAATTGTTTCTTCTTCTGGGATTAAATCTTCTTCTGAAAATTCCCCTATTTTTGAACTAACCACTTTTGTTCTTCTTCCGTCTCCATATTTGTTTTTGATTTCAATAAGCTCCTCTTCAACGACTTTTAAAATTTTCTTGGAACTGGCTAAAATGCTCTCTATTTCTTTTATCAGTTTCAATTTTTCCTCCAATTCGTCCATTATTTTCTTTCTTTCCAGCCCAGCCAGTGTCTGAAGTTTCATTTCCAAAATAGCCACTGCTTGTATTTCGGTCAGTTTAAAAATTTTCATCAGACCAGTTTTTGCGTCTTCTCTGTCTTTCGATTTCTTAATAAGAGCAACAACTCTATCAATATTTTTCAAGGCCTTGGCTAAACCTTCCAAAATATGAACTCTTTCTTTTGCCCTGGCCAATTCGTATTCATAGCGTCTGGTAACAACAACTTTTCTATGGCCTATAAATTGTTCTAATAATTGTTTCAATGAAAGGGTCTGGGGCTGGATACCATCGACCAAAGCAATGGTGTTCAAATGAAAAACTTTTTGGAGTTCAGTATATTTATATAATTTATTTAAAATCTTTTGGGGAAGCGCACCACTCTTAAGCTCAATAACAACCCTTATTCCATCTCGATCTGATTCGTCGCGCAAATCTTTTATGTCTTGGATTTTTTTTTCTTTAACCAACTCGGCTATTTTTTCAAGAAGCGTTGATTTGTTTGTCTGATATGTCAGTTCATTGATAATTATTTTAAGATGGCCTTTTTCTTCCACTATCTCGGCTTTTGCCCTTGTCATAATAGGGCCCCTGCCAAAAGCATAGGCCTGAATAATTTCTTTTTTACCATAAATTTCTCCGCCAGTTGGAAAATCCGGACCTTTTATAAATTGGAACAAATCTTCCACGGTTGCTTTTGGATTGCTTATTAAGTGGCGGATAGCGTCAATTACTTCATTTAAATTATGAGGCGGGATATTGGTTGCCATGCCAACAGCAATACCCAATATTCCATTTAGCAAAAGATTGGGAACCTTTGAAGGCAAAACTTTCGGCTCTTCAATCGTATTGTCGTAATTGGGCATAAAATCTACTGTATCTTTTTCAATATCCCTAAGAATTTCTTCGGCAATAGGAGTTAATTTTGCTTCAGTGTAACGCATTGCGGCCGCATTATCGCCATCAACAGAACCGAAATTCCCTTGGCCATTAACCAAAGGGTATCTCATTGAAAACGGCTGAGCCATCCTCACCATTGAATCATAAACAGCAACATCGCCGTGAGGATGATATTTGCCGAGCGTCTCGCCGACAACAGTTGCTGATTTCCTAAATCTGGCGCCAGCGCCCAAACCCATATTATGCATAGCAAAAAGAATTCTGCGATGGACCGGCTTTAAACCGTCCCTAACATCCGGCAAGGCGCGAGCAACAATTACGCTCATTGCGTAATCCAAATACGACTCTTTCATTTCTTCTGTAATTTCCCGAAGTTGAACTTTTTTGTCTGTATTCTGCCCTATAAAGGTTTTTTTGTTTTCTTCTTTTTTATTGTTGTTCTTCTTCATTGCTAATGTTTTTTAAATCATTTATATTCGCCTCCAGTCCCTGCTTAAACATATTGAAATCTTTTTCAATACTTTTAAAAAGAGAAGGAAATCCGGTCTGATCTATTTCGTCTTTTGTTTTCTTGCTTGTTCTTGAAAAAGAAAAAATCCACACAACAACAACAACAAACATTACGGTTACTGTTAGAAGCCAAAGGATTACAACTCTTGTTGACCGCGGCTTTTCCTGAATTTTTTTTACAAAATTTTTCATAATGGTTTCATTACTACTATTTTCATTTCTTCTTCGTTCAAATCTTTCTTCTGGATTGCGAGTTCTTCTGTTGTTTCTTTCTTTTCAGAGCCGACTTCTTTAAGAAATTTGTCAACATCGTCAAGTTTTATCGTTAAGTGCGGAATTTTATAATGCATAGGAACCACAATGCTTGGCTCAATTTGGTTGATAATTTTTATTGCCTCATCTCCGTCAATTGTATAAATGCCTCCAACTGGAACCATCAAAATATCAACTTCACCTATTTTTTCTAATTGATAGTCGGTCAGTTCTTTTTGGCCTAAATCACCTAAATGACAAACTTTTAAGTCTTCCGCTTTTATCACGTAAATAGTATTTATACCCCGTTCCTGACCTTCTTTATTGTCATGAAAAGAATAAACGCCCTTTATGAAAACTCCCTTGACGTCATACTCGCCCGGGCTATCAATCACAAAAGGTTCGTTGCTTACGGCCTTAATATTGTTATGGTCATGATGGTCATGAGTAGTTAAAACAATATCAACCCCGCCTCTCGGAGGAGTTAACCCCGTTGCCTTGTCAAATGGGTCTATTAAAATAGTAATTTTATCGTTATTGTTGGATCTGACCGTAAGCTTAAAACAGCTCTGGCCATACCAAGAGATTTTCATATAGTTTGATTGTAGCATAAAAAAAAATTTAAACAAACAATTTTTACTTGCCCCGTAGTGAATTTTGGATTTACGGGGCTTGCCAAAAAAATAATTGTAGCTTATACTAAAAAATATCATGAAAACTTTAATCAATAAAAAATCAAACTTAATGGAAAGTCTTCTCGCAAAAGACGATTTTAATATGCCAAAATTTGGCGATGTTGTTGAAGCAAAAATAATCGGCATAAAACCAAACATGATTTACCTTGACCTGTTAAATTTTAAAACCGGAGTGATCTTTGGCGGAGAGATAAAAAAAAATCCGAAAGCATTTAAAAATATAAAAACCGGCAATCCAATGACGGTAAAGATTATAAATATTGATAATGAAGACGGGCTTATTGAAGTTTCTTTGTTAAAAGCTGGCGAAGAAAAAAAATGGCAGATTCTTAAAGAAACAATGGAAACCGGAGACACGATAGAAGCAATAATCACAAAGGCCAATAAAGGCGGCTTAATGATAGAAGTTAAAGGGATTGAGGCGTTTATGCCTGTTTCCCAGCTTGCCTCTATCCATTATCCAAGAGTTGAAGGCGGAGACAAACAAAAAATATTATTGGCGTTAAATAAATTAATCGGCCAGACAATAAAACTAAAAATAATTGATTTAAACTCCAAAGAAAACAAGCTTATTGTTTCAGAAAAAGCGGCCGAGGAAAATAAAATAAAAGAAATTCTAAACAAATATAAAGTCGGTGATGTTGTTGAGGGCGAAATCACGGGAATTGTTGATTTTGGCGTATTTGTAAAGTTTGAAGACCTTGAAGGACTAATCCATATATCGGAAATCGATTGGCAGATTATTGATAATCCAGCTGAATTTTTCAAAGTTGGAGATAAAGTAAAGGCGAAAATAGTTGAAATAGACAAAGATAGAGTTTCTCTTTCCACAAAAGCACTGAAAGATAATCCCTGGGAAAAAATCAGAGACAAATACGAGATAGGCCAGATTGTCAAAGGAACGGTTGTAAAATTCAATCCATTTGGCGCGTTTGTAAAATTAGACCAGCACATCCAGGGTTTAACCCATATTTCTGAATTCGGGACAGAAGCAAAAATGAAAGAAGCGCTTGAAATCGGGAAAAAATATGAATTTAAAATTATTTCCATCAAAACATCGGAATACAGAATGGCGCTAAAACCAATATTGGAAAAAGTCCCGACCGTAGTCCCGACCGGGGTCGGGACCAAAGTCGGGAAAAAAACAGAAAAATAATTTTTAGTAAAATTATATGCAAAAATCTGTCAAACTATTGACAGATTTTTGTTTTGGGTGTATAATGATAATAGTACCCTAATTGGTGCTGACAGTCCGCAGGACTGCCAATTTCAAGAGGAGGTTCTTTAATGTTTCTTCACCACAACGATTTTATAGTGTGGAGGAATGGCAACGAAATGGTCGTTGCCAAATTCCGAATCGTGGGCGAGGTCCAGAGAGCAGATGGCTGTATCGGGCACGTGTCTCAGCCCGAGTTCTGGGACACAAGCAAGAACACGGATCCGACCATCCGAGTCCTGACCTCGGTTCAATTCCAGTTCGCTGGAATCAGACCCGATGAGCTTGCAATGCTCAAAGTCAACGTTGCCACCAATAAAGGCACGGAGACCGAGCACTGCCAAAGCGGCCTGGCCCAGGACAACGTATTCGTGATCGAGTACGCTAGCCGCTGGCCGATGACCGTGGTGGTCAAGAACTTCTTGACCAACCATGAAACCGTCTTCGAAGTTCGCTGGGAACGTAAACCTCATGCGACCTTCTCGGACGAGTATGTCTTTTGGCTTCGGGTCGAGAAGTCCGAGAAGTCCATGGAAGACATCAAGAGCCATCTCGCTCTCGCGCCCGACAACGGCGATGGCAAGGGCCAGGACGACGGCAAGGACCATCGGCACACCGAGGAAGACGAAAGGCCCAAGGGCAGGCCGCGCCTCAAACCGGAACACGAGGTTCAAATTCGTGCCGGCACGCCGGCCAGTGAAGTCGCCGAAGAACTAGCCAGTTGACCAAGGAGGCAGCACAACAATGGCCACGTACCCGCAAGGGAACGTGGCCATCTTTCTTTTTATTTGAAAATTATTCAAAATATGCTATATTGATATAATATGAAAACAATTGTCAAAAATATAATTATAGTTTTTGTAATCCTGCTCGTAATATCAGGAATTTTTACTCTTTACTCCTCTCCATTGAAATCAACAGAAAAAATTCCATTAAGCAAGCTGGTTTCTTATATAAACAATGACGAAGTTGTGAAAATAACAATAACCCAGAATAAACTGGAAATAGAACTTAAAGACAATTCTAAAAAAATCAGCCAAAAAGAATCAGAGGCCAGTTTAACAGAATCTCTGAAAAATTACGGAGTTAATGTTGAAAAATTGAACAAAATATCTCTTGATGTAAAAGAAGAATCAGGACTGGTTTTCTGGATAAACACTTTATTGCCTTTTATCCTGCCCTTGGTTTTAATTGCCGGGCTTTTGTGGTTTATGCTCCGCCAGGCGCAAAAAGGACAAACCCAAGCGCTTTCTTTTGGCAAATCAGGAGCGCGAATCAACCAACCGGATAAAAATAAAAAAATCACTTTTAAAGATGTTGCCGGCGCCTATGAAGCAAAAGAAGAATTAAAGGAAATTGTAGACTTTTTGAAACATCCTCAGAAATTTCTTGAAATCGGCGCTAGAATTCCAAAAGGAGTTTTATTGATGGGGCCTCCGGGCACAGGCAAAACATTATTGGCCAAAGCTGTTGCTGGCGAAGCTGATGCTCCATTTTTCCATATTTCCGGTTCGGAATTTGTGGAAATGTTTGTTGGCGTAGGTGCGTCCAGAGTAAGAGACCTATTCCAAACAGCGAAAAAACATTCACCAGCAATTATTTTCATAGACGAGATTGACGCTGTCGGAAGGCACAGAGGCGCTGGACTTGGCGGAGGCCACGACGAAAGAGAACAAACTTTAAATCAGATTTTAGTTGAATTGGACGGATTTGATACAAACACGAATTTAATCGTCATAGCGGCAACAAACAGACCGGATATTTTAGACCCAGCGCTTTTAAGGCCAGGCAGATTTGACCGAAGGGTTGTTCTGGATATGCCGGATATTGACGAAAGGGAAGCAATTTTGAAAATTCACGCCAAAAACAAAAAACTGGAAAAAGATGTTAATTTGCGGGAAATGGCAGAAAGAACTCCGGGATTTTCCGGCGCTGATTTGGCAAACCTAGTCAATGAAGCGGCGATTTTGGCAGCCAGAAAAAACCAAAAAACAATCAACCAAAAAGAATTACTGGAATCAATTGAAAAGGTCTTGTTGGGGCCAGAAAGAAAAAGCCATATTCTTACTAAAAAAGAAAAAGAAATTGCTGCTTATCACGAAGCAGGCCATGCTTTAGTTAATGCCAGTTTAAAACACACAGATCCAGTACATAAGATTTCAATTATTTCTCGTGGCAGAGCAGCTGGCTACACTTTAAAACTTCCATCAGAAGATAAACATTTGAGAAGTAAGTCAGAATTTGTTGATGAATTGGCAGTATTGCTTGGCGGCTATTGCGCGGAAAAATTGATTTTCAACGAATTAACAACCGGCGCATCGTCTGACCTGGAACAAGCATCTGAATTAGCGCATCGGCTGGTCACTCAATACGGAATGAGTGAAAAATTAGGACCAGTAACCTATAAAGATAAAGGTGAATTAATATTTTTAGGCAGAGAATTAGCAGAGGGCAGGAATTATTCGGAAAAAGTGGCAGCTGAAATTGACAAAGAAATTGAAAAATTAATCCGCGACGCGGAAAAAACAACAGATAAAATCCTCAAGCAGCGCAAATCAAAACTCATCCAAATCGCCAAAGTTCTCACTGCAAAAGAAACAATTGAGAGAAAAGAATTTGAAGAACTGATTCACCCCCACACCTAATAGAATTATGTTCTATGTGTATATATTAAAAAGTTTAAAAGACCAAAAACTATATTTTGGTTCTACTAATGACTTAAAAAAAAGATTTAGAGAACATAATTCTGGAAAAGTTTTTTCTACAAAATACAGAAAACCATTCAAGCTTATCTATTATGAAGCTTATTCCATAGAAAAAGATGCTCGGCACAGAGAAAGTAATTTAAAATTAAGAGCCAATGCTTTCAATCAATTAAAAAGAAGGATTTCGGAAAGTATAAAATAAATTAATTTAGGTGTGGGGGTAAAGAAATAAATCAGGGCATGTAGCTCAGTTGGTCAGAGCACGGCTCTTATAAAGCCGGGGTCGATGGTTCGAATCCATCCATGCCCATTTTTTACAATTAAAAAATCTTCCGCACAGCGAAAGATTTTTTAATTCTGATTTTTGGTTTATTTTTTATCAACCATAATTGCTCTTTGGATAAAATCAACTGATTTGGGATTTATTTTTTCTTTAAAAATTTCATAGGTCTTCCTGCCATCTCCTTCCCCCCTGCAACTATACAAACCAAAATACAACGAATTATATTCGGGATAGGTATGGATTGAAACATGAGATTCTGCCAATAAAACCATTAAAGTAAATCCCTTTGGACTGAATTCGTGCGAAGCTTTTTCCAGTACTGTAAACTTGTCTTGCTCCAACGCCTCCAAAAGCGTTCTTTCTAATCTAAAACTATTATTCAGTATTTCTTGATTTATGCCATGCATAACGCAAGAAATTTCATTCCCCACTGACGGGGATTCATAGTTCATAGGCCGTTCTTTTTATCCCCACACCTAAATTTATATATTTCACTCTAATTATTAATTTTCTGAACTGATAAAATAATTCTAAAAAATTGCAAATTTCAAGATTTTAGGTGTGGGGATTATCTTGATTAATTATTAAGGTTCTGATAAGATAAATTATATTACAAATTAATTTTAAAACAAATTGTGGATAATTTTTTAAAACAATTTCGGGCAGTTAGCTCAGTTGGCTAGAGCGTCACATTGACATTGTGAAGGTCATAGGTTCAAGTCCTATACTGCCCACCTTTATGAAAATTCCAATTATTTTTGAAAATGAAGATGTTTTGATAATAGATAAGCCAGCCGGTATTTTAGTCCATCCCGTTCCCGCTTCCGCCGAGGCTTCGGCGGGCAAGAAAGACGAAAAAAATACATTAATTGATATTCTCAAACAAAAATATCCTAACGCACAATTAGTTCATCGATTAGACCAGGATACTTCAGGATTAATGGTAATTGCTAAAAATGAAAAAATTTCCGAATGGTTAAAAGAACAATTTGAAAAAAGAACAATAAAGAAAAAATATCTGGCTTTGGTAGTCGGGAGAATAAAAGACACAAAAGGAATAATTACAAAAACAATTTCCAAATCCAGAAAACGCGGAGGAAGCCAAACAACAGCGCCAATCAGAAAAAGACGGGAAGCAATTACCAGATACGAAGTTTTAAAAGAACTTGAAAACTACACTCTTCTTGAGGTTTCGCCTGAAACAGGCAGAACCCATCAAATCAGAATTCATCTTGCATCAATCGGCCATCCCGTTGCTGGCGACGAAAAATACAAATTCAAAAGACAGAAAAAATTAGAAGGACTAAACAGACAATTTCTTCATTCCCGATACTTGCAAATTCCAATGCCGGATGGTAGCATAAAGGAATTCCAATCCGAATTGCCCGAAGAATTAAATAAAATACTAAAAATAATATGAAATCAAAACTAAACATATTCAATAAATCCCAAATAAAGCAAGAAATACCCAATATTAGGTCGGGTGATGTTGTTCGTGTCCATGTAAAACTTTTAGAAAAAACCAAAAGAGGGGGGGATAAAACCCAGGTTTTTGAAGGCTTAATTATCGCGGTCAAACACGGCAAGGGACTAAACGCAACCTTTACGGTCAGAAAAATATCCGAAGGCATTGGTGTGGAAAGAATATTCCCAATACACTCTCCGTCTATTGCTAAAATAGAAATTGTTAAGCACTCAAAAGTCAGACGGGCAAAATTGTACTATATGCGCGAATTAACTGGCAAAAAAACCAGAATGAAAACAAAAGAATTATTGGGAGTTGAATGGGAAAGCGAAAAAGAAAAAGTCCCGACTGCGGTCGGGAAAAAGCCAAAAGAAAACAAAACCGAAGAAAAACAAGACAACCAGGAAAATAAATAATAAATTGGGCGAGTGGCGGAACCGGCAGACGCGTTGGACTTAAAATCCAATGGCTGTATAAGCCATGAGGGTTCGAGTCCCTCCTCGCCCATTTTTTATGGCGGTGGGGGCGATTAGTTCACCGGTAGAACGCTTCGTTTACATCGAAGAGGATGGGGTTCGATTCCCTAATCGCCCATTTAACGGGGCAAGTCCGGCAGGTCGGGGGTTTCCCGCTGAACGGGATCCCGTTTGCGGGACAAATCCCTCAGTGCCCAATGGCCTGGTAGCCAAGTGGTAAGGCAAGGGTCTGCAAAACCCTTATGCGTGGGTTCAATTCCCACCCAGGCCTCAATAAATTACGTCGAGGTAGCCCCGACGCACGAAGTGGTCGGGGTCCCGACACGAAGTCGTCGGGACTCAGTATAATAATATTCGCCGAGGTAGCTCAGTGGTAGAGCACACGACCCCATACTAAAATTTTGCCTGGGTAGCTCAGTGGTAGAGCACGCGACTGAAAATCGCGGTGTCGGCAGTCCGATCCTGCCCCCAGGCACAAATAAGGCAAAATTTAGTACGGGGCAAGCTGAAAATTTTACCCCGTAATTTGCGAAGCAATAGTTCGGGGCGTGGTGTCGGCAGTCCGATCCTGCCCTCCGGCACATTGCGGGAGTAGTTCAGCAGCAGAACGTCTCCTTGCCAAGGAGAAGGTCGCGGGTGCGAATCCCGTCTCCCGCTCCAAACAAAAAATACGGTTTTAAAGCCGTATTTTTTGGTGCGCGAGAGAGGACTTGAACCTCCACGGGCTAATGCCCACTAGCCCCTCAAGCTAGCCTGGCTACCAATTACAGCACTCGCGCCTATATTTTTATTTTCTTTAAAATCTTTTCTATTTTGTCCGCTTTTTCTTCTGTTTCGTCTATTTTAAATTCTATTTTCGGCAAAAATTTTATTTTAACGAAATTTCCCAATTCTTTCTGGATGTGGGATTTTCTTTTTTCCAAGATTTCCAGAACTCTGCCCGATTTATTGAAAGGAATCACACTTATCCATATTTTGGAATATTTCAAATCCTTGGAAGTGTCAACCTTCTGAACCGTAGCTAAAACATCTCTGCCTAAAAAAATTTCTTTTAAAAGAATAATGGCTACTGTCTTTCTTATCAATTCGTTTATTCGATTTATTCTTTCTTTCATAATTCTCTCTTAATTTTATCCTCTCTGTAAAAATTCAAAATATCACCTTCTTCAATTATCGGCTCGCCTTCAATCAGTAATCCCGCTTCCCTGCCCTTTTCAACTTCGCCAACATCTTTTTTATTTTGCTGTAATTGAACAATTTTTCCAAAGCCTATTTTTTCGTCATTCCTCATAATGTCAGCCGAGGATTTGTTAACTGCTCTGCCTTCTAAAACTTTCCCGCCAACAATCATTCTTGATTTTTCTTTTCTGAATATGGCAATTACTTTTAATTTTCCCAACTCCTCTCTTGAAATTTCCGGCTCAAGTAATTTTGATGCTTCTTTTTTAATATCTTCAAACAATTCATAAATTATTTCATAGCTTCTGATTTTGACCTTGCTTCTTTTTGCCATATCAAAAATGTTGGCTGGCGCTTTAACCCTAAAACCTATTATTACGGCACCTGATGGAGAAGCTGATTTAACATCTGTTTCGGATATTTCTCCGACTTCGGCTTTTAAAATATTTAATTTAATATCGGCTAAATCAATCTTTGACAAACTCTCCAAAATCGCCTCTAAAGAGCCATGAACATCTGTTTTAAGAATAATATTCAATAACTTCCCAGTTCCGGACTGATCAACCTTTTTGGCAACAGGTAATACTCTTTTCTTTACTGTTTCCATGGCCAAATTCTTTGCTTCATCCTCCGACAAAACAACTGAAAATTTCTCTCCTACAACTGGCACCTGGTTTAATCCCAAAACAACAACTGGCGTGGATGGCGTGGCTTTATCAATTTGATTTCCCTGAAAATCTTCCAAATTTTTAATTTTTCCGTACGCGCTTCCGCAGCTTATCCATTGCCCTCTTTCTAATTCGCCCTCCAAAACCAATAAAGTGGCAACTGTTCCTTTTTTTTGATCCAAATATGACTCAACAACAACTCCGCTGGCTGGTTTTTCTACATCTGCTTCTAATTCCTCCATTTCCGCCATCAATAGAATCATTTCCAGTAAATCATCTGTGCCGATTCCGGTCAGTGCTGAAAGTTTTATTGCTGGAACTTTTCCGCCTCTTTGTTCAACAATCAATCCTTCTTTTTCCAATTCTCCGAAAACTTTTTCAGGATTTGCCTGCGGCTTGTCCATTTTATTTAATGCGACAATAACGGGAATTTTCTCTTTTTCAATGCAATCTATAACCTCTTTTGTCTGAGGTTTTACTCCTTCCTCGCCAGCAACAACCAAAACAGCAATATCAGCGACTTTCGCGCCTCTTGAACGCATCTGGCAAAACGCCTCGTGGCCGGGCGTGTCAATAAAAGTAATTAATTTCCCTTTATGCTCAATTTGATAAGCGCCAATGTGCTGGGTAATTCCGCCTGATTCTTGCCCAACGACGTTTGTCTTCCTAATTGAATCCAATAAGCTCGTTTTGCCATGGTCAACATGCCCCAAAACAACCACTATTGGCGGCCTGACAATCAGATTATTTTGTTTTGATTTTTGAATTTTTGTCATTTGAATTTAAATTATTCCATAGCTTCGGCAATTGCTTTTTCTTCTTCTTTGGATAAATTATAAACTGATTTTCCTTTCTCAATCGGTTTTGTAAAAACTCTGTTGCCGTCACGGGCATAAAGAGAAGATAAGACCAAACCATTATTATTGCTGTCTAATAAAGCAATCACAAAGCTCTGGTCTCCGCCCGTATCATTAAAAGGATTAAATCTTACCAATCCGATTTTTGTAATGCTTATATCAACTATTTCTTGAAGTTCTTTATTCCATTCGGACAATTTTTTAATATTCACTTCTGCTCCTTTAATTCTTTTTAATTGGCCTGAAATCACTTCTTCCAAGTCCTTAACTTTCTTGCCTTTAAGAAAAATTTTGACTTTCTTTTTTAACTGCAATATCCCTATCAATAAAAAAATATTTATGACAAGCAGGATTGCCAAAATTATCAAAACTATTAAGTTGTTATTCGAAAAATTCTGCATAAATTTATAATCGGAGGAGGTGAGATTCGAACTCACGATACCTTTTCAGATATACCGCTTTTCGAGAGCGGCCCCTTCAACCACTCAGGCACTCCTCCTCGCCTCCCCAATTTTGGACCCACGGGGAATTGAACCCCGGACTCCTCCATGCCATGGAGGCATTTTACCACTATACTATGGGCCCGCTTAATATTTGCCCTCGCGAGGAATCGAACCTCGATTTACGCGTTAGGAGTGCATCGTTCTGTCCGTTGAACTACGAGGGCAATATGGACGAGGGCTCAATAAAAGTTATCATACCACAGATTTCAGAAAAAACAAATCCCCCACCAATGTCTTGGTGAGGGAAAAGCCCTCCCCTTAAAAAAATTAAAATAAGCTATTCTTCCACTATAATAACTTGGACAGGACAACTGGCAGCCGCGTCTTTATTGCAAGCAACATCCTGAACTTCCAATTCAAACCTCCCCTCTCCAATATCTTTTGAGTCCTTTAAAATTGATTTTCCGTCTGCTCCCATTTCCCAAAAATTAGGACAAACTGCAACACAAGTGCCGCAGCCAATACATTTATCTCTTTGTTGTATGATTTTCGCCATAAAAAATTAGTAGTTAATTATTGCTTATTGTTTTATTATAGCTTAATTTAAAATTTCTGCCAAATTATTTTTTAATTTCAATTATTTCGCCTGATTCTGCTATTTTTGGCTGACTATCTGTGATTGAAACAAAAAATGTTTTATATATAAATTTGTCAGAGTAAACCCCCTCACCAAAATTTTTGGTGTGGGGGTAAATTTCTAAATTAACAATCATTCCTTTCTGGGTCTCTTCTGAAAAATATTGGTCAAAAACAAAATTGCCCAAAGAATAAAAAATCATTTTGTTTTTATATTTTTCAACGTTTTGGACAACATGAGGATGATGGCCAATAATCAAATCAGCTCCATTGTCAATTATTTTATAGGCCAATTCTTGCTGCTGTTTAGAATTTTTTAATTGGTATTCATTTCCCCAATGAGCATTTATTATTAAAAATGATTCCGGATTTGATAATTTTATTTCTTTTATGGTCTTTAAAATGTCTTCGTCCGGACATGTTGAAGGAAATGTTTTATTAAATCCTAAAAATATCAAATTGTCTTTTTTGAATAAAAAATCTTTGCTGCAAACTAAAGGGTCGCCGAAAGAATCCATATTCGCTGATTTTAAAATTTCTCTTGTTTCCTTTAGTCCGTCCTGTCCCATATTCTGAGTATGGTTGTTTGCCAAATTTAATAAATCAAATCCAGCAAAATTAAGACCATCAATCGTCTTTTCCGAAAAAGCAAATTTTAAAGAAGAACGAGAAAATTGTATGGGTTTTTTGACAATCGGACCTTCTAAATTACCGATTGCCAAATCCGCTTGTTTTAAAAAATCGGATATTTTTTCAAAAGGATAATTTGCGCCATTTTCATCAATTAATTTTTCAACGCTCCTATCAAACATCATATCGCCGACAAAAACCAAAGAAATTGGCTTTACTTCTTCCTGAATTATGTTTGCCGCCTGATTTTTTATTGAAATCTCTTTTTGAGTATATAAAAAAACAACGCCCACAACTATTCCGAGCGCCAAAAGTAAAATAATTAAAAATATTATTTTTTTATTTAACATCTCCATCTCCAAAAACCTGAGCCGTGAAAACATAAATTTCTGTTTCAGAGTCTTTCCAGCAATCAGAGGGCAGACCGGCTTTTTGAGAACATAAAATGCTTAAAAATTCATCTCTGCCCCAGTTATTCTCAGTCGCAACTTGCGGCAAAAACACTCCGCTTCGCGAACCTTTCTTGATTTGCACTCCATGCTTTCCGATTTCAACGTCTTTATATGAATCAACTTTTTTTAATGGGCTTAAAACTGAAATTTCGTATTCCAAATCCTTTAATTCGTCTTCTTTTACAGGATTAAATCTCGGATCCTGTGTTGCAGCCGCAATTGCCATTTCAATAACATTTTCATAAAGAGGGGTTTTTGGCTCAAAAGTTCCAATACAGCCCCTCAATTCCTCATTCTTTTTCAGGGTAACAAAAACTCCCAATGGTTCGTTTAAACTCTCATTATTTTCTTCTATTTTTATTGTTTTTTCTTTTTTAACATAATTTTCGACTGCCTGCTTTGCGATTTCCAATAATCTTTGCTGTTGTTTCAACAACAACCCTGAGCTTGTCGAAGGAACCACAAACACTATGCTCGCATAACCAACAACTTGCGACTTCTCGCCTGTAATGTCCCCCGAATTAGCATATTTTAACAATTTAATTTCAGCCCCGCCCAATAAACCCATCACCACTTCAATTGCGTCTTGTCCGCAAGCACAGGTTTGCAAATTATTTATTCCCTGTCTTTTCAAATCAGCGATTGTTTTAACCAAATTTTCCCTTTTGCCCGTTAAAATCGCCTCTATAACTTTATTGTCAGAATATTTCGCATCTTCGTATTTTGGATAATGAGACAAATCAGAACTAACAACAATTAAAGTTTTTTCATTTATTAAATTTTTTAATGCATTTATCAAAATATCGACTGAATCCGATTTATTGCCCAGAATAATCGGCACAACCTTAAAATCTTTTAAAACCTTTTGCAAAAACGGCAACTGGACCTCTAAAGAATGTTCTTGCTGGTGAGCACTTTCTTTAAAATATATTTTATCGCTGGAATCCATCAGTTTTTTGGCAAAATCCTCGTCAATTTCAATATCGCCCAAAGGAGTCCTAAAATATCCTTTTGCAAAAACTGAGGCGCCGTCAAAATACTCTTGATGGCTGTTGCCGATTAGAATAACGGTGTCTATTTTTTCACCAATCAGCGCCTTATAAGCATAGGCTGCCACTTGACCGGAATAAACATAGCCAGCGTGAGGCACGATAATTGCATTAATACTGCCGTCGATTTTCAACAAATCCGCTTTTTCAAAAAACCCGTCAATCATCTTGCTAAGCGCGGCCTTATCGCCTGGATAAAAAGAACCTGCCACAACAGGTTCTCTGATTAATTTATTGTCTTGTTTTATTGCTCCTTGATTATCTTTTTTCATTGATTTGTTTTTATCAAAAATTAAAGCCGCACCGACAATTAACAATATAAATATGGTAAAAAATAATATTTTTTTCATTTATTCTTCCTTGGTTCTGCTAACATATTCGCCTGTTTTGGTGTTTATTTCAATAATCTCGCCCGATTCAACAAACAACGGCACACTTATCATTGCGCCTGTTTCAATTTTTACTGATTTTGTACCGCCTTGAGCAGTATTTCCGCGAACTGAGGGCGGCGCCTCCACAACTTTAAAGGTCATTTTAATCGGCAGAACAATAGTTATGATTTTTCCCTCAAATTCCATTATTTCCACTTCTGTGTTCGGCTTTAAATAAGAAATCATATCGCTTAACTGCTCTTTTTCCAGTTCAAACCTTTTTGATTGGTCTTTAATATCGCAAAAAACATATTTACTGCGACTTGTCCCGTTAGAAATCGAAGATTTTCTGTCGGGATGGCCGTAAAGAAATTTGGCTGTCTTATAATTAATTTCCGCCTCTCCAAAACTTTCCGTATGCTGAAAATTCCGACTTATGGTTTTCCCGGTAACAAGATTTCTTATTTTTGTCTGGGCAACGGGCTTTCTCTGCTGCATTCTCATAAAATTAAATTCAAGCACCTGATATGGCTGCCCTTCCAAGACAAAAATTGTCCCTGGTTTTAAATCATTATAATTAATCATGGTGTTTCTACTTTATCAAATTCCGCTATAAAAATCAAGCTCATCTCTGAGCTTGATTTTTATTTGAATGATTTTTAAATCAATTCTTAAATGCGAGTTACGTTTGTTGCGTTTGGTCCTTTTGGAGAATCGGCTTTTTCAAAAGAAACTTTATCACCCACTTTTAATTCTTCAAAAGTTACGCCCTTAAGTTCATTTTTATGAAAAAATAAACCTTTTTCCTCGCCTTCAACTTTAATGAATCCAAATCCTTTGTCTTCTATAAGTTTGTCAATTGTTCCTTCCATAGTTTCAAAATTAATTTAATTAATGTTTTAAGGTTTACCCCGTTAAATAGTTGCGAAGCAAATTTAACAGGGTGAATCCTAAAGTTTGGTTTCATAAATAAATTCGACTAAATCTTTATTAAGCAACCATCTTATATAAGATAATGTTAACATTTAAAAATTAATTAATCAATCCCGCCTCGGGCCGAGAACCTGTTTAGTATATCATCAATGAAAAATTCATCATGGTTAGTTGGAGTATTGAAAATATAAATCTGTTCCGTTCCAACCGTCAGCGTCCTTGAATACTCCGCTTCCGCCTTTGGGCGTTGGCTGAATAATACTTAAAGTAACCGGCTCTTTGTCATTTTCCAAATTGGCGTATAAAGCGCATTTGGTTCCGTCGTCACTAACAATATATCTGTATCCCGACTGAATGTCGTTGCCGCTTTTCGGATCTTTGGGCACGTTTCTTAGGTATTGACTATATTGAGGATTTTTCGCAATCAGTTCTTCGGCAATGGGCAGCAAATCGTAATCTCCTCCGCCAGCATCGGGCAAATAACAGGACAGGATTAAAAACCTGGCAATTTGGGAAATCTCGGCTTTTCGTTTCACGTCCCTGGCCTTATTTCTGACCGAACCCAAAGAAACCAGAATAATACTGGCAATTATTCCGATAATCGCAATCACCACCAAAGTCTCTATCAGGGTGAATCCTCTTCTTTTCATACTTTAATTCTATCAAAAAATCGCCTTAAAGACGATTTTGCCAGGGGTCGCCTTCGTCCCTCGACAAGCTCGGGACTTCGGCGGACTAAATCGGCGACTGGAACAAATTAGAACCTATTTACTAAACGTTTAATCGGCAGATTAGATACTGTTAGAGCCTCTCGTAATTAATTTTTATTTTTCCTACATTTAGGATAATATAAAGATAATGAAGAAACCAATCATTTTTTCAATCATCGTCCTCGGCATTTCCTCGGTCATTAGCCAATTATTGGTAATTAGAGAATTTACCATTAGTTTTTATGGCAATGAATTTTTTATTGGCTGGATTTTATTTTCTTGGCTTTTTTGGGTGGGAATGGGGAGTTTATTTTTAAATAAATTCTTTACCAATAATAAGACTTTTAAAGTCCTTATTATCTGTCAGTTCTTGGTTGCTATTCTTTTGCCCCTAGAAATTTTTCTTGGTCGTTTATCTCGAACTTTACTTTCTAATGCTACGGGTCAAATTCCGAATTTAATCCCTGCCCTTTTGTATTCATTCATTATCCTTGCCCCATTGTGTCTAATTTTAGGACTCCAATTTGTCCTAGTTAGTCGCTTTTGGAAAATATCTGACGAAAAACTAATTTTAAGTCAACTCCTGGGTAAAAGTTATCTTTTAGAAGCAATTGGTTTTATTATTGGAGGGGTGGTTTTTGGTTATTTTCTGATTTTTATTAATGAATTTAAAGCTGTCTCAATTTTAGCTTGGTTAAATCTTTTATCTATTGCTTTTTTTGTTCTTCTAATTAAAAAACCGACCCCTATTTTAAAATCATTATTAGTTATTTTAATTATTCTTTTTATGGGAATATTTGCTTTTTCTAAAAACATTAATAATTTTGCTAATTCTTTCCTCTTCCCCAATCAGAAACTAATTGAATCTAAAAATTCTATCTACGGCAACATCACTGTAACTAAAATAAAAAATCAATATAATTTTTATGAAAGCGGTTTAATTTTGGGTCCTGATAAAGAAGAATTTTTTAATGAACAAATTGCCCATCTTTCTTTGCTTTTTCACCCTAACCCCAAAAAAATTCTCTTAATTGGCGGTGGTTTTAATGGTGTTTTAAACGAAATCTTAAAGCATCAGCCCGATAAAATTTTCTATGCGGAAATTGACCCATCGCTGATTGAAATTACAAGAAAATATATTCCAAAAGAAATCCGCCAAGGATTAGAAGATAAAAAAGTAAAAATAATTAATGTTGATACTCGCTATTTTATTAAAAATAGTTCAGAAAATTTTGATGTTATTATAATCAATCTCCCTAATCCCTCTACTGCTTTGATTAATAGATTTTATACCCAAGAATTCATCAAAGAGGCTAAAAACCATCTTAACCCCGAAGGAATTATAACAACTTATTTGTCGTTTTCGTCTGATTATCTTAGTAAAGAAATGGAAAATTTAGATGTTTCTTTATTTGGATCTCTAAAAGAAATTTTTCCCTATCTATTAGTTTTGCCAGGAGACGAACATTTATTTATTTGCTCTTTAGATAAAGTTGATTACAACCCCAAAGCATTAATCCAAAGATTAAAACAAAGAAATATTAAAACCAACTTTGTTAATGAGGCGTATATTCAATATCGTTTAACCAATGACCGAGTCCCTAAAATTATTTCTGGTCTGGGAAAAAATAAAGAAGCAAAAGCCAATCAAGATCAACGGCCTATAAGTTATTATTATAATTTTGTTTATTGGGTCTCGTCTTTTTATCCCAAATTAGCCAAAATTCTTAACGCATTTAGTAAGATAAAATTTGTTTGGGTCGTTATTTTTCTTGCTCTTGTTTTGTTATCATTAATGTTTGTTCTGAGAAAACGAAGAGATAATATCAAAAAACTACTAGCAACAACGATGGCAATTGCTGGTTTCTCCTTGATGGCAACTGAAATAATTATCATTCTTGGCTTTCAGATTTTTTATGGCTATCTTTATTATGAAATTGCTTTAATTATCACGGTTTTAATGACCGGTATAACTCTTGGTAGTTGGCTTGGGCTTAAAAAAATTGAACAAACCAAAATTAAAACCATTATAAAAATTCATAGCTTAATAGTGGTCTTTTTATTGGCTTTTTTAACTATTTTTTATTGGCTATTTCAAGTCCAGCCAAAACCATCAATTATTATAGAAATAATCTTTTTACTGATGGCGGGTTTAATTGGTTTAATTGTTGGCTTTGAATTTCCAATTGTTAATAACCTTTATCTAAAAAATGAAGAAAGGGATAAAAAAGCCGGCACCATTTATGGTGCCGATCTCCTTGGCTCTTGTCTGGGTGCCTTATTAATTAGTATTCTTGTTCTTCCAATTTTCGGAATTTTTCAAACATTAATTCTTTTAGCTATTTTGAATATTCTGATTGCAATCTATTTATTCTCTCTAAAATCAACAGGTTAAACGCTCACTTCCAAATCCCGGGAATCTGTTCTCCATCCAGACATTTACCATCAACCAAATTATTGACTGTTATCATATAACCTTGCCGGCCAATGGCAAGTGTTTTTGATTGAGGACAATAGCTGGATTCACCTTCAGGATAAACAATATTCCCAGTATAAACAAATTTCAAACCTTCTTCCATGGCAATCTGCCGGGCCCTAATCAGCGTTTCCGACGGAGTTGGTGGCAAATTTTGCAGCTTATAATCCGGATGAAAAGCAGAAAAATGTAACGGCACATCATCACCCAAATTTTCTTTTATCCATTTTGCCATATCTCTAATTTCTTCCTCGCTATCATTTTCTCCTGGAATCAGTAAATTCACAATTTCCAGCCAAACTCCTTTTTCTTTAATAATTTTCATTGCCTCCAAAACCGGCGCCAAATGACCGCCAGTAAATTTTTGGTAAAATTCTTCTTTAAATGATTTTAAATCAATCTTGTAAGCATCAATGTGGGGCAATAATTCTTTTAATGGCTCGACGTTAATATAACCAGAACTAACTACCGCGGTTTTTAAACCTTTTTCATGGGCTAATTTCGCCACATCGAACATGTATTCGTAAAAAACTGTTGGTTCGTTGTAGGTAAAAGCAATTATCTTGTTCCCGTTTTTTAAGGCATCATCAACTACTTGTTCCGACGTCATCTCTACTGATTTAACTTCCCAGGGGAAAACTTGAGAAATCTGCCAATTCTGGCAAAAAGAACAGCGCATATTACAACCAGTAGTGGCAATTGAATACGCTGTGGCGCCTGGCAAAACATGGAAAAATGGTTTTTTCTCAATTGGGTCAATGTGCTGGGTAGAAACTTTGCCGTAATTCAAGCTATAAAGTTCGCCATTAATATTCTGTCTTGCCCTACATAATCCAATCTGCTTTTCGGATAAAATACAACGGTTAGGACAAAGACCACATTGAACTATTCCATTGGATAATTTTTCATAAAATTTTGCTTGATGCAAACCCTCATTACTCTGTTTCGCGCCCTTTTCCCGACTATAAATTAAGTAACCAGCCAAAGCCAGTATAATTATCAGAAATAAAATGGCAAAAAATTTTTTTACCCCGTTAGAAATTTTTGATTTAGACATAGTCCCATTTTATGAACCCCATATTTCTAACAGGGTTCATATAAAATAAAACCACAAAAACAAAATCAGCAATAAAATGGCAAAAACAAAAGTATAAATGTTTACTGATTTAGCGGTTTTAAATACGCTCCATCTTCTTAGGGCATAACTTGTGGCAATTCCAACATGTAAAACAAAAAAAATAAAAAATGGAATAGCCAATAATCTATCGTGAAGGTATCTAGAAAAAACTGGATTTATAATCATCTTAGTTATTCCATAACCAGAAACAATATATAAAATCACCAAAACCAGCAAAACCCAAGCACTGAATCTTTCTAATTTAATTAAAAATTTATCCATATTAAACCGAATGGAAAATTGTTAACCCTCTAATAATATAATAAATCCCATAAACTAAAAAGGCAAAGCCAACGACCAATCCGGCAATCCTGGCAATTAAGCGAAACTCTTTCATTTTTCCTAAAAACCCCAAAAAAGTTACTGGCAAAAAATAAATCGTTGTTCCTAAAAAAAACATTAAAAAATAAATCATCCCTCTCAAGACACTGTGAAGAGTAAAAACATAAGCCAAAGACATCAAAAATGGCGGGCAGATATTTATACCCATTAAAAAACCCATTAGAATCGGGGATTTTTCCCTGAATTTAACATATTTAGCTGAACAAAAAATGCCTTTTGGCTTTAAAAAACCCAGGGCATAAAAAATTAAAAGAATAGACAAAATAATCAAAGAAAAAATCAAAATTAAATTTACGGTCTGATTATTAACTCTTTCTCCCAAATAACCAAAAATTGCTCCGAAAAGAATATAGCCACCCAACCGACCCAAAATAAATTCTAAGATTATTTTGAAATTTTTTCCAAATTTTCTTTCTTCCGAAACTAAATATGGCGCAATAAACGGCACGCAATATGTAAAACAGAAAATCCCGACGGAAATCCCTAAAAAAAATGGTTGGACTAAATAATCACTCATATCTTATAAATTACCATATTTTTGAACTAAAAGCACCGTTTAACACGGTGCTTCAAGCAAACAAGCGTTCTAATTGGGGGTCAACGACTGGAACAAGTAAAACAATTTTTACTTATAAAACAAAATAGCCAAGATAAGTAAAAATAATCCCCAGAACAAAAACAATTACCCCATAAACGCTTAACTGCCTCCCAGATATTTTTATAGAATTATAAAGCTTGATAGATTTTTCCGGGATAACTATCATCATTAATCCTTTTAATAATGCCAGCCAGCCAAAAATCGTTATAATTATTGTCCAGCCGCCGGTCCAAATATTGTGATAGGCAACCAAAAAATAACCAATAACAAAAACTAACAACCCCGTCACAAAAAGCACCGCCTCATTATCAATCATTTTATTTAACATCTCCTTATAAAAACGAGGGCTAGCTAACATTCCAAGGCCAATGGCCAAATAAGTCAACCCCAAAATTTGAAAAATGCTTGCGTCAGTCATAATTTTAATCTTAATTATTATTACTTTAATTCTACTAAAAAATCGCCAAAAAGACAATTTCTTAAAATTAAGACCGGGGTCGGCGAGTGGACTATATTAGAACCTATTTGGTAGATAGTTTAGTGTAAAATTTCAAAACTCTACCGCGCTACTCATTTCTTCTAAAATGGCAACCTCGGTTTTATTTAGTGGATTCATATCTCTAAGATTTAATATCTTTTTGAATAGGGAGAGTAAAAAAGAAATTGGAACCCTTACCTAAAACGCTTTTTACCCCGATTTTTCCTCCAAGACTATTAACAATAAGTTTACAAATATAAAGACCTAAACCCGTTCCGTCCCGAGATCTGATAAGGAAAGGTTCTAACTGGACGAATTTATCGAAGATTTTTTTCTGTGATTCCGGTGATATGCCCGGCCCCCGATCTTTCACTTCAATTTTAACCAACTCTTTTTTTGGTTTGTGTATAGCAATTGTAATGGGCTGATTCCCCGGTCCATATTTGATTGCATTATCAACCAGATTATAAATTACCTCTGAAATTTTCTCTTTGTCGCTTATTAAATTTATATTTTTATCTTTTATATCAATAACTATTTTTACGTCTTTTTTATTCGCCATCACTTCCAAAGAAGGCAAAAAAGAAAAAATAACCTTCTTCAAGTTAATCTTTTCATTAAAAATAATTTCTCTGTCGCTCTCAAAACGTGTTACTCTCAGTATTCGCTTGATAATATGATTAAGTTTATGGCCTTCGGCGTTAATAATATTTATGTACTTTTGGGATTCGGGATTTAAAGCTTGGCTTTGTCCATTCATTACTTCGCTCAAGCCAATAATTGAAGTTAAGGGAGTTTTAAGTTCATGGGTAGCAATATTCAAAAAATCGTCTTTCAATTTATTGAGTTCCTCAAGCTGATTTATGGTTATCTTCGCATCTTCAAGCTGCGTGATGTCTATCCCCGTGTTTAAAACCGTCCGTATTTCGCCCGCTTCGTCTTTTTCCACAACACTGCCCCAACTAATAGCTATCTGTTTTCCGCTTTTGGTTAAAACATGGGTTTTAAAATATTTAGTCTTATCTGATTTTTCTTTTATTAACCCTTCAAAAACGGCCGTTGCTCTGGTCCTATCTTTTTCTAGAACAAAATTAGTAAACCAATCTTTATTCAAAATATCTTTTATTTCGTGTCCTAAAATTTCGCAGCCATTTTTATTTATAAAAAGAACTTTTCCGCCCTGATCAAAGAAAACAACGATAGCTCCGATAACACTAAGGTACTTTTCGAGTTTATTTTTTTCTTCCACTACCGTGACTTCCGCCTGCTTGCGCTCGGTGATGTCTGAAAATACACCGTCTGCATATTTTATGCCGTTCTTTTCATAAACATTTATTGCTCTATCATACAGCCAAATCCAGTCTTTATTTTTTCTCTGGATCCTGTATTCAGCATCAAACAACCTTCCTTTTTCGAAAAGTGAGATAAAAGCCCCTTTCACTTTTTCTGCGTCATCCGGATGAATCCTGTCGAACCAAATACTATCACCGCCCTTATATATTTCCTCAGATGTATATCCATAAATTTCTTTTATATTCGGACTAATAAAAATGGTTTTGCCATTTATGTCAGTCGTCCAAACTACGTCTGGAATATTTTGTACCAAGGAACGATATTTTCCCTCTGATGACTTTAAGTTCTCCTCCGCCCTCTTGCGCTCGGTGATATCCCAGAAGATACCTAATATGCCGACAACATTTCTTTGCGCATCCTTGATGGGAGTTTTACTTGTATAGACAAATCTCTCTTCTTGATCCTGGATATATTTCTCTTCGATTTCTTCTGTTTTTCCAGAATCCATAATTCTTTTATCATCCGCTCTATACTTTTCTGCTAATTCCTTGGGATAAAAATCATAGTCAGTTTTTCCAGCAATCTCTTCAGGCCTAATCTTCAAATCTCTGACATAGTTTTCATTGCAGGAAATATAAACTAAATTTTCATCCTTCAGAAATATCTTTTGCGGAAGATTCTCAAGAAGCGTTTTATACTTAATCTCACTTGCCCGCAGCGCCTCATCCGCCTTCCTGCGCTCGGAAGATTCTAAAGACACCCATTTACTTTCCTTCTTTATGATGGCAAACTGATGATTACTGACCACGTCCACGATTTCGGATGCCTGGCATTTATCCAGAGAATAGGAGCATACGGCAAGCATGCGGTGTTTCCCGATAACGCTATTCACGATAGCTTCATAATTGGTGAAGCTCTCCCAGCTTTCTTTTTCCAGCCAAAAAGTATTACCCGTAAGCCGCAGGCCGTCAAAGCCTCGCTCTATAGCCTGTTCTTCTTTTTTGACCCACCCCTCTAGCACTTTATCAGCGTCAAACCTGCCGGTTTTAGTATACCACTGGCTATAATCAAGTATTTCTATCTGTCCCTTCTTAATATACTCATCCAGATTCTTTACTTTTTCTTTAAGTGCCTTCTTTGCATCTTCGGCTCCCAAAGGCTCAGAAGTAACCCACATGCAAAATTCATTATTCTCTAAACCTTGCTTAAAATACGGCACCAGGATTTCAATCAAATCTTCCTTGCTCTGGTAAAACTGGCAGAAATGCGTACCCCAAGGCACTTCACCGATAATCTCAATCCCTGATTTCCTTAACACGTTATTCTTCACCACAACACCACTTTTTTTACCATTGATAATTTTCATAATCCATCCTTTTTTAAACAATATAAAAAACCTTAGATTGATTTTATGTTGTTTTTTATTATTTATTGAGAATTACCTTAACTTTAGTCAATAGATCATTCATTTCAACCGGTTTTTCCAATACATCTTTTATCGCTTTCAGTTCACTAAGTTTTCCCAGAGATTCTCGAAAAGCGTCTGAGGCGACCGGAAGAGCTGAAACCAAAAGAATGGGAGTATTCTTTAATTTTTTATCCCGACTCATTAATTCGCAAACATCTATTCCGCTGACTTTTGGCATCATGATGTCAAGAATTACAAGATCATAAGAAGCGCTAACTTTCATTTTGTCTAAGCATTCTTTACCGCCATAAGCAATATCAACTTTGTAATCAACTCTGCTACCAAGGAAGGCTTTAAAAGTTTCTACTGTACTTTCGTCATTATCAACGATAAGAATATTCATATGTTTTTATTAATGTTTATTTATTAAAAATACTTTTTAATAATATTCAAATTTTCTTCAACCGGGCGAAGAAGCTCCTTCACCTCTTTGTCGGATTCCCGGGGAGAAAATACCATCTTTTTTCCAAAAATCTTTTGATATTGGAGAACAAGCAAGGCGACAATTTCTGCCGGATCTTTATTGATTTTTAACACCCTCCCGTTATCTTCATTAATAACGAGACCATCTATCTTTGCCGCTATCTGGATTGCCTGGTCGCCCGTATGATAACGCATTTGCATTATTATATCGCTGATTATCTCGTAAAATAATCTCTTTTCTTTTGGAACGTCCGAATATTCATGTGGCGCTAGCCGGCTGGCTCGGCGTTTTATAATCAATCGGCTCAAAACAGCAAAGGCAATGCCAATCAATATCGTAATGACTCCATAGAGAATGAATTGGCCGACAAAAATCCCGGCGATTTTTCTTTCAACGGTGAATTCAAATTTTGAAGTTGCCGGAACTTCTTGACCTTCGTAGATAATGTTGCTGGAAGCAATATATCTGCCGGGCGGCAAATCAAGGGGAATTTGGATGTTTTTTACAAAACTGGCTGTTGTCTCAACTGCTACGGTCTCGCTTTGCTTCAAAGCAACATTATTATCACTATCAAGAATTTCGTAATTAATAGTAACATCAACCCTCCGTCCTGAGCCAAAATTTATTAATTTAACCGAGATAGGCAGAAATTCACCCGGCGCTACTTTGGAAATCAGTCTCCCGCTTCCTGTTTCCACCTCATTCGTTTTTGACTCCGCAGCCAAGACTTGGAAATTGCACCCAATAGTCAAGATTACCGAAATTAAACTTGCAAATATTAATAATTTTAGTCCTTTAAGATTTGTTTTTTGAATCATTTTCATCTATTGGTAAAACGGCTGATTTAACTTTCACGCCGGAAATTTTACCCAACATCCCGGTTATCGCTCCCAATTGGTCCGTATCGGCTTTAATCAATATTCCAAAGACTGATTCCTCGTTTTCTGGATTGGGCACATGAATTGATCCGAGAAAAATTGATTCGAACTTACTAATCACTGAGACAACCTCCAGAAAAGCCCGAGACCCCCTTGGAAAACTTATTAAGATAAAAGCCATTCTTATAAGTTTTTGCATCTTTTTTGCTCAACCCCTCCGCTGAACCATTAAGTTGTTTAATTCCCTCCTTCTCTATTATACGATTTTTCTCTTTCTTTTTCTATAGATAACATAGCCCACTATAACGAGCATAAGAGTTCCAACGCCCGCAAAGATAGGTATTAAAAGTTTTCTCTGGGATTGTTTGGCCTCTGGCTGAGTTAAAATATCAAAAATGGCGGGAGGAGAGGACGCAATTTCTTCTTCTGGCGGAAGAATCTCCTCCGGGGCTCCTTCTGGGAGTGACGTCGATGCTCTTATTGTCAGAGAACTTTGGACAGCGGTGTCTTTAAAAACATTATGACTGGCTCCGTCAAGAACAATAGAATCTGCTCCTATTTTAATAATTCCATTGCCGGTTTTTTTAGCCAAAAACGAAACTGTGCCAAAAGTTATTGCTTTGGAAATACCGCCCGGATAACCAGCGGTTTTGATAAGAATACCTTTTACGTTATTAATTGAGTCGTATCCGGGTTGCGATAGCGCCATCCAGCCATCTCCAAAAGTAAACGATTTCGCTTCCAAAAGTTCGGCCGGATATTGAAGTTTTATTTTCGCGGTGTAGTTTTTAATGCCCCGAGGATTAACTTCGATTATTATATTAAAACTTTGTCCTTGAACAACAGCAATATTGGGGGGTGAAAGCGAAAGTGTGGTTACTGCCAATGCCGGCATCGCCAAAGCCATTGTTCCCAATACTCCTAATATAATTTTAAAAATAAATTTTTTCATATTTTTATTTTATTTGATTAATCATCCCGTCCAATAAATCATCAATAAATTAAAGTCAAAAAGGTCAACTATGCCATCACCACTAAAATCAGCAATACTACCAGAGACAGCCTTTCCCCAATTGACCATTAAAATATCGAAATCGAAAATATCAATTTTATTATCTTTGTTGGCATCTGCTCTTTGAGCTTCGGGAGTTAATGGGGTCTGCGCAGAAGAACTAATTAAATTAATGCTGTCAGAGACAACATTGGATGATTGATCCCAGCTATTATAGAATTTAGCATAGACGCTCTTTTGGCCCTCGCCTTCGGAGAGAACCCAGGCATAGGTTGTTTGATAGGTATCCGACTGAGCGTCTTTAAAATCAGAAAAATTAGAGATTACCATTTTTATGGCATCTGAACCGCCACTTAAGACGAGAGTCACAAATCGAGAATCTGTTTCTGCGGCCCCATTATTTATTACTATGCTAAATCCTCCGGCTGGTGGAGTGGGTGAAGAAAATCCTCCACCTCCACTTCCGCCGTAACCGAAAACTACAGAATTTAAGGCAAAATTTGGAGAATTAAACAAAACCAACGTAACGACAAAGCCCACTATCAAAAAAATACACCACCTTCTTATTTTTCCCATATCCATTAAGCGAATAAAAAAATCTTTCAAAATAAAAACCCGCTTACTTATCTTGTTTATCAAGTATAATTTAGCAGGGTATTTTTTGTTTTGTTGATTTCTCATATTTTTCCTCGTAGTTAGACCAAGGGTCCTTCCACTCAGCTGTGATATTTTCTATTTACTATTTTATAGTACCATTCATAAAAAACGCTGTCAAGGCTGCCCTTAGGAGACTTAAGTCTGTCGCTCCTTTTACGGCAATCCTCCTCAATTAAATTCAATTTCGTACATAATTAGCCGTTTATCCATGATAATCTGCTTTAACCTGTCGGAAGTTAAAAATTCGTATCGCAAATTATCCGCCTCCTTTAAATCCTGGAAATAAACTATATATTTAATGTTTTGCTTGACAAAAAAAATAATAGCTTCCTCGGGAGACAAATAAAAACCGTCCCTGACAACTTTATCCATATTTATATATTCCGGGCTAAGTTCCTGGTCATAGATTCCTTCAATCTCAACACTTCTACTAAAAACAGCTTTCTCCCCAAAAAAACGTCTGGCCGGGTTGGCTACTAACAAATTCTTATTAAAGTTCAAAGATAAATAGCCGTGCCAGGGCAAAAACAAAACCTTATAATCTGAATCATCGGCTTGAATAATATTTCTCGCTTGATTCCAAACCTCCGGGTACCAAACTGATTTTATTTGCTTTTGAAACCCGCCCAACATTAAGAAGCCGAACAAGATAGGAATTAAAAATATTAATAAATTGAGATTGTTGGTTAAATCTTTCTTTTTTTTATTTAAAAAATCAATAATTGCATTAACTCCAAACCCGGACAAAACCGCATAACTCAAAGCAAGAAAACCTGTAAACTTCTGGCTGTCGCGAAATCCACCCCAAAAAGAAATATTTTTATAAAGCCAGAGATTAAAATTTTTAAATATCGTCTCCCCTACCCCAGTTGAGAAAACAAAAGCAAAAAAACCTAAAGTGAAAAAAAATATTATAACCGGCCTTGTTTTTTTATTTTTAAAGCCGTGGATTGCTCCGATTAAAATTAATAACCCGATTAAGACAAAGGCAATCCAAAAAACTATGTAATCCTGCGGCCAAACAAATTGTTTTGACCATGGCTGGCCCTCGCCCCAAAATCCGTTTAAAGACAAAACATTCAAAGAGGTACTGATTTCTCCGTGATTACCGGCGGCAAAGGCCTGCCAATGTTTAATATCAAAGATACGTTCAAAAAACTGGCCATGAATCATCGCGGGAATCAGCCAATAACTGCCGGCGATTAAAAATAGTGCTCCGCCAAATAGTAAATTCTTTAAAGTTAATTTTATTAAAACAAAATTTTTATTTACTAAATATTTTATGAAACAACCGATAAACCAGACAGTCATAATCAAAACTGCCATAGTAAAAAAATGAAGCGAAAACAGGCTAATCAGAAAAACAGAGAAAAATAATTTAAGACCAATTTTAAAACTTGGTGATTGAGTAAATTTAAAAAGAAAATGAACAAAAACGGGCAACAAAGCATAGGCCATTAAATGAGTCCAGTGCCCGGCCAAAAACCGTGAATATACAAAAGGATTAACTAAATAAATTAAAGCCGAAAACATCCGCACCACTTTATTTTCACCAACCGGCAAAAATTTAAAAGACAAGTAGCCTAAACTAAAAAACAAAACAAGTAAAATAATTTTTTGAATCAACCAACCGGGAATTAAAATGCTCAAAAAGTTTATCAAATAAGCTATAGGCAAAAAATTATGGAAACCATCAGCCGAAACAGCAACTTTCATTTCGGGCCCAAAAACCATATCCAGAGTCAAAACATAGCCCGGAAGCAACATTTGCCAGAGAATAAGCACGGCAATGCCTAAAAATATAAATATGAATTTATCAAATAGAAATTTCTTGATCATTTTTTGCTCCTAAAATAATTTCTATATCAGTTAGCAACATCGGGTCTTCAAGCATCTCTAAATTATTATAAGAAGCGGATAGATACTCTTTAACTATATTTGCTTTTTTAAGATTGCTCGGAGAATATTTAATAATTGTTTTTTGATAATCTTTTTTATCGGCCGCGGCAATATTGCTCACATTAAATCCCTGCTCAACCATTTTATCTTTTAATATACGAGCAGCGCCAATAACACCGGAACCATTCAATATGAAAATATTAATTTCGCTATTGGCAATAATAATTTGATCTGTGCCTAATTTAATTCTAATTTCATCCGCTAAATCGGATTCTTCTTTAACCAACAATCCTTCTGAATCCTGCAAAACCGATAATAATTCCTGAACAATATCGGAACAGCCGGCACAATACTGAACCAAAGTTTCCTGATAAAGCACGCCACTGGTTTTAGCCGTATAAACGTTGAGACAACCCAATTCTTTGAATTCATCGGCTACTTTTACTTCTAACCCTTCCTGGTCCGTAGTATTTTCAACCAACACCTTAATGTTCTCCCAATCGATATTTTTGGTTTTGAAATCCTCGTCAGTTGGTTCTTGTTGATTTTCTGCTGTTTTTTCGACTGTCTGCTTTTCATTTTCCGGACAAGCAGTGATTATACCAGCCATCAATTTCTCGTTTTCGTTAAATTTCTTTCCTATTTTTAAATAAAGAAAAGAAAAACAGCCCGCAAATACAATTAAAACCAGCAAAACCACTCCTAATGCAAAACTTAATATTTTTTTATTGCTCCAAAATTCCATTGATTTGGTGTTTTCTGTTATTTCGGCCTTATTTTCAGAAAAAATTGAATCTTTAAAATAGTGAACAATCTGTAAAACCACGCCCAGAGCCAACATATAATAGGCATAAACCGCCATCTCTTCAGCCAATGCTTTTTTTTCAAAAGCCAGTAAAAACGGGCAGGAAATAAGAAAAATTAAACCAATACCGATAAAAACCCGGCTATCCCAGCCCAAAAGCAAAATGGCGACAACCGAACCAATAATAAAAGACAAAAATATATTTTCTGAAAGCAGATAGGCCGTTGCCAGGATTGAAACAGCTATTGATGCTTTAAGGATATGCTCTTTTAAATCCGCATTGATTTTGTCAATTATGTTTAAAAAAAATCTAATCACAAAACTTCAAATTAAAATATTTAAATTTGCTAATTTTCTTTAAATCAGAGTCTTTTAAATCGGAAATCTTCGAATAGGCTCCAGCCACCATCGAGAACGGCAATGCCAACACCGCCCGCCCTAAATTCTTCATCTTTTAATTCGCCTAATTTTTCGTATTTCTGACCGTCAAATGAAATATAAAATTCCAATAAATCACCTCTGGTTTCGGCCCTCAGCCAGTATTTTTTATCCCGGGAAAAGGTTACATTTGCCAAAACGCCCTCTATTATTTTTTCTTTGGGCGTCCAGCCGGCTTTATTCTTTTTTAAAATCTGCCAAGTATTCTTTTTCTCCCCGCCAATCAAAAGATAATAGCCATAAGTATTGTTATAATCACCGCGAACAAACAAGCCGGATCTGCCGGAAGATTGAGGCGAAACAGCGGCCGAATAAATATTATTGCCGATATTTTCAATTTCTTTAAGCGTGGCTACGCTTGCCCCTATATTGCGAGCCAAAAATGTTGGTTTTCCTTCTTGTTCATATAAGCTAAAAAACATACCGGGATTCAAAACTCGCCATTGATTGAGAAAATCAAGATTATTGATACTTTTTAGTATATCCAATCTGGCTAGAAAAATAGAGCCAGGTCTAGATAGCGCATAAAATCTGACTTTGGCCACCTGCGACCAATCAAAAGTACTATCTTTAGCTTTGGCAAAAATAAATTTCTCTTTGGGAATCTGAATCAAGTTCCAACCATTTTTTAAATTTGTCAGAGAATAGCGATAATAGCTTTTCAAATCCAAATCGCCAAAATCGATAATAGTTGTTTCAAAAGCATCGGTATCAGTGATATGAAGCATAAATTCTATTTGCTTCATATTGGTCAAATCAAGACTTTTTTCTAAAGTAATAGTCACGGCCTTCCGGTCCGTACTGATCAGGCCCATACTTCTGGCCCCTTCATAGTATATTTTTTCATCAAACACGCCGCCTCCTTGCCAAGCGCTGGCTTCTGTTTTTTCAAAATTACTAATCACAATAATGGAGTCTTGGCTATAAACACTAGCAGTAAAAGCAAAATCTGATTTTTCAGATGATTGGACTTCCACCACCTTGCCGGGCTCCGTTATCATTTCGACTATAGAGGCCGAAAAATACTTGGGGACAATGTAAAACTTAGCCGTTGCTAAAATTCCCCCAAAAATCAAAACTGCTATCAGAATAATAATGTATCTCTTATTGGTTGTGTTGTTCATATGTTTTTATGTTTTTTAATTATAAAATAAAAAACCTCATTTCCTAAAAAGGAATGGGTTTTTATTGTTAATATTATTTAAAAACTTGCAGTTAATCATGTGTTTTTCCTTGTGATTAGACCTTGGTCCTCTCACTTTGAAATTAACTTTTTGTTGTCACCTCTATTATACACCCGAGGTAAAAATATGTAAAGCAGATAACCTAGACAACCCAATAAGGTTAAACCGGAAATTAATAAGCCGATATAAAAGTATTTCTGGGGTTCACCCCCGAAATTTTTATTCTTCTCCAATCATAAACCAAATAACCGATACAGCCTAGCAAAGTTATTCCCGAAATCAATAAACCAATGTAGAAAAATTTCTGGGGGTAAAATTCAATACTGACCGAAAAGTCATAACTGCCGTCTTTGTTCCTCTTAATTATACCCTGTTTTTCCAGTTCTTCAATATCAATCCACCAAGCATTGGCAAAACCATTGACCATGAAATGCTTGTCGTCCAAGATCGACTTACGAAACAAAAGGTCATAAAATTTCCCGCCATTCAAGTTTTCGTTCTGAATAGTGCCTTGATTATTATCGCTGATAAATTTATCTCCCTGCACGACATTCACCCTGTTAAATTCTGCCGAAGGCAGACCCCGACCTGTCGGGGATTTAACAGGGTAAATTTTCCAGCCGGGATGAAAACTCTCGGAAAAGATCAGAGGAAAAGATTCGCTAGCGCCATGAACATTGACAATATATTTGGTAGGATTGATTTGCTTGTATTCCAGTTGGGGCGACTGGATTGGGTCAGTTAAATTTTCAGCCGAAAGCACAATATCGCCGGAATTGATGGCATCTATCAAAACATTATCAACATAAACTTTGAAACTATACTCGCCTTTGTCCAGTTCTGCTTGATTAAAATAATTCCACCCTTCCCTGCCCGCTTCCTGATCATCTTTTAAAAACGCCCGATTGCCAATCTTAACACCGACATTCGCATTGTTCGCCAGCGCGCTATCTTTCTTAAAATAAATTCTGTATTTTGCCTTGACCGGAATCTGCAACTTAAAGTCTTTAAAAAATAAATTATTGGCATATAAGTCCAGATCACTTTGCAGTTTTTTTTGTTCTTTGGCATCAGCCGTCTTATCAACCACCGATTTCATCTCGGCTATTTTATTCGGATCAGCTATTATAGAAATTAAAACATTATTTACATTTTCTGAAATCAAATTAGCATTATTTGACTCATCAAATTTAAAATCAGAAAAAAGGATCCCGTTCTTTAAGGGGTAATCGTTGAATGAAAGAGCTTGATTAATTGAATCTACATTGTTTCCTACGTACGAAATAATTCCCGACGAATATATACGAGGCAAAAAATAATTATCCTTAACCCTATAAAGATCTAATTCACCAAACTTCTTTTCAAAAACCAAATAATCTCTTACTAAAAGCATTTCTTTTATTTTTTCGGGAGGGGTAGTATCATAGTACGTCCAATCAATATCGTTTCTTTGAATGATATATTTAATATTGCATAAAGATATCATTCCATTAAATGAACTATTGTTTGAGAAATTATCATAAACCAATTTTGTAAATCTTTTATACCCCCAAGATCCACCCCTAGTTTCTATGCTAGGCTTATTTATTAAAGCATTTGCAATGCTTCCTTTTGGAGCACCCCAATTGTACACGCCAAAGTATGAATCAGGAAACATTAGGACTCTAAAATCTTGAGGCTGTTTATTTAAGTAATCTCCAGTTTCATACCAATACGACGGTACCTCTTTAAACTTTTTGTCATCAAATATTTTACCCATCCACAAAGGAAAAGAATTAATAATAATAATAACGAAAATTAATGAAAGGAAAAAAACAGACAGAGCTTTACGGAAAAATTTGTTTGTTTTTTCAAACTTCTCTTTGGAGTACGCATATATAGACGAAACGAGACACCCAAGCAATACCGCATAAACAAAACTAATTATTGCCACTGATTTGTATCCATTTCTAAAAATACTAAATAACGGAACATGCGCATAACACCATAAGTAAATTCTGCCGGTTATAGAAGTATTTGTGATAGGATAGGCGCCTACGGCCATTGCCGAAAAAAACACTAAAAGGAATATTAAATATAGTCTTCCCCTTTTTGAACGTATAAAAAATAGACCACAAATAGACAAAACAGGAAAAAGAAAGGTGCTGATTATAACTATAGGATTTTCCATGTAATATTTTGCAAAAGATATATTCGGCACGCCTTTATATTGGCCATAGAATCCCATATCTCCCAATAATCTAAAGGTTTCTAAATAGCTTGAACGACGATTATATGTTTCCGAAGTTTCTCCCGCCAATGCCTCGGCAACATGGCCTTGATCTGATATGCTATTTTTTACAAGTGGCATTAACCACCAGGCGGATATCAATAATGTTAGGGTTAGTAATAAGATATTAAATTTAAAAATATGTAAGAAACTAATATATTTATTCTTAATTAGGTAAACTAAAAGAAAGATAAATATAGCAATTACATCAATAACAATGAGTGTCAAATTAATATTTGAAAGAATAATTGAAGTTAAGCTTAATAAAACAGCATAGTAAATATAATTTTTCTCTTTTTTTAATCCATTTATATATAAACCGAGTAATAACGGAAAGACTACATAACCTATCACCATCGTAGACGCTACTATCAGCATCCTTATCAGGAAAAAACTATACATATAAGTCACTGCAGAAATGATCCTAAATAGTCGTTTTTCTTTTCCAAAAAGAACTCCAATAAAATAATACATTGATGTTCCGGCAATAAATAATAAAAAACTGAACCAGATTTGTTTCGCCGCAAACGAAGAAATATTTAACTCAAACAAAGATACATTTAGAATATTATAAAAATTAGCTACGGCAAAAATAGGTGTGCCAAAGATAAAATTTTTATCCCACAAGAAAATTTTCTTTAAAAATGAATTTAATGGATTAATGTCGTATCCTATGTCTGTCTCGGGAATAATCACATTGTGATAACCAAGAAATGGAATTACTGACAATATTAACAAAAATATAACAACAAATATAGTTGGAGGTTTGAGTAAGTACTTATACCATTTATTTATTATCGTCGTTATCATTTTGTTCAACTGCATCACATATTTATTTTTTCAATATAAAAATATTAATTGCCGATAAACTTTTAGACAATAGACAAATAATTTTGTCAAAAACATTATTCCAGACAGGAACTGATTTTATTCTAATTATTTTAAACCCCTTCAGCTTCAATAGATCCTTTAACGCATCGTATGTAAAAACTTTGATATGCCCTTCTGTTTTATTAAACTGACCGAGAACTTTAAACTTTCTCCCCAATTTTACTTCCGAGGAATTTTCAAGAAAAAATGGTGAGATGCCAAAAAGCAACATTATTCTATTTAAGAGATATCCTAAATTAGGAGTAGATAAAATTAAAACACTGTCCTTATGCATAAGTTCTTTTATTTCATCCAGCAAACTATCAGGACTAAACAAATGCTCAATTACTTCTCCACAAAAAATAACATCGAATTTTTCGTCTTTATATTTATCCGTTAATTTCTCTTCATTAAGATTAATCTTTTGGTAATCATTAATCTCAATATTGATTTGATCGTAAAAATCACACCCGTAATATCTATCCTCTTTTTGCTTATATTTAAAAAGCTCACAATTATGTCCACAGCCTATGTCTAATATTTTTATTGGCTGGGAATGCATTTTTCTATATTCTAAATATTGACCAATGAAATATTTCAACCTAATATTCAGCCCTGAGGCCGTCTGTCGTTTAGTTAAAAATTCTTTTGTATTTTTCATAACCTTTTGTCCCGCGAAATAGTTTTTATTATTTCTTGATAGACTCTTTCAGAGCTTTTCCCATCTTTGTATTTATTAAACCAGTTATTAACCATTAATCTTTTCTGTTCATACACATCTACTCCATTTAATATATTCTGCGTATAACTCATTACCTCATCCCAATCCATTGCCTTCAGTCCAGGAGTCACCGAATTATAGTCATAGTAAAATCCTCGCAACCTCTTATATTGATCCAAATCAAACGGAGTAAACACTATTGGCCTATTCAATAATAAAAAGTCAAAATATACGCTTGAGTAATCGGTTAATAAAATATCCGTTTTGGGCAATATTTCATAAATATCTTCGATCTGACTTAAAATTATGTTTTTTGCATTAGTAAATAATCCGGCTATTTTTTTAGATTGTTTTTCATCACAAGCATGTAATTTTATAATCAAATTAGCGTTGTTTCTTTCTAAAAAAGCATCGAACTTCTCCAAATTAAATTTGTATTGACTAAAGAAATCAAAATTTTTGTCATATTCTCGCCATGTCGGTAAATAGAAAAGTAATTTTTTCTTGTTTTTACTTTCTGTTTTGTTAAATAAAGCATCATTTCTCGGTTGACCCGTCGTTTTGATATTTTTGTGCCCAAAAATGGGCAATTCTTCATAAATTTTTTTATTCTTATCGGTGGCACTAATTATTAAATCTGATTCTCTGCCTATATATTGCAGAACGGTCCAGCTTATGATTCTTTTATTAAAACTGGAAACCTTTGGTAATTCTTCAGAGGTTTTTCCATACCACAATTGAATAATTTTATTTTTTAATTGAAATAAATAAGTAGCCATACTTGCATCTAAAGTTAGCCGTTTTAGGGGCGTTCCATGCCACAACTGAATAATTTTACTTTTTGAAGAAAATAACCAAGTAGTAGAGCTTATGTCAAAGAATGATGTTGTAAGAACTATAGCCTTTGCTACAATGCTATAATATATTCCTTTAATTGAATAGAATTTATAAACCTCAAAATTTTCTTTTCTTAACTTTTGGACTATATAGTCACTTTTCGTTAACCATATCGGCCGGATATTTTTTTTGTTTTTGTTCACATATTCAAATAATGCTCTTGAATTATCATTGTATTTTGTCCCATTGCCGGTTCCAAAAATCCATATTGCATTATTTTTTAAAACTAATAATCCAACTAGATACAACGGTAAAAATATAATCTTAAATATTAATGTAGCTAATTTGATAAAGATATTATTATTTTTTTTCATCTATTTTCAATTCATATATTATTTGATTAGCAAATAATGATGGTGCTACAATTTCTAAAAATTTTAGTGGCTTAAAACCCAAACCACATGAAACAATATATCTTTCAACCTCAAAACCATAATAATTTGACCAGTAAATGAAATCCTTTAAAGTCCAAAATCTAATGTGTTCTTTGACGTTTTGCTGAATCATAACAAGTGGAAATCTACCAAACAGTAATCTCAACCTATGAAGAAAAAAGCCAGCATTGGGAATTGAAATAAAAATTGATTTAGTAAAATGTCTTTTGATAATCAGGATGGCCTTTTCCGAATCCTGAATATGTTCCAAGACCTCTGTTATTATTATGTAATCAAATTTTTTATTTGCTAAGAATTTAGTAAATTCATCGGATAAAATATCCATTTCGTAAGCCTTAAACCCCTTTTTTTTAACATAATCAATTGCCTTTTTTGAAATATCTATGCCGACAATTTCCTTTGGTTTATTGTTTTTACTTAAATATTCTATGATTGTACCGTCACCACAACCAATATCCAATATCTTACTGCCCACCTCAATATATTTAGAAATTATTTTGGCTCTACCCAACGAAGGTGCATGAAAACCTCTGTTTTTCCAATACTCATCATAATCTCTAAAACTATTTTCAAGAGGCATCGGCTTGAATATTCCCTGAAAAAGTGTTTTGATTTTATTTATCATTTTGTTTTTTTACCTTGTCAATAATATTTTTCTTTAAACAAGTGGTCGATATATTGGGTGTTCTTTTAAGATAGATAACTTTGCAGTACTTTTTCAATTCATCAAATTTTCCTTCCCAATCGTCACCAATGACAAAAGTATTTACTTTATATTTTTTGATATCCCTTGTCTTCTGCTCCCAATTTTCTTCCGGTATAACCATATCTACATATCTAATGGTCTCTAAGACAGCTTTCCTTTGTGCATAAGGTAAAAAGCAATCCTTATTTTTTACCATATTAAATTCATCTGTTGACAAGCCAACAATCAAATAATCACCAAGGGCTTTGGCCCTTTTTAATAAATTTATATGACCGATATGCAGTAGGTCATATGTACCATAAGTTATTACTATTTTTTTCATATTTTCTCCTTGAAAATTCCGCGACAAGTTACTACTTGGCTATATTTTCTCCTTGAAAATTCCGCGACAAGTTACTACTTGGCCTTATTTTTTTAATTTTAAAAGTCATAAAACGGCAATGAGTTTTATCAAAATCACCCAAAATTGCTGGGAGTGGAAAATAGCCAGCCCCTTTGATTTTTTCGACTTTAAACCCAAATGCTTCAATATATTCCTTTAATCCTCTTATATTATAAATTCTCACATGACCCCAATAATCAATGTTGGTATTTTCACCACGATGCAATGAAAAAGGGTTGCCTATGCTTTTTGTTTTGTTAGAAAAATTTGTCAGTGAAAAGATTTGCCAACCTAAAATACTAGCGAAAATATTGTCCCAACTACTGGCGTTTTCAGTACTTATAACGGCATAACCACATGGCTTTAATACCCTATGTATTTCTGATAAAAAATTATCTGAATTATATAAATGCTCAATAACTTGATTGGAAAGGATAACATCAAAAAATTATCCTCAAAATTGAACCTGTTGTTTAAGTCAAACTTTTTAACTTTTATGCCATTTTCTTTGGCTATTTTTATCTTTTCATCTACAATTTCAACCCCGTAAATATTTATTGTGCCTATTGCCTTAGAGAGCTTCATTGTTCGGTTTCCATCACCACAGCCCAAATCCAAAAATTTCGCATTATTATTCTTTTCCAATAAATTAAAGATGTTTTTAAGATTTAAACTTGCTGTTTTCATGTATAAATATTGTAAATATTTTTTCATATTTTTTTTAATACTATTTCCCAACTATAATAACCAAATATTGGTATTTTTATTTTCCTTATAAATTTAAATAATTCATTATTATATAATTGTCTATTTCTGATACCTAATCTTTTTACAAAAAAATCGATAACAGGAAATCGTTCAAGATTTTTTTTATTTTCCAGTAATTGAAATTTATTACAGTCAAATAAATCCAATAATTCTTCATCTTTTTTATATTCTCTTAAATGTGTTGGATCCAAAACCCATTTACCGTTATTTCTATAAAAAAACCAGCCATACTGTTTTTTAAATACGGTAGAAATATAAATTATCCCATTTTTTTTAACAACTCTATTAATATTATTTACCATTTTTTGATCGTCAATGTGTTCTATTACCATAGTAGATACAAAAAAATCAATACTGTCGTTTCCAATAGTATTCATCTCTTCTGCATTATCAACCATTGCAATTATTTTATTATTAATTTTACGCACAAGATCAATCCTATTTTGCGACAAATCTATAGCAAAAACTTTCTTATCAATCAAAAATATATTATTAAATAAAGCATTTAATAAATTGCCATCACCGCAACCGCAATCTAAAAAAGAAGTAAAGTTATAATTTAATAAATACTTTTTTAATAATTCAGAAATGCAATCAGAATAATATTGTGGAGCAATCTTTGAATATTCTTCTATGTTCATATTTTCTTAATTTTACTAACTAAATACCCGGCTCCGCCGAAGGCAAATTTTAAAAAATTATATATAATAAATCCGAAGCCTAGCACGGGATGATAGATAAACTTTTTCCAGTTTTTCAAATAGACACCCCTGAAAAATCCCAATTGTTTTTTTGACTCACTTTTATTTTCTTGCTGGTATCTTACAAAATCCTTTCCATAATCGTAATATTTTTTCATATGCTTCCAAAAATTTGTCGGCTCGCCCAAATGCAAGGCTTCTGCCTCAATAAATCCGGTTTTAAAACCGCCTCTATTCAGCTTATTTTGAAAATCATAATCTTCTCCGGCTGTTATTTTTTCATTAAAACCGCCGATTTTTTCGTAAACTTCCTTTTTAATGAATCGAGCAGATGAATACGTAATGTCATATTTATACATATCCACCTCAAATTTTCTGACCTTAGCAATCCAGGAAACTCTCACATCCGGAGAATTGTGAACAACCACCGCATCAAACCCTCCACCCGCTTTTTTTACGCATTGATCGATTACTTCTTTATCTAAAAGAAAATCTGAATCTACTTTATAGACAAATTCGCCATTAGAATTTTGGACTCCAAAATTTACTTGTGCCGATCTTTCGGGACCCTGATTAAAAACTTTATCCGTATATGATTTTGCTATTTCTTTTGTCCTGTCTGTAGAATTATTGTCAACCACTATCAACTCTATATTCTGGTATGTCTGATTCTTGACGGATTCCAAACATTTCCCCAAAAACTTTTCGGAATTATTTGTTGGAATTATTACTGAAACTAAGGAATTATCCATTGACTATTGCTATTAATTGTCTATAAGACGTTTCAAAAGTAATTTCCTTACTCCATTCCCACGCATTAATTCTTAGACTATGGTAATTCTCTCGATCATTCATCAAGTTAACAATATTGTCCGCTAAATTGGCTGGAGTATTCTGACTACAGACAAGCCCTGTTTCATTATTCTTTACCGCATCGCGCAGACCATCCACATCATAAACAATTGCCGGAGTTCCCTGACTATTAGCTTCGGTGACGATTAATCCCCAACCTTCTTTGACGGAAGTTGCGCAAATTATATAACTTTTTTGCAGTAACTCTATTTTTTTATCAACATTAACTTTGCCAAGATAATCTATGTTGTCTTTATATTTTGATTTATTTATATAATTTAGTACTTTTCCACCATGGCCCGAATTGGCATCACCAGCTATAATAAGTTTTAAATCCGGGATTTTTTCTTTGGCAATTTCAAAAGCCCTGATTATATGACCCGTCCTTTTCATTGCCTTGATAGCGCCAAGCGCCAATATAGTCGGTTTTTCAAATTTGGTAATAGCATCCAAATCTTTCACCGGCTGAAGCTCTGTGCCTTCACTAATTATTTTTATATTTTCGTTTTTAAAACCATATTTTAGTAAATCTTTTTTGGTACTTTCAGAAACTGTAATAACTTTTCGATCAGAGAGCAGCCATAGATAAATCGGTTCCAACAAATATCCAATCAAACTAAGTGGAAAAAACACCTGATAAAACCAAATTTCCCGACAGAGCTGATGAATAAATAGAATATTCTTTTGCCTTACATAAAACTTCGCAAAAAACGGAATCGTATTAACTTCATCAATCACAAAATCCGGCCAAGTAGCCAAATTCTTTTTGTAGTATTTATAGACCTGCCAATATACTGCCCAACGATTGCCTAGTCGTATCACTTTGTATCCATCGACAATTTCTTCGCTTAAGGCCCCATGGAAGCCCGCCACGAGTAGTATTAGCTCATGACCGTCTATTACCAGTCTTTTTGCCAAAGATTCATTAACCAGCTCAGCTCCGCCAGCCAAGGGGTTTTTTTTATCTTTCCAGGTTAGCCATAGTATTTTCATATATGTGCGTCAAAGTTACTTTTCCTGACAACATAGTTTGGACGCTTTAAGACTTCAGCTTGGATGTTGGCAATATAAAGAGCGACCAGACCTAAGCAAGAAAGAATTATGCCCACTAAAAAAACTAAGACGAAAGCTAATTGCGCCGTACCGGTAAAACTCATGGCAAATTTATTATGAAAAACATATATCCCTAGAAATAACAAAAAACCAGCAGTACCAAACAAAGTAGTAATTACTACGCCTAAATATCCTGCCAACTTCAGCGGCAGGAGGCTGTGGCTGACAATAGTGCTTAACGCTAATTTGACAAGCTTCATTTCGTTATAACACGCCTTTCCATTAACCCTTCCGTTGGCATTGAAATAGATATACTCCCGTTTAAAGCCCAACCAATCAATGAGTCCTCTAGTCATCCGGCCGTGCTCGGTAAAGCGACGAAAAGCCAAAACTACTTTCCTGTCGAGCAATCTGTAGTCTGTGGCACTAGGAGTAATTTTGGTATCACCGATAGCATTCATGATTTTGTAAAATAATAATGAACCAATTTTCTTCACCATACCCTCCCCTTTATTTCTATTGCGCACACCGATTACTACTTCGGCTCCGTTTTGCCATTTCTCAATAAAGCCAGGCATCAATTCAACCGGGTGCTGTAAATCTGCATCTATCGTAAAAATCGCGTCGCCATCGGCAGTATCCAGGCCGGCGGACAAAGCTACTTCCTTGCCGAAATTGCGGGAAAATTGAATATATTTAACTTTATTATTTCGCTCGGTTAAATTCTCTAAAATTTCCGGACTTTTATCAAAACTTCCGTCGTCAACGAATATAATCTCGTAATCGTATTTTTCTTTTAAGCCGTTTAAAATCTTCAGCAGTTCATCGTAAATCAGGGGAATATTTTCCTCTTCGTTGAAAGCGGGGATAACTATGGAAATTATTTTTTGGGGCATAAATAATAAATCCTAATAAAATAAGAAATTAACAATAACAATATAAGAAGCATTACTCCATTCATTGTCCAAATGATTTGCCACAAATTAGTGTGGAAAATGGAAATTAAAATTATTTGCAATAGGGCTCCCACGCCTACCAAATAGGCACCTCTTGCTTTCCCCACGGAAAGGAAATATGTAGAAAATAAAGCTACTAAAGAATATAGAAACATTGAAAGCCCAAACCAGCCCAAATATTTGCCGATAAGCAGGAATTTACTGCCGATTAGAATCTTAATTATAAAATCGGGAATAAAGAAAAAACAAAATACAATTGCCAAGCCAATAGGGACTGCCAAAAAAATAGCTTTTTTAAGAACTTTGGCAGGGTGGCTTAAACTACTATGGGCATCGGCCGCCATAGGAAACATTACCCCCGTGATCGGTCCCGTCAAAAAATAGATTATATTCCCAAGAATTGCCAGGGCGCCGAATTCTCCGGCTGTTTGCGCCGAGAAAAAATGCTTAACCAGGATGATATCTGCACTACAAAGCAAGGTTGTAAATAAAAGAGTAAAAAAAACCGGAAAAGAATATCGAAAAATCTCTTTTGCCTGCACTTCCTCTTTTTGCCGTTTAAATAGAAATTTTATGGGATAAAAGGAAATAAAATAGCCGGCCAAGGCAGCCAAGGTAACAGCCCCAACCGCTCCGTTTATGGCAAACCCCAGCTTAATCAGCAAAACGGCAAATAATATCTTAAGAAAAGCCGAAATTATAGAAATAATTGATAATTCTTTAAATTTCTGCAGACCTCGAAGAATGCCTGAATTAATGGAATTTGAAAAACCGAATAAAAAGGCGATTCCCAGGATTATCAATGGCCAAACGGAACCCAAATTTAGAAACCCGGCAATGTACCCGCTAAAAATAACAAAAATTACAAAAAATATTATTGCTGCGGCTGAGGTTTTTTTGGTTAATAACAAGAATAAGGAATAAATCTTATTGGGCTGATTCTTCGCTTTAAAATCGGCGGTATATTTTACCAGAACCAGCGAAATGGTACCGGTTAGGACAGCGGTAACGGAAAGAATTGCCAATAGGGCTTGGAGTTCACCATATATCGCCACCGTTAACATTCTCGCCATTAAAAATTGATAAAAATAATTACCCATTCCAACTAAAAAAGAGCCGATAAAAAAAATTAGGCTATTAGTTAAAAATCTATCTTTTTTAATTTTGTCTAAGGATTTAACCAATGAATATCCATTCATAGTAATTTTTAATGAGGTTTAGTCTAAAAAAATTTACAAAGATTTTATTTTTTTTAAAAATAAAAAAACCGCCCCTATTATCAAGATAAAGGGAAGCGGATACTTTTTATTATATTTAAATTGTCCATTTTTTTATCTTTGTGAGCAGACTCTAAGTCCTTTCACTCAGAAAAAACTTTCTATATTAAGCTTACTTAAATTATAATCTTTGCAAAAAAGCTTGTCAAAAATAGATTATTTATAATTCCGAGAACGAAAAATAATTTTTCTAACATAGGTTGTAGTTTGATTCTTATATTATTCTACCAAAAAATCGCCGAAATGGCGATTTTTGTTTTAATTTTACCCGGGTGAGCGAGGGGATTTGAACCCCCGATCTTCAGGGCCACAACCTGACGCTTTGGACCGCTAAGCTACGCCCACCATATATAGATATAATACCTTAAATTTCTAAAAAATCAACTCTAATAAAATTAGGAGTGAAGCGTTGATGCTTCACTCCTTTTCGAATTCATTAAAGTTTCAAGCCCCCTTCTGTTGAACCGCGAGCCCTTGCGAACTCAATGGGTGAATTTTTGCCATCTTCATTGATACCCCACAAAAGTTCGTTAATGATGTCCAATGACTGAATGCCGTATTTCGCCACTATTCTTTGAATCCTGCTAACGAGCAACGGGCAATTTACTATTTTGCCCTCTCCCAAAAAAAGACCGGAAAAACTGCTTGGGTTTTCAAGAAAAAGATTGGTCAGTTTTTTTTCTTGTTCTGTGATGTTGTTCATCCATCCGGAAATTCCATTTCCCAACATACCTTTCAAGGCTAAATCATCTTTCCCATCCAAGACATCCTCCTTTTTCTGAGTTAGTTTTTGCCCAAATGCACCCTAATCCACAAAATCTCTTAAACAAATTTGTTTTTCATCCAAGACTTCTCCTTTACAGAAAAATTTAAGAACTTTCTTTATATTACCAAAAAACTATAAAAAAGTCAAATATTTACTCTTTTTCCAGGCCTTGTTCCGAATAATTATTTTTAGGATTCCATAAAAGCCAGCCGAATGCGCCGGCGTCATAAACAGCTTTTTTCTGCAATTCTATCATATTGCCGTCATAAATTGCGCCTAAATCAAAATCCTGAAGCCATGGCCTGATTTTAGCTGGGCTCGAGATACTGGCCAATCTTTCCATTCCAATTAGAAGAGCGTTATAAATCACCTCGTAAGGGTAAGCAGCTGGGTTTTCAAAGCCCTCATATCCAGCTGGATAGTGCGAAGGGTAAACCATTGGACAAATATAGTCAAAATAAGGGGCTGCGTATTCCAACCATTGACCGATATTTAAATCTGTTTCGCTGGTTAGAGTTAAACCAAATAAATCAACAGAAATAAAAACACCGGTTGGCTTTATTCTCTGGCTAAAATATTCAAAAAACTGCCGAATAATTTCTTTTTTAGGAGTTTTCCTGTCCCAAAAAGGATAAATAATAGAACCCGTTTCGCCATCAGAAGGAAATCTTATGTAATCCAAATTTATCTCATCAAAACCAATTTTAGCTGATTCTCTTGCTATTTCAACTGTATAGTCCCAAATCTCTTTGGAAGAAGGGTCGAGCCAAACTAAACCTTTATTATCTTCCCACAAACCGCCTCCTGCTCTTTTTAACGCCAAGTCCAGCCTTTCTCTTGGCAAATAGTTATCTTCAAAAACAGCTATTCTGGCAATTGCGTAAATTCCTTCTTTGTGCAATTTTCTGATTAATTCTTTCATATCTGAAATGAAAATTTTCTCAGAGCCGATTTCTTTGATTAGTTTGCTGCCAGTGCTAAAGGGAACCCTGCCTGTATAATCTTTTATATCAATAACTATGCTATTTAATTCTGTATTTTTAATTAAATCAATAATTTCTTCTATTCTGCTGCTTCCGGCTGTCCGAAAAGTAACATAAACTCCCTTGCTATATACTGGCTGTTCTTTAATAAGTAAATCTTTCAAAAAATCAATTCTGCTCTGCGTTATCAAACCATAAACATCAAAAATAATAAAACTGGCCACAGCAATGGCCAATACTAGAAAAAGAAAAATTTTATCTTTTAGTCCCATTTTGCCCCCAGTAGGAATCGGACCTACATGTCCTGCTTAGAAGGCAGGTGCTCTATCCATTGAGCTATGGGGACTTAATTATTGGCATCCGCAACCCGGAATACTAATATGGGTATGATTGGTTTCCCAGTTTGTCCAAACACTTGAATTGCATTGCTTTGCGGCGGTATTTGCTGTTGAGTAATCTATATTGGAAGCAAAATCAACCGCATAAGAAGTACCCTTACAATTGGTTCCGCCGAAATGACAAGAATTAGATGTATGGCCACAACTATTTGTGCTTGTATCGCAAGAAGGATTATTGCACAATACACTGCTTGAAATTGCCGTAATTACAAGATTTGAAAGTTTGCCATACATGCAATTTATAAGACCAACCAATCCAGACGAAGCATCTCCGAATTGATTTTTAGACATCGGCCCGCCAATCTTCCATTTTTCCGAACCGCTGGGCGCTGATCTTTGACACCATTGTCCTTCTTCTATCTCCTCGCAAACATTGTCTTGTCCGCTCTTGTTTTCCCCAAGACAACACCAGGCCTCACAATTTTCTCTAGGAATAACCAAATCACATAATTTAGTACATTCCTGATTGCAATCTTCTTCTGTGTCGTAATTTAAAGCCATAACATCGGGTTCGCCTTTATATTGCAGGTGACAATAAGTATATACCTCTTCTCCGCCGATAATGCCACCTCCTTCGCATTTAACTTCATTCCACGGCCAGGGAAAACCTGGGCCAACGCTTACCAATGCATTAAACCCCATATTAAGACCTGTCCAGGCAACAAGCGCTATAACAATACCAACCACGGCAGCTGTAATTTTCTTTTTGCCATTGCTGACTTTGCCGGTTTCGCCGGCTGAAGTTAAAATTTCAAAACCGCCCCATAAAACATAAATCGGCGCAAGAATAAAAATCGCCACAAATATAAAATCTATAATATTCTGAACCATTATAAAAATGTCGCAAAGAGTGCAAGCCGGCTGCCCCTGCCTTCCGCACGGAACAAGAGGCCCTTCTAATCCTCCTGCCAAAGCACACAAAGGAATCGCAATAACAATAATCATTAAAAGACCAAATAAATATTTTTTCATATTATTTAAAGAGGTTTAAATATTGTTTATTAATAATAATATTGATATTTTCTTGTTGCTTGAAATATGCGTCCATTAGATTTTGGTAAGTTATTTTGTCTATCTCAAGCTCCTTGAATTCAACATCTTTTGTGCCGTAAACAGGCACGTATACATATTGAAAAAGGGCAAAAAGAATATAAATAATAATAGCTAAAACAGCCAAAATTGTCCAGTACTGCCAATTATTCTTTAAGATTTTCTCAATTTTCAACGACATTTTTATTATTATTGCTTGAATAGGCTTTAATTTTTAAAGTCGTTTTAATTTCGCCCATTGAAATATTTCCCGCTTCGCTAAAAGACAAATCTTTGTTGCTTATCCTTCTTATTTGTATGGAGTTCAAATCAACGAAATATTTTCCATTCTCCAGCCAACCAATAAATTTCATAAGATTTGAAAATTCTCCAGTCAAAGAAAGCGTGAATTCGGGAAATTTTTCTGTTTTTATTTCTAATTTGTTTGACGTTTGCAAGGCAATATTCTCTAATTCAATAAAAAATTCAACAGCTTTTTTTTCATCTACGAATCCTTTTTTAAGCAAGAATACATCGCTTTTTATTTTGTTGTAATCTTGCTCTAATTCTTTTAAGTATTTTTCTTCTATTTTCGCTAACCCAAATAATTTTTCTTTTTGCGCTCCAACCAGAACAGATGTTTGCTTCAATTCAAAGAATAATGGCCTAATCAGACCAAAAACAATAGCAGCCAAGACAACCAGAATAAGCCCTCCAGATAATGAAATTTTTTGATTAATTGTCATGCTCATAAATAAATCCCTTACCTTACTCTGTTTATCCTTTATCTATTTGAGGTGAGGGGTTCAAGGAGAAGAGTAAAACTAAAATGAAAATCTATATTAGAAGAATTGGTTAAATTGGAAAGGGGAAAATCGATTTCTTTAAATTTCGGAGATGTTTCCAGGATATTTTTTATTCTGAGCAGCTTTGCCCTGGTATCCGAATAACCATACACGCTAACTTTATTTAAGTTATCAATTTCCAAACTGTCAACCCTTACTTCGTTCAGCAGCTCATTGGAGATTTCTTCTAAAAAATTATAAAGGACTTTTTTGTCGGTATTTATCAATGATAATTCCCTTAATTCTTTATTTAAATCTTTGATATTTTTTTCTACGTTCTTTACTGTTCCTACTTGCGTTATTTTGGATTGTTCAATGCCAATTTTATTTTCCATTTCCTGATATTGAAAATTTAAAAAAATAAGAAATCCGGATAAAAATAATATCACAATCAAGGACAAAAGAACTAAAATCAAACCAGAAGAAACAATATTTTGGTATAAAAGCAAGCTTTTTATCCTTTTTTTCTGTTCTAGTGGTAATAAATTCATATTTTTATTCTAAATTTTCTCGCAGCGCCAAACCCAAAACAGTGGAATACGCCAATGATTCACGCTGGTATATTAGAGGAGTTTTTGTTATTGGCTGCTTTAAAATATTTACCCAGGGATTACCCGAAGCAACTGGAATTTTTAATCTAGCATTAAGATATTGTGGTAAATTTTTAAGATAGGCGCCTCCGCCACAAATAATTATCTTGGAGATATCGCTTGAACAGAAATTTTCAGAATGATGATGTCCTTTATAAAAAGTGAGGCATTCTTCTATCTTATCTATTAATTTTTCAATGGAGAAAACTAAAACGTTAAAAACTTTTCCATTTTCTTTTTCATTGTCTAAACCGATTTTAATTTTTAAATCCCTCGCTTCTTTTTGACTCACATTAAGCTTTAAGGCAATATCGTTTATCATTTGTTGGTTAGAAATAGAAATACTGCTTGTGAATCTTAAGCTGTCGCCCGCAAAAATAATAAAACTGGTGCGGCTATACCCTAAATCCATAATCATTATTGATTCTTTTGAAAATCCTCCTTCTATCAAGCTTCTGGCAGTTGCCACTGATTCTATTTCAAAAGCTATTGGCTCTACTCCTGATTTTTGCAGAACCCTTAAATAACTGTCAGCTATTTTTTTGGGAACAGCATTTATTAAAATATCAAAATGATCTGATTTATCATCATAACCAGCCAATTGCCAATCCAAATACACATCTTCAATCGGCAAGGGTATATTGGCTTCCGCTTCCCATTTTATCGCTTGTTCTAATTCTTCCATTTTCATTTTTGGCAGATTTATCATCTTTATAAATCCATGCTGTTCTGACAAAGAACAAATTGCATAAGGAGTTTTTATTTTCTCTCCTTTTACTTCTTTAAGCGCTTTTTTTAATATGCTTATAAGTTCTTTCTCATTTTTTATTTCTCCTTCCTCAATTATTCCTTTTGGTATTGGCTCCCTGTTAAAATTTAAAAGTTTGAAATTTTTGCCTTTTCTTTTCAATTGAGCGATTTTTATTGAAAAATCAGAAATATCCAAGCCGAATGCCGATGGATTTTTTTTATATACATTCGAAAAAATTAAATTTTTTAAATTCATAACAATATTTTTATTCTATTTCTTTCCATTCACTTAATTCCCAGGAACCACCTGGACCACTAGAGAAATTTACATCCTCAAGACCGGTTTCATATTCTATAATCGCATTATTATCAAGGTAAAGTTTATATCCCGTAACTTCTCGAACTTGCATATTGTTACGAAGCCTAATTAATCCCTTCGAACTGAACAAGATAGCTCCTTGAGCATTATTTTTTACGTCTATGGCAGGCAAAGCGGCATCTAAAGATGGGCTGGTTGTGACTAACATAACGTAACTTCCCACTTGCCCTGATCCCTCTATGTTAGCTCCATTGATTATGTCAATCCGGCCATCAACAATAATCATACCGCTAGTCGAACCATAGGCATTATCTAATTTGAGCATAGATTCATTATTAAGTATTACATTTCCCGTCACCCAAATAGTGCCTGTGATTACCAGAGTTGAATTGTTTTGCAAAATCAAATTTCCCTCAATTTTCTTTGGTCCCAGATAATTAGTCTCTCTCCCGTAAACTGTATAAGTATCACCAAAAACCCCACCTTTTAAAGCATCGTTTTTCCATTTATTTATCTGCTCATCTGAAATGGGAAGATTCTCTGTCTCTTGAATAGGATGGTCTTTAATTCCTTGACTAGCATTACAATTTTCTTGTCCTCCGCCGGAATAATAAAGCGTTCCATTAATGATGCAATCTTTACAACTATGAGTATAAGCATCCTGGCCAATAATTAAACCTTCTATTCTGCTTCCTATGGTGGCTACTTTTGCAGAATAGTCTATATAGCCTTTTCCTTCTACGCCCACAATACTTCCATTGGAAAAAACATTCCCCTTAACTCGACTATTGTTTTCCATTATCATTCCTCCATCTCCGACTTGAGCACCATAATAGAAAGAAACACCATCGGTTGTTATTGTATAAACTATCCTTACTTTCCTAAATCTGCCAGAAAAATCTGCGGAAGATTCTATTGTTTTGGATCCGCCTACCAAGTTTTCTACTTTTATTGTAGCAATTCCGTTGTTTATTGTTAAATTATTTAAACTTGGCAAATTCATTCCCTTTTTTAATCTAATTAGACTATCTTCTATCCCCGCTTCGGAGAGATAATAAGATTTTAAAGAATAAATATTATTTTTTATTGCTCTTATGTTGTTCAGGCCGATATAGCCAACACTGGAAATTATAATCATCCCTGCTGTTAATATTAAAATCGTTGCTAAAATTACTACAAAGCCGTTTTTCATAATTATTTTCTAATTGTTGCCACCGAACTTAAACTGTAAGAAAATTTATAATCGGGGTTATTGATATTGTACTCTAAAGTCAAATTAATTTTAACAGATTCTTTTATTGACCCTATTTTTTCAAATTCCAAATTAGAAACCCTAAGATTCTCAGAGGTCAATAATTCGGGAATATGCCCTTCTCTTTTAATATAAAGCCGGTTATTGCTGTCTTTATAAAAATCGACATAAGTTATATTTTCATCATCTGGCAAGCCGCTATTTGTTTCTAAACTTAATTGTCCCGAATTATTGCTAAAGACACTTGTAGGGGTATAAATTTTTTTTGCCATTTTTATTTCGTAAGTCATCGCCTTCAAGGCGGAAAAAACGCCCAAAGAAACTTCTTTTTTTATTTTATTTTTGGCAATGCTTTGGATAAAGGACAAAACAAAAAGAATAATAATGGTTATCAAAATAGCAAAAACCGCGATATAAACCAAGGTCTCTATTAAAGTAAATCCCGCAACATTTCTCGTGCCTCTAATTTTAAATCTTCTATTGTTCTGCAAATGGTGCAGGGTAAATCCTTTTTTGTTCATTTCTGCCAATTAGTTACATAGGTAATTAATGTTTCATTTTTTGAGCCCGTCCTGTCGTTCCAACTTACAGTAATGGTTACTTTTTTTGTATCAGGATCGTTGTTCGCTGGATTATAAGAAGATTCAATATTGCTGTCTGCATCCCTGGACACGCCCGAAAAAACAACTGAACGGGTAAATCCGTCTGTTGTTTCTGTTCCTAAAACAAAACTCCAGCCAGAGCTGGCAATCACAGGGTAATAATTGGAACCAACAACTAAACCGCCAATTCCGGTTGGAAACCAAGCCGTATTGTCTCTGAAATTTCTTACCGACTCTATTGTTTCTTCTAATGTGGCTATTGCTTTTAATTTTAATCTATTCTGCTCGGAAATTTTTGATTCAAGACTTAATAATCCTAAAATTGTAACCAAAATCAACGACATTACCGCCGTAACAACAATGATTTCCATAACAGTAAATCCTTTATTGTTTTTCCATTGAATCCCAAACATATAAACCTTTATAAATTGTTGCGTATTGGTCATCGTCATAATGGGCGATTTCCTTATCTACGCTGTTTTGATTTATATAAATATAAACTTCTTCGTTGTTTTCACCGTTGTTTCTGTCCCTGTGAATACATAAAATTGTCAGATCTAATTGGTGAGTATGAATTTTAAATTTTTGAATTTTGTCATTGATTGTAAATTGCCCTTCCCAGTCAAATCCATTACCAATAAAATAACCGGCCATTGGAACAAATTCTGTTTGGCTTCTGTTGATAAAATTAAATTTTAAAGTCGTGGCACCTGATATGTTCCAGCCCAAATCAAAATGCACGTGCCGAGAATCAGAAATCCGGCCCGTCCCCGAAACCGACTCCGGCTGATCGCCTATTTCTCCCGACTTATAAATATAAATTGTTCTTGTTTCATTCGCAGATGAAGATTCCAAAGACAAAAAACCGTAATTATTAGTATTTCCATCTAAGCGATTAAAAACAACTTCATTCCCGCTGACGTTAAGACTTAAATTCGCGATATTTATTGTTTTGGGTAAATTACATATTTCATCAAAATTTATATTTCGCGAAACATAACTTGGCCCCTGAAAAAAAACATATTGGTCCGGATTTGCCACAATATTAAAATAAATTCCGTATTGAGCCGGCCCTTCTGACGCCAAGGTTTTATTCTTGGCTTTGTTTAGGGTACTGGTAAGGTTATTTTTTGCTGAATCAATTTCCGTTTTTTTGTTTAATAATGAAAAACTGCCAATTGATAACGCTGAAACCAAAAGCAAAACAGCGATCACTACCATAATTTCAATCAAAGTAAACCCTACACTATTTCTCATGCCTCTAATTTTAAATATTTTATTGTTCATATCCCTTCCATCATTGAATACATTGGCTGAATCATTGAAACGGCAAAAAAACCGACAATCGCTCCGACTACAATCATTAAAATCGGCTCAATGATTGAAGCTAAATTGCTTGTTATATTTGTAACCTCTTCTTCATAAAAATCAGCCAAACGATTAATAATGTCAGATAGTTCTCCTGTTTCTTCGCCAATAGCCACCATTTGAGAAACCAAGATAGGATAAATCTCTTCGTATCCCTGCATTAATTCATGCAAGTTTTTGCCCTTTTTAATTCCCTCGGTCATTTCTATAAGGGATTTGGAATAAAAATAATTATCTAATGTTTGAGAGGTGATTGTAAGTGACTCAACCATTGAAACGCCGCTATTCATCAAAGACGAAAAACTTCTTGAAAATCTAGCGCAATTTATTTTTTGGATAAGCTTTTTAACAAATGGGGTTTTTATTGAAATCCAGCCCAATACTTTTTTTCCTTTTTTGGTCTTGATAATTTTAATTGTCATAAAAATTAATACAAGAATCAGCAAAGTCCCAATAACAAAATGCTTGCTCATAAACTTACTGACAGACATGACTATTTTAGTGGTAAACGGTAAATCAACCTGTAGATCTTCAAACATAACTGTTATTTTCGGCATCACAACTACCATCATTAAAATAGCAATGCCGATCATGGCCACAATTATCACTGCGGGGTAAACCATCGCATTACGAACCTTACTTCTGAAGTCGTGCTCTTTTTTTAGATATTGGGCTAAAATTTTTAAAACCTCCTGCAAATTGCCGCCTTTTTCACCAACTCTTACCATGCTTACATAAAAATTATTGAAAATTTTTGGATATTTGGCCAAACTATCGGCAAAACCCTCTCCTTTTTTAATCCTGTCAATTAAGTCAGAAATTGTCTTTTTAAACGCAGAATTGTTTGTTTGCCTTGCCAAAACTTCCAATGCTCTGTGCAAAGAAAAACCCGCCTCTATCATTACTGAAAGATGGCGGGTGAACATTAATTTTTCAACCAATGAAACTTTTTTTATGAATCGAAATATTTTAACTGCTGATTTATTTTTTGACTTTTCTTTTCCGGGATCAAGCGATTTTGCCGAAACCAAAACAAGATTCTCCTGACGGAGAATTTGGGCTAAATCTGATTCATCTTTCGCGTTCTCTGTACCTGTTTTTGTCTGGCCGTCTTGCGTCTTGACGCTGTAATAAAATGTCGGCATAATTATTCGCTAATAACTCTTAAAATTTCTTCCAGGGAAGTAAGACCCTGGATAGCCTTGACAAAGCCATCTTCAATCATTACCAGCATTCCTTCTTTTTTGGCCTGTTTTTCTATTTCGTCCGCTGTCGCTCTTTTTACAATCATATCTTTTATTGTTTCGCTGATTTCTAATGCTTCTCTAATTCCTATTCTGTCTTTATAGCCGTCCGGGCATTCTTTTGTTGGCTTAGGCCTGTAAAAATAAATATCGTTCCACTTTGCGCTCTCTGCAACTATTTTTTCATTTTTTAAAATTTTTAATAAATTTTCCAAATCAATTTGTTTGCCCATTTCTTCAATTTGGGCTTTTGAAAGCTTATATTTTTCTTTGCCCTCCTGGCATAATTTTCTGGCCAATCTCTGGGCTAAAATCAAATTAACACTTGAAGAAATCAAAAACGGCTCAACGCCCATATCTATTAATCTTGGTATTGCGCCGGCAGCTGTATTTGTGTGCAGGGTTGAAAGCACTAGATGGCCGGTCAAGGCCGCATTTACGGCCAAATTAGCGGTTTCTTCGTCTCTAATTTCCCCAACCATTATAATGTCGGGGTCCTGTCTTACCAAAGACCTTAACCCGTTTGCAAATGTAAATCCAATGTTTGGCCTAACCTGCGTCTGATTAACTCTTGGAATTTGATATTCGATAGGATCTTCTATTGTGCAAATATTTACTCCCGGTTTGTTTAAATTTTCCAAAATAGTATAAAGGGTGGTTGTTTTGCCACAGCCGGTTGGCCCCGTTGCCAAAATCATTCCATATGGTTTTTTAATCGCTCTGTGAATTGTTTCCAATGTTTCGCCCCAAAATCCAAGATTCTCTAAAGTAAAACGTTTTTCTTCTTCAATTAGTAGACGCATTACTATTTTTTCTCCAAAAAATGTCGGCATTATTGAAACCCTGAAAGAAATTTTCTGGCCTTCTGTTTCTATTTTAAACCTGCCATCCTGGGGCAGACGATGCTCGTCTAATTTTAGATTAGAAAGAACCTTTATTCTGGCCGCTATGCCGGAATGAACCTGACTTGGCAAAATCATTGCATCATGTAAAATCCCGTCAATCCTATAGCGGACAACGACTTCTTTTTCTCCTGGCTCAATATGAATATCAGAAGATCTCTGCAATATCGCATGTCTTATTAGGGTATCAACTATTTTGATTATGGGCAGTTCTTCGGCTGTTTTTTTTAGGTCTTCGCCGCTAATTTCTTTTTCTCCTTCCTTAACCAGTCCGATTTTAAAAAGAGAGCTTTTTTTTGTTTCTTTTTTTATTATGTCTCCGAATTCCGCCTGAAGGCTTTTTTGATATTGCTTAAGAACTTCTTTGATGCTTTCCGAAGAAGTAAGGCGCGGCTTTATCTTTAAATCGGTTGTTTTTTTGATAAAATCTATAGTTTGCAAATCTTTGGGATCAAGCATTGCCACTTCTAATTCATCTTTATTTTTGTTTATGGCAACTATATTATGTTCTCTGGCAATCGACTCTGGAATTATCTTTAAAATATCCGGGCTTATATCGGATTTTTTTAAGTCAACAAAAGGAATGCCCAAAATATAGGCCTTGAGTTCAACAAGCTTCTTCTCGGCAACCACTTTTTCAGAAAGCAAAATTTCTTCTATTGATTTACCTTTTTTGTCGGCAATTGCTTCAATTTTGGCAAGCTGCTCTCTGTTTATCAGGTTTTTATCAAGAAGAAAAGCTTTTAATTGTTGATTTGATACCTGCATCCAAATTACTTTAAGAAATCCTTAATTTTAGCTACAACATCATCTAATTTGTAGTTTGCCTTAACCAAATATGTGGTTGCGCCCAATTCTAATGCTTTTTCAACATCACCCGTGCCTTCAAGATTGGTCAAAACAATTACAGGAATATCTTTTGTATTATCATCTTCTTTCAGTTCTTTTAAAACTTCGAAACCATCTTTTTTGGGAAGAATTAAATCCAAAAGGATTAAGTTTGGCTCTTCTTTTTTGGCAATTTCCAGGCCCTCTACACCATCGAAAGCACTGAAAATTTCACATCCTTCCTGTTTAAGGATTTCGTGCAACTCTTTCTGAAGTGTTGGTTCGTCTTCTATAAAAAGAATTTTGACCATATTTTTTTGTTAAATGTTCCGCGCATTAAAATATTGTTGCGCAGCATTTAACATAATAAATTAATTATTTATCTTTTGGTAAGTGGTCTTTCACCAGTTTCAAAACATCATCCAATTCGTAATTTGCCTTAACCAAATAAGTAGTTGCGCCCAATTCTAGCGCTTTTTCAACATCACCCGTGCCTTCAAGATTGGTTAAAACAATTACAGGAATATCTTTTGTGTTATCATCTTCTTTCAGTTCTTTTAAAACTTCAAAACCGTCTTTTTTGGGAAGAATTAAATCCAAAAGAATAAGATCTGGCTTTTTCTCTTTAACCAACTTCAATCCTTCTTCACCGTCTGAAGCAATCAAAACTTCAAATTTTTCCTGCGTGAGCACTTCTTTTATTGCCTTTTGAAGACTCGGTTCGTCTTCCACAAATAAAATTTTTTTCATAATGATATATTGTTTTAATTAATTATTAGCCACAGGCAAGGTAAACCCTAACACCAATTCGTTGGTGTTACCTATTGCTAAAAAACAATAGGCAGGGTAAACCCTAACACCAATTCGTTGGTGTTACCTATTACTAAGAAGCAATAGGTAGGGTAAACCAAAAAATGCTTCCTTTGCCTTCTTCCGATTTGAATCCGATTTCGCCATTAGAAATTTTTACAATTCCCTTGGCAATAAATAGTCCCAAACCAGTTCCTTCGACTTTTTGCTTGATTAAATTTTCTCCTCTGAAAAATTTTCCGAAAACATGTTTCTGCATAAAAAGAGGAATGCCAGTGCCATCATCTTTAATGCTTAGTTTTATTTTTTTATTTTTTTCTTTGTCTCTTTCGGCTGTAATTATCACTAATCCACCCCCTTTTTTAGAATATTTTATGGCATTATCAATTAAATTTTGGATAACCATTCGGATCTTATCCGGATCAGCAAAAACATTCGGCAAGTCCTTGTCTTTCACTAAGCTTAATCTGATGTTGTTGACCGAGGCTATTGCTTCAAATTCTCTAATTGTTTCGCTCACCATTTCGTCTATTGCAAAAGATTTTGGCTGGATTGTGAATCTGCCCTGTTCAATCCTGCTGACATTTAAAAGATCATTGACTAATCTAATCATTTTATCTCCGCTGTCGTTTACAATATCTAAATATTCTTTTTGCTTTTCATTGATTTCTCCCAATCGTTTACTTCTTAATAAATCTAAAGACCATTTCAAGGCTGAAAGGGGAGTGCGTAATTGATGGGAGACAATACTCACAAATTCACTTTTCATTCTGTTCGCCTCGGCCATTCTTGTAAAACCATTTACCAATGAGTGACCTATTATTAGAAGCACAATCGTTACAGCACTTACAATTACTATTATAAGTTCCGGATCAATAAATTGAATTCCTATCCAATAAGTTAAAACCATTGCCGCGATTATAATTCCTCCCATTAGCAAAAACAAAGAATTCGGGCATTGTAAAAAACCAATACTGTACCTCCGGCAATCAGCCATCGGGTCTAATTTTTTTAAAATTCTCTTTATAAACATACAATTTCATTATATCACAAATAAAAAAAGCAAATAAATCTACTACGGAGTTGACCATAAAAAAGAAAAAAGATATACTGAAAATTATTAACGGGGCGTGGTGTAATGGTAGCACGAGTCCTTCTTGCCCCGTTAAATATAGCGGAGAGTGGTGTAATGGTAGCACGAGTCCTTTGGGAGGATTTAGTCCGGGTTCAAGTCCCGGCTCTCCGATAGAATAATTTAACGGGGTGAAGGAGGACCTGCCTGACGGCAGGCAGGTTTAGTCCGAGTTCAAATCTCGGCGCCCCAATGCGAGTGTCGTATAATGGCATTACCTCAGCTTTCCAAGCTGATGACAGGGGTTCGATTCCCCTCACTCGCTCCAATAAAAATAACCCCGACCGAAGTGTCGGGGCTATTTTTATATTTAAACCTTAATGCTTAATTATTATAAGCAATAAGGGTAACCACATTATCGAGCATACTCTATTGCTCTGGTTTCTCTAATCACAATTACTTTGATTTCGCCGGGATATTTAAGTTCTTTTTCAATTTCTTCGGCAATGCTTTTTGCGATTTTATAGGCCTCTAAATCATCAATCTTTTCCGGATTTACGAAAATTCTGATTTCCCTTCCTGCCTGAATGGCGTAGGCCTTTTCAACTCCATTAAAGCTTGTTGCGATTTTTTCAAGTTCTTCAAGGCGTTTCAAATAATTTTCCAAACTTTCTTTTCTCGCTCCTGGCCTGGCCGCGGAAACTGCTTCTGCTGCCTGGACTATTGACGCCTCAATTGATTCAAACGGATAGTCCTCGTGGTGCGATTTCATTGCGTCAATGACTTTCTTGTCAATTCCGAATTTCTGCAAAATCCTTATTCCAATTTCAACATGGGAACCTTGAACTTCATGGTCAACTGCCTTACCAATATCATGCAATAAGGCCGCTTTTTTGGAAACAATTACATCGGCGCCTAATTCAGCAGCCAACATTCCCGCCAAATGCGCGCTCTCAATTGAATGAAGCAAAACATTTTGCCCGTAACTTGTCCTAAATGTCAACCGCCCTAAAATATTGACAAGCCGCTGATCCAGTCCGACAATACCCACATCATATACCGCTGCCTCGCCAGCTTCTTTTATTTTATGCTCAATTTCTTCTTTTACATCATTAACAACTTCTTCAATTTTCGCGGGCTGAATTCTGCCATCTGATATTAGTTTTTCCAAACTTAATTTGGCAATCTGCCTTCTTACAGGATTAAACCCGGAAATAATTATTGTTTCCGGCGTATCGTCTATAATAACTTCAACACCGGTCAATCTTTCAAGGGTCCTAATATTTCTGCCTTCTCGGCCGATAATTTTTCCTTTTATTTCTTCGTTTGGCAAATTAACTACGCTTGTTGTTGTTTCTGCTGCCTGCGAAGAAGAATATCTCTGAAGAGCGGAAACCATTATATCTGTTGCTCTTTTGTCTAATTCTTCTTTGCCGCCTCTTTCAAGTTTCTGAATTTTTGCGAAAATTTCTTCTTTATTTTTTTGCTCAATTGTTTTAAGTATTTCTTCTTTTGCCTGGCCTTGAGAAAGATTGGATATTCTTTCCAAATTTTTAATTTCTTCCTCTTTTAATTTCTCTACTTGAGTTTTTATTTCTTTAACTTTTTCAACCTTTAAAAGAAGTTCTTCCTGTTCTTTCTCTATTTTTTTGTCTTTTTCGTCTAGTATTTCCTCTTTTTTTTCCTGTCGCTGCTGCGTTCTTCTAAATTCTTCCTCTCTCCTTAACTCTTCTTTTTTGATTTCATCTAATGCTTTTACTGCTTTGTCTTTGGCTTTTAAGATTATCTCTTGGGCCTGAGTTTTTGCTTCGGTGATTAATTTGTCAATTTTCGCTTCTGCTGTATTAGCTTGTCTTTTGGCAATGGATTGCCTGGCCAGATAACCCAAAACCGAGCCGGCAACCAAAGAAATTATTGCCACTACTAGTGAAATTAGTCCTGTCATAAATTTTATTTTTTAGCAAATTCATAAATATTAATTATAATTAAAGTTTATCAAAATTATCATATAATGTCAAACTGTGATAAAATAAAATTATGCGACCGATAATTTTAATGATTCTTGATGGTTGGGGTATTGGTGAAAAAACCCAAAGCAACGCGATTGAAAAAGCCAAAATTCCCAACATCAAAAAAATAGAAAAAATTTATCAAGGATGCTCATTACAGGCATCTGGCATTGCTGTTGGTTTACCCTGGAATGAGGCTGGAAATTCGGAAGTGGGCCATCTTAATATGGGAGGCGGGAGAATCATATATCAATATCTGCCCAAAATTTCTCTTTCAATAAAAAACAGCTCTTTTTTCAAAAATCCGGCTCTTTTGAAAACAATAAATCATGTAAAATCAAATAATTCCTTTCTCCATATAATGGGATTATATTCCAGCGGGAACGTCCATTCTTATTTAGAACACTTATATGCAATTTTGGAATTGGCCCAACGAGAAAAAGTGGAAAAATTAAGATTGCACTGTTTTTTGGACGGAAAAGACGCGCCTTTAAAAGAAGGGGCAAAAATAATAGAAGAATTGCAGGAAAAAATGAAAAACCATAATTGGAAAATCGCCAGTATTATTGGCAGATTCTATGCCCTAGACAGAAATAAAAATTGGGACAGAACCCAAAAAGCATACAATCTATTGGTAAATGGCGAAGGTGAAAAAACTCAAAATCCGATTGAAAAAATAAAAGAATTTTACAGCAAAGATATTACCGATACTTATATTCCGCCAATAACAATTACCGATGAAGACCAAAATCTAATAGGAATTATAAAGAATAATGACGGAATAATATTTTTTGATTTCCGCGAAGATAGTGCAAGACAACTGACAAAAGCCTTTGTTTTAGATGATTTTTCCGGATTTTCAAGGCAAAAACTGCAAAACATAATCTTCTGCACAATGACTCAGTACGAAAAAAATCTGCCCATTGAAATTGTTTTCCCGCCAATTGAAATTAAAAATCATTTAACAGAAATATTAAGCAAGGCCAATAAAAGAATTTTAAAAATTGCTGAAACTGAAAAATACGCCCATGTCACCTATTTTTTCAATGGCGGAAAAGAAGAGGCCTATTCCAACGAAACACGGCAATTAATTCCCTCCAGAATTGTTTCCTATTATGATGAAATTCCGGAAATGCAGGCCGAAGAAATAACCAAGACAATTATTGAAGGAATAAAAAACAATTACGATTTAATTATTGTAAACTATGCCAACACGGATATGATAGGCCACACTGGAAATTTCAAAGCAGCTGTAAAAGCCGCTGAATGCCTGGACAAAAACATTGAATCAATAATCAAAATAGCTGAAGATGGCGAGTGTATTTTAATAATCACTTCTGACCATGGGAATATTGAACAAATGATGAATGTCCGAACAGGCGAGAAAAAAACAAAACATACCGCCAATCCTGTGCCGTTTTATTTAATAGGAAAAGAATTCAAACTTAAAAAGCCAAAAACAAAAGAACAAATAGAAAAAAATTATAAAATCCCATCCGGCCTTCTTTCCGACATCGCTCCAACAATCTTAGAATTATTAAAAATCCCCCAGCCATCAGAAATGACTGGGAGAAGTTTATTGGGAATTTTAAAATAAATTATCTTTTGTCAATTATCGCATCAATTAATCCGTAATTTTTAGCTTCTTGAGCTGACATATAATAATCGCGGTCGCTGTCTTTTTCAATTTTGGCAATTTGCTGGCCAGTATGTTTGGCCAGTATTTTATTTAGTTTCTGTTTTATCTGCAAAATATGTTTGGCGGAAATTTCAATATCGCTCGCCTGTCCGCCTGCCTCGCCCATAACTTGATGAATCATAATTTCGGCATTGGGTAAGGCGAATCTTTTTCCTTTTTTGCCCGCTGCCAAAACAACAGCCGCACCACTGGCAGCCATGCCAATACAAACAGTTGAAACATCGGATTTCACAAACTGCATTGTGTCATAAACCGCCATTGTGGAAGTTACGCTTCCGCCCGGGCTGTTAATATAAATAGTGATGTCTTTTTTGGGGTCTTGATTTTCCAAAAATAAAAGCTGGGCAATCACGGTATTTGCCACATTGTCGTCAATCGGCCCGCCCAAAAAGATAATTCTGTCTTTAAGCAAACGGGAATAAATATCATAAGCCCGCTCGCCATGTTGTGATTTTTCAATAACCGTAGGAATTAAATTCACCCCGTTGTAGACTTCCGACTATTTATAACATTTTGTCAGAAATCTTGGTTAATTATTATTGATAATCTTATCGCTCCCCGATAGTAGTCTACTACGGGGTTCATATAATTTCCGCTTCTCGCTCCAAGAGCTCAAAGACTTTTTCATTTTTTAATATATTTTTATAATACTCTTTAAATTTAATCGGGTCAACGTCTTTTTTTATGTCTTTGATATTTTCATAATGCTTTAAATCTTCATTTATCCTTGATTCAGCTTCTTCGTCCGATATCTGGATATTTTCTTTCTCGGTAATGGCATTCAAGCATAATCCGATTTTTACTCTTTTTTCTGCCTGCTCCTGCCATTCTTTCTTGATTTCTTCAATTGTTTTTTTTATTTGTTCTAAATATTTCTCAAAATCCAAACCCAGTCCAGCTATATTCGCCTTTAATTCGTTTAACATATTTTCTTTTTCCTGTTCAATCAATTCCGCAGATATTTCCACTTCTGAATCATCAGTCACTTTTTCTATTAATTCAATTCTCATTCTTTGTTTTTCTTTTATTTCTTTTTCCTGCATTATTCCGTCTTTAATGCTACTTTTTAATTCTTCCAATGATTCAAATTTTCCCAAAGATTTCGCAAATTCATCATTAATATCAGACAATTCTCTTTTCTGAACTAATTTCATTTTAACTTTAAAATCAAGGTTTTTGCCAATAATTCTTTTATCTGGCCAGTCAAAAGGAATTTTTAACGAAAAACTTTTTTCCTCTCCTGCTGACATTCTTTCCAAATTATCTTCAAAACCGCTCAAAAATCTGCCTTGGCCCAAAATCAATGGATGATTTTTGCTTTCTCCGTTTTCAATTTTCACGCCATCCTGCCTAACTTCAAAATCAATTTCAATTCTGTCACCTTTCTGGGCTGACCTGTTAACCGTGATGATTTTCGCTCTTGATTCTTTTAAATAATCCAGAGATTTATTTATTTCATTGTCATCTGCTTTAATCTCGTTTTTTTTAATTTTCAGGCCTTTGTATTTTCCTAATTTCATTTTATTTTATTTTTACTCTGGACCTTGTTCCCTCAAACAAGATAGCGGGATTTAAATTTTTTAATAAATTTTTTGTTTTTGGCCAAGTTAATTTTTTTATGGCTGTTTTTTTGTCTACCCATTGGTATTTGTCGTGTTCTACGATTTCTTGCTTTAGGAAAATTTTTTCATTCATATCTGCTTTTGCCAAATAGGTTTCAACAATTGAATAATTTATTCCTTTTGCCTGCCATTTTTCTTTTTTATCCAGTTTTCTGATTATTTTAAATTTTCTGAGTTTTGTCTCTTCTTTTATTCCTCTTAATAGCGCTTTTTCCGGGTTTTCTCCTTTTTCTATTGTTTCTTTAAGAATCTCCCATCCTTCCCACCTTAAAATTCTATGGAGAATCAAAAAATACGGCTTATTATCTTTAATGTCATAAATAATTGCCCTAACTTTTTTTATCGTCATCTTTTTTTTCATCCTCCTTCACTAAAGTTTCAGAAGACAAATCTTTTTTTGATTTTTTTGTTTTCTTGGCTTTCTTGGGTTTCTTCCCGACCTCTGTCAAAACTACTTCTTCTTTTTTGGTTTTTTCTGCTGCTTTCTCTTCCTGAATCGCTTTTTCGCCTTTAATATCAACTTTCCAACCAGTTAATTTTGCAGCCAATCTTACATTTTGGCCTTGCTGGCCGATTGCCAAAGACAATTGGTCTTCCGGAACAATGGCTGTGGCTATTCTTATTTTTTCGTCAATTTCAACGTCTAAAACTTTGGCTGGAGACAAAGCATTGGCAATATATTTAACTATATCTTCGTTCCATTCAATAATATCAATTTTTTCACCGCCTAATTCACTTATAACTGTCTGTACTCTGCTTCCTTTTTGGCCAACGCAAGAACCAACAGGGTCAACTCCTTCTTCTTCGCTATAAACCGCTATTTTGGTTCTGGAGCCAGGTTCACGGGCAATTGATTTTATCTGAACCGCGCCTGTTGAAATTTCCGGAACTTCAATAGCAAAAAGACGGCTAACCAACTTCGGGTAAACACGGGATAAAATAATCACAGGACCTTTTGCTGCTTTGTCCACTTTTAAAATATAAACCCTAAGGCGCTGGCCAATAAAAAGGCGCTCTGAAGGAACTTGTTCTTCTGGGAATAAAACCCCGGATGTTTTGCCAATATCCATAAAAACGTTTCTGCCTTCAATTCTTTGGATAATGGCACTCACGACTTCACCTTCTTTGCCCTTGTATTCATTATAAACAACATCTCTTTCTGCTTCGCGCAATCTCTGGATAATGACCTGTTTGGCTGTTTGAGCCGCGATTCTGCCGAAATCAGTGTGAGCTTCCAGTTTAATCTGGATTTCATCATTTATTTTTGCGTCTTTTTTGATTTTTTTTGCCTCGTCAATCATCATATGCTTATAAGGATTAAATCTGATTTTTTTATCCTCCGAAGTTTCATCGAGAGCGAAAGAAGATTCATCTTTTTCCATTTCATCTATTTCTGCTTCACCTTCTTCTATCGGCCTTAACATTGTTTCATCAACAACAAGAAAAACCTGGTAAACATGGATTTCACCGGTTTTTGTGTCAAATTTAACCTTGATATTCTGGCCTTTTTTGCCGTAATCTTTTTTATAAGCAGCCGCTATTGCCATTTCCAGGGTCTCAATAATCTGGTCCTGGGCAATACCCTTTTCCTCGGCGATTTCAGACATTGCTGATAAAAATTGTTTTTGATCCATAATTTTATTTTTAAAGGCCCGCCTGAGCGGACCTTGTTAATCATTAAATTTTATATTATCTTTTAAAAATTCCGATGTCAAGATCTACCACGTGTCGCCAACTGCATTTGGAGTATGGCGAATATCATATGAGCCATTGCGATAAATTTCTACTGCCAAAACATCTATTTGCCAAGGGATGTCGCGCGGCGCATCCAAAAACTTTTTCTTTGCCAAATAAATTTTTGCCAACTTAACTAATTTTTTCTGCTTTTGAACCGTAATATTGTCTTCTGGTAAAAATTCCGTTGGCCCTGTTTTATTCCTTGTTTTAACTTCAAAAAAAACAATATCATCTCCTTTTTGGGCAATAATATCCAATTCTCCTAATTTACTGTATCTGAAATTTTTATCTAAAATCTTATAGCCCTTGTCTCTTAAATATTTTTCGGCAATTCTTTCTCCCAAATCTCCTAATGGTTTCGTGTTTTTCATTTTTCTTCGCTTTTTAATTTGCCCGCGATTTCTTCGGCCTTTGCCAGCCCTTGTTCGCTGCCAATGTCGGTCCATAAACCGCGATGGACATAAGCCAAAAATTGACTGTTTTTCGCGATTTCGGAAAAAACAATCCTTTCAATGGGAAACGCCCGATTTACTTTTTGCGACTTGTAGATTTTCGTTTTAAAAATTTCCGGAGACAAAATGTAAAATCCAGCATTAATATATCCGGAATATTGGTAGTTGGGTTTTTCAATAAACTCTATAACCTTATCGTTCTTTGTCTTGACCAAGCCCAATTCCGAGGTGTCTTGCGTGTAAAAAATCGCCATTGCGCCCAAATTTGTTTCATAAGAAACTCTTTTTCTGATTGGCGAACGCCCCAAGGGAAAAATTCTCGGGGAAATTTTTACCAGTGGAGCTAAAATATTGAATCTCGGCTCTGAAATATTTTTCTTGTAAAAATTAATAAAATCAGAAATATTTAAATTTGACAAAACATCACCGTTCATCACCAAAAAATCTTTTTTAATGCCCTTTGCCGCGCTTCTGATTGCGCCGCCGGTTCCCAATGGTTTTGCTCCGACAATATATTCCATTCCCGCAATTTTTCCCTGTTTCTTGGAAATATCGGCTTTCGGGTCTTTTTTCTTCAAATATTTTAAAATTTCTTCTGATTTGTATTGCAAAGATAATCGGATATCTCCATCCAATTTATATTTTTTCAATAAATCCAACTGGTATTCTAAAAGGGGCCGTGCTTTGACCTCTATCAAGGTTTTAGGAATATTTTTCAATTTTCCAGGCAGATTGGTTTTCCCCCCTGCCAAAATAATGACTTTCATATATAAGAATTTATTATAGTCCCTCAAATCCAAAAGTCAACCCTACAATCGCAGAATTGACTTTTTGTGGACCCGAGCGGAATCGAACCGCTATCACTACAATGCGAATGTAATATTTTACCGTTAAACTACGGGCCCAAATTATTCATGCCTTAATGCTTCTATTGGGTTTAATTTTGAGGCTTTTCGTGCAGGGTAAATCCCAAAAACCAAACCAACAATAGCTGCTACGCCAAAAGACAAAACAACCGCGCCAATTGGTATAACAAAATGCCAACTGGAATTCAATAATTTACTCAACCCGATCGAAGCAATAAAAGAAAAAAACAACCCCCCAATAATTCCAATCATGCCCCCTGCAACGGTCAAAGTCACTGATTCAATTAAAAACTGCCTTAATATGTCTTTGTTTCTGGCGCCAACCGCTTTTCTTAGACCAATTTCTCTTGTTCTTTCTGCTACTGAAACTAACATTATATTCATAATTCCTATCCCGCCAACTAATAAAGCGATAGCGGCAATTGAAGAAAGAAAAGCAGTCAAAATTCCAGTGATTTGTTTTACCATATCAGCTGCCTCAACCTGGCTCATTATTTTAAAATCGTCTTTAGATAAATCGCCTTCTGGATTGTAAATATTGTGCTCTTCTCTAAGAATCAGACGAATATTTTCCATTAATTGGTCTATTACTTTTTCGTTTACGGCGCGGACCGTAATTGCATTCAAATGATTGATTCCCAATAAAAGTTTTTGAGCGGTTGTTACCGGGACATACACATATTCATCAAAATTTTGGAACATTTCCATTCCCCGTTCCTCCATTACGCCAATTACTTTTAAATTGATTTTTTTAATTCTAATTGTTTTTCCGATCGGATCTTCTTCTCCAAATAAATCCTCTGTAATTTTATGGCCCAGCGTTACTACTTTTGCCGTTCCCCTAATATCTTCTTCGCTAATATCTCTTCCAACAACCGCGTGCCAATTATCCATTTCATAGGCTTCTGATGTAGTTCCTATAAAAGTTATTTTTTCGTCTTCGTTCCGATAAATAGCTCTTCCCGTACCATAGACCATTGGATAGGCTAAATCTACTAATGGGTCTTTTTTAATTGCTTCCAGGTCTTCAAGTTTAAGAGTTTTTATAGTCATTTCTTCCATGGCCGTATTCATAAAATCAGTTCCTCTTTTGGGATCGAATGAACCCGGTTCAATATAAACACTATTTGAACCCATGGTTTGAATCTGTCCCAGAATTAAGCTTTGTGCTCCTTTGCCCAAAGACATCATAATAATTACCGAACCAACACCAATGATAATGCCGAGCATTGTTAAAAATGAACGGCTTTTATTTGCCCTTAACGCAGTGGTTGAAATTTTTATTGAATCTTTAAAAATCATACCCAGTAGTAGATTTTCGACTAATTAAAATTATCTTTTGCTGCCCAGCAGCAGTCGAAAATTCACTACTGGGCATAATTATTTTAATAGTCCGTTTTTAGCTATCCGTCTATTATCAACTATTTCATCAGAAACAATCTGACCATCTTTCAATCTGATAATTCTTTTTGCCATTTCAGAAGTATATTGTTCGTGAGTAACTAAAATTATTGTTTTTCCGGCGTCATTCAAATCCTGCAAAATTTCCATAATTTTCTGGCCAGATCTGCTGTCCAAATTTCCAGTTGGCTCGTCAGCAAAAATCACCGAAGGATCATTGACAATAGCTCGGGCAATTGCCACTCTTTGCTGCTCTCCTCCGGAAAGCTGATTTGGCATATGCTTTATTCTATGCGACAAATCAACTGCTTCAATCGCACTCATAACTTTTTTGTCTTTTTTCTCATTTGGAATTTTTGAGTAAATTAAAGGAAGTTTCACATTATCAAAAACGCTTGTTCTTGTAAGTAGATTGAAAAATTGAAAAATAAATCCCATTTTCTGGTTCCTAATAAATGCCAGTTCGTCGTCTGTCAATTCATCAATGCTTTGATTTTCAAATTTATAAATACCCGAACTTGGCCTGTCTAAAAAGCCCATAATATGCATTAAAGTTGACTTGCCCGAACCAGAAGGACCCATTATTGCTACGAATTCCCCTCCTTTAATTGTAAAAGACGCACCGCTTAAAGCCGTGGTCTTTATTTCGTCGCCATCGCAATATTCTTTTTTAAGACTTTCAACAATAATCATTTTTTATTATTAATATAAACAATGACTTTATCTCCCTCTTTTAATCCTGAAATGATTTCCGTTTCGCCGTTATTTCCTTTCAACCCTGTTTCAACTTTTATTTCTTCTATTGTTTTGTTCTTTAGAATTTTCACAAGTCTAGAATCGTTCTTATAGCTAATTGCCCTTTGCGGGACATATAAAACATTCTCTTTTTTATTGGTCTCAATTGTGGTATCGGCTGTCATTCCGGATTTAATTTTATTTTCGGCATTATCAAATAAAATTTTAACCCTGTAATAAACAATTCCTTCAACGATTGTTTTTCCTGACTCAACTTCAATAATCTGACCAGTCAATGTTTCTTCGGGAAAAGCATCTAATGTTATCTTGACCGGATTACCTATATTAACTTTTTTAATATCGGCCTCTGAAATATCAGCTCTTATCTGAAAATTGCCCGGTGATATTAAAGAAATAATTGTTTTATTATTCGCAATTATATCTTCGCCGATTTTGCCGTCAATTTTCGCAATTATTCCGTCAAATGGAGAAATAATACTGGCATCTTTTAATTTCTGGAAATATTCATTTACATTAGCCGAATATTTGTCAACATCTGCCTGATAAACCGCAATATCAACGTTGCGAGGCGCGGCTTTTAATTCTTCTAAATCTGCTTCTGCTTTTTTAAATGCGTTTTCTGCTGAATTTATGTTTGTTTGGTTTGCAATTTTTTGATTAGCAATGTCGGCTTTTGCAGTATTTATATTACTATAAGCGGTATTTATATTCACGATATCGGCATCAATTGTACTTCTGTCGGTTGAAGAAACATTTTCTCTAATAGACGCATCCGCCATTGCTTTTTTGGTATAATCCAATGCGTCTATTGTTTTTTCCAGTCCTGACCGCATGATAATTAAAGCTGAATCTATGTTTTCGCGTTTCGGATCGCTCACGGCAATGTCAACTAATTCATCGGCTCCTTTTATATTTAAACTGGAAACGCCCAAATAGGCCTCTTCTGCTTTTGTTCTTTTGTCTTTAAATGCGACTTCCAATGAGGTGGTTCTATAAAAATAAATTTTTTCCATATCTTTCAAATCAGCCAGCGCTTTGTTATATTTGCTTGAAGCGTCAACAAGATAAACCAAGGCGGAATTATAATCCTGATTAAGATCATTGCCGGCTTTCGCCTGAACGTCAGCGAGGGCGATCTTGGCATTTTCGGTAATTTGCTCATAAACATTTATTTTTTCAGAACTTGCGCCTGCCAATAATTGGTCCAATTTTGCTTTTGCCTGATTATAAGACGCCTGTGCCTGTAAATATTGGCTAAAAGCATTGCCCGAAACCAATCTTGCTAAATAAGTTCCTTTTTTGACTTTATCGCCAATTTTTACATTAATACTTTCTATTGTTCCTCCTGTTTTAAATTTTAAATCAACTTCCTCGGCCGCCTCAACATCTCCAGTTGCCGAAATTTCTTCTATGATGGTCCCTCTTTTAACTTCTGATAATTCGTATTGCTGCTTGTCTTTTTTAAAAATTAAAGGAATTAAAATGGCCAAAACAATAATCAAAATAACCCCAATGATTATTTTAGTTCTTTTTTTGGTTTTTCTGAATTTCTTAATTATTTTTTTAACGCCGTGCTCGGCTTGAATTTCTAAATTTTGAATCTCGTTTTCCACAGATTTGCTCTGTTAATTTTTAATTATTGTTTTATCACTATAACACTATTTTAAAAATAAAAAAAGGGGACTGGTCACACGACTCAAGCTCCAAGATTATAGAAGAAATCAATATTTATTTTTAAATAGCTCAAAACAAAATGGGGCCGATTGTATAAATTAAAACCAACCAAAGAATAATCTTTACAATGAATTCAAACGGCGTCCTAAAGTAAGAAATTTTTTTATTCCCCAAAAAACACTCAATCGCAAGAAGCAAAGATGTTACTATATCCCACCAGATAAAAAATTCAAATATTGCAAATCGGTAACCAGTAACACCGAAAAGAACAATAAGTACGGCAATATTGCTGAATTTATCGCTAAGATGGTCAAAAAATCCGCCAAAATAAGTAGTCTGGTTTTTTAAACGCGCCATGGCCCCATCAAGTAAATCCAGAAAGTAAATACCAACAAAAACAAAAACCTGGGCAAGGCTTGGGTGGAATATCGCAAAAGGCAGCCAAATTAAAAGCCCGACAGAACGAATTATGGTTATATGATTAGGCGATAACCATTTTGGCAAAATATTAACTAAAGGTATAAATTTTTTATCTTTACTGAATCTAAGCTTGTCATGAATTTTAGAAAGTTTATATCCCAGCTTCAAAATCATATACTCTAATTCTACCTCTAACCAAAAAACAAAACAAAAAATCCCCGCAAGGATGAAAAGTTTGGTATTGACTAATTTATATTTATAGGATACTTTTTATAAAAGAGAAAAGGAGGAAATAAAAATGCGTTCTTTGAAAAAAACTTTTTGGGCTGGCTTTATTTTTCTAATTGCTATTTGTTTTATCTATAATCTTTTTCTTCTGCTCTATAATTTTTTAAGGCTATTTTTAAGGCCACTAAAAGAACTCTTGTTTCTGGCAATTAAGTACCACATTCCTGGTTTAGAACTTGTTTTGCTTGTTGTTTTTATTCTGATTTTCGGCCTTCTTGCTCATTTTTTAAGTCGTCAGGCACCCTCGAAAATTCCGATTATCAACCAGATTTTCAAATTCAGTAGAGCTCTCCATAAAATTGCCCACCAACTCGAGACAGGAGAAATAAAAACCGCAATAGTAAAAATCAGCGAAAAACTGTATCTTCTGGGCATTACGAGCGGAGAATCAATAAGAATCAACGGGAAAGAAATGATTATTGTTCTCTTGCCCTCCACTCCAAACCCAACCACTGGTTATGCTTTCGTTGTCCCCAAAGAAGATATAGAATATCTGCCAAAAGACCTGAATAAGTTCGTTTTGAAGACCATTCTCACTGCCGGCCTGCTGAAATAGGGGGCCAAGAAATCGCCACGGGGATCCTCTCGGATCCCCGGTTTTTTATTTTAAAAATCACCTCGAGGACGGGAAAATTGGAAAGCAAGATTAATTTTATCAAATCTTACGAGGTTCGACCTCGTAAACCTCGTAAACCTGTCGGCAGGTGGGAAACCCGGCCTAAAAATTATTTTTTAAATTCACATTATACTTCAATTATCACTGGTAAAATCATCGGTCTCCTTCGGGTTTTGCTATATAAAAATTGGCCAATTTTATCCCGTAAATTATCTTTGACATATATCCAGTTAATCGGCGCGCCGGCAATAGTTGTATGTTCAACAATTTCTTTGACTTTTTTGCGCGCTTCTGTTAAAAGTTCTTTTGATTCCCGCATATAAATAAATCCGCGGGAAATTATATCCGGATTATTTTTAACTTTGCCAGTTTGCCGATCTATTATGGCTATAATCACGAACATTCCGTCTTCGGCCATTGTCTGACGATCACGCAAAACAATATGACCAATATCGCCAATACCCAGTCCGTCGACAAAAACATAATTAGTGTCGGCTTTTTTATTTAAAACTTTAGCTGTTCTGTTTTGAAATTCAATAATTGAGCCATTATCAAGAACAAATATTTTATCTTTGGGGATTCCGACTTGCATGGCCAATTTTGCTGCTTCTTTCAAAAAATAATGATTGGCATAAACCGGCAGAAAAAAATCTGGCCGGATTTGTTTTATTATTTCCTTAATACTGGCGGCATTAGAATGACCGCTGGTGTGAACATCCATTATGTCGTTATGAACAACATTGTCGCATTTGCGATAAAGACTATCTTTTAGCCGCTGAATTGTCCTTTCGTTGCCGGGAATAACCGACGATGAAAAAATTATGGTATCGTTTTTTTTGATGCGGATGAATCTATGATCACCAGTAATTATGCGGGATAAAACCGCATTGCCCTCGCCTTGCGCTCCAGTACAGATAATTATAATTTTGTTTTCTGGATATTTATGAATATCCTTGACAGAAATAAAAACTTCTTTATCGACTTTCACGTATCCCAATTCTTTTGCTATTTCAATATTCATTTTCATGCTGTAGCCGTCGAGAGCTATTTTTTTGCCAATTTCTCTGGCATATTCAATAATATGGCCGATCCTTTTTATCTGGGAAGAAAAAGTGCCAATAATTACTTTGCCTTTTGCTTCGTTGATAAGCTTTTCCAAATTAGCATACATATCTTTTTCCGAAACCAGTTCATGAGTGGTATCAAGCGAACCTAAACTTTCAAGCATCAAAATTTTCGGCCCTGGTAATGAAGATAAGTGATTATAGGTAATTATTTGTTGATTAATTGGGTTTTTTTCCATTGTCCAATCGCCCGGATGAATAACTGTTCCGGTCGGCGCATTAATGATAACGCCAATCGCGTCCATAATTGAATGCTCCACATTAAAAAAACCAATTCGGAATTTACCCAAATTGAGTCGGTCATTAATTGATTTAATCTTAATAATTTTTAGATGCTTAATTGATTCTTTGGCATATTCCTCCATTCTTTTTTCAATCAGGGCAATGGTCAAATCTCTGCCAATAATCGTGGGGTAACCAAGTTTTTTCAAAAGTAATGGAGCAGCGCCAATATGATCAAGATGGCCGTGGCTAAAAATTACCCCACGGATATTTTTTTCTTTACCGCGCAAATAATTAATATTGGGGATTATGAAATCAATGCCGGGCATATCTTCTTCTGGAAACTGAATACCCATATCCAAAATAACAATATCATCGCCATATTCAAAAACAGTCATATTTCTACCAACTTCTTCCATGCCTCCCAGAGGAATAATTCTTAAAACAGGTTGTTGCCCTGTCTTTTTTTGCCTTGCTGGTCTATGTTTTAATTTTTCCATTGTATTTCAATACTTTTTATTAATTTCTTAATCGGGGCACCCAGATTTGAACTGGGACTACTGACACCCGAAGCCAGCGTACTACCATTATACTATGCCCCGGCAATTATTTTATCCAATACTTTTCTCTGATTTTTAAATCTTCTTCCTCCTTTTTTTCTTCAATTTTTCCCTTTGCCATTTTGCGAAGTTCGTCAAGATTTTCTTTGTCTAATTCCTTGATTTTGTTTTCTAAATATTTTTTATTATTCTTTTTCGGGTCTTCAATAACTTCTGCCAATAATACATCCAAAATCGCACCGACTTTGGGGCTTGGCTGGATTTTTAATAATTTCATTATATCATTGCCGTCAATTTTCAGCATTTTGGCGGAAATCGGATCTTTGGAAACTTTTTCAATCATATATTCAATAGTTCTTAATCTGTACGGCTTTTCTTTTGGCCTGCCCATTCCCAGTCGGTCAGCAACCCGAAGGTTAATCAAATCATTGATATTTTCCAACCCAACTCTTTTAATCAGCCGTCTCGCGCCCGCGTCAGTCAGCCGCTCCGGGTCAGAAACAAACATATGATTTTTAACCAACAAAACCACTTTATCAATAAATTTATTTGGGAATTTTAATCTCTGTAAAATCTTAAAAGTGAATTTCGCGCCAATATAGTCATGATTGTAAAAAGTTGAATCCGGTCCTTCACCTACTTTAGTTTCCGGCTTGCCAATATCGTGAAAAAGGGCGGCGAATCTTATTTCCAAGTTAAAATTTTTCTCAACCGCCACTTTTAAAGACCTTAAAGAATGTTCATAAATGTCGTAAATATGATGCTTGTTCTGGCTTACTCCCACGCCTTTTTCCAGTTCCAATAAAATATATTTTAATAATCCCGCCTGCCTTAATAAATCAATCCCCTCGGCTGCTTTTTCTGATTCAAAAATTTTAATCAGCTCATCTCTGATTCTCTCATTGGAAATTTCTTCAATTGATTTTGCGTTTTTTATAATTAATTTAAAGGTTTCGCTTTCTATGGAAAAATTCAGAGTGCAGGCGAAACGCACTGCTCTTAACATTCGAAGGGCATCTTCATTAAATCTGTCATCAGGATTTCCAACTGTCTTGATGATTTTATTTTCTAAGTCCTGTTGACCGCCAAAATAATCAATAATCTTATTTTTTTCATCTAAGGCGAGCGCGTTAACCGTAAAATCTCGCCTTGCTAAATCTTCTTTAATTGTCTTGGCAAATCTAACTTTGTCTGGATGTCTTTTGTCGGAATATTTTCCGTCAATCCTGTAAGTTGTTATTTCTATTTCTGACAATGTTTTGTCTTTAGAACCGGTTAAAACTGTAACCGTGCCGAATTTATTTTCATAAAAGGATTTTGTAAAAATCTTTTTTATTTCATCCGGTTTGGCATTGGTAGTAATGTCCCAGTCATTCGCTTTCACGCCTCGTAAAATATCCCTAACACAGCCGCCCACGACATACGCTTCGTAGCCAGTTTTAATTAATTTTTTCAATATTAAATTAACTTCTTTTGGGATAATCATTCTGTTTTAACCATATCTTAAAAATTGTGTTTTTGCAATATAAAAATGCCCCCACTAGGAATCGAACCTAGGTCAACTGCTTAAAAGGCAGCTGCTTTACCACTAAGCTATGGGGGCAATATTTCAATCCTAAATATTACGACTAAGTCCCGACGATTCTGTCGGGACCCCGACCTTTTCGTGCGTCGGGGCTATGAGGGCGTGCTTATGCGCTGTGAGGGATTCGAACCCCCGACCATCTCCTTAAGAGGGAGCTGCTCTACCAGCTGAGCTAACAGCGCATTACTTAATGCCCCCAGGAGGACTCGAACCCCCAATTTTAGTTCCGAAGACTAACGTGATATCCGTTTCACCATGGAGGCGAAGATTATATTTTAGCTCTAAAATTTGTTTTAGTCAATGTTTGCTATTGACAAATATTTATGCGTATGATAAAATTATCTTATGAAAGGAGGCTCCTATGCTACAAGCAGGAAGATATTATCAGCTGAATATGTGGAGGTTCGGCCTAAACCACTATCGTTCTTTCGCTCATGTACGAGGCAATGGAAATATTTTCCATGTCATTTATCTCCGAGTTTTATCAAAAAAAATCAAACGGCTGCCTCGAAATATGGGTTTTAACATTTTTGTGGAAAGAGTAATCCCCGGCAAATCCATAGAAGCCCGGATTATCGAAGTAGCAAGCGAGTTTGAAATGAGCGAAAAAGGAAGGAAGTGTTTTAGGGGCCTGGATATTGACTTACAAATTTATTAATTCTCTCTTTGTTGAAACGGCGAACCGATTCAACAAAGAGAGAATTTTTTTACTCAAAAATTAAAATCCAATCAAATAATAAAATCCCAGCCCAAACAAAACAATTGCTTCAATCAAATTCAGCCACGTCATTGCCTTGCTTGAAGCAATTTTAATATTCATTGTAAAAACAGCAATCAAAAAAACAATTATTTCATCAATCATGTAAAACAATAAATATATCGCTATGTAAAAAATATAAGCCCCGACTGAAACCTGCACCTTTGCCAATATCCCGGCAAAAAGAACAGGAATAACGGCCGAACAAGGAAATTCAACAACCGTAATCACAACAGCAAAGATAAAAACACTTATTAAAATCGCCCACAATCCCTGCGACTCTTGAAAACTCTTCTGTATTTTTGAAGAAAATTTATTTACCAGGCCATTATTGTTATTCATATCGCAGGTTGGCCCGTATTTCTTGTATTTTAAAAACTGCTTCAAAAAATAAATTCCGCCCATAAACCCTAAGATGCCGACAAAAATATCCATTATTTTCAAATAAGGACTGAGAAAATAAAATAATTGATACCACAAACCGATCAAAATTCCATAAATAATGGCTGTGGTTAAAATGAAAGTCCCACCAAAAAGCAAAATCTTTTTTCTGGAACGCAAAATTATAACCAATCCCAAAATCAAAACCAATGCGCCCAAAGAGCAAATATTGAATCCGTCAAAAAATCCAAGAACCATTGCCTGAGCCGACAAAGAATATTTTCCCAAATCAACATTGCCGATGAGCGGAAGATTAATCTTTCGCTCGTCCTCTGTGGTTTTGACGGGGGGAGATTCAGCCATTTGCCTGATAATGGAATCTTCAATTTTTCTGCCAACTCCACTTTCATTGTCAAAGCCGGCAATAAATTCATCTCCCACAAAAGTTAAAGGCACGAGACCGAGATATTTTTCAGCGCTATGCTTTTTTAATAAATCAATTAGTATTTTCCTGTTCTTTGATTCATTGGCAAGATATCTGTTAATTTGAATCTCGGGATATTTTGTTTCTATGTTGTTTAAAAATTTCTCCTCGGCAGCGCAATGAGGACAAGTTTCGCTATAGAAAAAATTAATTTCTGGACCCCGCAGACTTGTTTGCGCAAAAATAGGGGAAGATAAAATTATCCCCGCAAAAATTAAAAAAATTATAAAAATTTTCTTTGTCATATTTCATTAAATAATAGCAACAAAAATAAAAACTGGCAACAATATTTGCCAAATCAATTATTATATAATATACTAAAAACGTGTTAACAAAAAGAAAAAAGAAACAAATTGTGGAAGGGCATAAAACGCATGAAACCGACACTGGGTCGGCCGAGGTTCAAATTGCCATTTTAACAGAAGAAATATTAAAATTAACAGACCATTTAAAAAAACACCCAAAAGACAACCATTCAAGGCGGGGACTTTTGGGAATGGTCTCGAAAAGAAAAAAATTATTGGAATGGCTGGAAGGCAAAGATGAAAAACGCCACGCCAAAATAATAAAAAACTTGGGACTAAAACAAAAATAAATGACAGTTATTAAAAATAAAGACCAAAGAGTGGGAGTTTTAATTGATGTCCAAAATATGTACCACTCCGCAAAAAACCTTTATCAAGCCCGAGTTAATTTTCGGGAAGTTTTAAAAACAGCAACAGCAGGCAGAAAATTAATTCGCGCCCTGGCTTATGTTGTCACAACGGAAACAGGCGAAGAAAAAGCGTTTTTGGAAGCGCTGGCAAAGGCCGGTATTGAAGTCAAAAGCAAAGAACTTCAGATTTTCCCGGGCGGAATGAAAAAAGCCGACTGGGATGTAGGACTGGCGGTTGACGCAATCCAATTAAGCGACAAAATGGACGCAATCGTAATTGTGACGGGCGATGGCGATTTTGCCCCGCTTGTCCAATATTTGAAAGCCAAGGGCCAGCAAGTTGAAATTATGGCATTTGAAAAAAGCGCTTCTTCAAAATTAAAAGAAGTAGTTGACGACTTTATTGACTTAAGCAAAAACCCTACCAAGTATTTGCTTAAATCGTACAGATAAAAATTAATAATTATTAATTGCTTCTCTGGTCTGCAGACAAAAAGATTGTGGCCAAACCATAGTCTGTAGTTTGCGGATCAGAAATTACCTGCCTATTGTCAGGCAGGCAGAAAATTATGGAAATAAAAACATTTAAGACAGAAATTGAAGGCAAAGAACTTTCAATTGAATTGGGCAAATTAGCCCAGCAAGCCAATGGCTCGGCAGTAGTCAAATACGGCCAAACAGTTGTTTTAGCAACAGCCGTTATGGGCGAAAAAGCCACTGGTAAAAATTATCTTCCTCTGACTGTTGATTACGAGGAAAAATTCTACGCTGCTGGAAAAATAAAAGGCAGCAAATGGGTAAAACGCGAAGGCAGGCCGACTGACGAGGCCATATTAACGGGCCGTTTGATAGACAGGTCTATCCGGCCTCTTTTTGACCCAAAAATCAGAAACGACATACAGGTTGTTTTAACTGTTTTATCATTTGACGGAGAAAACGACCCTGCTCTTCCTGCTTTAGTCGGCGCGTCAACGGCTTTATCAATTTCCGATATTCCGTGGAACGGTCCGATTGCGGGCATTTCTGTTGGCCAAGACGAGGCCAAACAATGGATAATCACATCAACTCTAAGCGCCAAGGCAAAGTCCGGCCTGGAACTTTTTATTAGCGGAATGGAACAGGACAATGAAATATTAGCCAATATGATAGAAGGCCACGCTCCGGAAGCAACAGAAGAAAAATTAATTGAAGGCATTAATATTGCCAGAAAGGAAATTAAAAAACTTTTGGATTTCCAAAAGCAGATAATCAAAGACATCAACCCAAAGAAAAAAGAATTGTCTTTAGTTGAGCTGGATGAAAATCTTAAAAAAGAAATAGAAGAATTTGTTTCCGGTAAATTGGAAAAAGCGATTTACGGACCAGATAGAAAGGAAAGAATGAAGGCAATGGAAAAATTGCGCGAAGAATTGCTATTATCTATTGAAGAAAAATACAAAGATGACAGTAAAAAAATAAGCGATACTTCAAATTATTATGAAGGTTTGCTGGACACTATTGTTCATAAAAACATTTTGAGCGATGAAAAACGCCCGGATGGAAGAAAGCTTGACGAATTAAGAAACATTGAAACAGAAGTAGGGATTCTGCCAAGAACTCATGGTTCGGGATTATTTAAAAGAGGCGAAACGCAAGTCCTTTCTGTTTTAACCTTGGGCTCGCCAGGTATGGAACAATATTTTGACCAGATGGAATTGGAAGGAACAAAAAGATTCTTTCACGATTATAATTTTCCTCCTTTCAGCGTTGGCGAAACAGGCAGAATGGGCGGGCCAGGCAGAAGAGAAATCGGCCATGGCGCTTTAGCTGAAAAAGCCATTCAATCAATTATTCCTGACAAAGATAAATTCCCTTACACAATAAGAGTTGTGTCCGAAGTGCTTTCATCAAACGGGTCGTCTTCAATGGCCTCTGTTTGCGGAACAACGCTCGCTCTTCTTGACGGCGGGGTGCCGATAAAAAATATGGTTGCTGGAATTGCGATGGGATTAATGATAGATCCCTTCTCTGCTAAGGCGGAGGGTAAGTGTAAAATCCTTACAGACATTCAGGGGCCGGAAGACCACTATGGCGACATGGACCTTAAAGTCGCCGGCACCAAGAATGGAGTAACCGCAATTCAAATGGATGTTAAAATAAATGGCATAAAAATAGAAATTCTTGAAAAAACGTTTATCCAGGCAAGAAAAGCGCGGTTGGAAATTCTTGAAAAAATGGAAAAAACAATCAAGGAACCGAGGGCAGAACTTTCTCCATTTGCGCCAAGAATTTACACATTACAAGTTAATCCCGCCAAAATCGGTCTTATTATAGGCCCTGGCGGAAAAACAATAAACGAAATGGTTGCTGAAACCGGCGCAACAATAGACATTGAGGACGATGGAACGGTATTCATTACCTGCGACAATGCTGACGGCGCAAAAACAGCAATCAGCAGAATAAAATCTTTAACCCGCGAAGTAAAATTAGGCGAAACATTTAATGGCAAGATTGTAAAGAATATGGAATTCGGGGCTTTTGTTGAACTTTATCCAAAACAAGATGGATTACTGCATGTTTCGGAAATGGGCTCTCAGAACCTGCGGGAAGGAGATTTTGTTGAAGTAAAAGTGAAAAGAATTGACGAACATGGTAAAATAAGTTTAGAACTGGCAAGCGCAGAAAAAAAGCAACGAGAAAGAACTGAACCATCGCCAGCCAAAAGAAAACCATTATTAAGAAAAAGGGGGAAATGATTTTCTTCAAAAAATCCAAAAAAAAACAAAACACAGAAAAAGAAGCAAGCTCAGAAAAAATAGAAGAAGCGCCCATAAACGCCCTGCCTGAATATACAATCAGAACAATGCCAGATGATCTGGCTAAATTAGGACTTGGCGAATTACAAAAAGAAGCAAAAACAGAGATTAGAAAAAAAACCGTAAAACCGCCAGAAACATTGCCCGCTGTCGAAGAATTGATTTTAGAGCTTGAACAAAAGCCAATACAAAAAGCTCCTCTGCCTCAAACAGAGGAGTTTATTGCGCCAGCCCCTCCATCCGACGAGGTTTATCTTGAGCCGGAATTGCCAAAACCAAAAGAAGAACCGCCAGAAACCTTTGCTATTCCTGAGCCCGAAAAAATAGCCGGCCCGAGTCCAATCAGCCCTGAACTGAAAATATTGAAGATTGAAAAACCTAAAAAGAAAATAAGCAAAAAATTTATTTTTGGATTAATAATAATATTAATCGCAATTGCTGTTGGTGCCTTTTTCTACTGGCAAGGACAAAAACCAAAACCCTTGCCGCCGCCGCAACCAGAATATCCCGAGCCAGAGCAATCGCTCATAATAATAGATGAAACAAAAATATTAAAACTTTCGCCTGGCCAACGGCTCACTGATTTGATAAAAGAAGAAATTATCAAAGACCAAAAAGCAAAAACCCTTAAACGATTGGCGATCTTAAAAAACGACACGGAATTTTTGTCATTGGCAGATATTATAAAAGAACTAAATATAACAATCGCTCCTTATGCCTTATCAGAATTAGAAAATGATTACACGCTTATTGTTTACGCCCAAAACAGCAAAAAACACCTCGGGATAATAACTGAAATAAAAAATGAGAACAACCTCAAAGACCAATTGCGTTTTTGGGAAAAAACAATGGGAGATGATTTGCAAAGTTTGTTTATAATTGAAAAACCCGGATCTCCGGCAACCACGGATTTTCAGAACAATATTTATAAAAATATTGCAATCAGATATATTAATTTTCCAAAACCGGAACTTACCATTGATTACACTGTTTTTAATGGTCTTTTTGTCCTAACCACAAGCCGAGAAACAATTTATAAAATAATAGATAATTTCAATCAATAAGTTGCTTGCACCGAACTTACTAAAATGGGGATAACTTGTTTAAAAATCCATTACTACGAAATATTTTTCAGCGCGAAGTCAATACAAAAAACCCTATTTTTAAGCTGAATTTAGGGATTTGACCAATTTTAATAATTTTATTTTACTTATAAAACTTTTCCACAAAAATGAACCCAGTAGTGAGTTTCCGACTGCTCCGATGGACATCGAAGCAAAAACTACTGAGTTATATAATAGTCATAATAAACTATAATTAATCTAGATTTCTGATAAAAGTTGTTTTAATAGTCGGAAATCTACTACTGGGTGAATAAAGTATATTCTGCTGCTATAACTGGCCTTGAAGCTGAGCTTGTTGAGGTGGAGGCGGATTTGTCGTCCGGCCTCCGTTTTTTTACTATTGTCGGTTTGCCGGATAAATCTGTTGAAGAATCAAAAGAAAGGATCGCCGCGGCAATAAAAAACAGCGGAGCTGAACCGCCTCAGAAACACAATAAAAGAGTAATTATAAATTTGGCGCCAGCTGATTTACGAAAAGAAGGTTCTGGCTATGATTTACCCATCGCAATCAGTTTTTTGTTGTCTTCCCAGCAAATAGATTTTAATCCGAATGACAAATTATTTATTGGCGAACTTGCCCTTAATGGCGATTTGCGGGGAATTAACGGCATTTTGCCGGTTTGTTTAATGGCGAAAGAAAAAGGTATAAAAACAGTATTCGTGCCGAAAAATAATTCTCCGGAAACCCGGCTGGTTGACGACATTGAAATAATTCCAATACAATCTTTGGGAGAATTAATCGGATTTTTGGAAAAGAGAATTGAAATAAAGCCATTAGAGCCAATCAGTTTAGAAAATATTGTTTTTGATTCCAATCCCTATCCAATTGACATGGCCCATGTCAAAGGGCAAGAAAACGCCAAAAGAGCAATTGAAATAGCTGCCAGTGGAAATCACAACCTGCTTATGACCGGCCCACCTGGTTCGGGCAAAACATTACTGGCAAAAGCCATTCCTTCAATTCTGCCTAAAATGACAAAGGAAGAAATTCTGGAAGTGACGAAAATTTACAGCGTTGCCGGAAAATTGTCACCGAACAAACCTTTTATGTCGCGCAGGCCATTCCGAAGCCCCCATCACAGCGCTTCAGAAGCCAGCTTAATCGGCGGAGGCGGGTTTGCCAGGCCCGGAGAAATAACATTGGCCCACCGCGGAGTTTTGTTTATTGACGAATTTCCGGAAATCCACCGCGATGTTCTGGAAAGCTTAAGGCAACCTATGGAAGACGGCTTGGTCAGTGTTTCCCGGGCAAAAGGAAGCCACACTTATCCTGCCCGTTTTATTTTAGTGGCGGCAATGAACCCCTGCCCTTGCGGATATTATAATGACCCGGAAAAACAATGCACTTGCGCCCCTAATCAAGTTACCAGGTATCAGAAAAAAATCTCCGGCCCGATTATGGACAGGATTGATTTATGTGTCGAAGTGCCTCATGTAAAATATGAAAAATTGACAGATGAAAAAATTAGCGGCTCAAGCCAAGAAATAAGGCAAAGAGTTGAAAAAGCCAGAAAAATCCAAATAGAAAGATTTAAAAACGACGGAATTATCACAAACAGCGAAATGAATATTGAATTAATAAAAAAACACTGCCAAACTGACAAAGAAGGAGAAAAACTTTTAAGAAATGCGGTTGACAATCTTCATTTGTCCGCCCGCGGATATCACCGCATATTAAAACTTGCCAGAACAATAGCCGACTTGGCAAATTCACTTTCCATTTCCCGCGACCACATCGCCGAAGCCCTGCAATATAGGCCAAAGCAGGAAATTTAAAGAGATAAAAAACCAAACAAAAAATCCCGCTTGTGGCGGGTTTTATAAAAACTGATTCATTGAAAATTCAATGTCCCGCAGAGCGGGATCCCGCTACGCGGGAAAAATTAAAAATTAATATATATATCCAACAATAATCCAAGAATCTATTGGAATAGCTCTAATCTTACGAATACCACTACCGAGATGCATTTCAGAAACAGTAATATAACCATCGCCAACCGACTCAACGTAGGCAACGTGGCCATAATATGAGTTTTCCCTTGTTTGAACAATAGCGCCTGGTTTTGGCTCACTTCCAGTGGCAAATCCGTATTGAACAGCTTTCTGCAGCCAGGTCTTGGCATTACCATCCCAGGGAATATACCTTCTTTGGGCAACATACCATGTGCACTGGCCCCAAGGAAACTGATGGCTTTCTTTTGCATAAGGCCTTTCAAAATCATAAGAAGCATAAGCGCGAGTGGATTTTGTTGGAGCATTATAAACCTGCTTTTGACCGTCTGGAATTATTATTTCCTGACCAATTGCTAAGGCGCCGTCTGCTGGCAAACCGTTAAAATCAATTGTTTTTTCACTATCGCCTTTATAGGTTTTAACTATTTTGTCTAAAGTGTCGCCTTTTTTAATCTTGTAAATGATTCCTGAAACAGGCAAAATAACAAGTTCCTGGCCCGGTTTTATGTGGTCCCATAAACTCAAATTATTCGCCCAAAGCAGGGTGTTGGTAGAAACGCCAAAAGCAGCCGCGATTTGGGAAGGAATATCGCCTGACTGCACTTCATAAGTAATAATTCCGTTTCTTTCGCCATTACTGGTGCCCGTGATTATGGAAGGCGAAGAATTGGACAATAAAGCACTATTCTGCAAAACAATACCCGAATCGTCAAAATATTCGCTGTCAACATAGGATTCCTCAATAATAACTTCTTCAGGATTAAGATACTGAGAAGCGTAAAAAAACGAACTTTTTCTTGTTGTTTCGTCTTCTTCATTTAGAGGATAATCGCCGAAGCTTCCGGCAATTGACTGAGCCAAAAAGACGATAGCCAAGACAATAAAAATAACTGCTGCTGCCCTTAAATATAGGGACTTTTGAAGCAGTTTTATCAAATTTTCCATATTTTCCCTTCCCAGCGCCTTACACTGGGCCAGGATTGTTTTCACCTTAAAAATAGTCTATTTTCAGTCATTAAAAAAACAACCTTTGTATCTATCCTCAGGTAATTCTAGTGTAGCATGCCCCTATTCAACTGTCAAGAGTTTTATCCACAACAGACCATATTTCTGCTATACTAAAATAATGGAAGCCCGCCCAAGACGGGTCGGCCTAGGGCCGAAAATAAACAATGGAAAACATTTTAGAAAATTTAAATCCAAAGCAAAAAGAAGCCGTTCAAACCACTGATGGGCCGGTTTTAATACTGGCTGGCCCTGGTTCCGGCAAAACCAGGGTGCTCACCCACCGCTTGGCTTATCTGATTGCAAAAGGAATTCCTTCGCAAAATATTTTGGCAGTCACCTTTACAAACAAAGCAGCCGATGAAATGAAAATGAGAGTAAAAAAATTAGTTTCAATAAAGACAATTCCTTTTATCGGCACATTCCATGCTTTCTGCCTTAAAACGTTAAAAATTGAAATTGATAAACTGAATTACGACAAAAAATTTATTATTTATGACGACGATGACCAGCTTAAGGTCCTCAAAAAAACAATAGAAAGATTGAACATAAACAAAGAGCAATTCCCGGCTAAAAGAGTATCTGAAACAATATCTTCATTAAAAAGCGAATTAATAGATTGTAAATCCTATTCAAGCAGCAGCCGTGATTATTTTGAAAAAACAGTAAGCGAAATTTACAAGGCGTATCAGGAAGAACTGAAAAAACACAACGCGCTGGATTTCAACGACTTAATAATGTTCACGGTCAAAATTTTTGAGGAATTTCCGAAAACTTTGGAAAAATATCAGGAAAAATTCAAATATATTCTGGTTGACGAATATCAGGACACAGACCCGGGCCAATACAAATTAATCCGTTTGTTGTCCCAAAAATACCAAAATATCTGCGTAGTCGGCGATGATGCCCAGTCGATTTATTCATTCAGAAATGCCGACTTCAGGAATATTTTAAATTTTGAAAAGGACTATCCAAACGCAAAAGTAATAACTCTTGACCAGAATTACCGCTCAACCCAGAATATTTTGGACGCCGCTTCAACCCTGATATCAAAAAATGTTTATCAAAAACCGAAAAAACTCTGGACCGAAAATATCTCCGGCCCGCCAATATCAATTATCGCCACCTGGGATGAAAAGTCGGAAGCAGAATTTATTTTCAAAAAAATAAATGAATTTTTGAAAGAAGGATATAAATTAAATGATTTTACGATTTTTTACAGAACCAATGCCCAATCAAGAGCCATAGAAGAAATGTTCATCAAAAAAAATATCTCCTACAAACTAATCGGGGCAATAAGGTTTTATCAGAGAAAAGAAATAAAAGATATTATTGGCTACTTAAAATTCATTGAAGCAAATGACGTAATGAGTTTGGAAAGAATAATAAATACTCCGCCAAGAAAAATCGGCAAAATAACTTTTGACAATATTATTTTCCAAGGAATAGAAAAAACAGCGGAAGAAAAACCGGAAGTGAAAAGATTTTATGAATTAATAAAAAAAGCAAGGGAATTAAAAAATAGCAAACCCGTTTCGCAATTAATAAAATATATCTTAAAGGAAACGGATTACAAAGAATATCTCAAAAAACAATACAGCGAAGAATCGCCGCAAGCCGGAATCCCCGAATATGAAAATAGGTGGCAAAACATCGAAGAATTAATTAATGTGGGCTCTGAATACGATAATTTTGAACCGCCAAAAGGATTGGAAGAATTTTTGGAAAAAACAGCCCTGCTTTCGGATGCGGACGAAATCAAGGAAAACCAGGAAGTTGTCCATTTGATGACCCTTCACACTGCCAAAGGGCTGGAATTTTCAATTGTTTTCATTATTGGCTGCGAAGAAGGAATTTTGCCTCATGTCCGAAGCTTGCTTAACCCTTTAGACATAGAAGAAGAAAGGCGGCTTTTTTATGTTGGCATAACCAGAAGCAAAAAACATCTGCACTTGGTTTTCAGCCAAAGAAGAACAAGCCGGGGGAGCAAAGAAGCCAATCCGCCATCCAGGTTCTTGTCAGAAATACCAGAACACTTAATAAATTATGAAGAATATGAATCGGAAATCAAAAATCTGATTGATTTCTGATAATTTTAAATGACCAAAATCCAAAATGCCCTAAAAAAATACAACATAAAGCCCAACAAATTGATGGGGCAAAATTTTTTAATTGATAAAAACGTTTTAGATAAAATCATCGAGGCTGCTGAAATTAAAAAAGACGATACAATTTTAGAAATCGGACCGGGATTGGGAATATTAACCATTGAATTGGCAAAAAGAGCAAAAAGGGTTATTGCAATTGAAAAAGACAAAGAACTGACTAGAATTTTGAATAACGAATTAAGAATAATGAATATAAAAAATGTAGAAATTATCCAGGGCGACATTTTAAAGCTCCCTGATTCTAAATTCTTAATTCTTGATTCGTATAAATTAGTTGCCAATATTCCTTATTACTTAACATCTCCTTTGATCCGGAAATTTTTAGAAATAAAAAATAAACCATCGTTGATGGTTTTAATGATTCAAAAAGAAGTAGCTCAAAGAATTTGCGCCCGCCCACCCAAAATGTCGCTTTTGTCGGTTGCTGTTCAGTTTTATGCAAAGCCGGAAATTATAAACATTGTTTCAAAAAATTCTTTTTACCCAAAACCAAAAGTTGACTCGGCCATAATAAAAATAGTCCCGAAAACTTTTCCTAAAGTTGATACTGACAAATTTTTTGAACTTGTAAAAACGGGTTTTTCCTCAAAAAGAAAAACCCTTATCAACAATTTGTCGCGAAAATTAAAAAGAGATAAAATAGAATTAAAGAAAATCTTTCAGGAAATCAGCATAAACCCCAAAACAAGAGCAGAGAATCTATCAATCAGTGACTGGTTAAAACTTTTCCACATTTTAAAACTTTCTTGACAATTAAAAAAGTTGTATAATATAGAAAGGTAATTTAAACTAAAAATGAAAAAAATAAATTTTAAGAAACTGCCCATTGTTTCAATCCTAATGGCCATTATTTTGGCTATAGGATTGATTTTATTTATAAATGCTTATTCCAAAAAAGAAGCATTTTCACAAATTAATCTCTGGAGCGGGAAAGAAACAACAATCACGTCCAACAATAAAGACACTGACAATGACGGACTAAAAGACTGGGAAGAAAATTTGTATAAAACCGACTTATTAAATCCTGATACTGATGCTGACGGCTATTTGGACGGCGAAGAAATAAATTCCGGCCACAATCCATTAGCAAAAGGTCCGGGCGATGAATTAATTTTCTTTCCATTGCCAATTGGGGACAAATACAATATCACCAACCTTGTTTTGAGCGAAAGCAATATGCAATCATTATTCCAATCATACCTCGCTCAAAAACAAGAATACATAAACGACCATCCAGAGATAACTAACGCAAATCTATATTTATCTACCATTAATCAATCTACCGTCTCTGAAATGACGCGGAGAGCATTGACTGAAAATTTTGCAACATTAACCAGTGATGCTGAAAAAATTCTTTCTCAAATGCCGGAAATTTTCAATGCAACTATTAATGATAACCAAATAAGTATATTAGAAGACAACAGCAAAGAAGCCATCGAATCATATCTTGATAAAATTTCTTCAATTATGGGCTCTGATAGTTTTATGTTTAAATCGGGGAATATAGAAATAATAATAAAGGCATTTGAAAATGATACTCTACCAGATTTAGACGAATTCCTAAAAACAGCCAAAGATGATGTTGAGCAAATAAGGAATATCTCTACTCCATCTTCCTTAAAAGAAATCCACAAAGAACTTCTGAGTCTTTTTGTAATCACCAGAAACGTAATTATATCCTTGCGAGGAGCTAATGATGATTTTCTTAAGGCCTATTTTGCGCTACAAGAATTTGGGAAACTCCCTGATAAATGGAACGATTTAATAAATAAAATTTTATTAATTAAACCATAAATGAAAATCGTACAAAGAGTAATTGTTTTGACTTTAATCGTTAGCACAATCATTGGTGTTGGCTTTAATTTAATTTTATTTAAACCAAAACAAGCAAAAGCTGTACTTGGCGTAGAGGATACTGTGCACGATATAATAATGGAAATTCAAAAAACCATGCAAACCATAAAAGAGGAGCTTCCCATAGATTTAGATACTGTAGCGAGATTTATAGCCAGACAAGCAATGAATAGATTAAGGAATAATATAATCCGCTGGGCACAAGGAGGATTTAGAGATGATAATCAACCTTTTGCAATAACCAATTGGAATGACTTTTTCCAGCATGCACTTGATATTGGTTCTGCAAGATTTATCCAGGAATTTGGCCTTACTCCTCTTTGTTCGCCAATAAGGGTTTCATTAAATACATTGCTTGGTTTAAACCTTAGGCAAGGAGGTGTAATCCCTTACGAAGAATACGCTGCCTGCACCATAGGCCAAATAGTGGATAACGTTGAAGAATTCTGGGAAAATCCCTCAATCCAAGTTTATGGCTGGGACACTTGGACCGCGTTAATGCAGCCCCAAAATAATATATTCGGTTCTGCTCTAATGGCATTGCAAAGACAAGAAGAAATTCAAGACGAAGAACTAAATGCTGCCCAACAAGAAGCCCAGGCAGGACAAGGATACCAGAATGAAGCAATTTGCAATGAAACCGATACGGAAGCATGCAAAAAAAGATGCTCTGAGGCCGGACCACCTTCTCCTGATTGTCTTACAAATTGCGAGAAATACACCACTGGCATATGCTTGCAAGAGACAATCAAAAATGTTGGTTCCACAATTCATGACTCGATTGAAAAAACAGTTAGCAGCGATATTGATTGGCTAATCAGCACAAATGAAATAGATCAATTGATAGAGGTATTAATAAGCAGTCTTTTTAATAAGGCCATATATGGACTGGGATTAACCGGTTCATCGGGTTACAGCTCATCAGGAAGTTCCGCAACATCCAAAAAACAGCTGGCACAAGAATATTCATATCAAGCATCTTTTAAACAATCTATGACCTCGCAGGAAAAATATAAAATAAACTCCGATACCTTGAGCCAAATATTAGGAATGATAAAGGGTATTAACGGATCAATGATAACTTGCGATAAAAACCAGGCAATGTATATGGAAACGCTACAGAATAATTACGCAGACATACTAGAGCAACAAGCCCAATCCTTCTATGCAAATAAACAAGGAATTGATATAAAACCAGATTATGAGGTTTTGGATCCCTTACGCGCTCCTTATACTGCATATGGTTATGCCTGGAATGTGGTGCCGTGGCAAAGATATCCAATAAAATGCAGGGGCATACTTAAAGATGTGGGGCTTGCATATAATTCAACCTGTAAAGACCTTAAAAGCGGTTTGCCGCCATTCTCAACAAACTCAAATTGTGAATGTATTTTTAATCCCGATGCCTTGACTTGCCCGCCCTCACCGTACCCCCCCCTGGAAATGGACGCCCAGATTCCGGAAAAAACCATCAAACAAAAACAAGATTTCTATAACACTTGCAGTGCCTCGTATATTGATGTTGCCAACAAATGCGAGGATTGTCTTAAAAAGGCAGCAGAACAATGCGAAACAAAAGACAACCAAAGCGAACAAGCTGATTGCCTCAAACAGGTCTGTAATAACTATGGCAACATAAGTGGAGTAAAAGACGGCCAAGATTTTTATAATAAATGCCAAATCGAACAACGAAAAAGCAGTTGTTATTCTTGCCTTAGAGAATATTTTATGCCCTCTTCTTACTGCGGCCAAATAGGAGAATATATGGCCAGGGCAATAATCAAATATCCTGGCACAATACGAAAAAAAGAAACGACCATGGGAATGGACTGGTTGAATGCTGATTCGATTGCTTGGGTGGGGAGAAGAGAAGATACTTGCCCTGATGCCGCGACCTCCGAGGCTAAAACCGGCGTTGATTTAATATGCAGAATAATGCCGGACTATTTATGGAATGGCGAGAAAATTTGCTTACAAGAATGTCCCTTTACTTCTGAATTTACAGAAGAAGAATTATACAATATCAATGATGATAAACCAACTGCTAAAGATTGCCATGATGCCGAAATAGGGACGGGTGGAGAACCAGGTATATGGGCAATAGAAAGAGGCGACTTCACAACAAAAGGAAAATGCTGCGCAACATTTAAAACCCATAAACCAGATGATTATGCAAAATGTTCGGGATCAGATGATAGTTGTGGCAACGGCGTAGTTGATCCTGGCGAGGATTGTGATGGTGGCCCTTGTTGCAAAAGCGATTGCACTCCCAGACTTCGTTCATACGCAACTGATGAATGTGATTCTCGTACACAAGATGGCTGTTGTGATGGCAAGGGTTATTGTACGTTCGATTGTGATGGTGGTGGCGGTGGCGGTGGCGGTTGCACTGACGACTCCGATTGTTCAAACGGAAGAATATGTAATGACAATGGAAGATGTGTGATTGATAGAGGGAGGTAAAACGATCTCCCTAACTGCAAAACCAGCAGTTATATCTGCGTAGAAGAGTGATCTTGGTGAAAGCCCAATAAAATTTATGCAAGAAAAAAGCAAAAAAAGAATACCAATTAAAACAACAGGTCCGATTTTGATATTTTCCATTTTGGGATTTGCTTTTCCGATGATTGCAAAAGCAAATATTCTTGCCGACGCTCTTGGGTCAATAGGAAAAGATATTCTCCTTTCGTTAATGTCTTCTATTCAGACCGTATTAAACTGGCTGCTAAAGGCCTCTGCTATTATCTTGGAAGGAGTTCTTGATATTGGCTTTAATCCAAGTATTGTACGCGTAGCGCAAATCGGCTGGACAACTACCCGCGATTTTGCCAATATGTTCTTTATTCTTTTTATGATAATCATTGCTTTTGCTACCATCTTAAGAACAGAACAATATGGTGCAAAGAAACTCTTGCCTAAAGTAATTCTTATTGCTCTTTTAATAAACTTCAGTTTTGTAATTTGTAGTGTAATTATTGATTTTAGCAATATATCTGCAAAATTTTTTATTGAAGGGATTAAAAATAATTTAAGCGGGAAAAAAGAAGGCATAATCACAGCAACGTTTTCAGATAGTTTAAATATGACCGGAGCCCTTACTACATATACAAATTGTGAAGATTATAGGGATAAAGAAACAAGAAAATGCAATGAGCTAAATGGGAAATTAATTGCCAGCGCTATCCTTAGGGGAATGCCGTCAAACCTTGACTGTATAGCTTGGGTCGGTGCACTCTATGAAAAATGTAAAGAGCAAGGAAGCATAACGGTTCAAAGTGATGATAAAGATTTCTTAAATATTATTCTCGCAATGACTGTTGGCTCTTTGGTAATGCTCATAGCGGCTTTCACGTTTCTTGCCGGGGCAATTATGCTATTAATACGGATAGTTGCCCTTTGGTTGCTTATTGTCATTGTCCCGCTTGCTTTTATTTGTCATATTATGCCCGGACTAAGTTCTCAGTGGCGGAAGTGGTGGGACACTTTCTTAAAATGGTGCTTTTTCGCGCCTATTTACACGTTCTTTATTTGGATGGCAATACAAATCGCTGTCAATGGAGCGAATCAAGCAATAGGAGTTTCGGCTCGAAAAATTCCTGGAGATATGAGCGGACCAATTACAAATCCGTTCGTTGCTGATCCTGGAGCGCAATTTATAAGTTACGGAATCATGATTGCTTTTCTTCTAGGCGGGCTTATTGTGGCACAGAAATTGGGCATTGCCGGCGCTAATACAGTAATGGCAGTTGGCCAGAAATGGGCAAAAGGCGCGACTGATTGGGCAAAAAGGACTGCTATGCGGCCGGCAAAAGCGGGTGGGCGACTGGCTGGCGCCACGACAATGGGATTGGGAGCAAAATTGTTTAAAGGCACAATGCTGGGCAGAAGAATGGGGGCTAGGGCAGCACAGATTAAACAAGCAGCGGCTCAAACTGCGGAGAATAAAAAATATGCCAATCTTCTCAATACCATGACTGATGAAGATATAGAAAAAGAAATTAAGAGTGCTCTACGCGCAAGAAAACTTATTGCCGTTCAGGCGGCTAAAAAGAGGGGCATTTTAAGAGAAGCAAATCGAACCGTAGCTGAACAAGCAATGAAGACCATGCGCGGCTATGGCGATGAAGAGGGCGCAAGATCATTAGAAGAATTAAGGCCAGATGCCGTAAAGGATCTCGCTAAACAAAATGCTGCTATTGAAAGAGCAATTAAAGAAGGCGCTCATAAAAAATGGAGTAAAAAAGTATTTGAAGGCCCAGAAGGAGTAAATGCTATGGAAGAACTAAGAACACAATTGGGTACAGGAGAGCTCACTAATGTGTTTAAGGGCTGGGGAAAAGACATTAAAGAACAAGCCGAAGAAGCTTTAAGAGGTAATTTTACCGATGATTTTAATAACAAAAATAATATTGATAGAAGAAACGATTTTGCAAAAGTCACTGGCAAAGCATATCAAGCCTTCTATGGAGATAAAACTGGCACAATTCAAGCAAATTACAAACAAAATCCAAATGCCAATAAACACGCTAAAGAATATATTCAAAGACTTAACACTGATGATTTTGGCAATCTGAAAACGGATCAAGACACAAATCTTACTGCTCAGCACATGCTAGGTTCCCAAGTATATGGGGCAGGGACCAAAATATCCGGCAAAAATAAAAATCAAATGAAAATAACAGCACAAACAAAAAACCCAGCAGCGTATAAGATAATGCGAAAAGCCGACACTTGGAAATCCTAGCAAAAAATTATTAAAATATTAATCTCTATGAATAATTATCAAGAATTCCCGGAAAAATTTCAAAATCTTCCATCTTATATCCAAAATGCGATGCTTTCTCCCGCGACCGCGGACATAAATGAGGCCATTGGAGAAAAATATAAATTGTCAGACGAGCAACTCGAAAAATTGATAGGTATTATTGTGGGTACAATTTTTAAAGAAATCCCATTAGAAAAATTGGCGATCGCGATCCAGCAAGAGATTGGACTGGATGCTCAAATATCAAAACAATTGGCTCTAGATGTTGCTGTAAAAAGATTATTGCCCATTAAAAATTACTTTCCAGAAATAGAAATGCTAATCCAAAATTTGGGTGGCAAAATTCCAGAAATACCACCATCTCAACCGCGTCCAGATAACTCTAATGTGGTAGATTTGAGAAATCAATAATTATGCCCGGTGTCACAAATTCGAATATGTTCTTCTATGTCTATGTTCTTGAGAGCCAAAAAGATAAAGAGAATTATGTTGGTTTTACAACAAATTTAAAGAAAAGAATAGAAGAACATAATAAAGGTCTTAATTTTAACACCGGGTTCAGAAGACCATTTAAACTTATTTATTGTGAAGTATGCACAGATGAAAATGATGCCCGAAGAAGAGAGAAATACTTAAAGACTACGCGAGGCAGAAGATTCTTGGTTAAACGGCTTATCTCTTATTGTGCATCATCAAATTTGTGACACTGGGTATGCAATTTCAGGTTCCACAATTTACTGACATAGAAGACAAAATAATCGGCCCTTTTACATTAAAACAATTCCTGTATCTTCTGGTGGCCGGGGTGATTTTGTTTATTCTTTTCAAGTTGCTCAAACTCATTATCTTTATAATTTTGGCCGGTCCGATTATTGCGATTACGCTTGCTTTTGCTTTTTACAGGCCGAACAACCAACCATTTATAGGATTGGTTAAAAATTTCTTGGGGTTCCTTAAAAAACCGGATTTCTATGTCTGGAGAAAGCCAAAAATAATAAATCCAGTTGAAGAAAAAAAGATTCCGGATATAATCCACAAAGCGCCAGCAGAAGAAAAAATAAAAACCGAATCCAAAGAACGATTGCAGGAAATGAATTGGAGAATACAAATAGAAAAATAATAAAATTTTATGCTAAACATTAAACTTCCAAAAAAAGCGCCAGAGGTGCAAAGATTTGTAGAAGTGAAAGAAATCAGAGACAACGTGGTGATTACAAAAGATAATGGAATGAAAGCCGTCTGCGTTTGCTCAAGTATAAATTTTGACCTTCTAAGCACGGCCGAACAGGAAGCAATAATTTTAAGATTTCAAGAATTTTTAAATTCTCTTGACTTTTCTATCCAAATTGTCATTGCTTCCCGCCATTTTGAAATAGAGGGCTATCTAAACCAGATAAAAGAATTGGAAAAAACCCAGACCAACGAATTATTGAGAATCCAGACAAGCGAATACATAAATTTTGTCCAGAGTTTCGTTGAATTCGCCAATATAATGAACAAATCGTTTTATGTTGTCATCCCTTTCAGAGTAATAGAGTCAAAACAAGAAGGATTTTTTGAAAAAATAAAAAATGTCGTTTCAACAAAAACGCCCCAAAAAATGCAATTCGAAATAGAAAAATTCAACCAGTATAAAACGCAATTAGACCAAAGAGTTAACTTGGTAATTGAGGGCCTGCAGGGGCTGGGCGTAAAAGCAATTTCCTTAAACAGCGAACAACTCACAGAACTTTTTTACGAATCCTATAATATAGAACAATAAATATGGCATTGTTTAAAAAAAAACAAACCAAAACAGAAGACATTCCGGAATTAGCTGAACTTCCCAGCAGCCAACCGACTTTGGCCGATGCTATTGCTCCTTCTGCCCTGCAAATAACCTCAAGTCATATCCAAATAGGGAAAAAATTCGCCAGAACATTTTTCGTTATAACGTATCCGAGGTTCTTAACGGTCAACTGGCTATCTCCCGTTATTAACTTAGATAGGGTCTTCAATGTTTCAATATTCATCCATCCTGCTGATACCGGCATAATTCTGAAAAAACTTAAAAAAAAAGTAACAGAAGTTGAATCCCAGATAACAACAGAGCAGGAACAAGGGAAAGTCCGCAATCCAATGCTTGAGACGGCAAGAGAAGATATTGAATCGCTGCGCGATAGATTGATTCAGGGAACGGAAAAATTTTTCAAATACGCTCTTTATATCACGATTTTTGAGGACTCTGTCCAAAAATTAGACGAGGCCGAAGAACAAATTATGTCTTTGTTTGAGGCCAGAATGGTCTATATCAAACCGGCTATTTTCCAGCAGGAAATCGGCCTAAACTCCACGCTTCCACTTGGAAATGACGGTTTGTTTATCACTAATTCAATGAATACTGCTCCGCTTTCCACTATTTTTCCTTTCGTATCCTCAAATCTCTCTTCTAACAAGGGAATTTTATATGGTATTAACCGCCACAACAACAGCTTAATTATTTTTGACCGATTTTCAATGGAAAACGGCAACATGGTGATTTTCGGAAAATCAGGCGGAGGTAAATCCTATGCTGTTAAAATTGAAATTCTGCGTTCCCTGATGTTCGGAGTTGATGTGATTGTCATTGACCCGGAAAATGAATATCAGCATCTGGCTGAAACGGTTGACGGCGCTTATTTTAAAATATCTTTAACTTCAAAACACCATGTAAATCCTTTTGATATTTCTCCGCCCGGGCTGGACGAAACAACAGAAGAGGTCTTAAGGTCAAAAATAATGGATTTGGTCGGACTTTTAAGGGTTGCTCTTGGCGAATTAACTCCAGAAGAAAACTCTGTTTTAGACAGAGCATTGGCGGAAACATACGCAGCAAAAGATATAACCCCGGATTCTGACTTAAAAAATATAACCCCTCCACTTTTGGAAGACCTTCAGACAATTCTGGAAAATATGGACGGAGGAGAAAAAATCGCTAAACGACTCCAACGCTATTCAAAAGGAAGCTTTGCCGGATTTCTTAATCAGCCGACAAATATCGATGTGAATAAAAATATGGTCGTTTTCAGTATAAGAGACATGGAAGAAGAGTTAAGACCGGTTGCAATGTATCTGGTTCTGCAATATGTCTGGAACCTTATCCGCAGTCAATTAAAGAAAAGAATTATGATTGTTGACGAAGCATGGGTATTGATGAAATATGAAAGTGGCGCTTCTTTCTTGCACGGAATCGCCAAAAGATGCAGAAAATACTGGCTTGGACTTACAACAATAACTCAAGATATTCCTGATTTTATGACCTCAACATACGGAAAGCCGATTATAACCAACTCCTCTATTCAAATACTGTTCAAACAGTCGCCAGCCACCATTGATGTTGTCCAGCAAACTTTTAATCTTACTGATGAGGAAAAATATCTGCTCTTGCAGGCAGATGTGGGAGAAGGAATATTTTTCGCGGGATTAAAGCATGCAGCGATAAAAGTAGTTGCCTCTTATACTGAAGACCAGATTGTAACTTCCAGTCCGGAACAACTAATCCAAATCCAAAAAGCCAAAGAAGAATTAGCTAAAACCGAATAATAAAAACTATGGATAATACAAGTGTACAAGAAAGAGAAAATTTAGCTGCTTTGAATCAAAACAGATCAGAATCCAAAATTAAAAACAAAGAACAAAAAAATTCTGCCCAGACCCAACACGTCAATACCGCCGAAATGATTATTGTTTTGGGCGCGGCAATGATTATTGACGCTGTTGGCTTACTGGATTTAACCGTCTTTGGAGTAATACTAACAAGAATAATAACTTTCCCGGCTTTTGGCGGCTTGTGGCTTTGGCGAACCCTAAAACAGCAATCAGGACCCAAAAAAGACCCAGTTTTTCAAATTTTGATACCTTTTTTAGCCGAAATATCTCCTTTTGGAATTTTGCCGAGCTGGACAATATATGTAATATATATTTGGATAAAAGATACAAAATTAGGCAAAGCAACCATTGGCAAGGCCCAACAACTTAATAAAATTGGAAAATAAAAAAATGAAAACAAAATCAATTTTAATAATATTCTTAATTTTAATGATTTTTCCAGTCATTACCTTGGCTCAAATTGATTCTGGCGACTTTAATATAGATTTAAATGAATTGCTTAATATTGAAACCCCTGATCCAAATCTAAGTTTAAAAATAAACAATATAGAATTAATCTGGAATAATGATTCTTATGTCCCGCCTTTATATCAAGGAAGGGCGCTTCCTTCAATCGGAAGCAAGGTTTTAATTGATGTAATAGTTAGCGCTTCCGGCGGCGACCCTTTAAATTTAAAATATAGCTGGTTTATAGATGATATTTTCCAAAAAAACAAATCCGGTTATGGCAAAAATAGTTTTTATTTCTACGCAAGCCAAAGGCCCGGCAATTCTCAAGCCATAAAGGTCCAGATATTTAACGATGATCGGACTATTTTTGAAGAAAGAACAATTCAGATTCCGATAGTTAGTCCGGAAATAGCGATATATCCGTCAAATGGAAATAATTATATTGCTGACAGGGCCAACGAGGTCTCCGTAGTTTTATCCGATAAAGAATTTTCTTTTTTCGCAAGGCCCTATTTTTTCAGCATAGAAAAATTCGCTGATTTTGTTTTTGAATGGAACTTTGCAGGACAAGAACCAATTATTTCTTCTGATTACGGAGCTAATGTTCTGGATTTGACCATAACCAACAAAGCAGACAATAAAACAACAGACAAAAATTTGTGGCTTAGAGTTTCTAATAAATTTGAAAAAAGGCAAGAGGCCTCGCAAACAATTAAAGTTAAAATATATTAATGAAAAAATTATTTTTTACAATATTATTATTAATTCTCTTTTTCGGTTTATTGCCAATTGCAAAAGCCGACCAAAAGCTTTTAATTGATTATCCTAAAATTGGAGAAATGGACATAAACAAGGAAGGAACTACATTGCCAGAGATTATAAAATACATATATTTATTTTCCCTTGGCATTGTCGGTCTTACGGCTTTTGTTTGCATTATAATTGGCGCTGTTAAATATATAACGTCTGCTGGCAATGACTCAAAAATGGGCGATGCCAAAGACAGGATTACTTCAGCTCTATTGGGAATTCTGGTTCTTTTGGCAAGCGTTCTGATTTTAACAACAATCAATCCTGATTTAATTAATTTAGAATTTAATTTACCGGAGACACAAAACCAACAAAACTTAGAAAAGCACGTAGCTTGTTATTGCGCCTGGGACAGTGAAAGCGAATGGACTTTTCAATCTGGACGTTGTTACGCCACATCAAGCGATTGCACTGCGCCATGTGCCGAACTTTGTTCTCCTGGGGGTTTTGTAGGTTTTTGCAAAATAAATACAACTAATTGTCCTTAATTATAATAAACTAAAGTAAAAAATAATGAATACAAAAATAAAAAAAATATTAATAATCCTAATAATAATACTAATTATCATATTTGCGGGATTGTTAATATATAATTTTCTTATTAAAAAACCTGGCACAGAACCAAATGGAGGAAGCGGATTTCCCCAAGGCGGCGAAGGACAAGAAGCAAACCAAAACAACGAACCGCTAATTCCCCGGTCAGAAAGAAAAATAAAGGCACTTAGCTCTGAGCCGGTTTTGACGCCAACTATAACTGCCGACAAAAACGAAATCATATATTATTCTCGTGAAAACGGCAATGTTTGGCAAGTGGACTTTGACGGCGCAAACCCCACAAAAATATCCGATGCCGCGCTTGATAATTTAGTTAAAATTCTCTGGTCTCCGCTTAAAAATAAAGTAATCAGCATTTTTGTTGACAACTCTGACAATATAAGCAAATATTTTTATGACTACAGCACTAAAAAAGCCCTTCCTTTAAATAAATACATAAATTATATTGTCTGGTCTCCTGTGGGCAATAAAATAGCCTATCAATATCAAAATGATTTTACCGGAGAGAACAATATAAGCATTTCAAATCCAGACGGCTCTGGCTTTGTTCAACTTCTTAAAACAAGAATGAAAAACTTGAATCTTGAATGGCCAAAAGGAATAGATGTATTTCTATGGGAAAAACCTTCTGGCCTGGTCCAAAGCCCTTTATATTCTTTAAGCTCTACCACTAAGTCGTTCAACAAAATAATCTCTGATATTTATGGTTTTAGCCCAAAATGGTCGCCAAGCGGAGAAAAACTAATTTTTTCCAAAACCGACTCCAAAGGCAAAAATATTTCAATATTTTCAGCCGACAAAAGCGGCTCAAATCAAAAACCCACAGGCGCGACAACCTTAACTGAAAAATGCGCCTGGTCTCAAGACCCACGCATTATCTATTGTGCAATCCCCAAAAATATAGAGGAAGCTGTTGTTCTGCCTGATGATTTTTACAAAGGAACATTTTTATCGGACGATGATTTTTGGAGAATCAACATAGAAACCAACGAAAAAACAAAAATTATTGAAGATTCGGAACTGCTTGAAACCTATGATGCCCATGAATTATTTCTCTCGCCTCAGGAAAATTATCTGTTTTTTGTGAACAAAACCAATGGATTATTGTATTCAATAAAATTAGAATAAAAAAACCTGATACTTATTTAAAACCCCGCATATGCGGGGTTTTAATTTTGCCTCTTTAATACAACAGATAAATCATTCTTCTCCCGACTCCTGTCGTGATCCCGATTGCGGTCGGGACAATATAAGCATTAACCCTATAATGATCCAGAAAAAAACAGAAAGGTCATTCTTCCAATACAAAGTATCAACCAAGCCATGGATAAGAATATAAACCATTACCGACATCAGAACAATATTCATAATTCCTGTTTCTTTATTCTTAAATCCGTCTCGAAAAAACAAAACCAAAAGCCAAATAAATCCAATAAAGCCAATTATGCCTGTTTGCAGCAAAAATGCAAAATAAATACTATGCGGTTGAGGCACGCCCCATTTTGGATAAGGCGGGAAATAAGATTCAAAAGTGCCAGGTCCGATTCCAAATAACGGATATTGCCTAAAAACTTCAAGCGCCTTGTCCCAAATAACCCACCTGGCATCATAAGAAGCACCTCTGCTGCCCACAAGAGAAGTTATCAACACAACAACAGAAATCACGGCTAGCAAAATCAGAATAAATTTAAAATATTTATTCGCTTTTAAGAAAAGGAGGGAAAAAATTGCCGCTATTAATCCGATCCACGCGCCATAAGATTTGGTAAAAATCAGGACAACTAATATTATTAAAAATTCAATCACAAGAAAGGCCTCTCGCAGGCCGAGCCGCATGGTCAATGGCGAGGCCGAGACAGAGCGCAGCGCCTCGCTGGGGCGCTGACGCGTGTCTTTATGTGGTTGAATTTTTATAAGTAAAAACGTAATAACCATCAATAAACAAGGCGCCAGATACATTGCCAAATAATTCGGAGAGTTATAAATTCCTTGTAACCGGCCGTGGACATCTAATTTGCCTAGGATTAAATAAATCAATGAGATTATAGAAACTATAAGACCGGAGAAAACAAAAGCGTTTAAAACTTTTTTTATTTCTTCTTGATTAATTGTGGTTATTAAAACCGCAAAAAATAAAAAAGGGATTACAAACCACCCCTTTAAAATGCCCATGCTCAACCTTAAATCCCAAGAAAAAATAGTCGCTAAAATTACTCCAGACAAAATTAAAATAATCGGCCAAATTATTATTCTTCCTTTTTTAAAAAGCTCTTTTATGCCGTTTACCTTGTTTTTTATCAGCCAAGCCAAAAATAATGCCAAAATAATTGCCTCTAAAACATTAAATGGCAAACCAAAAACGCTGAATTTTATTAAATATAAGGGCAAGCAAAAAACAGTCAAATATACGCCCAATTTTAATATTTTCATACTATTTTTTAATTAACAGGGCTATTTCTTCTTTTCTTATTCCTTTTATAAAATAGAGAACTCCAAAATAAATCGCAATTCCCAAACCAACCAATAAAAACAGATTCCATTCCTTGAAAAACCAGATAAAGACGCCCATTGCAATACCACCAATTAACGCCTTAAAAACAATTCTGAAAGACGGGAAGTAATGAATTGTTTTATAAATGAGAACTATCATTAAAAATGTAACCAAAAACTCAGTCGCCACTGTTGTTCCAGCCGCACCCAAATATCTATATTTTGGTATAAAAATTAAATTAGTCACTATATTAAAAATCATCCCGCCAAAGTATATCCAGGCGCCGATTTTTTGCCTGTTTAGAGCGATTATGCTGTTACCGAAAAGACTGCCCAGAAATATCAAACCAACCGCAAAACTTAGAATTCTCAAAACAGGAGCTGATTCAATAAAATTATTTCCTCCAATAAGTTTGACTATGGGCATTGCTAAAATTAGGACGCCGACAACCAACGGCACTATAAAAATAATTAAAACATTTAATGTTTTTTGAAAAATTTTTTTAAATTGCTCTTTATCTGAAACGGCCGAACCGGAAAGAAGAGGCATTATCAGCCCCACAAACATTGCGGGAAAAAATATCAAACCCTCCAAAACCCTGTAAGCGATGCCGTAAATCCCCACATCTGAAAGCGGGCTCGGAGAAAACCGATTAATAAAACTCAAAGACAGAAAAATGCTGTCTATTTTAAAATAAACCAATGTTAAAATTACAGAAATCGCTATTGGGATGGCTTCCCTTATTATTTTTTTCCAATAAGAAAAATCAAAAGCGAATGAAACAATAATGTATTTTCTGCTAAAAATAAAACTCAGCAGAAAAATCACAACAGAACTAAAAAGGGAAGCGATTAAAACAAACAAAAAACCCAAATCGAAATAAACAACAAGAATAATCAATAAAAGCTGAAAAATTCTACCTAAAATCTCGGCAATTGATGGTTTGTCTGTCCTTAGATATTTCTGGAATATCCCCATTAAAACCTGGCAAGCAGATAAAAAGAAACAAGAAAGCGACATAATTGCAACGCCTGTTTTAATTTTTAAAGGATATGGAAAAAACCACACAGAGACAATTGCTATAGCCAAGAAAATTAAAAGCGTAAAAATTCTTATTGTAAAAATATTACTTGCAACTTTTTTTTCATCGGCTCCTGGCTTAGAAATTTCTCTCGTCATTAAAGAATAAAGCCCAAAATCGGCCAACACATCAAAAACAGAAACAAAAACTAAGATTAAAGAATAACTGCCAAAACCTTCTTGGCCGAGATATCGGGTAATAAAGCCTATACCAATCAAAGAAAGGGCAACGCCTATAATGCGCGCCCCCGATGAAATAAAAGTATTGTAAGCAATTTTTTTGACAATGGTCATATTTATGGATATAACCTAACCACCACTTTTCTTTCGGGCTCTTCTCCTTCGCTTTCGGTTATTATGTCCGGCTGTTCGGCCAACTTTAAATGAATCAATCTCCTTTCATAAGCTGGCATCGGCTCCAAAGAAGCGGGTTTTTTTGTTCTTCTAACCCGTTGAACGACCTTCATCGCTTCTCCGATTATTTCTTCCTCTCTTTTCCTTCTGTGGTTATTAATATCTATTAAAAAAAACAAACGGCCAACACCTTCTTTAAATAACATTATTTTAATCGTATGCTGTAAGGCGCTCAAGCCCATAGCGCTTTCGGCCAAAAACCATTCGCCGTCTTTCTCGTCTATTTTTAAATTAAAAATCAACAACTCCCGATCCTTACCGGAGTTATCTTTTTTTACATCTATTTCCGGCTCTTTAAACCCCATTATCAGAAAGATTTGTTTGATTTTTTCCTTTATCTTTTCCATAAATTTCCTTGTTTATTAGTGAATTTTGAATTAATTCTAAGATACTGTTTATCGCCCAATAAAATGTGACCCCCGAAGGAAAACTCATTCCAATAAAAAGAGTCATAAGTGGCGCGAAAAAAATCATTTGTTTCTGCATTGTTTTTTGAAATGCCTCCTGTTTTTCCGATGCCAACGAAGGCGATGATGGCGTATATTGCGCCATCATTTTAGAAGAGAAAAACTGGGCAATTGCGGCAATAATCGCAATAGCATAATTTTTTACAGAAAGATTAATATGAAAAGGCATAAAAACATTTATAACGCCCGGATTCTGCACAAAAGAATAAAGCGCGCTGAAGCTTTCTGGCTTGAAAATATTCATAAATGCCCTATAAAGAGCTATCACAACAATAAGTTGGACAATTAAAGGCAGGCAGCCAGAAAGAGGATTCGCCTTGTTTTCCTTGTAAAGCTTCATTAATTCGCGAGATTGCTCTTCTTTGTTTTTGTATTTCTTTTGGATTTCTTTTATTTGAGGCTGCAGCAATGACTGTTTTTTTCTGGATTTGGCTGCCTGATAAGATATCGGCAATAAAATAATTTTTATAACAACAGTTAAAATAATGATTGCCAGCCACAATTGATGGCCAGGGATAATATTGTGCAAAAAAACCAAAAAATTAAAAATCGGCCTATATAATATTGTATTGAAAAGCATTCCTATCATGGGTCATATCCCCCGTTATTAAAAGGGTTACATTTTAAAATTCTTTTTAATCCTAAAATTGCACCTTTAAAAATTCCGCATTTTTTAATTACCGAAAAACAATATTCCGAACAAGTCGGATAAAAACGGCAGCCGCTACGCGGAAAAAACGAATGAATAACAGGAGAAATTATTTTTTTATAAAAGCTTAAAAACGCCAAAAATAAAGTTCTCATAAAATCTTTAATTTTTTAAATAATCTTTCCGTATCTTCTTTAATTTCGCCAAAATCGCAATCAATAATATTGGGCCTCGCCAAAATAACAACATCTAATCCTTTTTTTGTGTTTACAATATTTTTCTGGATTATTTCTCTTAATCTTCTTTTAATTTTATTCCTGATTGTGGCGCGTTTGGATATTTTAGAACTTACAATAAAGCCGAAACGGCTAATGCCCAAACCATTCTCTAATACTTTTAAAAAAACAAATCTTCCTGACGAAGCCTTGCTTCTTTTAAAAACATTGTCGAATTCGTTTTTTTTAGTTAAGCGGTTTTCTTTTTTAAGCATTAAACTGTTAATTGTTTTCTTTTTTTATTCCTTCTTTGACTAAGAACCCGTCTGCCGCTTTTAGTGCTCATTCTTTCTCTAAATCCATGCTTTCTCATTCTTTTTATTTTTTTACAAGTATAAGTGAAAGACATATTTTATTGATTAAGTTTTTATAATATTATATATAATATCAGTTAATAAAGCTACCGTCAATTTAATTTTTAAATAAATCTATGATTTCCACAATTGATACACAGATTATCAACAAAGGTCGGTATTGATTAGGAGATTTTTATGATAAAATAAATACATGACTAATCAAGAGCTATGGAAAATTGCATTATCTGAAATAGAGCTTTCTATATCAAAAGCTAATTTTATAACTTGGTTTAAAAACACCAATATTGTTTCAAATAAAAATAATAAAATTACCATCGGGGTACCCAATAGCTTTACTAAAGAATGGCTGGAAAATAAATATAATAAAATCACAATAAAGGCCCTAAGAAACACGCTCGAACAAATAAAAGAGGTGAATTATATTATAAGCTCTCAAAAAGGACAAATAAAAGAAATAAAAAAAGACAGTAAGAAAAAAACAAAGCAAATACCAGCTAAAGAACAATTAAACCTTCAAGAATATAAATTAGACGAAAAAACAAATCTTAATCCGCGGTATAATTTTGGGTCATTTGTCGTCGCGTCTTTTAATGAACTGGCTCACGCGGCCGCCAGGTCTGTGATAAAAGATCCTGGCCGAATTTATAATCCATTATTTATTTATGGAGGAGTGGGGCTGGGAAAAACACATTTAATTCAGGCGATTGGAAATGAAATCTTAAAAGAAAATAAATATAAAAACGTGATGTATATTTCGTCTGAAAAATTCGTCGCCGATTTAATTTCTTCAATTTCCAATAGGATGGTTGAAAAATTTAAAGAAGAATATCGAAAATACGACATATTAATTATTGATGATATACAATTTTTGGCAGGTAAAGAAAAAACACAGGAAATATTTTTTCATATTTTTAATACTTTATATGAAAAAAACAAACAGATAATATTAAGTAGTGATAGGGCGCCAAAAGCGATTCCCACGCTCGAAGAACGACTTAGATCGAGATTTGAAGGCGGAATGATTGCCGACATTGGACAACCTGATTTTGAAACAAGGCTGGCTATCTTAAAAAAGAAAACACAGGAATCTGGTATGGGGCTAAGTGACGAAATACTTGATTATATAGCGTCAAATGTGCAAAAAAACATCAGAGAATTGGAAGGCGCGCTAAATAGAGTAATCGCATTTTCAAAATTAAACAACGCAACGCCAGACCAAAAACAATTATCAAAAATACTTAAAACAATAACTATAAATCTTCAAAAAAGAACAACTCATAAAAAAATCACAGAAGTGGTTGCTGATTTTTATGATATAAATTTAAGCGACCTAATAAATAAAAGTAGAAAAAAAGAAATAGTCAAACCAAGACAAATAGCAATGTATTTATTAAGAGACGAATTAAAATGCTCATATCCTTTTATTGGTTCTAAATTGGGAAATAGGGACCACACAACAGCTATGTATGCTTGTGAAAAAATAAAAAAAGAACTAGAAAATAATCAATTATTAGAGCAAGAATTAAATATGATTAAGGAAAGAATTTATAGTGAAAACTCTTAATAACTTATTTATTAAATTGTGAATTACTTGTTAATAATATAACTAAAAAAATTAAAATTAAATTTAAAATATTTTATAGGCCATCTATCCACATTTATTTAAACCCCTAATTAACATATAAAATAGTAAATTTTAAATCTAAAAAACAATTTATCTTTAAAAATTATCAATTATAATAGTAATAATAAATTAATAATTTAAATTAATTAATAATATGAAAATAATTTGTATTCAAGAAAATTTAAAAGAAGGATTAAATATTGTCCAAAATATTATTGGAAAAAATTTAACCCTTCCAATTTTAAATAATATTCTTTTAATTACAGATAAAAAACAATTAAAATTATCCACAACAGATCTTGAAATAGCTATAACTAATTATGTTTCCTGTAAAATAGAAAAAGAGGGATCTATCACGGTGCCCGCTAAAACACTAGTTGGTTTTATAAATAATTTACCAAATAAAAAAATAGAAATAATTGAAAAAAGCGGAATAATTTATTTAAAATGCGAAAATTATAAGTCAAATATAAAGGGATTAGATGCTAAAGATTTCCCGATTATTCCAAAAATAAAAGGAGACACATTTATAGAATTAAATTCTTTTGAATTTAAAAACGCCACAGAGGAGGTGGTTGATTTTATATCTTATTCCGATATAAGGCCGGAAATAACGGGAGTATTTTTTGATTTTTCTTTAGAGAAAAGAATTAAATTAGTGGCAACAGATAGTTTTCGTTTGGGTGAAAAAATATTAAACATAAAAGACATAAAGATTAAAAAAGGAATAATTAATTCTGTAATTATTCCTCAAAAAACAATCCAGGAATTAATTAGGATTTGTGCCGGCCAAAAGGAAGACGTCCTTAAAATAATAATAGAGAACAATCAAATATTATTTGATTTAAACAATACCCAAATAATTTCTAAACTAATAGAAGGAAATTATCCAAACTATCAACAATTAATCCCCAAACAATTTGAAACCAGTGTTTTAATTGACAAAGAGGAAATTGTGAAAGCGGTTAAATTAAGCAGTATTTTTAGCAGTAAAATAAATGATGTTAGATTAAAAATAAATCCAGGAAAATCATTGATTCAGTTTTTTTCTCAAAACATCGAGCTCGGAGAAAATTTGTCAGAATTAGCAGCAGATATAAAGGGCAAAGAAATAGAAATTATGTTTAATTATAAATATTTATTAGATGGATTAAATAGTGTTGATACTAAAAAAGTTTTTTTAGGATTGAACGGCGAAGCCAGCCCCGGGATAATAAAACCAGAAGGAGAATCGGATTTTATTTATGTGGTTATGCCTATCAAATTATGATGCTACACATAAAAGATATATTAGTTAGAAAATCAAGAAAAACAGGAAAAGAAAACAGCTCTGACAATGGACTTGTAAATAAAGAATTGAAAAGGATTATTAAAAAACATCCCAAATTAAAAAAACAATCGTAAATAAAATTTATTTAAAAGTTTAAATTATTTTTTGGCAAGTGAAAGTCGTCATATTCTGTTGGAGGTTGCTGGTTATATGTCTCTTTGTTGGGCAATATTTCGACCCATTTTAAGACCGATGATTCCCAGTTATTGAATTGCGGATCATCTTTGCCATCTCCTTCTTCCTGGGGATGGTCTTTATTTAAGTAATACAAAATACAATGGACCTGGTAATAAATTTTTTCTTCTATTGTCTCTGGCGGCGTTAAGTTTGTGGCTAATTTTCCAGAAATTCTGTCAATTTTTACATTTAGTTCGTTCGCAAATTTTCCATTTAAGATGTCTTTATTGGTGGGGATAATTTCTGGCTTAATAAATTCTTCAATCTGTTCTGGTAAATTAAAGTAATTATTTGTTTCTCGTTCTTTGTTTTTTGTCTCTTGTTTTTTAGTGTAAGCCCTTTTAAAAAATTCATTCCAGATTGGAGCGGCAACAGCGCTTCCGTCCCCATTTTTCATGGGCGTATTGTTGTTGTTTCCGGCCCAGACGCCGACTACTAAAGACGGGGTGAAACCAACTGTCCATCCGTCTCTGTATTCCTGTGTTGTTCCTGTTTTTACCGCGGTTGGCCTTTCTTCTATGTAAAGTTTTGAATGGGAGCCGAAAATCGGAGCTCTGGCATTTTCATCTGATAAAATATCAGAAATAAGCCGCGCTATTTGTGGTTCTAAAATTTTTATCGGCTTATTTCTGTATTCTTCGAGCAATTCTCCTTTATTTGTTTCTATTTTTAAAATAGCGACAGGAGAATTTTTTATTCCTTCAGTCGCAAAAACCCCATAAGCAGATGTTTCTTCAATGAGTTTTACCTCTCCTCCGCCCAAAACCAAAGACAAGCCATAGCGTGAACGATCTTTCAGTGTGTTTATGCCCATATCTTGGGCTGTATTTATTGTTTCGTTTACTCCAGCCAAATATAAAATCTTTACCGACGGCACATTTAAAGATTGGGCTAAGGCGTTTCTGAAAATTACCGGGCCCCTGAATTTTCCATCATAATTTTTTGGGTGGTAACACTCTAATCCGTATTGGTCTTTTTCTTGATTTCCGTCCGTTGAACAATTTGAATTAAATTCTGTTTTTAAATCAAAAACAACCGCGTCTGGCGTGAACCCCTTTTTAAGTGCTGTTGCATAAACAAACGGCTTAAAAGAAGAGCCCGGCTGCCTTGGCCTGATAGTGACATTCACATTTGGTTCAAATAGACAATTTTTGCCAGGAATACATCCTTTTGGCGACGGCTCGCCAAAATAATTCCTGGACCCGACCATTGCGAGTATTTGTCCTGTTTTAGGGTCTATCGCAACAAGGGCGGCATTATTGGCGTTAAAATTCTTAATGTTTTTACTTACTTGTTCTGAAATTGTCTGTTCGGCGATTTGCTGGAAATCCCAATCAAGTGTGGTATAAACTTTCATGCCTGATTTTTCAATATAGTCTTTGCCGTATTTATCTTCCAGATATTCCCTGACATACATTACAAAATGAGGGGCTTTTATCCCCAATGAAGCTGGCGCGAATCTTATTTCTTCTTTTTTCGCCTGGTTTAATTCTTGCTCAGTGATATATTCGAATTGTTGCATTCTGTCTAAAATATATTCCTGCCTTGTCTTTAAATCTTCAAGATGGGAGCCGTAGGGAGAATAATAGGTGGTGGCCTTGGTTAAAGACGCCAAAATAGCGCTTTCGGCCAAAGTCAGGTCTTTTGCCTTTTTATTGAAGAATGTTTGGGCAGCCGCTTCAACTCCATAGGCATTAGAACCATATGGCACTTGATTTAAATAAAATCCAAGAATTTCGTCTTTTGAATATTTTATTTCCATTTCAATTGATAAAATTGCCTCTCTTATTTTTCTGGAAAGAGTTCTTTCGGGCGTTAGGATGGCGTTTTTAATAAATTGCTGAGTTATTGTTGAGCCGCCTTGGCTTACTTTTTTACCTTTCAGGTCTGATAGAAAAGCCCTGGCGATTCCCTTAAAATCCAAGCCGAAATGATGATAAAAATTGCTGTCCTCGGCCACTATTGTTGCTTCTTTTAGGTGTTGGGACATTTCTTCAAATGGAATAATTGTTCTTTTTTCTTCGCCATGGATGTCGTATAAAAGGATTTTTCCTGTCCTGTCATAAATTTTAGTTGATTCTACGGACGTTCTTCCTGTTAATTCTTCCGGGTTTGGCAAATCTTTTGCGAAATAAGCCAACAGAGTAATCGCAAATATTGCCCCGATAAAGCAGATTAAAATAAAAAATTTCAGGATTTTTTTAAATCCCCAAGTTCTGTATTTTTTTCTGTAAGACGTTATTTTCGGCATTAATTTTATAATAGAATTTTTTATTGATATTGTCTAATTTTTGTATTTGTAGTAAGGTAAAGATATGAGAAGGATTTTTATAGGTTCAGAAAAAATAAAAGAGGTTCTGGGAAGAGGAGTGGAAAAAATATATCCAAGCCGAGAGGAGTTGGAAAAATTATTAGTGTCCGGCAAAAAAATCCGACTTTATTGCGGTTATGATCCAACTGCCCCGAGCTTGCATATTGGCCATGCAATAACCCTAAGAAAATTGTCCCAATTTCAGAATTTGGGGCATGAGGTTATTATGCTTTTGGGCGACTTTACGGGCATGATTGGAGATCCAAGCGATAAAACAGCGGCCAGAAAAAGATTAACCAGAAAAGAAGTTAAAGAAAACCTTAAAAATTATAAAAAACAGGCAAGTAGAATTTTAAATTTTTCAGGCCCAAACAAAGCAAAAATTCTTTATAACAGCAAGTGGAACGACAAATTAAGATTTGCGGAATTAATAGATTTAGCTTCAAATTTTACTGTCCAACAAATGACAACAAGAGACATGTTTCAGGAAAGAATTAAAAATAATAAGCCAATATATCTTCATGAATTTCTTTATCCCCTTACTCAGGCCTATGACAGTGTGGCAATGGATGTTGATTTGGAAATTGGAGGTAATGACCAGACCTTTAATATGTTATGCGGCAGAGACCTGATGAAAATTCTCAAAAACAAAGAAAAGTTTGTTTTAACAACCAAATTATTAGAAGACGCTAGCGGCAAGAAAATGGGTAAAACAGAAGGAAATATGGTAAATCTCGACGAAGAACCATCGGAAATGTATGGGAAAATAATGTCTTGGCCTGATTCTTTGATAATTCCTGGACTTGAATTATGTACTGACATATTAATTTCGGAAGTAAAAAATATTGAGAGCAAAATTAATCATAATTCTATTAACCCCAGAGACGCAAAAGCAAAATTAGCTTTTGAAATAGTAAAAATTCATCACAAAGAAGCAGCTGCGCTAAAGGCAGAAAAAGAATTTAACAAGATTTTTAAAGAAGGTAAAAAACCAACAAATATTCCCGAGATTAAGTTAAACGAAGGGATAAGCTTAACATCGTCTGTTTTAGTTGAAACCGGATTAGCATCATCAAGGTCAGCAGCAGATAGATTAATAGAACAAGGGGCCATAGATATAGAGATAGATGGCGCGATGATCAATAAATACAGAAAAAAAGAAATTACAAAAAAAAGAGGAATGATTATTCGGGCAGGGAAAAGAAAGTTCATTAAATTAATATAAAATCAATTAAATTAAAAAATCTAAAACCCCGCGGTTGCGGGGTTTTAGTAATGTATAATTTATTATGCTTCTTCGTCTTCTTCTGGTTTAGATTCATCTTCATCCTCGTCTTCTATTTCTTCAGGGGTGTCTTCCTCGATATCTGTGTCTTCTTTTTCTTCTTCTTTATCCTCTGTGTCGTTTTCAACTTCGTCGTCCTCCATTAAAATAGGTGTTTTTAAATCTTCAATTAATATAGAGGTCATATTTATTGCTTTATATTATTATCATTACGGTTCGACCTTTCCGCTCCTTTTTAGGGGGTTTTATTAAAAGTATAGCTGGAAAAAAACCTTTGTCAATACCTTATGCTGTGTGCGCAGCAAATTGCTACTGCCAGGGCGTCTGCTGCATCGTCTGGTTTGGGAATATCTTTGAGGTTTAGAAGAGTTTTGACCATTCTTTGGACTTGGACTTTTTCTGCCCTGCCATAACAAGCAACCGCTTGTTTTATTTGGAGTGGAGTGAATTCATAGATAGGGATTTTTAAATGAGCAATTGTCAATAGTATGACTCCTCTTGCTTGGCTGACCTTTATTGCGGTTTTTAGGTTTTTAAAAAAGAAAATATCCTCAACTGCTACGGCGTCTGGCTTATATTTTTTTAATAATTTTTCCAGTTCTTTATTCAAAATAACCAATCTATCAGCCGTAGACAAATCAGTGGATGTTTTTATGCATCCGTAGTCAATTAAGATGAGTCTTTTTTCTTTTTTTATTAAGCCATAGCCGATTATGGCTGTCCCCGGGTCGATACCAAAAATAATCATAGACTTACATTAGAATAAATTTCATTAACATCGTCGTTTTCATCAAGGGCCTCAAATAGTTTTTTCAATTGGTTTTTTAAATTTTCATCAACAATGTCTATTGAATATTTCGGCTTCCACTCATTGCCCTGTTTCTCAAACATATATTTCACGCTTCCGCTTTCAGCTAATTTTCCTTCGTGCGTGGTTAGAATGTGTTTTACTTCGGCCAGGGTCCTATTTTTATTGTCAGTTATAATTTCAATAATCAACGGCGTGCCATTAGGGCCATATGCCTCAAAGGTAATTTCTTCTAATTGAACGCCGTCTTTATTCTCGCCAGATCCTTTTTTAATTGCCCGTTCAATATTGTCATTGGGCATATTAACTTCTTTGGCTTTTTCAATTGCCAAGCGTAAGGACGGATTCATTATTGGGTCGCCTCCTTTTCTCGCCGCAACTTCAATAATCTTGGCAATTTTGCTGAATGATTTGCCTTTTTTCTTATCCATTGCTTCTTTTCGGTTTTTTATATTTGCCCATTTTGAGTGTCCTGACATACGAATAGATTATGGCAAAAAATTAATAGTTTATCAAGGAAATCTTTTTAGAACTTTGATTAGCAAGATACCAACAAGAAGGCCGACTAAAACAATAATAGCGATTATTAAAAATAAGTTATTCTGATTTTGTTTTGAGGAGTTCGGCGTAACAGCGGCTAACTGAGAGTTTTCTGACTTCTGGATATTATTCTGTGATTGGGCTATGGTAGTATATCCTCCTTCAATTTTGTTTTCTGTTTGGTTCTGGAAAAGAACAGTATAATCTTGCGACGGTTCCTTGACTGTTTGGGTTTTAATCGGGCTTTGATAAGAAATATTTTTATTTTCAGAAATAGTTATACCCGATATATTGGGCGCGCCTGGAGTGGGCAGATTCCAAACAAAACCTTCGTCGGTTCTGGCAGATGATTTTCCTTGAGGAGGTTTCTCATAGTTTATTTCCTGAAACACTATTCCTTCTGGAAAAAGTAAGCGAACACTGTCTTTGTCATTATTTAAAGCAATGCCGGTAATCTGTCTTGTAAATACCAAATAACTTTTTGGCGCAATTAGAGTGTTTTGAGGAAAAATAAATGCCTTGCTGCCACTCGTCATATCATCTAATTGCCAGCTGGAAATATCAACAATAAAATCAGAGCCATTATAAATTTCTATCCATTCGTCTTCTTCGTCTTTGCCGCTCGGATTTGGTAAAAATTCATTAATGGTAATTTGCTGGGGCTGAATTTTTATTGTGATTGTTTCAGAAGCGTAATTTCTGCCATTATAAACCATCAGAGTTACTAAATAAGTGCCGGGATAATTATATTTATATGTAAAAGATTTTTGTTCAATTAATTTGCCATCGCCCATGTTCCAGGAATAAGCCAGTTCATCGCCATTTGGGTCAGATGATTTAGAGCCGTCAAATTTAATTTCCTGTCCAGTAAAAGCAATAATATTGTTTCCGGCATCAGCAATTAGAAGATTATCGCCAGTTGGGATTAAGGGGGTTTCGGGTTTTTCAGTTGTTGGTTGGGGCTCTTCGATTGCGCCAGTACTATTTACTGTTTTTGGTGTGCCTCCGGGATTTAAACTTGTTTGCCAGCCAGTAGTTATTCTTTCCATTGTTTGTTTGGTGGTGTTGTCGCCCGCTGGCCAACCGCCCGTAAAATCTAAATCGTCAACCACATTATTTGTATTGTCTTTTAATTTTAAATGTTCGCCAGTATTTCCCAGCGCGCCAGCATAAATTTGGTCAGCTGTAATATCGGGAATTGTGCTATCATCGGTTCTTTCCAATAAAAAATATCCGTTTGCGGATATAGTACCGGCTAAATTTATGGTTGGTGTACCGTCTGCTGCCTCCAAAAACCATCCAGCCAAATTTACTGCCTCGGCGCCATTGTTATACAATTCAATCCACTCGTCATTGGCTGAAATCTCCGTTCCCATCCAAGTAATCTCATTTATTAAAACTGTTCCGAAAACAATTTTCGGAACAAACAAAAAAACGACTAAAATAGCCGTCATAAAAAATATTTTTTTCATATATCTTATAAAATTTATAGGACAGATAAAACCTATAAAATTAATTATTATTTAAATCAATTTTTCTTGTTCGTCTTTTGGCGATTTTAAGCCGAGATGTTTGTAGGCCGCGTTTGTCACTACTCTGCCTTGGGGCGTTCGGGCCAAAAAACCAACCTGCATTAGATAGGGCTCGTAAATCTCGCAAATCGTGTCTTTTTCCTCGGATGTAGCAGCTGCCAAGGTTTCAACTCCTACTGGCCCGCCATTAAATTTTTCAATAATAGTCTGTACAATTAACCTGTCCACCGGTTCCAGCCCCAAATCGTCTATTTCCAGCATTGCCAGAGCTTCCTCGGCAATTTTTTTACTGATTTTCCCATTCCCGTGAACTTGGGCAAAATCCCGCACTCTTTTTAATAAGCGATTAGCTACTCTTGGCGTTCTTCTGGCTCTTTTGGCAATTTCTTTTATTCCTTCTTGTTCGGTTTCTATATTTAAGATTTTGCTTGAGCGTTTAAGAATATTCTCAATATCTTCTATTTCGTAAAAATCAAGATGATAGGTTGCGCCAAAGCGGTTTCGCAGAGGGGAGGAGAGTAAACTGATTCTTGTTGTAGCGGCGATTAAAGTAAAAGGAGGCAGTTCTAATTGGATGCTTCGGGCAGATGGGCCTTTACCTATAATAATGTCCAGCTTGAATTCTTCCATTGCCGGATAAAGGTATTCCTCTATTAATTTGTTCAGACGATGGGCTTCGTCAATAAACAAAATATCGCCTTTTTCCAGATTAGTTAGAATTGAAGCCAAGTCCCCGATTTTTTCAATTGCCGGTCCAGAAGTGATTTTGATATTTGAGTTAAGTTCGTTGGCAATAATATGGGCCAAGGTTGTCTTGCCAAGCCCAGACCCGCCATAGAGCAGTACATGCTCAATTGCTTCGCTTCGTTGCTTGGCTGCTTGAAGCAGGATTTTTAGGTTTTTTTTGATTTTTTCCTGCCCAAAATACTCTTCAAACTTATTTGGCCTGAGAGTTTTGTCTAATGTTTGGTCTTCGTTTTGGGGTCGTGGATCAGTAAACATGGGGACAAACCACTTGACAATGGTTGGTTAATTTGTTATAATGGTTATAGTTGAATAAATAGGAGGTTGAAATCCTATTTTTGTTTACTTTAAAATTCCTTTCCAAAGAAGTCGAAATCCTTTTCAATAATCTGCAGGCAATAAGGGTAACCAATTTTTTAAAAAATACCCTTTGGATCTTTTCTTAGTTTCGGATGGTCTGGTTCCCTCCTTGTTGAGGACTTTACGGGACCATTCCTCAGAAAAGTTCCGAGCTCTCGGATCCTAAGCCGAAGTCGATTTGCCTGCAGGTTATTGGGAAGGATTTTTTATTCCCCCAATATTCTCTCGGCTTCATCTATAGTTGTGATGCCCGCTAAAACTTTTAATAGTCCGTCTTGTTTCATAGTCACCATTCCGGCTTTGGTTGCTGTTTCGCGGATTTCTGCGATTGACGGGGTCTTAATAATTGTTTTTTCCATTGAGTCGTCAATTTTAAAAAGTTCAAACACGCCAATTCTGCCTTTATATCCTGTAAAATTACAATAAGCGCAACCTTCTTTAGATGCTTCTTTTATTTTAATATTATTTAAGTTTAGTTTTTTAACTCGGCTTGGCAAATCTTTCAAGCCGTTTTTTATTTTTTCCGCAATTTCCGAACTTGGCTTGGTTTCTTTGGAGCATTTTGGACAGACTCTTCTTACTAATCGTTGAGCAACAACTATATTTAAGGCAGGTGGAATTAAATTAGCATTGACTTCCATTTCAACCAATCTTGGAATCGCGCCAGCAGCGTCATTTGTATGTAGTGTTGAAAATACCAAGTGGCCAGTAAGAGCGGCGTTAATGGCTGTTTCAGCTGTTTCATTGTCTCTGATTTCGCCGACAAGTATAACATCGGGGTCTTGCCGCAGAATTGAACGCAATCCAGAGGCAAAAGTATAGCCTTTGTCAGGATGAACTTGCGTTTGTTCAACTCCTTCAAGATGATATTCAATAGGATTTTCAAGGGTGACTACTTTTATTTCTGGCGTGTTAACTTTTTTAAGAAAAGCGTATAACAGCGTGGTTTTGCCAGAGCCGGTCGGACCGGTTGTAATAATCATCCCATTGGGTTTTTTCAGTTCTGATTGGATGGTTTTAAAATCATAATCCTGAATGCCTAAATCCTCCAAGTTTAAACTGATTGTTTTGGGGTCAAGGATTCTCATGACAATATTCTCGCCATTTTCCGCAGGAATAATTGATACTCTTATTTCAATGTCCGCTCCATCAGAGCTAAAAGTGAACCTTCCGTCTTGGGGGATATTTTTTATATTTAATTTTAATCCGGAAAGAGTTTTGATTCTGGACAAAAGCAGATTATAAGCAGAAGCGGAAATGGTTGTTGTATCTTGCAAAACGCCGTCTATTCTATATCTTAATCTAGTGTCTTCATCAGCTGTAACTTCAAGATGGACATCAGATGCTTCAAGCTTTAGAGCAGACGCCATTATGATATTTAAAATCTGGGTTGTGTTTAAGTTTGGTTCCGATAGTTTATCCTGTAAGCGCTTTATATCTATAAGTTCTATTTTTAATTTATTTAGTTCTTTGTTGCTGATTTCTATTTCTTTTGTTATGTCTGTTTTTTCTTTTTTTATGTCTGCGTATTTTTGCCAAGCTCTTTGCAGCCCGCTTAATGATGTTATAAAAATTTTAATTTGGAATCCTTGTTTTTCCAGTTTTTTAATTGCGTCCTTTGTTTCTTTTTGGTTTGGGTTAAGAACTACTATATATAATTCTTTTTGTCTTTTCTGGATGATTGCCAAATTGCCTTTTTGGGCTTCTTTTTCGGGAATTAAAAATAGTCCGGTTGGGTCTATTGTGGAAATGCGCAAATCAAAAAAAGGAAAACCCAGCTTTAAAGCCAGGTTTTTAGCCCTATCTTCTTCTTCTTCTCGCTGAAGCTGCTGAATTTTTGTTGCGGTTTTTTTTTGTTGTTCTTCATTTTTCGGCATGATGCTTATATTGTATTCCGAACTCAAGAAAAAAGCAATAGAGAAAAAATTTTTCTCTCCCCTTTTTTGTTTTTTAAAAAACTGATAAGATGAGAAGATGAACCCCGTACTGAATTTTCGACTGTCCCGCCCATGGGCGGGACGCATCTTGGTTCGGGGTAATACCACAGAATAATATATTTATCTAATTATTAAACTATTTTTGGCAAATTAGCTTTAAAATGTCGAAAATCTAGTACGGGGTGAAAGAATTTTTTGCGAAAAATTTAAATGACACAAAAAAATTGGCAAAAAATATTGCGGATAAAATCAGAAGAATCAAAAACAATAAAAATGCTGTAATTATTGCTTTGCAGGGAGATTTGGGCGCCGGTAAAACAACCTTTGTTCAGTTTTTTGCAAAAGCAGTCGGGATTAAAAACAAATTAACCAGCCCGACTTTTGTTTTAATGAAAAAATATAAAAATTTGTATCATATTGATTGTTATAGAATTCGCGATGCCAAAGATATTTCGGCTTTGGATTTCAAGGAAATAATTTCTATTCCCCAAAACATCGTTTTAATAGAATGGGCAGAAAAAATAAAAAAAATATTGCCCAAAAATACAATATGGTTGAAATTTAAAATAATTAATGAAAAGCAAAGGAAAATTTTATGGCAAGATTAATTTTAATTGATTCAAACGCCTTAATACATAGAAGTTTTCACGCCATACCCCCCCTGACCACCAGAAAGGGAGAATTAATTAATGCTGTTTATGGCTTTACGTCCATATTATTGAGAGTGATTAAGGAGTTAAGCCCTGATTATATCGCGGCTACTTTTGATTTAGCAGCTCCGACCTTCAGACATATTGAATACGACGGCTATAAAGCCAAAAGAGTAAAAGCACCGGATGAATTATACGAACAAATTCCAAGAGCTAAGGAAGTTTTGAAAGCATTTAATATTCCGGTTCTGGAAAAAGAAGGATTTGAGGCAGATGATATTATCGGCACAGTAGCCAAGAAATTAGGCAAAGGCGATGTTGAGGTTTTAATCATTACCGGCGATTTGGATACATTACAACTGGTTGAGGATAATATAAAAATTTATACCATGAAAAAAGGGATTACCGATACAATAATCTATGGAGAAAAAGAAGTGGAAGAAAGATATGGTTTAAAAGTCAGCCAGATGATTGATTACAAGGCATTAAGAGGCGATCCTTCAGACAACATCCCCGGAGTTAAAGGCATCGGCGAGAAAGGCGCTTGCTCTTTATTGAAAGAATTCGGCACGCTGGAAAACATTTATAAAAACATAAGCAAAATAAAAAGCAAAAGCATTGCCGAAAAACTGGAAACCAACAAGCAAATGGCGTTTTTCAGTAAAAAACTATCAACCATTCACCAGAAAGTTCCAATAAAATTTAATTTGCAGCAATTTGCCTGGCAGAAAAAATTTGATATTAATGAAGTTAAAGAACTATTTGATAAATTGGAATTTAAAACATTAATAAGTCGCTTGCCAGGATATAAGCCAGAACCAAAACCCCAATCCTCACCCGACACGGCTACGGAGGACAAGCAGCAAAATTTATTATAATGCCCGAACTACCTGAAGTAGAAACAATCAAAAGAGAGTTGGATAAAGCGATTTTAGGCAAGAAAATCGTTGATATTATTGTGAATAACGCGAAAGTAATCAGAGAGCCGAAAAAAGAGAGATTTATTAAAGAATTAAAAAATACCACAATTAAAAAAATAATCAGAAAAGGAAAACTTCTGATTTTTGAACTGTCTCCGCGTCAGACGCGGTCTTCGGGAAAATCTTTAACAATACATCTGAAAATGTCCGGCCAGCTGATTTACCCCAGCCACCAAAGATTTGGTGGCGGGGTGAACCCGGGAAAAATATCCAGAGTCAGTTTCAAATTCTCCGACAATACGGTATTGGATTTTAACGACAGACGGCTGTTTGGGGAATTGAGAATTATTGATGACTGGCGAAAATTAAAGTTTATTAAAGAACTCGGGCCTGAGCCATTTGACATCAGCGTGGACAAATTCAAAGAAATGCTGGCTCAAAAGAAAAGCAAAATAAAAGTTTTATTGCTGGACCAGAAATTTATTTCGGGAGTCGGCAACTTATACGCCAATGAAGCGTTATTCAGGGCAAAAATCAACCCACAAAGGCCGGCAAATTCGCTTTCGGGCAAAGAAAAAGAATTATTATTCAGAGAAATAAAAAACACGCTATCAGAAGCGATTAAATACGGCGGTTCGTCAGTTGACCAGTATCTGCGCGTTTCAGGTAAGCCAGGAAATTATGTGAAATATCATAAGGTTTACGACAGAGATGGTGAAAAGTGTTTCCGATGCAATGGAAAAATAAAAAGAATTTCCTTGGGTAGCAGAGGAACATATTTTTGTCCTGTTTGTCAGAAATAATTTTTAAGTTATTATGAAAAAAATCAAAATCGTCTTAATTATTATAATTGTAATTACCATTGCTGGATTTTTATTTTGGAAATTCGGGAGCAAAAGCATGGAAATAGGAAATAATAATGAAGCAGAACCTAAAACAGAAAACAAAGTTGGATTAAGTCCAATTACTGGACTGGAATGCGAAAACTATAATCGCAGGCCAATTGCAGTAATGCTGGCAACTGACCCGATTGCTCGTCCTCTTTCCGGCATAAGCCAGGCGGATTTAGTTATTGAAATGCCGGTTATCACTGGCAGTATTACTCGTTTTATGGCAGTATTCGGGTGTGAAGATTCCGAAGAGATTGGTTCTGTGAGGAGTGCGCGCCACGATTTTATTCCTTTGGCTTTGGGCTTGGACGCGATTTATGCTCATTGGGGCGGTTCCCATTTTGCTTACGACAAATTGGACGCGGGAATTTTAAATAATATAGACGCTCTAAAGGACTGGTATGGTGCTTATTACAGAAAAAGCAATATTCTTGCTCCTCATAACGGCTTTACTTCAATGGAAAAACTTTTGAGCGCGATTAAAAAATCAAAATATAGAACGGAAAATAAATTCAGTGGATATCCACATGAAAAAAGTTTAAATTCCAAAACCCAAATTTCAAATGGGAAATTAATAATTGGATATGGCGGAAAATACAGCGTTTATTATGAATATAATCCAAAGACAAATATATATTTGAGATGGAGGGGCGGAGAAAAAGAAATTGACAGAAACAATAATGAACAGGTTGAGACAAGCGTTATAGCCGTAATGAGGGCCGAATCAAGAATGATTGAACCGCCTGATTATAATGAAGTTGATGTTGAAGGCAAGGGAGAGGCAATTATTTACCAGAATGGCGAAGAAATCAAAGGTTACTGGAAAAAAGAAGGTCATTATAGTAATTCAAAATTATATTTTATGGACAACAATAATAATGAAATAAAATTCGCGCCAGGCAAAATTTGGATAGAAATCGTGGAATTAAATACAGAGATTAAGTGGGAAACTTTATGATTTATTTTTTATACGGACAAGATACATATAGATCCAGGGAAGAGATGAGGAAAATTGTTGAAGAAAATAAAAAGGCCTGCCTTGCCGGTAGGCAGGCCAATTCTGATTGGCTTGATTTTGCGAGGATTGACGCAAAAGAGGGCGAAGCGGAAATCTTGGAGAAAATTCATCAATCAGTAAATACAATTTCAATGTTTAACAGCAAAAAACTGGTTATTGTGGAAAATGTTTTTTCGTTGGATGAGGAAATTCAGGAAAGAATCCAAAAACTTTTAGAAAGCAAAAATGCGGGAAAAGACCAAGATACGACAATAATTTTCTGGAACGAAGAAGCAAAAAAAGGAAGTAAACTCTTTAAATATCTGACAGAAAAAGCCAAAACAAAAGAATTCGGGCCATTAAACAAGGCAAATCTTAAGAACTGGGTTAAAGAACATATTAATGCTTGCGAAGCTGCCATAAATAACCAAGCATTAGAGATGTTGATTGAGAATGTTGGCAGCGACCTATGGAAAATGGCGAACGAAATTGATAAATTAGCAAATTACAGCAAAAAGATAAAAATAGAAGATGTGGAATTATTAATCAGACCGGAAATTGATTTGAATATTTTTGAAATGGTGGACGCAATTGGCTATAAAAATAAATCCAAGGCAATAAAATTATTCAATCAGCACTTGGAACAAGGCGATAACGAACTCTATTTGCTTTCAATATTTGCTTATCAAATTAGAAATCTGATTAAGGTTAAGTCCGGAGGAAAATTGGAAATGAGCCCGTTTGTTGCCCAAAAAACAAAACAACAGGCCAAAAGTTTTAATATGGAAGAACTAAAAAAAATCTATCGCGGACTAATGACGATAGATTTTGATTCCAAAATCGGAAAAGCCGATGCAAAAACAGCGCTAGAATTATTTATGATAAATCTTTAGATTTGTCATCCGCCGCAGCCCCTGCCTCGCCGGCAGGCGGGTTGGCGGAGGCGGATTGTATTAATTTCATTAATCTGGATTTTTTTCTTGACGCTGTGTTTTTTTTGATAACTCCTGTTTTAGTTGCTTTGTCAAGCGATTTATAAGCCTTGGGAAGAAGTTTTATTGCTTCTTCCTTTTTGTTTTCAGCGATTAATTTTCTGATTTGCTTTATTGCACTTCTAAACGCATCAATACGGCGAATATTTTCTTGTCTTCGCTTTTTGTTTTGCCTCATTGCTTTTTGGGCTGATTTTGTAATTGGCATATTAAGATAATATCAGACATTAATTTTTTTTGCAAACTTGCCCCCACACCTAAAACAAATTGTAGGTGTGGGGGTTAATTGATTTTAAGAGAAATAAAGGGTAAGATTAAAGAATGATTGGATTTATAGAAGGAAAAATTGAACAAATTACTGAAAAATTCACGATTCTTAATGTTAACGGAATCGGCTATAAAATTTTTATTTCTCTAAACGCATTCAAAAATTTGCCAAAAAAAGGAGAAAAGATTAAATTATTTACTCATTTGCACGTCAGGGAGGACATAATGGACTTATACGGATTTTTGAATAAAGAAGAGCTGGAGTTTTTTGAATTATTGATTTCCATTTCGGGAATAGGGCCGAAAAGCGCTTTAAATATTTTGTCTGTTGCTCCGATAAAATCTCTTAAAAAAGCCATTATGAGCGGTAAGGACGAAGTTCTTACAAAGGTTTCGGGCATTGGCAGGAAAATAGCAGGAAAAATTATTTTGGAACTAAAGAACAAAATAGCTGATATTTCCCTTGAAGACGCGGGAAGCGTTACTGCTGATGGCGAAGCATTGGACGCCTTGGTTTCTTTGGGCTATAGATTAAACGAAGCAAGGGAAGCATTGCGAAAAATACCAGAAGACATAAAAGAAGTTGGCAAAAAAATTAAAGAAGCATTGAAAATACTGGGCAAATGATATCATTTTTACAATCGCAAGTTTGGGCGGATTTTCAGAAATCAATAAACAGGAAAATCTGGCGCCTAGACGAGGTTTTGGTGATTAAACATAATCTGTTGTTCAATAAGAGCTATTTTTATTCTCCCCGATGCGGAGGGAATTTTTTATTAGAATCATTTTTAAATAAAATTAAAGAAATTGCCAAACAGGAACATGCGATATTTTATAAAGTAGAGCCCTCCTACGCCAAGGCTTCGGAGGGTGAATCCGAAATTTTATTAAAAAATTTCGGATTCAAAAAATCCCACAATATTCAGCCCAAAAAAACGATGATTTTAGATATTACAAAGCCGGAGCAGGAATTGTTGGAGCAAATGCATTATAAAACTCGTTACAATATACAACTCGCCCGCAAGCGGGGAGTTGAAATTCGAAATCCGAAATCCGAAATCCGAAACTTTGAAGAATTCTGGAAATTAATGAAGCAAACTAGCAAAAGAGATAAATTTCATCCTCATCCAAAAGAATATTATAAAAAATTGTTGCAAATTCCTGGCGTGGAATTATTTGTTGCCGAGTATCAAGGAAGAGTCATTGCCGCGAATATTGTTTTATTTTATGAGAGAGCCGTGATTTACCTTCATGGCGCATCTGATTACAAACACAGAAATCTAATGGCGCCTTTTTTATTGCAATGGAGCCAGATTTTGGAAGCCAAAAAAAGAGGTTGCATTGAATATGATTTTTGGGGAATTGACGAAAAAAAATGGCCGGGCGTAACAAGGTTTAAAAAGGGTTTTGGTGGTCACGAAATTTCTTATCCCGGCGCTTATGATTTGGTTTTTCAGCCAATGTGGTATAAGATTTACAAAATTGCGAGAAAAATTTTATGAAAAAATTCATACCTAAATTTATTTTCAATATTTATCATTATTTATTGGCCTTGGTTGGGGCTGTGATTTATGGTTTTCCTTCAAGAAAATTAATTGTAATTGGGGTGACCGGAACAAACGGAAAATCTACGGTTGTTCATTTGACCACAGAAATCTTAGAAAGTGCTGGAAATAAAACTGTCTCGCTTTCTTCAATCAGATTTAAAATTGGCGAGCAAGAGGAAAAAAATATGCTGAAAATGACTATGCCGGGAAGATTTAAATTGCAGAAATTTTTAAAACAGGCAATTAATTCCGGTTGTAAATACGCGGTTTTAGAAATCACTTCCGAAGGAATAAAACAATATCGCCATAAATTCATTGATTTTGACGGCGCAGTATTCACCAATCTAACCAAAGAGCATATTGAGGCGCACAAAGGATTTGAAAATTACAAAAAAGCCAAAGGAAAATTATTTCAGGCATTGGAAAAAAGTTCAAAAAAAAATTCACCCCCCACCTTTAAGCTGTGGCAAAGTTTGTGGGGTGTGACTAAATCTAAAAAGGTGGGGGGCAAGTTCGCAGTTTTGAACATAGATGACCCGAATTCTGAATATTTTTCCGAACTTTTTGGCGGCAAAAAATATTTTTACGGAATTGACAACAAAAATGCCGAGATTACGCCGGAAAAAATCAATTTACAGATTCAATTATTGGGAAAGTTTAATGTTTATAATTCATTAGCCGCCGCCTGTGTGGGTTTGGCTCAAGAAATTGATTTGCCAAAAATATTGGAAGTTTTAAGAAATGCCAAAGGAATTCCCGGTCGCTTGGAATTAGTTATAAATAAACCGTTTAAAGTTTTTGTTGATTATGCACATACACCCGATGGTTTGATAAATATTTATAAAACACTTGGTAGGGGTTTAATTTGTGTTTTGGGGTCATGTGGCGGAGGCAGAGATAAATGGAAAAGGCCGGAAATGGGAAAAATCGCATCGGATTATTGTAAAAATATAATTTTGACCAATGAAGATCCATACGGCGAAAACCCTCAGGCGATTTTAGATGATATTGAAAAAGGTTTTTCATCAAATTCCAATTATGAGAAAATACTAGATAGGCGCGAAGCGATTAATAAGGCCATATCTTTAGCCAAAGAACACGATGTAGTAATAGTTACTGGCAAGGGTTGTGAGCCGTGGATGTGTGTGGCTAATGGCAAAAAAATTGCCTGGGACGACAGAAAAATAGTTAGAGAAGAATATAATAAAATTTATGGCGAATAAAAACTATGAAATTTTAGATCATCCCTCGGATGTACGGGTCAGGGTTTTCGGCGATACCAAAGAAGAGCTTTTTTTGAATGCGATGGAGGGAATGAATGCAGTTTTAAAGCCAGATTTATTAAAAAAGACGACTAATCGTAGAGTCGCTGTTAACTCGTATGATTTAAATGCTTTATTGGTGGACTTTTTAAGTGAGGTTTTGTATTTGTCGCAAGTGAATAAAGAAATTTATACTGATGTTGTTTTTGATAAATTTAGCGACAAAGAACTGGAGGGCGAGTTAAAAGGTAATAAAGTTGAATCATTCAGCGAAGATATTAAAGGAGTGACTTATCACGACTTAAAAATAGAACAAAAAAACGGCCTCTACGAAGCCACTATTTTATTTGATATCTAATATGCAGAAACAGGATTTTAGAAAAATAAACGATTGGTTATGGGAAGTTGAAAAAACTGGAAAAATGAATGTGCCGGCGAGAATTTATGTGAATGAGAAGATGTTGGATGAGATTTTTAAAGATAAGTCAGTTGAGCAGTTGATAAATACAGCTAATTTGCCGGGAATTATCAATTATTCGATGGCAATGCCGGATATTCACGAAGGATACGGATTTCCAATTGGTGGAGTCGCGGCAATGGATTCGGAAAAAGGAGTAATTTCTCCGGGCGGAGTGGGTTATGATATTAATTGCGGAATGAAGTTATTAAAGTCCGAATTATTAGAAAGAGATATTATTCCTTATTTAGAAAAATTAGCAACAGAAATGCAAAAAGAAGTTCCGTCTGGATTGGGCAAGGGCAGACAAATTAAATTAAGTATTGATGATTTAGATGAAATTTTGAAAGGTGGCGCAAAAGAACTGGTTGAGCAGGGATACGGCGAAAAAGAAGACATAGAAAATTGCGAATCAAATGGTTTTATTGAGCAGGCCGACCCAATAGCAGTTTCTGAGCGCGCCAAAAATAGAGGCAGGGACCAGGTCGGGACCTTGGGCAGCGGCAATCATTTTTTGGAAATCCAAAAAGTTGATGAGATTTTTGACCAAGTAACTGCGCAAAAATTCGGATTATTCAAAAATCAGGTTTTGCTAATGGTTCATACTGGTTCGCGTGGCTTGGGTCATCAAATTGCCACTGACTATATTCAAATAATGATGAAAGTAATGCCAAAATATAATATATCCTTACCAGATAGAGAATTGGCTTGTGTGCCATTTAAATCAAATGAAGGGCAAAGATATTTTAGCGCAATGTCAGCTGGGGCAAATTTTGCCTGGGCAAATCGGCAAATGATTGCCCATTACATCAGAAAAGCATGGAAAGAAGTTTTAGGAGAAAAAACAAAGCTTACTGCGCTTTATGATGTAGCGCATAATATTGCCAAATTAGAAAAATATGAAATTAATGGAAAAGAAATGGAATTAGTTGTACACCGCAAGGGTGCTACACGAGCTTTTCCCGAGCAACCGGTTTTAATTCCTGGTTCAATGGGAACAGCATCTTATGTTTTAGTAGGCACGGAACAGGGCAAAGATGCTTGGTATTCAACTTGCCACGGCGCAGGCAGAATAATGTCCAGAAGCGCAGCAATAAGAAATTTGTCGGGACAAGAAATCATTAACCAGTTAAAAGCCAAGGGAATTTTGGTAAAATGCTATAGTATGCGCGGAATTGCCGAGGAAGCGCCGCAAGCTTATAAAAATATTGATGAAGTGGTGGAAGTCGTGCATCAAGCCGGTTTATCACAAAAAGTTGCCAGATTGGTGCCATTGGCAGTAATTAAGGGAGAATAAAATTAATTTTAAATAAAAATCCCCCGATGATTTTCATCGCGGGGATTTTCTTTTTGTTTTTGGGAAATTGAGTCCTAGTTGAATGTGTTCAGGATATGGTCCGGTTCTTTTTAATTCTTGGTCTACCCAGTGGTCTCTTAATTCATCCTTAGGATTTGCTTGTCGGCAAAGCTCTTCATAGTCGCAAAACCCACAGAAAGAACTTGGTCTTTTGGAAAAGTGCCTTCTTTCGATATCTTCGGGATTAAACCAGCGGAAGGGTAGTTCCTTCCATCCACTGCGCCATGGTTCGAGGATATGTTGTACATAAACCAGTGCTTCATCAAGCCAGTATCCCAATTGGACGTAGTCAGGGTTGGTTCGAATTGGAACAAAGAAATGTTCTTCGGAAAAAAGATGAATTACGCGCATTTTTTCTGGATTTTGGCCGGTTTTTTTAAACCAGGCAAGGTTGTAAAGGGTAAATTGGATATCGCGCAGCAATTCTTCGGCAGTCGGCTTTTTGTATCCGGTTTTGTAATCCCAGATTTCGTACCCATTGTTTTCGAGCGGTTGAATTCTGTCTATCTTACCATTAACCCGATGTCCTTTAAAAATAAAATTAAATCTTTCTTCCACCAGTGGTTTGGGCAGCTCTCCCGTACGATAAGGGAGATTTTCGTAGTAGAATTTTTTTAAGATATTTATCCCAATAGCAAGGTATTTTTTAACGTCTTCCGGTTTTGTTATTTTGAGCTTGTTTGCATATTTTACCTTCAATGTTTCTACGAGCCAGTAATGTGCCCACCAATCAGTAAATTTTTCTACGGTTTTATAATTTACCTTAAAATATCTTTCCAGCATATAGTGCATTGCCGAGCCAAAGATTTTTGGTAGACCCTGTTTTACTTTGTTTTTCATTCCTAGAATATACTCAAATTCAAAATTTTTCGGACACTTTTGCAGCAAATTCAGTTTAGTCATACTCCACTTTGTCCATGGCTTAGGTTGTTTTCTCATTTTTCCCTCCTTTATTTTAAAATGAACTGTGTTTTTCAGCTTATCACCATTTGGCAAAAAAGTCAAAAAATTATATGATTAAAATAAGATGAGGAATGTTTTTTCGCTTCACGTTGAAACAAAGGTCAGTTTGACCATAATAATGATATTTGTTGTTATATTTTTAGTAACGATTTTTAAGAGTCTGGATAATTTTAATAAATTTAATGATAGAATAAATCAATATGAAGCAATACGCGTCGAAAAGAGCCAATAAAGGCAAAACAGCCTACCGCACTCCGAGCAGGTTTATATATAAAAGTGTTATAAAAAAAAGAAAAAGGCCCTTCGTCGTTTCATGAAGAGCCTTTGGGCGGCAAAATTTGGGCTGAGGCTTGTTGATAGTGTTTCAGGCCCAGCTGTTTAGCCGCGGTTGCAATGGCAATGCGTTTATCATTGCGAGAAATTTCGGTCTCTGTCCAGAAGTCGCCTCGTTCGGGCGTGTAGAACATCACCGCAAACCTGTATTTTGCCGGTTTTCCCGAAAAAAGATCAAGTTGTTGTGCCATTTCACCTCCTTTATTATAATTTTAATCTTATCATATAATTATTAATTTGTCAACCCCATGGGCAAGATACAAAAATTAAAAGAACAACGGAAAATTGAAAGAACACTGAAAGAAGAAAGCAAGAAGAAAAAAAGAAAAAAAATAATTCTTATTTCACTTATTTCTCTTGTGCTGTTGGCAATAATAATTACGGGTGCTATCTATATTTTAGGGCAAAATAAAGAAAAAAGCACTATTCAAGCAATTATCAAGACAAATAAGGGCGATATCCGGCTTGATTTAGACAAAGATGCTGCGCCGAACACGGTTGATAATTTTATTAAGCTGGCAAAAGAAGAATTTTACAACGGCATAAAGTTTCATAGGGTTGAGTCGGGTTTTGTTATCCAGGCAGGCGACCCTTTAACTAAAGACGATGATCCTGCGAACGACGGTTCTGGGGGGCCGGGCTATGCTTTTGATGATGAAATTAACCCAAAGGCGCTTGGTTTGGACGATACGAAAATAAAAGCGCTGGAATCGCAAGGATACAAATTTAATTACTTTTTAAAATCCATTTCTCATACAATCGGCACGATTTCAATGGCCAACTCAGGACCAAATACAAATGGTAGCCAGTTTTTTATAACCCTGACTGACTTGTCTGATTTGGACGGCCGTTATACCGTATTTGGCAGGGTTGTTGAAGGAATGGATGTTGTGCAAGAAATAAAAGTAGGTGATATAATAAATAAGGTCGAGATTAAACAATAAATAATAATTAATATCTTATAAATTATGTTTGAATTTTTAAACGTCAAGCCGATTAAAGTTTCTATTTTTATTTTTTTAGGAGTTTTAATCTGTTTGTTTTTAGTATTAATCGTTTCTGGGGTTATCAATATTTTTAATCCAGAAATAGACCAGCCATACAGCAACACAATAGCTTTTAGCGGCGAGGGCAGGGTTTATATTAAGCCAGATATCGCCTTTTTGGATTTGTCGGTAGTCACTCAAGGGAAAACAGTTGGCGACGCCCAAAAGAAAAACAGCGAAAAAATGAACAAAGTAATTGATTATCTGAAGGATTTTGGCGTTGGAGAAAAGGACATTAAAACCACGAATTATAATATTTATCCTCAATATATTTATGAAGATACCAAAGTCCCTCAAATTTCGGGCTACGAAATAAATCAGGGATTGGAAGTTAAAGTAAGAATTATGGATAAAATCGGAGAATTATTGGAAGGAGCGGTGGGGGCAGGAGTTAATCAGGTTGGTTCCTTGCGTTTTAGCGTTGAAAAAGACGATGAGCCGAAAGCCGAAGCCAGAAAATTGGCCATTGAAGACGCGAAGAAAAAAGCTCGAGAAACAGCTGTCCAGCTTGGATTAAAATTAGGCAAATTAATTGGTTTTTACGAAAATTATAATCAACCATATCCAGTCTACAGTGCGAAAGAAGGTTATGGTGTGGGTGGCGGAGGCGGAACGCCAAACATAGAAGTTGGAGAAAACGAGATTTACATTAGCGTGTCTTTGACTTATAAAATTAAATAATGAGATTTAATTTGCCTAAAAACAGTTCGCGGTTTCAATGGACGTTGCACTCTATCGCCAAGATGAAACAATATAATTTATCTGAAAGCAGAGTAAAAAGAGTAATAAATAATCCAAAAAGAAAAGAAGTTGGAATTGCGCCGGGAACGATTGCTGTTATGCAGCCCAATAGTTCAAAGCATTCTTATGAATTTTGGGCAATGTACCAAACATTACAAGGAGGAAAGATAAAAATTATTACTGCTTGGAAATATCCGGGCAAAAGTCCAATCAAAGGACCAATACCCATACCAGTAGAAATCTTAGAAGAGTTAGAAAAATATGTTTGAGAAAATTAAAAAAATATTTTTTAATGTTAAAGCGCTAATCATATTGTTAATTGTATTGATTATAATTGGCTGGGGTTTAGCTGTTTATTTTGGCTTAAAAGTGAATTCCAGTAAGGATTTATGTTCCGATTACCAAAATAAAATAGAAAAACTTGGCCACTACTCTTCTCTGCTTAAAAAATCAATAGAATTAATTCGTCAGAATAAAAGTTTAGATGTTTTGGAAGATGATATAAGATTATTGGGGAATGGCACGCTTTTAGCAGAGTGGGAAAATGCTGTTTTTAGCGGGAAAAAAGAAGATGCAGAAGGTTATCTTGATGTAATAATTGATTCTCTAACTTTCTTTTCGAAATGAAAAAAAACATTAGATTATCTCCTTCAAGCTTAAATTTATTTCTTGAATGTCCAAGATGTTTTTGGTTGCAATTAAATGAAAATATTCATAGGCCAAGAGGAATATTTCCCTCTCTTCCGGGCGGAATGGACTTAGTTATAAAAACTTATTTTGATAAATACCGAGAAAAAGGAGAATTGCCTCCAGAGCTTGAGGGAAAAGTTGATGGAAAATTATTTCACAACCATGAAATTTTAAATAAATGGAGAAATTGGAGAACGGGACTGGAATACACGGATGAATCTTTGGGTGTAACTTTATTCGGAGCATTGGATGATTGTATGGAAAAAGATGGGAAATATTTTCCATTGGATTATAAAACTCGCGGATCAGCTCCCAAAGAAGGAGATTCGGAAAAATATTATGGAAATCAGCTGAATTGCTATACTCTTCTTTTACAGGAAAACGGTTATCCAGTCGGAGAATATGGTTATTTGGTTTATTATTTTCCTGAACACGTTGAAGAAAATGGAACTGTTATGTTTGATGTTAAGCCCATAAAATTAAAAATAGACCCGAATAGGGCCAGGAAAACCTTAAAAGATGCTATTAAATTATTAAATAGTCCAATCCCTCCTCACCATTCCGAATGCGAATATTGCATTTGGGGGAGAAACAACGGGGATTAAAAATTTTTGATCATGTAAGTTCCTTTTAATTTATATCCAAGTTTTTTGTAGTATTCGCGGACGCCGATACCGGCAATAACCGCGATTTTTTTATATTTGGTTTCGGTTTTTACAATTTTTTCCGCTTCTTCCATTAGTTTTCTTCCCAGGCTTTTGTGTTGTTGGGCTTTTTGCGTTTTTTGAGCTAAGGCCAGTGTTTGTCCATAGATATGTAATTCGCGCACCAGAGCGCAATTTTTAAGCTCTGGGAGCGTCCAGGAATTAGATATCCTTAATCTTAAAAAAGCGACTATTTTATCATTTTTAAGGTCTTCAAACGATAAAAATATCTCTTTTTCGCCCGAAGCATTATAATCGTGCCTTATAAATTTAATGTTTCGGACTTCGAGCTTCGTATTTCGAATTTCCCGACATCTTATGCATCGGCATTTTATTTTTCTGGATTGTATAATTTGTCGTAAGTTGGATATTTTATTTCCCGCAATAATGCTTTGAGACGGAATGTCTCGTATAATTCTGACTATTCTAACATGTGGCGGAATGGATTTCTTTATTTTAATAATAAGGTTTATTAATGTTTTTAAAGAATACGGTTTGTATTTATTATTCTTCCATAAACCGTATAAAGGAGAATTTTTTAATACTGCGCAAGGGTAAATTTTTAATTGGTCTGGCTGAAAATCAGAGTTGGAAAATAATTCTTTGAACATTTGTTCGTCTTTTTTGAGATTAGAACCGGGCAAGCCAGGCATCATATGGTAAGTAATTTTTAATCCGGCGTTTTTTAGAAGCCGCGTTGCTTTGATTGTGCTTTCTATGTTGTGGCCTCTTTTGTTTTTATTTAAAACATCGTCGTAAATGCTTTGGACTCCCAATTCAACTCTTGTGCATCCCAAATATCTCATTCTTTGTATTTCTTTTTCATTAATAAAATCAGGGCGGGTTTCAAGGGTCAGACCTATAATTCTGTTTTTTGCTTTTTCATTGAGTTTTTGGGCCGCTTCAAGATTCTTTGATGTTTTTTGATTGCAGGCGTCAAAACATCTTTTAATAAACCATGTTTGGTATTTTTTAGGATAAAAAGACCAGGTGCCGCCCAAAACAATGATTTCTATTTTGTCTGTGGTGTGGCCTGTCATTTTTAAAGATTTAAGCCGTGCATCAGTCTGTTTGTAAGGGTTGAAATTAGTTAAAACAGCTCGCATGCAAGCCGGCTCATTGGCCAAATAACTTTTCGGCATATTTTTTTCGTTTGGACAATAGATACATTTGCCGGGGCAGGGATAGGGCTTGGTAATAACTGTAATTGAAGCAATGCCTGACAATGTTCTGACTTTTCTTGTTTTAAGGTAATGTTCAATAAATTCGGATTTTTTGACGTTGTTATTGCTTAAAAACTTGTGGTATGATTGAAGTAGTTCAATATTGTTTGGTATGGATTTTTTGTATTTTAAAGCTGCTTGGCGTTTTATTGAATCAAGATATTTTTCTGTGGGCTTTTTTCTTTTAGATATTGTTTTTATAATATAATCGTTAATTGAATCCATGGATTTAGATTACGCAAAAGAATTAATTGAAAAAACAAAAAAAGATTTTAATTTGATTGCCGAAGAATTTAATGCAAGCAGGCGGGAAGTTTGGCCGGAAATGGCGGAATTAAAAATTTTTATTGAGCCAAATTCAAAAGTTTTGGATTTGGGTTGTGGCAATGGCAGATTAATTGATTTTTTAAAAGATAAAAATATTAAATATTTTGGAATTGATTTTTCCGAAGAGTTGATTAAGATGGCAAAAAATAAATATGGGAATAATTTTCAGGTGGCCGATATTTTAAATTTGCCATTTTCCGATAATTATTTTGATACAATATGGTCTATTGCTGTTTTTCATCACATTCCCTCAAGAGAGTTAAGGTTGTTGGCGTTGAAAGAAATGAAGCGAGTTCTAAAAGACAAAGGAAGAGTTATAATGGCTTGCTGGAATCTTTATCAGAAAGATTATCTAAACTTACTATTAAAATATTTTTTTCGCAAGATTTTTAATAAAAGCAAATTGGACTTTAAGGATGTTTTTGTGCCGTGGGGGAATTCAAATATTAAGCGCTATTACCATGCCTTTACAAAGAAAGAATTGGAAGAATTATTTAAAGAATCCGGCCTTGGGATAATAGAATCAAAATTTTTAAGAAGAAACAATAAAAAAACCAACATATTAATTGTAGCTGAAAAATTATGAAATTGCATTTTTTAGGCGGAGTCAAGACAGTTACTGGCGTTAAATTTCTTCTTGAAGCGAAAGCCGGCAAAAAAAAGAAGGTTAAAATCTTAATTGATTGCGGAATGGTTCAATCAGAAAGGGGTGCCCGCGAAGAGAATAATGAAGAATTCCTATTCAAATCATCTGAAATTGATTATGCTTTTATCACTCACGCCCATATTGATCATATCGGCTTAATTCCTAAGCTTTACAAAGATGGTTTCAGGGGCAAAATTTTTGCCACTGCGCCGACAATAGATTTAGCGTACTTGACTTTGGCCGATAGTCAGGAAATTATGGAGAGAGAAACAAGAGAAACGGGAATGGATTTGATTTTTTCGCAGCAAGACATAAGCAGGAGCTTAAATTTAGCTGAAGAAGTAAGTTATAACAAAAAAAAGAAATTAACAGGCGAGATTTATTTTAGATTTCGGGACGCTGGCCACATTTTAGGATCTTCAATTATAGAAATTTGGGTAGAAGGCAAAAAAATTGTTTTTTCCGGTGATTTAGGAAATGATTCAATGCCATTGTTGAACCCCCCAACGTTGATTAAGGAAGCTGATTACATTGTGATTGAATCAACTTATGGCGACAGAATTCACGAAAATTACACAGAGAGAAAAGAAATATTGGAAAATGTTTTTGAGGAAACTTTTTCAAAAAATGGAGTTTTAATGATTCCCGCTTTTGCAGTGGAAAGAACCCAAGAGTTGCTTTGCGAATTAAACAGCTTAGTGGAGAATAACAAAATACCGAGAGTACCGATATTTATTGATTCGCCCTTGGCGATTAAAGCAACGGAAATATATAAAAAATATCGTGATTTATTCAATAAAGAATCAATTAAATTAATTAAGAGCGGGGATGATTTATTTAATTTTCCGGGCCTTGTTCTAACCGAAAGAGTTGAGCAATCAAGAGCGATAAACGAAGTTATTCCGCCAAAGGTCATAATTGCTGGTTCGGGAATGTCTAGCGGCGGAAGAATTCTTTTTCATGAAAAGATGTATTTGTCCGACCCAAAAAATTGCATTTTAATAATCAGTTTTCAGGCAAAAGGAACAATAGGCAGACAAATTTCAGACGGCGAGAAAATAGTCAGAATTTTTGATAAAGATATCCAGATTAATGCAAAAGTTGCTTCTATTAGGGGATATTCTTCTCATGCTGATCAGAACGGCCTTTATAAATGGATAGAAGGATTTTTGAAACCAGTAAGGGTTTTTGTTGTCCATGGCGAAGAAAATGCGTCTAATGCGCTTGCGCAGCGCGTGAAAGACCATCTTGGGTTGGTAGTGCATGTTCCTGAGTTGGGCGAGGGGGTGGAATTATAGAAATATAAGTGGTATCATTATATTATTATGAAATATAAAATTTGTGTATCCGGAGCTGCTGAAACTGGCCATTGCCAAACAGGCGCGCTGGAAAAAGCCAAGGAAATAGGAAAAGAAATAGTCAGACAAAATGGAATACTGGTGACGGGTGCTACAACTGGAATTCCTTATTGGTCGGCTATTGGCGCAAAAGAAGAAGGTGGTATGGTTATTGGGCTGTCGCCCGCTGCCTCCCCAGCTTCCCACAGGAAAGTTTATCGTCTTCCAGAAGATTACCATGATATGATTATTTACACTGGATTTGAGTATTCCGGAAGAAATTTGTTATTAACCCGTTCGTCAGATGCAATAATTGTAATTTGCGGCAGGATAGGCACATTAAACGAATTCACAATTGCATTCGAAGACAAAAAGCCGATAGGTGTTTTAATGGGCACTGGCGGCATAGCCGATATAATAAAAAAAATAGTCAAAGGCGCTTACAGGGGTCAGGGCAAAATAGTTTATGATTCTGATCCCAAAAAACTTATTTCTAAGGTAATTAAATTAATAAACAAAGAAAAAACTAGATAATAATTAATAATTAACCTACCTGCCGGCAGGCAGGCAATAAAAATATGAAAAAGAAAATCACGAAAAAAACAGCCAAAAAGAAGCCAGCGAAAAAGATTGTAAAACCTAAAAAAACAGCCAAACCGAAAGCCAAAGAAGAACTTGTGGGCAAAATAACCCATTATTTTAACAACATTGAAGTTGGCATTGTTAAAATAACAAAAGGAGCTCTTTCCGAGGGCGACAAGATTCGTATTAAAAGCGGTTCTTCCGAATTTGAGCAAGAAGTCAGGTCAATGCAGATAAATCATCAACATGTCTCGAAAGCCAAAAAAGGCGATGTTATTGGTTTAAAGGTAAAGGACAAGGTCAGAGAAGGAGACGAAATTTATAAAATTTAACAATTTAGAATAAGTTATGAATATTATAAAAAACATTTTCAGTAAAAATGACGGAATTGATATTAGCTCAAAGAAAAAATGGTTCATTATAGGTATAATTATTGCCATTCTAAATCCAATTTTTTCCGGGTTGATAATGGCGTTTGGTTTTCTTACAGAGCCGAAATTACGGAAAGAGGGCAAAATTTTAGTAATTATTAGTTTTGTCTGGGCGATAATTCTGGCTTATATAATAGAACGATTAAGATCTGGTGGTTATTTATAATTTGTAATATGAAGCAAGTCATTTGCGCCACAGTAGTTTTAATGACCACAATTGTTGGAGTTGGAATGTTTGGTCTGCCGTACGCTGGAATCCAATCGGGATTCATGGTTGCGGCTATTTTTTTATTAATATTGACGATTGTAATGGCTATGCTCCATCTTTTTTATGGCGAAATCGTGGTCAAAACAAAAGAAAAGCATCGCTTGGTTGGATACATTGATCATTATTTGGGCAAAAAATGGAAATTGTTGGTAAGTTTGTCGGTTATTATTGGTTTTTATGGTTCTCTTTTAGTTTATATTGTTGTTGGTGGTCAATTTTTGGCTGATGTTTTTTCTTTTACCGGTCTTTCAAGTGTTGTGTTTTATTTAATATTTTTTGCAATCGGCTCGTTGGCTATTTATTTTGGCATTAAATTAATTACCGGATTAGATATTCTAATGGGCATTTTTTTATTTTTAATAGTTTTCTCCTTTTTATTATTTGGCATAAACCATATAAACATTGATAATTTTAAAGGAGTCAATCTCTCGAAAGTTTTTTTCCCTTATGGCGCGATACTTTATTCTCTCGCCGGGATGGCAGCTATTCCAGAAATAAGGGATATATTTAAAAAAGGAGTAAAGGGCTTTAAAAGGGCCATAATCTGGGGCACCGTTATTCCCGCTGTAATGTATTTTGTTTTTATTTTTACGGTTATTGGTTTAACAGGGGAGGAAACAAGTTTAAATGCGATTAGCGGTTTGTCCGGCATATTGGGGAATAAGATAATTTTGTTGGGCGCTGTTTTTGGTTTTTTAGCAACAATAACATCGTTTTTTGTAATAGGCCTGTCTCTGAAAAAAACATTCCATTTTGATTTTAAAATAAATAAACAATTGTCTTGGGTTTTAGTTTGTTTTGTTCCCTTGATTCTTTTAATGTTAGGCGTTAATAATTTTGTTTCAATTATAGTGATATTGGGGGCGTTAATGGGGGGGATAGAGGGCGTAGCAGTTATTTTGGCGCACAATAAGATTAAAAAAGAAGAAACGGAAAAAGGAGAATATAGCGTTAATAATTTCTATTTTATAAAACTTATAATGATAATAATGTTTGTTGCGGGATTTGTGTATACATTAATATCCGCGTTAAAATAATGGTATAAGTTGTTCTTAATAATTAAATAATTAAAATCAAAACAAGTTATAGTTTTACAAATAATGTTGGATAATGTTGGAAGTCGGATAATGTTGGAAGTCGAGTGTCCAATATTAATTTGTCTTATAGTTTGTTTTGCGAAAGATATGAAAGATATGAAAAGAAATTTTAGCAATAATGAATTTTACCATTTATACGATCGGGGAGTTGATAAGCGCAGGATTTATCTTAACAATGAAGACAATATTCGGTTTATTCATGATTTGTATGAGTTTAACGATACGAAACCAGCGCCCCAATTCATTCGTCGTTTCAAGAGAATTCACTTAGAAGTTGGCAATAAAAAAAGTAAAAATGTTGGAAGTGAAACTTCCAACATTGCTTCCAACGCCACCAACAGCATTTGTGATGTTGGTTCTAAATTCAATGATATTAAGATAAGAAATAGGCAAAAACGTGAACGTAATTTACTGGTTAATGTTCATGCATTTGTGCTTATGCCGAACCATCATCATTTATTGGTAGAGCAATTAAGAGATAATGGAATCAGCAATTATATAAGAAAATTACATACCGGATATACCAATGCCTTTAATTCTAAATATAAAAGAAAGGGTCATTTATTTGAAGGGCCGTTTAAAGCGATTCATGTGGAGGATGATATTCAGCTTGGTTGCTTGATTTGCTATCTGCATTCTAATCCTTTAAGTTTATGGAAGAGTAATTGGAGAGAAAAAAAATTAACTGACTTGGAAATAAATCAAGCGCTTAAATTCTTGGAAAAATATAAATGGTCTAGCCATTTGGATTATATTGGTATCAAAAATTTTAAATCAATAATAGATAGGGATTTTTTACTTGATTTTTTTGATGGAATATCCGGCTATAAAGCGTTTTTTGTGGATTGGCTTAAGCAGTACGCAAGAGCACAAACCTACATGGGAGATTATATTATTGAATAGATGGCTTCATATAAGATTACACAACAACACCCTTAAGGGGTGTTTTTGTGTTTATAGATAGCGAAACATTAATAAACATTGATAAATAGTATTTATAAATAAATTATGAAAAGTGTAATATTTAGAATAAAAAACACAAACAAACAAGATATTTTTGTTTTCTTGGTTTATTTCTTACGAAAATTGAATTATTGTATGTTTTGGGTCTATCTAAGCACTTTTAGATGATTTTTGATACTAATGTGCGCTTTTTTAAACGCCTTGAAAATTTCAATTAATTATATTTGTTCATTATTTCAATGTAATATTCCATTAAAAAGTTATCCACAGGTATATGCCCTTGACATTCATAAATTATGCTATAATTAAGTTAAGTTAATATATTTATTAGGGTGGGATATTGATTAAGGGTTTTACGTAGATTCTTAATTAGTTAACATCACCTCTATTTTTTGTATATTCCAAAAGGAATATATCTCAAAAAATGGAGCTAAAAGATGGAATACTAAAGGAAAATAACGCAAAACCCAAATGAGCTCTAAAAAAGATAGAAACTTAACCAACAAAAAATACATATCGCTGTTAGATGCAGCAAGAATTTATGGCTGCACGCAAAAACATTTTGCATTGATGGTGAGAAGAAAGAAGCTTAAAGCCGTTAAATTAGGCAGAAACTGGGTAACTACTTTGGAGTGGCTAAAAGAATATATTGAAACAGTTGGACACTTAAATGGTAGAGCAAAAACAGACAAACCAAAAATCGAAAAACTTGTTAATACTAAAAATGTTTTTTCTTATAAAAAACTTGTTCTCAGGGTCACAGTAGCCATTCTTGTTTTTTTGTTTATTTCCGTTGTTTATGCTTCAGCCAAACAAGGAGTCTTGTTTTCCGATTTAAAATCAAAAGCCGAAAGATTATCTACGAATATTTTAGAATCCTATAATTTCACTTTTAAATCAGCCAAAGATTCAGTATCTGAATCTTTGGCTTTTACTTTCAAATCTACTGACAAAATTAAGAATATGATATTTGATAATTTATTGGCTTTAAATGTTTTTTCGGGCCGTGCCGTGATTGAGACCGAGAATGTTTTGGCGTCAATATTGGAAATGCCTAAATCCATAGGTCTTAATGTGTTTGACAATATATCTAATACGGCTAAAACAATGGCCAGAGGATATAGAATAATGGATAAAAAATTAAATCAATTTTTTTCTTCTTTGTCTGGAGATGTGTTTGATGATTTTTGCCATGCAATTGACACTATTTTAACTTCATTCGGCAATTTTGCAATGAATGTTATTTATTTTTCTTACAGTGGAACCAGTAATTTAGTTAAAAATACCCCCACCTTTGTCTTTAACACCATCCGTTCCATTTCCTTTGTCCCTTCAAATATCAAAAAACAGGTTGTTTCCTTATTTCCCCTGTTCTCTCCTTTTTCTTCGTATTCTTCTTTTGATTCCCAGACCATTATTTCAATCAAGGATATTTATTCTAAATTAAACAACCTCCGCGACTATGTGTCAGGCAAAACAATATTGGTTCATGAGCAATCCAGGGACATAGTAAGGGAAATAACTATAATTCAGCCAAAACAAATAATAGAAACAACAACAAAACCAGCAATGTCTTTGGCTGAATTCAAAAACGAACTATTGACTCTGGTAGACAACAAGCTTGCCAATTTAGAAGGGAAAATAATTAAGAACGAGATAATAAGCAATAATTATTATTTTTCAGAGGCAGCCAAAATAGGCGGTTTTAGCACGGTCAACAATGAAGTGGATTTTAACGAAAATGTGGATATGGCTAAAAATTTGACTGTTGTGGGTACGATTACCGGAGGAACAATAACAGACGGAACATTGACAATTACATCTGGCAATATCACAGGAGGAAATACTTTATCATTCATTCACGCCTCAATATCTGACGATCTAACAGTCTCTGATGTTTTTACGGCCAGAGATGATTTGGTTTCTATATCTGATGACTTCTATGTGGGTGATGATTCCTTATTCGTTGATATATCGGCAGATACGATTTATTCATCTTCTTCGTGGAGTATATTGGGTAGTTTTGATGTTGATGGTATAGCAAGTATATCGGGAATGTTGAGCATGAATAATCAAAAAATTACTAACGTCGCCAACCCAACAGACGATCAAGATGCAGTAACAAAATATTATGTAGATAATATAACTCCGGGAACTGCTGGTGGATGGACCGATATAAATGGTTATGTTTATCTTTCTAATTCAAATGACTTGGTTGGAATTGGCACAATTTCTCCTGACGCAAAATTAGATGTTAATGGCCAGATTATTGCCTCTTCGTCTTTTGTCTCCGGAGATTTTATTGCTTCTGGCTCGGTAAATATTGATAACACAGCTTCAATTTCCGGAAATATTTCTTTGAACAATTCCGGCAAGATCATTAACCTGGTTGATCCAACCTCTAACCAGGACGCAGCTACCAAGTATTATGTTGACAATCTCGCGCCTACAGCCGGAGGCGGCTGGGTTGACGATGGAACTGTTGTCCGTTTAAGCGCTATTGGAGATTACGTGGGCATCGGCACCATTACTCCTGATTCTGTTTTGGAAGTAGTGGGCAATATTAATGCTACAACTTTTGATGGCTTGACTCTGGCTACCCAGTCACTCGGCTTTACCTTGGCTGGAGGAGACACTTCCAGAACTTTGACCATTGATGAGAGCAGATCTGTTTCCGAGTTTCTGATTCCTTCAGACGGCTTGTCTTCTTTTAGTGATGTCACTACTTCTTCGGTGGGAGATAACGAGCTGCTGGTTTATGATTCCACCACTGCTGACTGGATTAACCAGACCTTGTCTGAAGCAGGAATCCAGCCAGCCCTGATTTTTGAACTTCCATTAGTCAATGTCTCTAATGTTATTTCTGCTTCCTATTCTTCAGCCACAGATTCTGGCTGGCTATCAAGCACCGATTGGTCAACATTCAACAGCAAGCAAGGAAC